>Ga0213840_1000064_pt1 | contig 312337 bp, 303 predicted proteins | sample SWPATP22_FD_160132 | JGI IMG/M metagenome (GOLD analysis project Ga0213840, IMG submission 160132) | Coastal seawater microbial communities from Marineland, Florida, United States - SWPA TP2 #2 | ecosystem: Environmental > Aquatic > Marine > Coastal | place: USA: Florida | collected 2016-08-14
GATGCCGGGATCGACAGCATCATCGAACGCTTCGATCGGCTTGCGAAGAAATGGGCCCCGCGGCCCCGCAAACCCAAGCCTACGATCTGAGAGACGCCAGCGACCGCGGCCTACGCCGGATGGTTACTGTCCAGAGAATGGTGAAATGTATTAATTGTCAGCGGTATGTATCGTTTTTTTGCCCACAACAAGGTCACCTTGATGAAGCATTACTTGATCTTCAGCGTCCTCAGCGCAGCACTATCGTCGCTTTCCGGAGTGTCCGCTGCTGCACAAGTGTTCTTGACCCTTGAGGAGCTCGACACCCCGGCCGCGTTGAACGCGGAAAGTCCGTCCCTCGCTATGATGCCGGATGGCCGCGTTTTGATGTCTTGGATCGAGACGAATGGTCCCGTGCGCGCCGCTGTAAAGACAGCAGTTCTGGACGGGTCCGACTGGTCGAAACCGGTCGCAGTCGTGGAAAGTGACGATCTGTTTATCAATTACGCCGACTTTCCCTCAGTTGCCGCGCTGCCCGAAGGCACGCTCGTCACCAGTTGGTCGCGCATGAGCAGTGACAGCTATTATGCCTACGACACTGTTATTTCTCTGTCCCGCGACAGTGGTGCATCTTGGAGCGCGGGGATTGTGCCGCATCAGGACAGATCGGAGCGGCAGCACGGCTTCATGTCGATTGTGTCCAACGGGTCTGGCGGGATAACCGCTATGTGGCTTGACGGGCAAGACTACGACATTGTCGACAGCCAAGGCGGCGCCGAAGCTGAAGGCAATGCAATGCAGCTGCGCTCAACCACGCTTTCGTCAGACGGGGCGCTATCGGAGGAAGTCCTGCTCGACGAACGCACCTGCACCTGTTGTCAGACCACGGCCGTCGCGCTGGAGGACGGGACAGTTCTGTTGGCCTATCGGGATCGGACAGAAGCTGAGATCAGGGATATCTCTCTGGTGCGACAGGTCGACGGTGTCTGGTCCCAGCCCGTCGAGGTCAGCGGCGACGAGTGGGAGATTTCAGGCTGTCCGGTGAATGGGCCTGCCATTGACGCCCATGGCAGCCAAGTCGCTTTGGTGTGGTTCACAGCGGCGGACGAAACCCCCGCCGTCAGGATGGCGTTTTCCGACGACCGGGGTGCGAACTTCGGTGTGCCGATGAGCATTGACCTTGGCGCGCCCTTCGGCGGAGTGGATGTGGTCCAGCTGTCCGACGGCTCGGCACTCTTCAGCTGGGTCGAACGGACTGCCGCAGGTGAGGTTGTCCTTGTGTGCCGCGCCAATCCTTCGGATGGCTGCGGCGCACCAGTTGCGCTGACCCTAGTGCGCAAGGGTCGGACGATAGGCTTTCCGCGTATGGTAGCGTCAGGCGCGGATGTTTGGATTGCATGGAACGAGACCTCGCGTTCTGCGAACGGCGCACTGATTGTGCGTTTGGCACACGCAACCGTCGAGTTAGTCAAATGATGGCTTATAGGGGATGTTCGACAACTCATTCGCCCTAGCAAACCGCTAAGCAGACTTATTAGATGAACTGGCTACGATTTCGACCGAAAACTTGGGCACGACCATTGAGGCTCAGGCATATGTCTGAGGTAGAAGTCTACCGTTTCCACGCATTCCGGGCCTGTCCGCGTGATTTGATCACGAATTGTTGCCCTGGAGTGCGGATTCGGATAGCCGTCTTTAGCTTAACATAAACTTCATTACCCGCAGCCAATAAACTTGACATAAGATCGAATCCGCTTGGTTTGGGCTTAGGGTCAGGACTCACAACCAGAACATGACGGTTGCGGCGATGCAGATGGCGGAGAGGAACAGCTCACCGCATCTGTCGTAACGGGTGGCGATGCGGCGCCAGTCCTTGAGGCGGGCAAAGAGGTTTTCGATCCTGTGGCGTTGCTTGTAGAGCTTCCGGTCGTGACTGGCGGGTTTTGTCCGCCCGCGCCGGGCGGGGATGCAGGGCACGATCCCCTTGTCTGCAAGGGCTTCGCGGAACCAGTCGGCATCGTAACCCTTGTCGGCCAGCAGGACCTTGGCGGGCGGCAGGTCGCCAAGCAGCGCCGCCGCACCCCTGGCATCACTCATCTGGCCCGGTGAGAGAAAGAACGTCAGCGGTCGACCGAGACCATCGCAGACCACGTGCAGCTTGGAGTTCAACCCGCCTTTGGTCCGCCCGATTGCCCGTGGCCGGGTCCCCCTTTTGAGAGGCTTGCCGCCGTGCGATGTGCCTTCAGGTGAGTGCTGTCGATCATGATCGTCTCGCCGTCCGGCCCCGGCTGCGCCAGCTCAACGAAGATCCGGGCGAAGATTCCCATGCGCGACCAGCGAACGAACCGGTTGTAGAGCGTCTTGTGAGGGCCGTAGACGGAAGGCGCATCCTTCCACTGCAACCCATTCTTTTTGATGTAGATTATCCCGCTCAATACGCGACGATCATCGACCCTGGGCTTGCCCCTCGATTTCGGGAAGAACGGTCTCAACCGCTCCATCTGCTCGCCTGTCAGCCAGAAATGCCCGCTCATCATGCCCCCTCTGTTTGGGAGCTTGAATCACGCAGCCCGGGAACCCTCAAGCTGGTTTATGGGTCCTGACCCTAGACTATCTTTCCATCCAATTGGCTTGAAGCCAGCAAATTTCGCAAAAATGCATTGGAAGCCTCAAACTTTGTCTTAACGATGGAGGACCGGACCGACTCCCTAGCAACCTGAGGCGGGTAGGGCGGACCGATGTGCGATCCGTGTGCAATGCGATCTGCCAAGAGACTTACGTTTTCTCAGATACTTAGCCCTGATCGGTATCCAGAGACTTCGATGGGTCTGGTTTCTTGCGGTTCGCCCTCGATCCCGTTTTCCGCGCTGCTGCGAACCCGCGGTCCGTGGCCATGAAGCGGGCAAGCATTGGGGCGACGAGGCGGGCGGGCTCAAGGTCCTGGCCGGTCTGGTGGCCCAGGACAGCCGCGTAGTCGCAGAGGTCGCGGTGCACATCTGCGGGAAGCTCCACGGTCAGCTTGACCGGTTTGTCGTCATGGATCGGGCCAAGCTTCAGCTTCGTCATCTTATTTCCCCCAAAGGCTCGAGGATCAGGTCGCGCGTGACCATGACGCGGACGGGGAAGCCCGGGCGGATGGTCAGCGTCGGCGGGACGGCGAGCTGCTGCCGGACGATCTCGTCCCCGGTCCGTCCGATCGTGTCCTGCGCGGCCTCGCGGATGGCGCGGGCGACGTCATCCTCGCTGTCAGCCCCGCTTTCCAGGCCGAGGTTCAGGATCGTGGCGAGGCCAGCGGCAAGGAAGACGCGACCCCAATGATAGTTGACCCGGTCCTGCAGGCCGGACGCGCCTGTTCCGTCCGTGCCGGGCGCGCGTTCCAGCACAATGGAGCGACCATCCGGAAGGATGAGGCGGGTCCAGACCAGAAGCAGGCGGCTTTGCCCGGATGCGATGCGGCTGTCGTATTCTCCCAGAAGTCGAGCGCCTTGCGGGATCAGCAGGTAGCGTCCTGAGGGGCTGTCATAGACATTCGAAGTCACCTGGGCCGAGATCTGGCCAGGGAGGTCGGAGCGCAGGCCGGTGATCAGGGCGGCCGGGATCACCGTGCCGGCCTGCAGGATGTAGGGGCTGGGCGGCGGAACCATGCGCTGCGCACTGACGGTGTCCGTGTTTCCGGGACGTGTAAGGAACGCCTCCCGGTTTGAGACCGGATCGTTTGCCGTCGGGCTGCCCAATGTGGAGGGGAAAAACGCGCCGGTCGCGGGGGGCGTCGGTGTGGCCTGTGCTCCGCCGCGCGGCACGGTTTGCGCCTCGGCGAAAAGGGCGCTCAGGCGGGCGGCGTCGAGTTCCTGAAGGCGGCGTTGTTCCTCCGGATCGACTGTGGGGGCCAATGGACCGGAAAGGGGCGGTGCCGGGACCGGCTGGCCGCGATCTTGCGCCCCAAGGATGGCGCGGCCCAGCTCACCGGGCAAGGGCGGGCCGAGACGCGGGACATCGGCGTAATCCCGAGGCAATGTGGACAGCCCTTCAGCCGCCTGAATGCGTTCGGTGGAAAAGAGCTCGGTCTGGGTGCCCTCCTGCCGGTTGTTCTGCAGGGCCACGATCAGGATCGCGCCCAGACCCAGACCGCCAATCGCGGTGGCAAGGGCAATGGCCCGGCGGGACAGGCGCATGACACGGGGCGGATCGGGCCTGAGGCGAAGCTCTTGGGCGATGTCTGCCTCGGTCCGTGGTGGCTCCGGCATGTTAGTGGCTTGTGTCATCGCTCGGCCTCCTGCTGGGGCGCGCGCGGCGGGCGCTGATCGCCATCCGTCCGCACGATCCGCACAACCTGCTGTTGTCTTTCGCCGAGACGCAGTTCTGCTGCTCCGAAGAGCCGGTCGACGATCAGCACGTTGCCAAGCACGCGGGTGTTCACGATCTGGCCACGCCCATCCGCGCCGATCACGAAGAGCGGGGGCATTTCGCCTTGGGCGATGCCGGGTGGGAAGACGACATAGACACGCCGCCCGTCGTCGAAGACCGAGACCGGCCGCCAGGGCGGGGCGTCGCCCTGCAAGCCGTAGCGGTAGTGCCGGTCGGCCTCGGTGGGGATCGCTGGACGGCGGATTGTCGGAGTGCGGGGCGTGGATCGCACCTCTGGATAGGCCCATGCAACGCTGGGCATCCAGGCCTCCTCATTCGCACGCAACTCGATGTGGTAGCTGCGCCGGTCGGTGTTGACGACGAGATTGGTGGAGATGTCGGGGCGGGTGGGTTTCACGAGGATATGGACGCGCTCGCTTCGGCCTGCGCCGCTGGTGGTGTCGCCGATGATCCAGCGCGCGGTGTCGCCTGCCGCGATCGGGCCGGGTCCGGTCAGGCGTTCGCCGGGTTCGAGCGCGATATTGGTGATCTGGCCGGGTGCGGCATAGATCTGGTAGAGCGCGCCTTCGCTCCATGGAAAAACCTGCATGGCGTTGTAATAGCCCTGCTGGCGGGGTTCGACGCGGGCGGCGGCATTGGCGGCGATGATGCGGGCTTCCGGTGTGTCCGCTTCCGGATCGCCGCCGCGGGAGGGCGTCCAGGCTGGTGGCGTGTGAACCGGGCGGGGCGGCCCCTCGGCCGGGGGTGGTGCCGGCGGCGGAGCGAGGGCCGGGACCTGGTCGTCATAGGCGATTTCGGGCGGGCGTTGTCCGCTGCAGGCGGTCAGCGCGGTGGCCGCGAGGAGAAGAACGGGGATCGAGCGCAGTCGGGTCATTGGGCATTCTCCCTCGACCAGTTGATGGCATGGACATAGACGCCGAGCGGGTTGGCCCGCAGGCGCTCCGCATCGCGCGGGGGCTGGATCACGACGGTCAGGATGGCGGTCCAGCGTTCGGTTGTGGCGAGCTGACCGTTTTCGTAGCGCCGCTCGATCCAGGCGACGCGGAAGCTCGACTCTGATGCACGGATGACACTCGAGACCTCGATGGAAATCTGCGTGTCGCCGACCTGCGCGAAGGGATCGTTCACCCGGGCATGGTCATTCAGCGCGACGGCGCCGCGATCCGTGGCGAAATCGTAGGCGCGCAGCCAGTTCTGGCGCAGCACGATCGGGTCGGCCGGGACCTGCCGGACATGCTCGACGAAGCGGGCGAGATGCCAGGCGATCTGCGGATCGGTCGGGCGATACTCGGCTAAGGCTGGCGTGACGGCCTGCGCCGCACCGAGATTGTCGACCTCGACCACGTAGGGGACGACGCTGCTGCGTGTCGATTGCCAGGCGAGCGCTGCGCTGAGCCCGGCGGACAGGGCGAGGCAACCAAGCGCCATAAGGCGCCAGTTGCGGGCCTGAACGCGGGCCGAGCCGATCCGCTCGTCCCAGACCTGGGCGGCCTTCTGGTAGGGGGTGACAGGCTCGGGCGTGGTGCCGTAGCGGACACTGGGGCGTCGGAACATCAGGAGGACCTTTCGGAAAGGCTGACGACCGTGCCGCCCCCGCCATGATCGCCAGAGCGGACGACATGAGCGGCAGTGGAAAGGCCGTGTTGAAGGGATTGCTGGCGCTTCATCCGGCGCGCCCAGTCGGGCGGGCCGTAATTGGCCGGGGAGGGCAGGGCGCCACCCGCAATGCGCCCGCCGGTTGCGGCATAGGCTGCGCGGGCGCCGGACTGCGCGCCGTCCGAGATCGCGCGCCGGAGCGGGCTGAACGCGGCGACGGCACCGGTCTTGCCTAGAGCGGCCACGCCACCGACGGACTTGCCCAACGCTGTGCTGCGGGACGCGGCACCAAGTTGGTAAGCGGTCGCGGTTCCGCTGCCAACCGCACTGGCACCACGCAAGGCCGCGCCACCGGTGCCAAGTGCCATCCGAGTCCCGGCGACACCGGCGACCGCGGCCCCGCCCACGGCGATACCGGTGCCGACAGCGGCGCCTGCGCCAAGCTGCGGCCCACCCGAAACGATGCCATTGGCGATACCCGGTCCGAAGATACCGAGGGCGAGGAGCGCCAACGCGCCAAGGACGACCGACATCGCGTCGTTGATCGTCGGCTCGCCTGCGAAGCCGGCGGTGAACTCGCTGAAGATGGTGGAGCCGATGCCGACGATCACGGCCAGCACCAGAACCTTGACACCCGAAGAAATGACGAGGCCCAGCACGCGCTCGGCCATGAAGGCGGTCTTGTTGAAGAGGCCGAAGGGCACAAGGATGAAACCCGCCAGCGTGGCCAGCTTGAATTCGATCAGGGTGACGAAAAGCTGGATCGCGAGGATGAAGAACGACAGCAGAACCACAAGCCAGGCGAAGAACAGGATCCCGATCTGGATGAAGTTCTCGAAGACGGCGACGAACCCGGAGAGCTCGGCGATGGAGGCGAGGATCGGCTGCCCGGCCTCGAGCCCGACCTGCGCGATGCGCCCGGGCTGAAGCAGTTCATCGGCGGAGATTGTGCCGCCGGTGGCGACCAGCCCAAGGCCCGCGAAACTGTCGAAAACGATCCGGGCCAGCGTGTTCCAGTTGCCGATGATATAGGCGAAGACCCCGACAAAGAGGGTCTTTTTCACCAGCCGGGCAATGATGTCGTCATCCGTACCCCAGGCCCAGAACAGCGCGGCCAGCGTGATGTCGATGACGATCAGCGTGGTGGCGAGAAAGGCGACGTCGCCGCCGAGAAGGCCGAAGCCGGAATCGATATAGGAGGCGAAGACCTCGAGAAACCGGTCGATGACACTGACGCCGCCCATTGCCTCACTCCGTCCCGGCCGGCTCTGGAGCCAGATCGAAGAAGCGCTGCCGGGCCGCCTCCCAGGCGGCGCGGCATTCGGTGTCGGTGGCGTAGTCTTCGGGCGTCAGGTCACGGCAATGCGCGAGGGTGCCGCGCAAGGCGTCATCCCTGACCACATGCCCGGTGTCGGTGGGCAGGACCGTGCGCGTCAGTTCGACCGCGGCGGCGAGGGCGGCGAGGCCTCCGATACCGAAGGCGACAAGGCGCAGAGTACGCGGGGTGTCGAGAGCCATGCGCTTACTCCCCGAACAGCCGTACTGTGCCGGGGGAGTAGCCGCCGCCGTAATCGAGGAACCGCACGAGGTTCTCGCGGCCCTGCGCCTCGGCCGAGGCGATGCGGGCGGCTTCCAGAGCTTCGGCGCGGTTCTGCGCGGCGATGGCGGCGGTCAGATCGGCGATCTGCGTCGACTGCAATGCGAGGAGCTGGTTGCCAGCCTGCGCGACCTGCAGGGCCCCAACGGCCCCCTGGCTTTCGCGGATGAGTGCGTCCATCTGGCTGCGCGCGCCGTCGATATTGCCCACGACCCCGGCCTGCACGCGCAACGCGTCCTCGAAGCCCGCGACGGAGGTCTCCCACCGTTCGCGCGCGCCTGTGATCATCGCGTCGAAATCGCCCTGCGCTGCGGCTGCGCCGTAGTCCTGCGCGAAGGCCTGTTCGATGGTCGCCACATCGAAGGCGAGGCTCTGGGCATCGGCCAAGAGGCGCTGGGTTTCGCCGATGGCGTCCTGCAGCTGCGCCAGTGACGAATGCGGCAGGTTCGCGAGGTTCAGCGCGTCGTTCATCAGCATTTGCGCCTGGTTCTGGATCTGGGCGATCTGGTTGTTGATCTGCTCGAGCGCGCGTGCGGCCGAGAGGATGTTCTCGGCGTGGTTCCGCGGGTCGTAGACGATCCGCCCACCGCCCCCGAAGAAGAAGGCTTGGGCCGGTGTCGATAGAACCGGTGTCAGGACGAGGGCGCTGGCCATCAATGCGGCGGCGATTTTGCAGGGCCGGGCAGGGCGCTCAGGATTGTAGGTCATGTTCTGTCTCCTTCTGATCAGGGTGAGGGGGTGTCGGATCGGCTGGTGCGATGTCGGGCCCGAGCAGCTCGATGGCCCAATCAAGACCGCGATGACGCAGCCAGGCGGCGGCAAAGCCATCCCGGCCGTGGGTGGCGAACAGATCGCTGATTGCGGCTTGATCGGCCTTGGAGGAGGCGGCGGTGAAGGCCAGCGCCACCTCGCCGAGGCCTAGGGAAAAGAGCCGGTTGCCCCGCCTCGACTGGCAGTAGTAGTCGCGCTTGGGCGTCGCGCGGGCGACGATGTCGATCTGGCAGTCGTTCAGCCCGAAGTTCTGGTAGATCCGGGCGATCTGGGGTTCGACGGCGCGCTCGTTGGGCAGGAAGATCCGCGTGGGGCAGCTCTCGACGATGGCGGGTGCGATGAGGGACCCGTCGATATCGGCCAGCGATTGGGTGGCGAAAACAACGCAGGCGTTCTTCTTTCTCAGCGTCTTCAGCCATTCGCGCAGCTGCCCGCCGAAATTGGCGTCATCGAGCGCAAGCCAGCCCTCGTCGATCAGGATCATCGTGGGCCGCCCGTCGAGCCGGGCCTCGATCCGGTGGAAGAGATAGGCGAGCACCGCAGGCGCGGCCGCTGAGCCGATCAGCCCCTCGGTCTCGAAGGCGAGCACCTCGGCGCTGCCCAGTTCCTCGTCCTCAGCATCGAGAAGCCGCCCGAAGGGCCCGCCGAGGCAAAAGGGCTTCAACGCGCGCTTCAACTCGGTTGATTGCAGCAGGACCGAGAGACCGGTCAGCGTGCGTTCATCGGGCGGGGCCGAGGCGAGCGAGGTCAATGCCGACCAGAGATGGTCCCGCGCAGCAGGGTCGATTGTCGCGCCTTCGCGCCCGAGGATCCCCGCGAGCCAGTCCTGCGCCCAGGCGCGTTCCGACGCCTCATCGATCCCGGCGAGCGGCTGCAGCTGCACCGCTGGTTCTTCGTCGGCCAGTACATCGCCGAGATTCTCCCAATCCCCGCCCATGGCGAGCGTGGCGCAGCGGATCGAGCCGCCGAAGTCGAAGGCGAAGACCTGCGCGCCCGGGTAGCGGCGGAACTGCATCGCCATCAACGCCAGCAGGACCGATTTGCCCGCCCCGGTCGGGCCGACGATCAAGGTATGGCCCACATCGCCCACATGGGTGGAGAAGCGGAACGGGGTCGTGCTGTCGGTTTCGGCGTGAAACAGCGGCGGGCCGTCCAGATGGTCGTCCCGGTCCGGCCCCGCCCAGACCGCCGAGATCGGGATCATATGGGCGAGGTTCAACGTCGAGATGGGTGGCTGACGGACATTGGCGTAGAGATGGCCGGGCAGGGAGCCGAGCCAGGCCTCGAGCGCGTTCAATGTTTCCGGGATGCAGGTGAAATCGCGCCCTTGCACGATTTTCTCCGCGGCCTTGAGCTTGGCCTCGGCGGCTGCCGCATCCTCGTCCCAGACGGTGATCGTTGCGGTGACGTAAGCCGCGCCCGCCACATCGGCGCCGAGTTCTTGCAGTGCCTCGTCTGCATCCGCCGCCTTGTTGGCCGCGTCACTGTCAAGCAGGGTCGAGGCTTCGTTGGTCATCACCTCCTTGAGGATCGCGGCCACTGACTTGCGCTTGGCGAACCATTGCCGGCGGATGCGGGTGAACACCCGGGCGGCATCCGTCTTGTCGAGGCAGATCGCCCGCGTGCACCAGCGATACTCGAAACCCTGCGCGTTCAACTCGTCGAGCAGACCGGGCCAGGTGGCGCTTGGCAGTCCGATGATGGTCAGGGTCTTGAGATGCGCGGCCCCGAGCCGGGGTGTTAGCCCACCCACCAACGGGTCATCGGCCAGCACTGCGTCGAGATGCATCGGGACCTCGGGCACGCGGACGCGTTGGCGCCGGGTCGAAACGGTCGAATGGAGGTAGGTCAGGGTCTCTTCATCGGAAAGCCAGGCGATTTCAGGCATGAACCCGTCGAGCAGATCGATCAGCCGGTCGGTGCGGCCGACAAAACCGGAGATTAGATCCTGAGGCTTGGTGCTGCGATCCGGGGCGTTTTCCAGCAACCAGCCTTCGGCGCGGCTCGCGTCATCTGCAGGCGGCATCCAGACCAGCGTCAGGAAATACGCGCTCTCGAAATGCGCGCCCGCTTCTTCGAACTGCGCGCACCGTTCGGCATCGACGAGGGCGGAGACAGGATCGGGAAACTTGGAGGCGGGGTAGTCCTGCGCTGGTATACGCTGCGCTTCTAAGAAGACAGTCCAGCCGGAGCCTAGCCGCCGGAGCGCGCTATTCAGCCGGGCCGATGTGGCGACCAGTTCGGCGGGCGTGGCTGAATCCAGATCCGGCCCCCGAAACTGCGCTGTGCGTTGCAGGCTGCCGTCCTTGTTCAGGATGACGCCGGGCGCGATCAATGCAGCCCAGGGCAGAAAATCGGCCAGTAGGGCGGATTTGGAGCGGTATTCGGCGAGACGCATCATCGGCTCAGACCCCGAACCAGGACGGGTAACGAAGATGCCGCCGTGCCACCTCGGCGATCTGTGCGTCTCGCTTCGCTGCCCAGACGGCGAGGAGATGGCCAATAATCCAGAACGCGAGGCCTACAAGCCAGAGCCGCAAGCCGAGCCCGATGGCGGCGGCGAGAGTGCCGTTGGCGATCGCGATCGTGCGCGGCGCACCGGCCAGCAGGATCGGATCGATCAACGCGCGGTGCACCGGCGCGAAATAGCCGGGAATGTCGGTGGGGTTCTCCATCAGATCAGCGCCCCGCCGCCGAAGGAGAAGAAGGAAAGAAAGAAGCTTGAGGCCGCGAAGGCGATGGACAGCCCGAAGACGATCTGCACCAGCCGCCGGAAACCGCCTGAACTGTCGCCGAAGGCCAGCGTCAGCCCGGTCACGATGATGATGATCACTGCAACGATCTTGGCGACCGGGCCTTCGATCGACTCGAGGATGGTTTGCAAGGGGGCTTCCCACGGCATGCCGGACCCGGCGGCGAGCGCCGGTTCGGGCACGGCGAAGACGACGAGGCCGAGCGCGGTTGCGCCAAGGGCTGTGCGAAATGATGGCAGAAGGGTCATGGATGGCTTCCTTGTGTTGGTGGGAAAAGGGGGGTGAGGGCGTAATCGCCCGTGGCGGTCAGTCCGGTGACCCGAGCAAGTTCGGACAGGCGACGCTCGGCGCCCCGTCCGGACAGAACGGCGATCAGGTCTATGGTTTCTGCGATCAGCGCGCGCGGAACTGTCACCACCGCCTCTTGGATCAGCTGTTCGAGCCGCCGCAGTGCGCCGATCGCGGACCCGGCGTGGATCGTGCCGATCCCGCCCGGATGGCCGGTGCCCCAGGCCTTGAGCAGGTCCAGCGCTTCGGGGCCGCGCACCTCGCCGATGGGGATGCGATCAGGCCGCAGCCGCAGCGACGCGCGCACCAGATCGGACAAGGTCGCGACCCCGTCCTTGGTGCGGAGAGCCACGAGGTTGGGGGTCAGGCATTGCAGCTCGCGCGTGTCCTCGATCAGGACAACGCGGTCTGAGGTCTTGGCGACCTCCGCCAAGAGCGCATTGGTCAGGGTCGTCTTGCCGGTCGAGGTTCCGCCCGCGACAAGAATATTGGAGCGGCTGGTGACCCCCTCGCGCAACTGCGCAGCCGCATCTGAGGAGAGAATGCCCTTTGCGACATAGTCCTCGAGGGTGAACACCGCGACGGCGGGCTTGCGAATAGCAAATGTGGGTGCAGAAACCACTGGGGGCAGCAAACCCTCGAAGCGCTCGCCCGTGTCCGGCAATTCAGCCGAAACACGCGGGGCCGCGGGATGGACCTCCGCCACGACGTGATGCGCGACAAGACGGATGATGCGCTCGCCATCGGCGGGAGACAGCACAGCGCCTGTGTCGCTCAGCCCATCGGCCAGCCGGTCAACCCAGAGCCGCCCGTCCGGGTTCAGCATCACCTCGACGACGCCCGCATCCTTGAGCCAGGCGGCGATGCCCGGCCCAAGTGCCGTGCGCAACATGCGTGCGCTGCGGGAAGACGTCTCGGTTTTGAAGGGCGTAACGGTCATGACTGGCCTCGCGATGGATCACGAGACCGATCAAGAAGACCGTTATTTGGTTACGGGCAACAGTTGTGCAGGCGTAGTAGCGTCATCGGCTAGAACGAAAGGGCTTCGGCGAAATCAAGTCTTCCAAACCAGGGCGTTCCGGCGCGACTTGAACCGCGATCACCGGAACGAATGCGAATCCTAATCCACGCTCACGGCTTCAAAGCTTGCGAGGGCGGATCGAAGGTTCTCCATGATCTCTTCTGCCAGTACTTCGGGCTCTGGGAGATTTTCGAGATCGGTCATTGACGCATCACGAAGCCAGAAAAGATCGAGGCTTGCCTTGTCACGTGCCAGTAGTTCTTCCCGGTCAAAGGCGCGCCAGCGCCCATTCGGGCTTTCTTCGCTCCAGGTAGGGCTACGTTCATATCGATTTTCGGGTTTGTAGCACGAGACGAAATCTTCGAGGTGCACGTACGTCAGGGGCTTCTGCTTCAAGGTATGATGCACGTTCGTTCGGTAATCGTAGTACCAGACCTTGGAGGTCTGCGGATCGGGGCTGGCCGCGCGGTTGTCGAAGAAAATCACGTTCGCCTTCACGCCCTGTGCATAGAAGATGCCCGTAGGCAGGCGAAGAATGGTGTGGAGTTCCGTTGTCTGGAGGAGTTTGCGCCGGATGGTCTCTCCCGCGCCGCCCTCGAAAAGAACATTGTCGGGAACGACCACTGCGGCACGCCCCGTCGTCTTCAGCATTGTCCGGATGTGCTGGACGAAGTTCAGCTGCTTGTTCGACGTGGTCGCCCAGAAATCCTGGCGATTGTAGGTCAGGTCGTCCGTCTCCTGCTCGCCTTCCGCATTGGTGAAGCTCATCGAGCTCTTTTTGCCGAAAGGCGGGTTCGCCAGAACGTAGTCGAAGGTCTCCGACGGCGGCGAGATCAGCGCGTCGGCCGGCGACACCAGCGTATCCCCGGTCATCTCGCCGATCCCGTGCAGGAACATGTTCATCAGGCAGAGGCGCCGCGTCCCGGCGACGATCTCGTTGCCGAAGAAGGTCGCGTGCTTCAGGAAAGCCTTCTGGTCCTTGTCGAGAGCATGGTTGTCCGGGTCTGTCAGGAAATCGTGAGCGGCAAGGAAGAAGCCCCCAGTCCCACAAGCCGGGTCGGCGATGGTCTTGCCGGGCTCGGGTCGGACGCATTCGACCATCGCGCGGATCAGGGCGCGCGGCGTGAAATACTGACCGGCACCTGATTTCGTGTCCTCGGCGTTGCGCTCCAGCAGCCCTTCGTAGATGTCGCCTTTGACATCGGCTCCCAGCGTGACCCACTTGGTCCCGTCCACCATGTCGATCAGCCGGAACAGTTTGGCGGGATCGGTGATTTTGTTTTGCGCCTTGGTGAAGATCTGCCCGAGCATGCCTTTCTGCTCGCCCAGCTTGCGCAGAAGCATGACGTAATGCGCTTCCAGCTCCGCGCCGCGGCGTGAGGTCAGGCTGGTCCAGTCGTACCCCTCCGGGATGCCAACATCGCGGCTATAAGGAGGCTTGGCGTATTCGTCCGCCATCTTGAGGAAGATGAGGTAGGTCAGCTGCTCCAGGTAATCGCCGTAGCCGACGCCGTCGTCGCGCAGCGTCGTGCAGAAACTCCAGACCTTTGAGACGATGGGTGCGGTGTTCATTCTGTTTGCTCCAAGTCGATCCAGATTTGCGCCGCAAGTGTGGCGAGGTGCTCGGAGCGTTCACGGATTTCCGCCTCGGTCCAGCGATCTTTCTTCGCGAACCACTTGTTCAGGAACAATCCAGTGTGTTCTTCGAATTTGTCCTTCTTCGTGCTGAAGCCGGAGTTACCAGAGGATATGTTAAGGCTTCCAGTGAGTAAGGTCAGATTTCCTAGTGAATGAACGAGCGTACGTCGCGCCAGAGCATCTGGTTCATCCGAGTAGACTTCATGCGTCTGTCCATTAGGGAAGGGCCATTCGTCGGTCCAAGTTTGTGGAAGAATGTGTTCAACCCATAGGCCCGCGGGCTTTGTCGCACCCTCTGCCATGCGAGAACGGCTTGCCATCTCCAATTCCCAAAGTATGTCGAGCAATCGGGTCCGGGGAGCGATGCTGTAGGCGTTGCCGTCGAGGATACCGCGCCGGAATTCATCGTTGCGAGGAAAGCGGGTGCTGTCACCGGGCCTGTCATGAAAGTACCCTCGAAACGCCTTAACCGAAGGCCCTTCGCGCAAAAACACATCTGCGATGGACTGGAATACCTTGTTTAAGTTTTTCGTCGTCAGCCCACACATCGCCCGGCGTGCCAGGAACGAATAGATCAGCCGGGAGATGTGCATCTTTTCAGGCCCTGGCAAGTCTGATCGACCGATTTGCATTGCAACAGGGAAGACCGTCGTGACTTGCCATTCCGATAGCTTCCGCCCTATCCAGAAAAGCGCCGGGTCAACCTCGGCCCGTCCCTCGAGTGTTTCATACAAAGGCGCATAGCGCTCTAGTAGCTTGAGTTCGTTCTCCACGTCATCAAACCGAGGTTTGCCTTTCGGAACGGCAAAGGCGCGATACTCAGCATAAAGTTCGCGAACGGAAATCTTCTTGCCTGTCTCCGCAGTCAGGACATGCGCCAGGAAATGATCAAGGCGTGGCCGACGAGGACGCGCATTTGGCGCGGGCTCTCGCCACCACATGTCGTCGAGTGGGTCCCAAAGCTTAGCGTAAAGGTCTTCAACGGGTGCGTCTTGTTTTTCAGCCCGATGGAAGATGTTGTTCCGCACCAGATCCATCGCAAGCAGCGGTTCTCCCTTGCTGTTCAATGTCTCGAAAATCACTTGGGCGTCGTCGCTTTCGCCAAGGGTGATAACCACCAGCTTAAGCCGGTCTAGAACGGCGCTCAGTAGAGCCTCGAGGCGTTCCTCAAGCACCTCAAGTTCGACCTCTTCCTCGTCGCCACCCGTCTTGGCCTCGCTTTCCAGGTCGAGTTCACTGTCCTCTTCCGGACCATTGAACGCGAACTCTTCGATCCACGAACAGAACAAGTGGTAAGCACGAAACGCGGGAAAGCTGGTGTTCTTGGGAACGCGCCCACCCCAGAAAAGATCTCGGTGTTTTTTTGTCACCTCCTCGTATGGCAACTCAATGATATCGTGAAAGATGTCCCGATCCGACGGCGTTGGGGTAAGCTTGAACCGTGTCAGTGGGTCTTTGTCCTTGTTCTTGGGCTCATTGAACAGATAGCCGTTTATATGCCCCATTAGGTCTTCAAGGCCGTGGTCCCGCGCCACTTCGCGTAAGGCGGCCAGAAAGATCTGGAACGTGGTCAGGCGCTGTTGGCCATCCACTACCTGCACGCGTGGCGTACGCGCGATCTGCGAGCCTTCCTCGACCGGCGACAGGATCAGCGCACCCATGTAGTGTTCGAACTTGCTTTCCCCGTCCAGCACCTCAGCAGCCTTGGCAGAAACATCTTCCCAGAACGGTTCCAACCGCTTGTCGCCCCACTGATACTTCCGCTGATATAGCGGCACCATGAAGCGGCGGGCTTCTTTCAAAACAACTTCTACCGGGTGATCGTCAGCGTCCATGAAATGGCCCTCTTGTAGTGAGACTGAAACCGGTCGCCACACCTTCGCAATCTTCTTCTTCGCTTAGCTTAACGTCCTCAGAATTCCGGGCACCCAAACATAGTGGCGATATCCATCGAGCATCCGGCGTGCAAATGACGACAGCTCAGCGTTTGGAAGCATCATTTTTCCTAGCAATCGGACATTTTCTTTGAAGGCACTGTCAACATCAGGGTCGCCAGCCTCAGTTTTTGGGAACAAGCGGTTTGTGGTTTCAACAATAGTAGTTATCTCCGCTGCCAAAATTAAACGCTTATCGACAAGGTCTTGATGGTCCAAATGATATAGTCTTATTGACTCAACCGCTCTGCGGTGGCGGTTAGCATGCTGCTCGCTTGTAAACGTCGGTATTGGCCTGCCATCGTCGGTGAAATCAATTAGGCTGGGCTCGTCAGATCTATACGGATCAAGAAGAACGGGCGCTTCATTGCATTCCTCTTCGCAGCAAGTTGCGCGGTTGTCTTCTATAAGCAAGGGAAAATAATCCCCTTTACCGCCGGTTCGCCCATTTTCAATGTCTTTGCGCCTGCTGTTGCAATAGGTGCATGCAAAGCGGAAATTAAGTGGATCGAATGCAGACCACGGATAGTGTTTTTTTGGTCTAAAGTGATCGACAGCATTGTCGGATCTGATCTGCTTTACCTCGCAGTAGAAGCACTTGTCATATGAAATCTTTTTCAGGCAAGGTTTGCACTCTTGCCAAAGACTTGCATTATTGTTCACTTCGGAAGGCCCAGCATCGCGAGCAGCTTGTGCCCGTTCCTCCCAGCCTTCGGGTAGTTCCAACAAATCCTTATTAAGAACTCTCACTATCGCCTCCGTCATTGTTAGGCGACAGCGCCTCCTTTACTAAGCGTTCAGCTTTCGCCGCATCATCCGGAGAGCCGGGCGTCTCTAGGTCGGATCCATCATCAGAACTCAACATTTGGTGAAGTCTCTTGGCTTCTTCCGGGTCGCGGACTTGATATCGGAACCCGTAGCCGTCAAGCTCATGCGTAAGTTCTCTGAGCCGTTGCAAGTCTTCTGAACTCAAGTCCTCTTGCGAGCTTAGTTTGCGTTTCTCCTCAAGAAGGTCCTGCGTATATGTGTCCAAAGCGGCATTGAGGTCGAACAATTCACTTGTGACGACACCAGCATAACCCATGCCCCGAGGGTGCGTGTCCGGTTCAAAAGCGATAATCGCATGTGTTTCAGGATCACGTTTGAGGATTTGGACCTGTTCTTTGACAAGCTCGGCTACGGCAATTGGATTGTGCGTCGCCAAAAGCACATGGCTATTTGGCTGCGCTCCACTGTCATCTGTTAAAAAGTCGCGGATATGTTGAATATATTCAACGCTCCAGCGGGGATTAAGGTGTGTGTCCGGCTCATCCAGAAGGAACAAGCTTTCTTCTGCAGAGGTGAACTGCAACAAGCCAAGCACCGTCAACAATTGTTGTTCACCTTCGCTCAGCTCGCGAAAGGTCACAGATCCATCATTCTTCTTCAGCTTGACCCGAATGCGGACCTCGTCGATCAGATCGGAAACATGTGTGCTCTCAAGATCGCGGAAAAATTCTGCTGGTGTCTTGCCTTCCGCCAACTCGCGCAACGCATCTATGTCTTTCGCAAAGAGGTAGAGGTATTCTTTTGTTCGCGTCCTGCGCACATCGTAAAATTCACGACGCTTGATCCGAATGGGTGCAAGGGAGATGTCGTAGAGTTTGGCAAGAAAGTCACGGACGATACCGCGAGAGTTCCAGAATCGGGCGTCACCCTCTTTCGACTTCCAGTAGGGCTGCTTGAGCACGAAAAGGACGGACTCAATGCCACCGTCTTCCAACCCCAACTGCTTTTCAAGGAAAGCGTTAGTCTGCTCTTTGTTGTTCACAATGAAGGAAAGGAGCACAAAGTTACTGTGGACGGGTTCCGCGAAGAACATGCGTTTAGCGCCGGGGTCTTCGCCGGAGACCAACTTGCGATCATAGCTTTCCAGGTAAGCTCGGAAGAGTTCGCTCATCCGGCGGCTTTCGCCTGAATAATATCCAAACAGAAATCTTGGTAGATATGGTGAATTTTCTCCGACCAGCTTTGTGCGGCTGATAGTCGTCCCGCTGATTTTCTCGAAATTGGCACCTACTTCAAACGGATCCGGTTGGTCATTAATGGTGATTACCTTGGCTCGGTAGGGATCTGCGGCCCGTTCCGGATCGGCATCAATGAAAACCCAATGATCGCCGATCTGATATGCAATGCGATACTTCATCGAGGGGAGGCGCTCGCCCATGATCAGATCGCGGAAGATAACCGTGAGCGCCTCGAGAACGTTGGATTTACCCGTACCATTGCGCCCGATAACGACTGTGATCAGGTGGTCCTGCGCGAAATCGATCGTCAGATCCCGCAGGTTCTTGTAGTTGTCGATCCACAGCCAATCGATGCGCATTAGTTCGCCTCGACTTCGGCCAAACGCAGCCAGTCTTCATCGCCGCGCCGCTCAATTTCTATCGCGGAACTTTCGACGTACTGTTTGAGCTGGTGGTAAAAGGCCTCGATGTCATCGGAAGATGCTCCGTCGCCAAGGCCAAGCCCTTCTGCCGCTTTCGATGCTGGTATCCAGGATTTCTGCTGCTTCAATACGTCCAGAAGGTCGGTCAATTTGGGTCTCCTTGGTTCAGCCACTCGCACGGGCCTGGACGTGCGCGCTTCCTTTGCGGAGTTCTCGCGCTCTTTCTTCTCCGCCTTGATCCGCTCAAGCAGGGCCGAGGCCGGTTCATCGTCGGGGTCCTGGGGGACGAGCTGGCCAGAGAAGGCTTTTTTCAGGATGGATTGGCGCAAGGCGTCGGCGCGGGTGAGGGCGGCGTCGATCTCGGCTTCAAGTGCGTCGGCGGCTTCGAGCCGTGCGTCGAGGATGCGGACGATTTCGGATTGCTCGTCAGCGGAGCAGATTGGGACTTGTAGTTCCTGCAGCTCCTTCGCGTTGATGTTGTTGACGCCGCTCGTGGACTTCGCCTTGTTCTCGATTTGGCCGCGAACGGTCGGCTCCATCATCAGATAGACGAGGTTCTTGGGAACCAGCGATCCGGGTATGGGGCGAAGGCGTATCAGATAGCCTGCATAGACGAATTGCGTGTCAACTGGTCGAACCAATGCTGGCTTGCCGACCAATGAAAGGCTTCCGTTCGACCGAATGGTCAGCACGTCGCCTTCGATCAATTGGTATTGCTCAAGCTCCGCCTCGTCGAAGTTCGAAGACTTGAGGTCGGTCGCGTCTATCACCCCAGCCGCGATGTTAGGGATGCGCAGAACGCCCTTATTACCACCATCGTAGTCGCTCTTCTTCGACGTCCCGTATGCCGGTTCGTCGATAAGCAGGCCGAGCGGCATCATGGTCCATCCGTGTATTCCGATGTCAGTTGCTTTGGCTGGAATGTCCCGCGGCCTCTTCGGCTTCGCAGGTTTCTTGCCCTTCTCGCCATCGGCGCGCCACTGGGCGAGGGCGTCTTGCCAGTCGTCGAGGGCGGCTTTGTAGCGGGCGTCGCGTTCGCGCTGGATGCGAGCGAGGAGGGTTTCGGGGGCTTCCAGCTTTTCTGCGTTCTGCGCGCGCCAGTCGGCGGTGAGGCGGCCTTCGAAGGCGGATTTCAGCAGGGACTGGCGGTAGAGGCCGAGGGTGATGCGTGCCGTGTGCAGGCTCTCGACCCCCTTGTCGATCTCGTCGAACATCGCCTCGATCTTCTCCACGATGCGGCGTTGTTCGTTGGTAGGAGGGAGTGGAGCCGGAAGCACACCGAAGGCCGCGCCTGAGAGTTCCTTGAACGTCGTGCCGGTTGCGCGTTGTTCGGCCATTTGTTTGGAAGATTTGAGGTAGTGATATAGGTATTCGTTGAAAATGCCGGTGTACGGAACCACCGACTTGAACCCCTGATTTGTTGCAGCCGGCACCGAATTGATAGCGACGTATCCAACCGGAGCGCGGGATGAAAACATCACACTGCCAGCGGGCATGATCCGCGCCGACGAGTTTGCAAGGCCTTCTTCGGTCAGTGTTTTTGCGCCGCGCGCTATGAATTTCTGTCTATATCCAGTGAGGTCAGATGGCGCGAACCAGATGACGTCTCCGTCCCAATAGTCGCGGACCTTGGTTGAAGGAGTGGCACCGGAAACGACGTCCCCCAGTTCCTTCAAAACTGTCCATTCCCAGGACGAAGGGACTTCCCACAAACGTTCCGTCATGCCGAAAGCGCCTCATTCATCTCGGTCATGACCTCGTCCATCCCGTCCCCAAAGAGCGCGTACATCTGCCCCATCCCGCCCTTGCCGTCGAAGGGGGCCATTTCCAGATCGTCGCGCTCGATGGTGAAAGAGGTGGCGAGGTGGTCGCGGATCATGCGCAGCCAGTCCATCTGTTCCTCGGTGAACTTCTCGCCCGCGCCTGAGTGGCGGTTCAGCACCCAGTTCTGGAAGTTGCGCCGCACCCGCTCGGAATGGCGAGTGAGGGTTGCATCCAGCCCCGTGACCCGGCGGATCAGCGCCACGAGGGCTGTCAGGTCGCTGGCCGGGTTGCTGCCCTTGTAGTCGTCGAGATGCGCATAGGCGCGCCAGACGGTGAGCGGGGCGAGGCGCGGGCGATCCTCGCTCAGCTTCTTCAGCACGTCCTTGATCATGGCGAAGGTCACCTCGGACCGGCGGGCGGGGGTGTTGAAGTAGATCGACAGCGCCTCGATCTCGTCGCGGTTCTCGGTCAGGTACGCCTCGAACTCCTGCGCGATCTGTTTGGCATTCTCGGCCACATCGCCCGCCCATTCGGCGCGCAAAAGCGTGTCGAGGTTGTCATGGTCGATGGTCTGTTCGTTGTCGCGGCGGATCGTGTCCATCAGGTTGATGAGCGGCCCGGTGAAGACGTTGGCGGCGTGCTTGATCCGTTCTTCGCGCGCGGCCTGCATGGCGGCATCGTCGGGTTCGGGGTGGCCCGCGGCCTTGGCATCTGCCTCCACCTTGTCGGGGTCGATGGCGTCGAAGAGGTCACGCACGATGGCGGTGAGGGACGTCCCGGCCTCGGTCGTGATCTTCTCCTGATCCTCGGCCCCGAGCTTGTTGTCGAGCCGCGACAGGCGGGCGGCGAGGGAGCTGACGGTTTCCTCGGACCGGTCGCCCATCATCAGCCCCATGGCGAGGTCCTTGAAGGGGATCGAGGGCTTGGTGTCGAGCGGCTGGCTAGCGGTCTTGAGCGACTTGGTGACGCCGACGGCATCGACGATGACGTAATGGGTCTTGGCCTGGGCGGAGGGGGAGACCTTTTTCAGGTCGTCGGGTTTCATAACGCGGGTGCCGCGGCCCTTCATCTGCTCGAAGTAGTTCTTGGACTTCACGTCGCGCATGAAGATCAGGCATTCGAGGGGTTTGACGTCGGTGCCGGTGGCGATCATGTCCACGGTGACGGCAATACGCGGGTAGTAGTCGTTGCGGAAGGCAGACAGCGAGGATTTGGGGTTCTTGGCCCCGTTGGTGATCTTGCGGCAGAAGTCGTTGCTTTCTCCGAATTCCTGCCGGACCGTCTGGATGATGTCATCCGCGTGGCTGTCGGTCTTGGCGAAGATCAGGGTTTTCGGCAGTTCCTTGCGGCCGGGGAAGATCTCGGGCCACTTGTCGTGGAAGGTGCGGATGACGGTTCGGATCTGGTCGGGGTTCACGACGGATCGGTCAAGTTGGGTCGCAGCGTAGGCCTGTTCGTCGTCCTGCGTTTCCCAACGGCGCGCGCGGGTCTCGCGTTCGCGTTTCTCGACCAGTTGCTCGGCCTTGAGCGTTTCACCGCCCCGGCTGATCTCGGTCTCGATCAGATAGATTTCGTTGCCGACGTTGACCTTGTCGGCGACAGCCTTTTCATGGGTATATTCGCTGACGACGTTCTTCTGGAAGAACCCGTAGGTGCGGTTGTCGGGCGTGGCGGTCAGGCCAATCAGGAACGCATCGAAATACTCGATGACCTGGCGCCATAGGTTGTAGATGGAGCGGTGGCACTCGTCGATCACGACCACGTCGAAGTATTCCGGCGGCAGTTTGGCATTGTAGACGACCGGCAGAGGTTCCTTGCGCCGCCATTTCTGCTCGGCCGGGTTTTCTTCTTCGGCGCCCTCGTTCAGTTCCTCGCCCTTGAGCGTGGCGTACATGCGCTGGATCGTGGAGATGACGACCTGGCTGTCGTTCGCGATGGAGGGCGAGGTGAGGCGCTGGACGTTGTAGAGTTCGGTGAACTTACGGTTGTCGTCGTTCGGAATGAAGGCCATGAACTCCTGTTCGGCCTGCTCGCCCAGGTTCTTGGTGTCGACGAGGAACAGGATGCGGCGCGCGCCAGCGTGTTTGAGCAGGCGGTAGACTTGCGTGATCGCCGTGAAGGTCTTGCCCGACCCAGTCGCCATCTGGACGAGTGCGCGCGGCTTGTCTGTCTTTAGTGAGGCCTCGAGGTTCGTGATCGCCTTGATCTGGCAGTCGCGCAAGCCGTCCGGGTTGAGACCCGGCAGAGCTGCGATACCCGCGCGAAGGCTCTTTGGGGCCTGCGCCCATAACTTAAGGGTTTCCGGGCGATGAAAGGTGAAGACCTCGCGCGAACGAGGGTTGGGATCGCGGGCATTGGTGAAGCGGGTGACCTGACCTGTGCTTTCGTAGAGGAACGGGAGCGGTTCGGCGTTGTTGACCCATTTCAGCTTGGCGTTGGCGTAGCCCTCGGATTGCTCCTCGACCGAGGTCAGGCGGACACCCCAGTTGTCGGGCTTGGCTTCGACCACGCCGACCGCGTGCCTGTCGGCGAAGAGGACGTAGTCGGCGGGTCCAATATCCGTCTGGTACTCACGCACGGCCACGCCAAGCCCGGCGTTGAAATCGAGCGCGTCCTTGTCCTGGACATGCCAACCGGACGCCCGCAGGCGTTCATCGATCCGGTCCCGGGCGAGCTGCTCGGGGGTTTGGTTGACATCAGGTGACACGCATAACGCCTGAAATTGCTATACTTTTTCAATCATGGCGTTCAAGGAGCGAAAAGGCAATTGGCGAGCGTTCGGGTTGGGCGTCTAATTCCAGTTGTTGGATCGATATTCGCTGGAGCAACGCTTTCAGTGGATGCCGTCGGTTGGATCTGTCTGTCCTGCTGGCAAATCTTGGACGAGTTCCTTGGTGAGAGTTGAACCCTTCGCCAATCGACGCGAGAGCGCTTGAACGAAACCACCATACCGCTCCTTGCCCGTTGCTTTGGCGGCCACATAGGTGTCATCCGGCAAAGGTGGGGTCGTCGTCAGCCAGAAGCGGACGAATAGCGCCAGCGCCTCAGTCGTGATTTCCTGGTCGCGTTCCAGCCGCTCGAGCGATCGGGTCAGGCGATCCAGCCTGCGGACGATGGCGGCCTCGCTCTGTTCGGCGCTGTCGGGGGATAGGAAGGACGCCAAGGCCGCCTCGATGATCTGCGTCTTCGGAACGCGTCGCCGCACAGACAATTCGTCAAGTTCATCGAAGAGCGCGGCGTCGACATAGGCGGTGATCTTGGCTTTCTTCATCGCGTCATCTCACAGTTCGATTCCGTCGTCCGGATCGAGCGCCGCTTGACGCGCCACGGTGCGGAACCGGGTTTGCATGGCGCGGGCGCGTTGGGCCTCGTCGTCGGGTTCGTCTTCGAGGTCTGCGAATTCCTCGCGCGGGAACGGGAGTTCGGGGGCCATGTCTTCATGCGCGGGGATCTCAGGCTCTCGTCGGATGCCACCATCTCCCTCCTCAGCGGGCTTTTTCGTGGCAGCTTCCCGAGGCGGCGCTATCGGTTTAAGACAACTCCAATCGTCTGATCCCGCAGGGCAGACGGGTGCAGCTCCTCCGACGATGGGCGGCTTGTGGATCCTTGCCGTCAGTTGTGCGTCGCGAAAGTACCGCACTTTCTGTGCCCGGATCGGAGCTGCGCCCGACACGAGGATGATTTCGTCGTCGGATGGCAGCTGCATGATCTCGCCGGGGGTCAGCAAGGCGCGGGCGGTTTCCTGGCGTGAGACCATCAGATGCCCGAGCCAGGGTGACAGGCGGTGCCCAGCATAGTTTTTCATCGCGCGCAGCTCGGTCGTGGTGCCGAGGGCGTCCGACAGGCGCTTCGCCGTGCGCTCGTCATTGGTCGCGAAAGCGACGCGGACATGGCAGTTGTCCAGAATCGCGTTGTTCTGGCCATAGGCCTTTTCGATCTGGTTCAGCGACTGGGCGATCAGGAAGGCCTTGAGACCGTAGCCCGCCATGAAGGCCAGTTGGCTTTCAAAGAAGTCTAGACGCCCGAGGGCGGGGAACTCGTCGAGCATGAACAGCAAGCGGTGCTTGCGATTGGTGTTGTGCAGGTCTTCGGTCAGTCGGCGGCCGATCTGGTTCAGGATCAGCCGGACCAGCGGTTTCGTGCGGGAAATGTCCGATGGGGGTACCACGAGGTAGAGGGTGAGCGGCCGATCATCCGAGACGAGATCATTGATCCGCCAGTCGCAGCGTCGGGTCACGGCGGCGATCACGGGGTCGCGGTAGAGACTGAGGAAGGACATGGCCGTGGAGAGAACACCGGAGCGTTCGTTCTCGGATTTGTTCAGCAGCTCGCGCGCGGCCTGAGCGACAACAGGATGCGGGCGATCACCGAAATGGGGCGTGCGCATCATTGCAGTCAGTGTGGCGGCGATGGGACGCCGAGGATCTGACAGGAAGGCGGCGACGCCTGCCAATGTCTTGTCCTTCTCCGCATAGAGGACATGCAGGATCGCACCGACCAGAAGGGAATGGCTGGTCTTCTCCCAATGATTGCGCCGCTCGAGCTGGCCTTCGGGATCGACGAGGATATCCGCGATGTTCTGCACGTCCCGCACCTCGCGCTCGCCGCGGCGGACCTCGAGCAGCGGATTGTAGGCGGCGCTGGCCGCATTGGTCGGATCGAAGAGCAGGACACGTCCAAATCGCGCCCGCCATCCGGACGTCAGCTGCCAGTTTTCGCCCTTGATGTCATGGACGATGGCGGAACCGGGCCAGGTCAGCAGGCTTGGGATCACCAGGCCGACGCCCTTGCCGGAGCGGGTGGGCGCGAAGCACAGCACGTGTTCCGGACCATCATGCCGGAGGTAGCGCTTGTCGAGACGGCCCAGCACGACCCCGTCGTCTGCGAACAGCCCAGCGGCGGTTATATCCTTGGGGCTTGCCCATCTGGCAGAGCCATAGGTGGTCACGTCGCTCGCCTCACGCGCCCGCAAGACGGACAGCAAGATCGCGACGGCAATGGCGGCGATTCCGCCTGCGCCGGCGATTGCTGCCCCTTCCATGAAGACGCGGGGCGCGTACGCGTCGTACCAGTACCACCAGGTAAAGACCTGCCACGGGCGATAGATCGGCAGGCCGAACAGGGCGGTGAGAGGTGCGCCAAGCTGGGGTTGGAACCCCAGACGAAACGCGACCCATTGTGTCGCCGCCCAGACGAAGAGCAGCGCCACGATGCTGACGATGAGGATCTGGCCCCAGAGGATCTTGGTGGCCGATGACGTGTCCTGACGGCTCATGGTGATGTCCTTTCTGCTCAGAGGCTCAGCCCGCGCTTGCGCCCGAGGCTCCAGTCGATCCCGCCGCCGGGCGTCATCGTGCCTGTGACGGTCTGGCCGAGATGGCGTTCGAGTTGCGGGGTCCAGGGGACGAGCGAGAAGCCGAGACCATCGTCGATCATGGCGAAGCGGCCCGAGGCGAGATCGAGGCGTTGCCGGAACGTCCCTGTGACGGGTTCGCCCTCGGTCGGCTTGCAACGGGGGAGGCCGGTTTGTGTGCTGAGGTCTTGAGCGATGGCGTCCAGTTCTCGGTCGCGCAGGGTGGCCAGCAGATCGCGGGCAAAGGTGACCCGCTGACCTTGCCGTCGGGCGAGGCCTTCGGCGACAAGGTGATCCGAGCGGCGTTCCAATGCCCGGCGAACCTCTGCGCCAAATCCAGCACCGCTCAGCGGTGCGCGGTCTCGGGCAAGATGCAGGCGGTCGAGCCAGGTGGCGCCATCCGCCTCGATCTGGGCGGCCAGCGACAGATCGGAACGACCGACAAGAGACAGTTGCGGTGTCCCGTCCGTCTTCCCTGTCCAGAGCCGGGTTTCGACAATGCCACCTTGCGGCGTGTCGCCGGTCGCATCGAGATCCCGGAAGCGCAGGTGATGAACGCGACCATCAACACCGTCAATGATCGCGTAGCCGGTCCCGGCGTGGTCGTCATGAAAGCCGCGTTCCACGAGCCGCCCGAGGATCGGCGCGGTGGGCGTGCCTTCGATGGCGAAATCACCCGCCGCGCGGTGGCGCTCGGCACCCATGGCCTGGTGCATCCGTTTGATGATGTCGCCGCGCATCCCAAGCTCGCGCAGAGTGTCTTCGGCATTCGGTTTCAACTCCCAGACGGCGGGGGCGATTTGTTCGGCCAGCCCGAGCCTCTCGAGTGTCTGGGCGCGGCCGATCATCAAGCGCCGCAGTTCCGGATCGCGGGGCTCCAACGTGCCGCGCCGCAGGTCGGCGATGCCGGCATGATCATCCGCCAGCGATTGCAGGCCGCGGTCGAGATCGGTCCAGCGCTCCGCCGTGACCTGAGTCTTTAGCGCGTGGGAAATCTCGCGCGCGCTGCGGGGGCCCAGTTCCAGTTGGACCAGGTCTTCTGCGCGTGCTCGAAACCCCTGGCTGATATAGTCACGCGAGATCACAAGGTCCCGCCCATCGTCGGCCTTGCCCCGCACGAGGATGTGCACATGCGGATTGTCGGTGTTCCAGTGATCGACGGCGACCCAGTCCAATCCGGTTCCGAGATCCCGCTCCGCGCGGGCCATCAGATCCCGGGTGAAGGCGCGCAGGTCCTCCAAGTCGCCCGCGTCCTCCGGCGAGACGATGAACCGGAAGTGATGCCGGTCGTCTTCGCAGCGCGCCGCAAAGCCGCCTCGGTCGAGATCATCGCGGTCAGACCCGAACAAGTCGGCGTCGCGCCCGTCCTGACCGACGCCATCGCGCTGCAAGTAGCCGAGATTCTTGGCCATGGGCGCTGAGCGAAAGCGCTTGCCCTGGTGGCGCACGACGCGGGCCTTCACTACGACCCGCCGGGAGGTGCGAGTCAGGCCTTTGGCCGTCCGGGCAAACCGTCCGCGCCCGAAAGAGGTGTTGCCGGAGCGCGTGCTGCCTGCGCCGATACGGTAGCCGGTATGTCCGGATTTCCGCGCAGCTCGCATCACCTCGTTGACGAAACGGGTGGGTTGCTTCGAGGTCCTGCCGCCGTCGCGGATACGCCCGGGGCGGATGCGCAGGTCATTGTCGCGCCCGGTCATGGTCGCACTCGCTCGCAGAACATGCTGCCGCACAAAGAATATAGCAAAATCAGAATTTTAGATGAAGTCCTGCGGCATGCAGCTTGAATGTGCGGCGCAAATCCTCGCAGAGAAACAACAGCTTGAGGTCCGCTTGCGGCACCTCTTTTATCTCGCGCTCTTTCTGTTGAGACCCTGCGCGTCGACCCTCTCCGGCACATTCTTGCGCCCGGGCATTCCAGACCTCGCCATGGTGCGATTCCGCGGATCATGGCGTTCGCCCCCTGCTGAGAGGAACGAATATGCCGTTCTGAGACGCGTCAGACGCAATCCGTTGGGCGTCATCGCCGGGGGGTTGACCCGCCTCGGCCGTTGCCGCGAACAGCGGGGCGTCGCGCCAGTCCTGCGTCCTGTGCGGGCGGCTGACTGCCTGCGCAACGTTGGTCCCGTCGGCGATGAGTGGCGCGAGGATGGCGAGGTAATTGCGGGTTTCAAGCGGCAATGCGCGACCGGTATCAAGGTGCTCTTGGTAGCGCGCAGGCCCGGCATTGTAGGCAGCGAGAAAGCCGGGTGACCCGAACCGGTCGTACATCTGCCGTAGATAGGCGGTACCGGCCAGGATGTTGTCGCGTGGATCGAAGGGGTCATCGCCAAACCCATAAGCTGCGCGCAATTCGGCCCAGGTGCCGGGCATGATCTGCATAAGCCCCATGGCGCCTGCGTGGCTGACCGCGCGTGGATTGCCCGCACTCTCGACCTCCATGACGGCACGGATCCAGAGCTGCGGGATGCCGAACCTGCGCGCGGCGTCTGCGATATGGATGTCGATGGGTTGCTGCTCAGATGCTGGAACACTGCGTTGCTGAGCGATCACGGCGGACGGTGCTACGGTGATCGGCATGCAGAGGATCAGCACAAGCGCGGTCGTGACGCCCGCGTGCCGACGGCTCTGCCCGGGTTCAAGACGACGCATCTTCCGCCCCTCCAAATGTCCAAAGAGGGATGGCACGCCCGAGGATCGTGTCCGCTGACAAAGGGCCGAAATAGCGTCCATCAAGGCTGTCTGCGACACCGGCCACGAGCAAGAAAACCTCGTCCGAGCCGAGCGTGACACATCCCGTCCAACGGGGAAGCGGGCGGCCCTGTTGGTCAGCCGATGCTGCCTCGGCAACTACTCTGCCGTCGAGGGTGATATCGAGACCGTCGCGACAGACGGTCATGCCAGAGATGGCTGTGACGCGTTTCAACAGCAAGGTATCCGCACCGACATAGCCGCGCTCAACCACCAAGGATGACAGGTCTTCCGGCAGGCGCACGGCAAAGAGATCGCCCAGCGATGGCGGGTTTGACGCTCGAACGAGGTAGAGGCCGATCGGCACGCTTGCTGAAGCGTTCCAGACCAGCCAGGGCGCGTGGTCGATCTGTGCAGCTGCGAGCAAACCGAGGGACAAACCGGCCGCGAGGAGGGGAGGGGCCGCCGCGCTCATGTCGTCACCATGCGACGCTTGAGCCAGGCCGCATGCCGGGCAGGAGTGTAGGGCCGGGGCTCCATTGCCGCGGTCAGGCGGTTGTGGACGTGCCGCCAATGATCGGGGCATACATCTTCCGGCGCGATGCCATAGCTTTCCACGATATCGACGGACTGCAGGGCCGCCTCGACCTTGGGCCAGCCGGAGAGGCGCAGCAAAAGCTCTCCGCCTGGCGTGACACAGGGCACCGTCGAGCAGGGCTCGCCTGCATCGACGGCGCGCAGAATGTCGATCCGGCTTTCAACGGTGCCGTGGTCGTTCGACGACCAGCGGACGAGCGCGAAGATTGCGCCGGGGGCGAAGGCCACGCGCTTTTCCGTGCGCGTCAGGATGGTTTCCTCGGCCTTCCGACCGAAACGGATCCAGCGCTCGATACGCCCTTCGATCCAGGTGAGGTGGACAAGTGTCTGCATCGGCTCAGCGCCCCCGCCGCAGATAGGCCGGTGAAACGGCGGCATGGCGTTTGGCAGGCAGAACGCGGTCTTCGGTCTCGTCCGAGGTCGATGTCTTCTCGCCCCTCGTGACCCAGGCTTGCAGATCGTCGACCGCATAGACGACACGCCCGCCGATTTTCGAATAGCGCGGGCCGGTCCCGTAGGTCCGGTGTTTTTCCAGCGTGCGGCCAGACAGGCCGAGAAAGCGGGCAGCTTCCGGGGTTCTGAGGTAGCGGGGCGGTAGTCCTTCGTTGGGATCGGGCATTTGAGCATCTCCGGTGGCTAGGCCGCGCGACGCCGCGTCGCGGGCTGTCGGAGGTCATCAAAACGGAAGAGTGCCATGGGGAGGGATGACGAAGATCGCGGCGCGAAAACGTCACCCCCAAAGTCCAACAGGATCAGGGACTGATGAGGGTTCGATTTTCGGAGATCGCGCGGTGATCACTTGCGCGGCTTGGAGCGCCCCGTGGGTCCTTTGCCGAGAAGGAGAAAGCGATAGCCTTTGGTGGTCAGATGCGTGCCATGGGCTGTCAGTCGGGTGATCTGGGCCTTGAGGGAGCTGGTCTTCCAATGCTCGCGCGAAACAGCCTCGGCGCCGAACAAATGCCCCGCGATCGTCTGGTAGCTGGCGCGGTCCCGGCGCGCGTCGAGCGTGCGCAGTGCAAGCTGAATGCGCCGCCGCTGCTGCGACGTCAGGGGCGGAGGGGATCGTTTGTGATGAAGCAGTTGCGCGCGGAGCGACTCGAGCGAATTGATCCGCGCTGTCCAATGCTCGTCCAGCGGTACCAGGATGCCGAGGGGCCGGTGCAGGTTCTTTGCATCCAGCACGAGCAACGCGCCTGTTGCGAGGCGCACATACATCAAGCCGTCCCGCGTTCCGATGACGGTCAGATCATCTGCATCGATGTGCGGCGCGGCGGTGTCGCCGTCGGGGACCGGCACAGCATACCCGACCGCTGCCGGGGCGATTGAAGGCGTCCAGAACACGGGTGCTTTGGGTGCGTCGATGTCCGGATCAACCGGGAAATCGCAACCCCCATGCAGCCGGTGATCTCAATCCATCCCGCATCTGCGGGTAGGTTGCGCGATAGTCTGAATTGCGGCGCAGGCATTCCCAGGCCAAACCGGATAGGTCGAGGCTGTCGAAATGCCGATACGCCGCTTCGTCTTGCCAATCCCTGGTCATGGCGAAGCTCCGCGTCAGAGGTTTCGATGGGGAAAGAGTATAGCCGGGAGGTGCAAGAAAACGACGACGCGAACGGTCAACTTGCGCAACCTGCGCGAGTGTTCGCCGATCTGGGCCGAATTGCGCAAAGTTCAGCCGTTACCGCCCTCAAGAAGTTTGCGATAGCCGTGTTCGGTCATCCAGCGCGCACGGGCGAGGTGGCTGTCATAGATTTTTCGGGCACGCTCCGGCTCCTTGTCCGCATCGATGCCGAACAGGATCTGGCTGATTTCCTGCAGGCTTGCACCGCTTTCAGCAGCGTCGAACAGGCGCAGGTAAAGCGTCATATGTGCGTGGTCGTAGTCGGTCAGATCATCGCCTTGTGGTGCGAGATCAGAGATCGGCGTGGTGCCGGTGGCAGACATGATTCCCCCTCGCCGTTGGGCGTTAAGGTCCATAAAAGCACATCGGATTGGCTGTGCAAGAACGGATCGCGGTCAGTCAGGTTGCAGATGAGCATTATAATACGTCGCACCAAAATACGCGATAGGCTTTTTAGCTGCGGATGGATATCCGCGTTGTTTTTGCAAGTAATCTCAAGCACTACCGCCAAGCGCGTGGGCTGACGCAGGCCGCATTGGCGGCGGCGATGGATGTCGACCGTGCCCATGTCAGCGCCATGGAGCGCGGCCAGCAGAATGTCACGTTGCAGACTCTTCAGCGGGTCGCGGCGCATCTGGATGTGGCACCAGCGAAGTTGATCGAAGAACGCGCCGAAGGCGATGTGCGTTCCTGAAAACCGTGATCGTTCGCCCGGGCAGTCAGCTTTCGGGTCGAAACGTGCAAGCTCAGGGCAGGGCATTGGCCGAACCCAGCACACCCGGCAGGATGGTCTTCTATAGCGATCAATCCGCTATTCAGCACTGAGTTCGGTCAGCTTCTGGCCAAGGCGGCGCTGCATCAGATCATCGCCGGGCGTGGTCTCCATCAGTCGCTGAAGTGCCGCGATGGCCCAGCCCCGACGGTCGATGCGCGTGCTGGCGGTCATCAGGTGATCGACCGCTTCGTCGATTTCGAACGAGCTCGGTTCATAGCCACGGCCCGCCAGCAGATGCCTGATGGCATGCAGAGCGACATCGGCGGCGAAGGCCGGTTCCTTGATCGCGAAATCGCGGGCGGCCCGGATGAGCGTGGAAGGGGCCGCCTCATGATCGGCCGCGCAGCCGAGGGCGATGTCGAAATACGTCGCGGTCTTGGCCGCGGCGAACCATTTGCCCTTGCGACCGTGGAGCGCGATGAGGTCTTCCAGTAATGCACGAGCATCCCGGTCAGGGTAGCGTTTGACCAAATCGCGCCACATCGCCAGCCAAGTGTTTCCGCTGGCTGTGGGCAGCCCGAACCGGCGATAGGCCTCGTCCGCATTGCCTTGCCGTACAAGGATCGCCTCGCAGAACCGGCAGATGTCGTGATGGCCCCATGTCTGGCGATCTCCCTCCAGAAGCGCCTCGGCATAGGCGAACGCGTCATCCTCGCGGCCTTGTCGAAGCAAGGCTTCGGCCCCGAACTTGTCATCGAACCACAGCCGGGTCTTCTTGACCGCGAGGAGCGCCAGCAATTCGTCATACCGTGCGGCCTCGAGCAGGCAGGAAAGCGTGAGCGTCGCGGTGCCGACATGGGAATACCGCTCCCAATCCGACCAGGCTTGATGGATCAGGGCGAGATCACGGTCGGCGTGCAGCGTCATGAGCGCGGGATACACAGCGATCTCGCCGAACCGCTCCGAGATGGGCGCGAGGTAGTCGACGCCATCGTCCTCGATCGCCGCACGCAGCTGCTCCAGCCATTTTGCGCGCGTCTTTTCATCGGCAGGGGCGGCGATCAGGATCGGTACAAGCTCGTCAAGTGTGCGGCGCACGGCGGTTCCAAGCGCGCCCGACGAGGTATCGATATGCTCAAACGCGGGCCAGATCCGCGCGGCCAATGCGACCACGCCGTCCGCCGCCGTGACAGGATCCGCGCGATTGACGGCCCGGATTTCCGCGCTGGCCGATTTCAACCGCTGGGTCGCCTTGGCGGAGCCGCGCCATCCGAAAGCGCTTGCGCGCATGCCAGGTTTGAAGGCCCATTTGTGGACAGGTTTGAGCGCCATCCTGCTACCGCCCGCGCGCTTTGCGGCGCGTGATCCAGTCGGCCCCGGCATAAGTCACGGCGTGGATATGAACCTCGCGGGCATCATCGTCGACGGTGAAGGCGATCACGGCCTTGCGGCCTGCTGGAATAGCGCGCAGCCCGGGGGCGATCTCTTCCCGGCGGCTGCCCTTGTGCGGCAGGTCTGACAGGCTGGCGATGGTGGCCTCGATCTCGTCCAGCCGGCGCGCGGCGGATTGCGGGCCGGCATAGTCGATCAACCAGCGCGTGATCGCGTCGAGATCATCCGCGACCGCCGGATGGAACCGGATGCGATAGCTCACGTTTCGCGCGCGGCCTGCAGGCGTGCCCGCGCGGCGGCAAAGGCGTCCTCGGCCGGGACATAGTTGGCACGCGGCGTGTCGAGCCGCGCCTGGATTTCTTCGGCCATCGCGCCAAGGGCCAGCTCGCGCTCCTCTTCATCGCGCATCATCTGCTCCAGCGCCGCCGCCACAGCTGCACTTTGCGAGGCGAAGACGCCTTGGCCCACCTTGTCGGTGAGGAACCGGTGGTGACGATCGGTGAAGCTGAGGGTTGTCTTGACGGTCATGTCTGGCTCCATGGTATGACTTAGTCATATTAGCGAGCGTTGGAAGATTTGCAACCTGTTCGGGGAGGGGTGGTGAGCGGACGTTGGCGTTGTTCAAATCAAGTGATACAAAGGTTTGAACGGGCCAAACCCATCACAGACACAATGCTGAAACATGAAGGCCATTCTATTTGAAACATAAACCGATCGATTTGGCTACGGAAGTAAAGCGCGCTGCATTGCCGGACGGCCTGCATGGCTTCCTCTTTCCCATATACGAGGCAATTTCCAATGCCTTACACTCAATTGAAGATAGGTGGGATGACGCCTTGGAAGAAAAAGGCCGCTTGGATGTGGTCTTTGACGATCGAGCGCGCGAAGTCACGGTCGTAGACAACGGCAGTGGCTTCGATGACGCAAACCTATCAGCTTTCCTGACGCCTCTTAGGGGCAACAAGTATGAGCGCGGCGGCAAGGGTTTTGGCAGGTTTATGGCGTTCAAGGTTTATAGCAGAGTCTTCTATTCATCGGGGCAGGAGATTTCAGACGGGATGCAGACGAGAGGCTGCTATCGTTACGATCCTTTTTCGAGCGATGACAACCTAATCGTGGTCGAAGAGGCAGATGGTGCCGGGGCGCATTCGCATGACTGTGGCCTTACGGTGTTAATGCGCTCGCCCAAGGCAGATTTTGAAGACTATTTCGTTTTGGCGGGGAAAGAACGGAAACAAAACCACACTGCAGAAGACATTGTATCTGCGCTTTTGGATCACTTCCTTATCGAGTTCATTCAGAAGAAAGTGCCAAAACACTTCGTCCTCAGCATTCAGGGTGCAAAATTCAACATATATCAGTATTTCCACGAGTCTCTTGCGGTCGGTGGCAATCGAAAAGAGGAAATGATCATAGGCAGTGAGACCGTTGAATTTACCTTCGACTATTTCAAAGTTGGGGAAGAGCACGCCAAGAAGCATCGTTTATATTTTTATGCGAACAACCGCGCAGCAAGCGACCTGGAAAGCATTTCTTCCGGATTGAATTCGAACCCATTCATCGAAATGAAGGGCGAAGATGAATTCCGATATTACTACTTGGTGGCTGTTTCGAGCGACTTCTTTAAGTCTTCCCAGTCGCGTGACCGGATCACAAACCTACACGGCAAGATTGACCATAACAGAACCAAGAAGTCGATTAAGGACCATCTGATTGCGATGGCGAAAGCGCACATCTTGGATCTTGAGCAGGCGTACACGTCCGGCCGGCGATCAAAGATGAAAGAACACGTTGACCACTTAATTGCGATTGATCCGCTTCTGAGGCGTGGCTTGGGCGGCAAGACCAGCGAAGAGTTTGTCAAGAAGCGCGGCATCACAGAAACCCGCGAACAATTGGCGCAAGACTTATTTGTCGAACGCTTTCGACAGAAATTTGATTTCACCAAGCTTAGTGAAGAAACGAGCGTCGAAGAACTTGTACGGCTTGTGCGGGACAAAATACCGGAAGATGCCAAAGAGGCATTGGCGGTCTACGTGGCATACCGAAACAACGTGATTCAAGTCTTCCGGCAGTTGCTCAACAAAGACGATGACGGCTTAGCGACGGAAGACAAGGTCCACAAGCTGATTTACCCTCGATACAGGGACAGTGAGCAAATCGACTATTCGTCTCACAATCTTTGGCTGATTGACGACGATCTTGCCTATGCACGCTACATCTCAAGTGACCGAACACCGGAAGGAAACGCTCGGCGAAAGGGTGAATTTGCGCACGACTTGCTAATAAATAATGACGATGAGCTCATGATTGTTGAAATGAAGCGACCTCAGAAAAGGGATTATGACGGCACCAAGGAGGCCGACACAAAGAACCCTGTAGACCAGTTGAAGAACCAAGTCTTGGACATCCGTGAGCGCGGTAAAGTCATCACTTCTGGCGGACGGGAAATCGCGATTGATGACACATCCATGGTGCGTGGGTACATTTTGGCCGACTGGAACGATAAGCTTGAACGCTACTTGAAAACGGAAGACTTCATCCGCACTAATTTTGGCGGGCAGATGGCCTACCGTTACTATAGGGAGTTGAACCTAATTATCGAAGTGCTGGCGTTCGACAGATTAATTGACCGGGCCAGCAACCGCAATGAGGCGTTCGTTAGCATGCTTGAGGGACGCTCAAACTATGACCGGAAGCCGAAGGGAGTACTATCGGCGGCGCAGTAGCCGGTTCATGTTGTTTGCAGCCTATTTGAGCAGTCTTGCCCGCATGGGGAGAAGTAATAGTACGGAACGAGCTGTTCTAAGATCTAAGGCTAATGCATCAATAAGACGAAGTCCGAAAATCTATTCTTGCGAAGCTGCACCACAGTGCTTGATGACAACCGCAACGGCAGGTTTTCCGGACGCGTTGTGTTTAAGCATGACCGCGAGCCGCTCGCGGTCAACATAAGACGAGCAAAGTTCACCCCGCCCGGTGATCCCGGGCGGGGCGGTCTGCTGTCAGTCGCCGTTGCGGCGGGTGTTGGGGCGCGACCAGATGAGGCTGAAGGTTTCCTCGCCGCCTTCGATCACCGTGTCGTCGAAGAGGTTGGCATAGATCGGCTGGGTGAAGCTCGGGTCGTCGAGCTTGAGGCTCAGGTAGTCGCGGCCCTCGGCGGAGCGCTTGGACCAGGCGGCGCCGATCTCGGCACGGCCCACGAAAACGCGGTGGGATGGGGCGTTGTCGTTCGGGGTGCTGTCTTCGGGGACGATGCGGACGGCTTTCGCCTGAACGCTCAGGGTGACGATTTCGCCGACGTATTCGCTGCCGGTCTTCTTGAAGGTTCCGATGGTGGCCATGTCATATCTCCTTTTGGCTTGTCCAAGCCCGCGCCCTTCGCGGCCTCGATGGCGATCGTCAGGACCGGGGCGATCCGCCGACGCAGCCCCTGTGGCCCGAAGCGCCAGCGGAGGACGGCAAGGCCGGTCTTTCTTGCCGCGCGAGGAATGGCGTCCGCCAGGGGAAGAAAGTCCGGACCTGCCGTTGCGGCCAAGGCGGTCGAGGCGTCAGCCGATCCCGGTCAGATCAGCCGCTGAGAGGCCCGCAAGGGACGCGTGGCGTGATGCCATGGAAGAGGGGATGACAGGCTACCTCTGGACCGCGCAAGACCCCGGCAGCAGACGTCGTGCAAAGACAGGTTTTGGCGTGCAGGCGGAAACGGTGCATGTCCCGGACGTGCCTCGCTACTCCGGGATTGCCCCCTCTCGCCGTGTCTTTGTTTGTCTGCCGTGTTGTTCGGTCTGCCGTTGTTCCAAGTGCATGCGCGACCGGGGCCATGCGCCACAACGTGGGTTTCGGCGATCTGGCTTTGCTCAGCCGATCCTGCCCAACCGGAACGCTGCGGTGATGGCGAGTATCGAGACCTGTTGCCTCAATCGGTTGCGGCGCACGCTGACAACGTCGGTGACGGCATGCTGCTGCGTAAGCTTCACGGAGCGTTCAGTGTTCGTCGAAAGACCTGTGCGGAGCCGTGTCCGACATGGCGTTGCCCTCGGACCAGCCGGTGACCCGCGCCCAGGCCGTGCCTCCGACGACCAACGCGCCCAGCCAAGACAGGATGGTGATGGTGACCGCACCCGCGCTGCCGAATTCGGCAAAGCCTTTTGCGGCATGAAATCCGGCGATCCCGGCGGGGATCGCGTAGATCAGGCCGATGGCCAGTTTGATGGGGATAGAGCGGATACGGTCAAAGGCGAATTCCCCGAGAGCCGCGACGAAGCCGCCGATGAAGAGGCCCGCAATGATCGACAGAAAGACGCCTTGGCCGGACTCATGCAGATACATGCCCGAAGTAAGCCCGATCGCGAAGGGCAGGGCGTAGACGGCCAAGTTGAACAGAATCCAGCAGAGGGCACCAAGGCCGAACAGCGTGAAGAGGGCGGAAAAAAACATGAGGCACTCCTTTCGAGAACAAGGATCGCGCCGCCACCTCCTCCATTGGCACGGGCGGATCATAGCAGAAAACGGCCCGCCCTGGGAGAGTCCGGGGCGGGCGTCGGCGGAAATCCGGTCATGCCGGTGGGGCGGCTTTCGGCCGGAAGTCGAAGAGGGGAATACCCATCGCGCGGGCCTTGTCGGCGAGATTTTCGGTGATGCCCGAGCCCGGGAAGACAATGAGCCCGATGGGCAGGGTGTCGAGCAACTGGTCGTTGCGCTTGAAGGGGGCCGATTTGCCGTGTCGTGTCCAGTCGGGTTTGAAGACGATCTGCGTCACGGCGCGGGTGTCGGCCCAGGCGGCGGCGATGCGTTCGGCCCCGCGCGGTGCGCCGCCATGCAACAGGACCATGTCGGCGTGTTTCGCGTGGACGCGGTCGAGCGCCGCCCAGATGGCCGCGTGATCGGTGCAGTCCAGCCCGCCGGTGAAGGCGATCTTCGTGCCTTGGGGCATGAGCGGTTCCAGATCGGCCCTGCGTTTTGCGGCCAAGTGATCGCGGCTGTCGATCAACGAGGCGGTCAGGGTGCGGCGGTTCACGTGGCTGCCCGTGCGCGGATGCCAGGTCTGGCCGAGATGGGTCTCGAAGCCCTCGGCGGCGAGATCTCGTATGGCTTCAAAGGCATTGCGCCGCTCGATGAGCGTGATGCCCTCCGCGATCAGGGTCTCGAGCTCGACCGAGCGAACTTCGGACCCGTCCTGTTCGCGCTGTGCCCGTTTCTGCGCCTGTTCGTTGCTGTCGAGTTCGCGGCCGGTCCGGGTCGCCATGCGGTGGAAAAGGTTCGTGGTGGACCAGAGCAGGTCTTCGAGGTCGGGCTCCAACCGCGTGTCGGACAGCGTCGAGACGAGCGCGTCGAAAATGTCGGCGACGGCGGTGCGAATGGCGTCGGGCTCCGGCAGGGGGCGGGGATCGGGCTCGTCGGTGAAGGGGCGCCAGCCGTAGAGCTGCAGTTCCTCGAGCACGACGGCGGTGGAAGATCGGGTTTGAAGATGTGTGTCGGTCATGATGTCGTCTCCGTTTGTCGAAGACCGCGCCTCTCGCGGCCTTCCCGGGCAACGGAAAAGCGGGGGCCGGACAGGTCTGCATTCTCAGGGGTCCCCGTCGCGCCCGCGCGATGGGGTGGAACCGAAGCGCAGCGGAGGACGGCCAAGGCCGTTGCAGGCCCGTCCGGGCTCTGCTCCGTTTTGCCCGCTCTCGGAAGTCCGGAAGGCGTGGCTCTGATTGCGGAGGCGCTGGCCGGCTGCGCCGATCCCGATCAATCCTCGGCGTGGTCGAGGAAGGTCACGGCATCCTCGGGCGCCAGTTGCGGACGCAGATGCGCGCGCAACGCGTCGCGGCCATTGGCCCGCAGATCGTCATTGATGTCGCCGAGACAGGGGGAGAGATGGACGGCGTCGATCCCGGCCCCGATGGCCCGATGCGCCAGTTGGTCCGCGGCGGACAGGCCCGCCGGGTCGGCATCGACGGCGATGTAGAGGCGGCGAAGATCGGCGGGCAGCTGCAGGGCTGCGAGATGATTGGCGGACAGAGCCGCCACCGCAGGCAACTCCGGCAGGGCCAGATGCAGGGAGAGCATGGTCTCAAGCCCTTCGCCTGCGGCCAGCACGCTGACCGGTTTGCCGATGCGAACACCATGGCCGAGGAGATTGCCCATCGCCTTGCGCGGTGGAATGACCGGGGCCTTGTTCGCAGTGGCGGGGTCAAGCCAGGTGCGGTGCAGGCCGGTGAGCCGTCCATCGAGGTCCGTTACCTTGGCGAGCAGGGCGGGCCAAGTCTCGGGCGGATCGTTCAGTGCGTGATCCTCGCGCCAATAAAAGCAGTTCGGGTGAAACCGTAGACTGTCGAGATGGCCCAGCCCGGTGAGGCCGCGTCCGGCGAGATAGCGTTCGGCCAAGGTGCCCGACATCGGCTGGCCCATGGCCCAGAGCCGCCGTGCCGCCTCAGGTGAGCCACGACTGGCTGGCGGATTGGCGGCGCGGTCCCTATCTGTCTGCGGCAGGCTGAGAAACCTGCGCGCTTCGTCCAGCGCGTCCCTCAGGGTGGTGATACCCATGTTCAGGGCGATCAGGTCCAGAAGGTCCCCGTGCTGCCCGGTTGCGGAATCGGTCCATTTTCCGGCGGCACCGGGACCATAAATCGGACCGGTCAGTCTGACATAGAGGCTGCGGCCTGGTGTGTTCTGCACATCGCCAACAACCCAGTAGCGGCCCTGTTTGCGCCCGTTCGTGAGGTAGTGACGGCAGACGGCCTCGGCATCCTCGGCAAGGCGGCGGGCGATGTCGGCGGCGGGGCTGTGCATGCTTTGTGCCTCCTGTCGTGGATAGAAAAAGGGGCCCGCCATTTCTGGCGGACCCCGGCTGCCGGAACTCGGGGGGAAGGAGCTCCGACCTGCTCGAAGGTCACTCGGCTGCTGTCCGGGCGAAGGCGTCACCGGCGACGGGATCATCTTCTCCCGAGGGCTCGGAATCTCCGATAGCCGGTTCGCCGCCGTCTTCCGCCGATTGCGCTTCGCCGCTGTCGGGATCGTCGTCCGAAGCCTCATCCCCGACGCCGTCCGCCACGTCGATCAGTTCGATCTCCGGCGCGTCCTCTTCCGGCAGCGGCGGCGTGCGCAGCGGGTCCGGCAGCCAGCTGGTACCCACGAGCAGGTCCTCGGCGGCCGTCACCATTTCCGTCTTCTTCAGCCCGGCGATCCGGTCGGCGGCGGCCTCACCCTTCGCCTCGCGCACGGCCTCGAGGATGCGCGCCTTGGTCACGCGGCCAAGGTAGTTGTCGCCTGTCGCCGTCCAGCCCGCCTTGGCCATGTCGAGCCCGACGGTCCCGGCCAGCACATCCGCATGCGCAATGGCGCGCGGGCGGCGCTGGTAGGGGTCGTGGACGGCATTCACGCTCATCGCCACGCAATGGGCGAAGAGCGCCTCGCGGCTGCAGCTGTCGAACTCGGTTAGTGCCTCCCAGAGGTCCTCGGGCGCTTTCGGCAGGTTCCGCGCCCAGGTCTCGTGGCGCTGGTCGATGGCCTGCGCGTAGGCCGTGTCGCCAAGGCCCGGCACCTGCGATCCGAACCCCGCATTGCGCGGTTCGATCTCGACGCAGCTGTCGACGGCGTATCGGTAGAAGAGCCGCAGGACCATCGCGTGCAGGGCTGCGAGGAAAGCGACCTGCGGGTCCTGGGCCAGCGCATTGCGCAGCGCCAGGGTGCGATGGGCCGTCAGTTCCATGACGAGGCGGTCGGAGAGCGGTTTGAGGCCGTCATCCTCTTCCTCGTCGTCCGCAATAGACGCGACAGTGTCGTCGGTGTCCTCGACCTGCGCCGCTTGCGGTGCGACCTCGCCGGTGTCCTCTACCTCCTCGAGCGGCTCATCTTCGGGCCGCACGTAGCCCCGCTCGACCCGCAGCCGCCCGGAGCTGTCGATGCTGACGAAGGCTCCTGCCAGCGCGAGGTCGTCCGCCTCGAACCGGATCGGACGCGCCTCAAACGCCTCCATCGCGTCCTCGATTTCGCCCAACCGGGTATCGACCTCGTCGGGAAGCTCGTCGGCCTCCGCATGCTCGGCCTCGAGCGCATCGTATTCGGCCTTCAGCGCCTGGTAGCTGGCGGCTTCCTCGTCGCTCATCGGCACCGCTTCGCCATGAACCCGGCGCATCCCGAAGGTGTGGCCGTAGGGGAACTCGGTATCGACCTCGACCCATTTCCAGCCTTCGGCGCGCACGCCCTCGGCCTCTTCGGCGAGCTTCTCGCGCACCATGACGTCGAGAAGGGCGGCATCCTGCAGCCAACCGCCGTCGTCCTGCTGGAACAGATCGCGCAGGATCTCGCCCCCGGCCTCGACGTAATCGTCCAGCCCGACGAACTGCGCCCGCTTGTCCGAGGCCCGCACCGCGCCCTCGGTCAGCATGCGGCGTATCTCGTAGGGCTGGCGCGAATAGTGCCGCTGCAACGCCTCCCAGACCTGCTCCTGCCGCGCGTGATCGGGGTTGACCGTGAAGGCCATGAGCTGGTCGAGCGTCATTTCCTCCTCGGCATAGGCATCGTGCAGCGAGGGCGCGACGGCGGCGAGCTTTAGCCGCTGCTTGACCACGCTGGCCGAGACGAAGAAGGCCGCGGCGATCTCCTCCTCGGTGCGGCCTTTCTCGCGCATCGCCTGAAACGCGCGGAACTGGTCGAGCGGGTGCAAAGGCGCGCGCTGGATGTTCTCGGCCAGGCTGTCTTCCTCGGCCAGCCCATCTGTGCGCACGATGCAGGGCACGAGGGCGGTCTTGTTCATGCGCTTCTGCTTCACGAGCAGTTCCAGCGCCCGGAACCGCCGCCCGCCGGCGGGGATCGTGTACATGCCGGTCTCGGCACCGCTGTCGTCCAGCACCGGCCGCACGGTGATAGAACTGAGCAGCGTCCGCCGCGCGATGTCTTCGGCCAGTTCCTCGATCGACACGCCCGCCTTGACGTGGCGCACGTTCGACTGGCTGAGCATCAGCTTGTTGAAGGGAATGTCGCGCGAGGCGCTGAGGGTGATCTTCTGTTGCTTTGTCATCGGGTTATCTCCCGACGGGCCAGCCGGGAGCCTCTCTCCCGACCTCCAAACCCGTCACGGAAAACCCGGCACCCCTCTAACTCTTGAGGCACCAAAGGGCTCATATGGACTTGTAAAACAATCCATATGACCTTATGTTATCAGTCAAACTAGGAAGGAGCGCCAACACATGGAAAACGTTGTTCTGGAACGTCCTGCGCCGGATCGGCAGGGGGTCGCGCTCAAGGCCTTCACGCGGATCGCGGACGCCTGGTCACTCACCTTGCGGGAGGCCGCGGCGCTGGCGGATATGTCGGAATCCACTTGGAAACGGGCCAAGAAGCCTGATTTTGCCGGAGATCTGACGCGCGACCAGATGCTGCGCCTGTCCGCGCTCATCGGCCTCTACAAGTCGCTCGAGCTCTATTTCAATGAGCCGATCTCGCGCGACTGGGTGAAGCTGCCCAACCGGGGTCCGGAGTTCGACGGCGTGCGACCCGTGGACGCGATGATCGAGGGAGGATTGCCCAAGATCCTGCGCGTGCGGGGCTATGTTGATGCGCTGCGGGGCGGGGTTTGAGGATCACGTCGGTCAATGACCGTGCTCTTGTCAGGCTGATCTCAGAGACCCATCACAAGCCGCCGGTGCTGCGGGGCCTGGTTGATAGCGACGAGGAGGCCGCGATTCTCGCCGAGATCGAAGGCGAGACCAGTGCGCGCCTGATCGCCGAAGCGCAGGGTAGCCCCGAGCTAGACCGCCGCGAACTGGCCTTCGCGCGGCGGTCGCATGACCTGACCCTTTATGGTCAGAGCCATATCAACGCGGCATTCACCTACACGAGGCCCAAGGGCAACCGGTTCAACACTGGCGACCGCGGTGCGTGGTACTGCGCCTGGGACATGCTGACGAGCGCGCAGGAAGTTGGGTTTCACCGGACCCGTGAATTGGGTTTCATCGGCCGCTACGAGGACGAGGCACGCTACGTCGAGTTGCTGGCGGATTTTATCGGGGATTTCCCGGATCTGCACCCAGACCTGCACGGCGAGGCGCATGCGGCGCTCGATCCGGTCCCCGAGCGGGGCTACCCGGCTGGGCAGCGCCTTGCAGGGGATCTGAGATCAGAGGGGCATCGCGGGCTGATCTACCCGTCGGTGCGCCACCAAGGCGGACGTTGCTTCGTCGCCTTCGATCCCGGGATCATCCAGAATGTCCGCCCTGGCGCGAGCTGGAAGCTGGTCTGGCAAGGTGCGCCCGAGTTCACGGTCGAGGGGCTATAGCGCCCCTCGAAATCTTCATTCAGTGGTTGAGATTATCTCGATAAAGGTTTGAACAGCGTACGTATCCAACGCAATCATACCTTCTCCAACAACACCTTCGCCTTGCCCTCCATCACCAGCCGCGCATCCTGCTGCGGCTTTGACCGGGCCACCGCGGTGATCCCCTGCACGAAGTCGAAGACGGTCTCGGGCGGGCGGCCTTCCTCGGCCAGCACCGTCTCGACGATCCGCCCCGTCTCCGCCTTCGAGAAACCGCGCTTGCGCAGGAAATCTTGCCGGTCCTCGTCCGACCGCGCGACGATCTTCTCCCGCGCCGCGCGGATGCCGTCGATGAAGGGCGCGGGCGAGGATTCGGCAAAGCGGCTGAGTGCCGGGGCGGCCTCGTGGGCGAAGCGGGAGGCGGCGTATTTCGAGTGCCGGATGGTGATCTCCTGGAAGTCCTCGACGCCCCAGAGGTTCCGATTCTGGCACACCGCCCGAAGGTAGAAGCTGGCGATGCCGAGCGTCTTGGCGCCTACCTCGGAATTCCAGCAGTAGAACCCCCGGAAGTAGAGGTCGGGTGAGCCGTCGGGCAGCAGCCCCGCCTCGATGGGGTTCAGATCGTCGACGAGGAACAGGAACACGTCGCGGTCCGAGGCGTAAAGCGTCGTCGTCTCCTTCGTCACATCCACGCGCGGGTTGTAGATGCCGGTCGACCAGTCCAGCACGCCTGGCACCTTCCAGCGAGTGTCGCCGGTGCCGTTGCCCGCGATGCGCTGCACAGCGGAGACAAGCTCGTGGTCGTAGATGCGGCCGTAGTCCGGGCCGGTCACGGCGCGCAGTTCGGTACGGCCGTTCGCGACCTCCATGGTCTTGATCTGCTCGGCACGGTGGTTGGTCAGCCCGTACTGCAGGTTGATCCCCGCCAGCGGCGCCGGCAGTTGCCGCAGATAGGCGGCAGGCGCGCCGACGAGGCTCGAGAGCTGGCCAAAGGACCAATGCGTCGGTGCGATGGGCTCATCCGCGCCGGGCAGGACAAGCCCCAGCCTCTCCGGATTGTCGCGATGCGCCTCGACCCGGATCGCCGCACTTTCCACCGTGCGCGTCCGACTGCGCTCCGCCCGGCCCTTGACCGAGGCGAACAGATCGTCGAGCGACAGGTACCGCTCGTCATCCGGCCGCGAGAACCACTCGGACGACACGCGATCCACATTCTCACCGCGCGACACATCCACCCTGTAGCCGCCGCTCATGTCATGCCCGGCATCGATAATCTCGGTATTCATGGGTTTTCTCCCGCGACGGGCGGCCGAAAGCCTCTCTCTCGACCTCCAAACCCGTCACGGGCCGGGACGGCACCCCTCTGACTCTCCGATCACTCGGCTGCGCGGGTCTCGAGCGGGGAAGGGGCGCGCGACGCGGCGAGCCGGTGCAGCGTTTCCGGGCGGATATGCGTGTACCGGCGCAGCATTTTCCAATCTTTGTGGCCGGTGACCAGCGAGACCTGTTCAATGGCGAAGCCGGCCTCGAACAGGCGGCTTGTGCCCTCATGGCGTAGATCGTGGAAATGCAGGTCCTTCAAGCTGACCTCGACGCAGGCGCGCCGGAAGGCCGTTCCGACCGATTTCGAGTTGTAGGGAAAGATCCGGCCCCTTGCGTGCCCGAGTTCCTTGGCCTGTTCGGTGACCAATGCCCAGGCATCGAACCCCGTGGCGGCGAAGAGTGGGATCCGCTGGTCGTTCCCGGTCTTGTTGCGCGGGTCCTTCCTATCGCGGATCATGAGCATCCGGCGGTCGACGTCGAGATCGGTCCATGCGACGCGGCAGATCTCATCGAGCCGCATCGCCGTGGCCACCGCGAACTTCACGATCCGCGTCATCGGCAGGGTCAGGCGTTCGTTGTCATCGAAGCAACGGAAGAGGCGGTTCAGCTCGTCCGTGGTGGGGCGGCGGTCCCGCTCGGTGCCTTTGCCGATGAGGCCGAGCCGCTTGAGCGCGACACGTGCCAGATCAACGGGTTCGGGAGAAATGTCGAGCCCGTGTACTGCTGCCGCATGGGTGATGATCATCTTGATCACGCCGATATCGATGCTGAGGGTCACCGGACCGGCGCCTTGATCGGCGCGCATCTTGCCGTAGTCGATCAGCTTTTGCCGGTCGAGGTGCCCGATCTTCTCCTTGCCCAGATCGCGCTTGAGCGTCTTGAGCGTGGCGGCCTTGCTGCGACGCGGCGGTTTGCCTACCTCGCACATATCGATTATGTGGAGATCGATGAGATCGCCGAAGGTGGTCAGGCGGGAGACGGACGACTTGTTCGGCGCCAACCCCTGATCCACCCGGGTCTCTGCCTGGCGGGCCCAGCGATGGGCATCGTCGCGACGGAGAAACGTCTCGCTCGCGTAGCGGCCCTTTCGTCTGATCTGAACCCGGTAGGCACCGGAGGGGAGTTTGGTGATGGAGGCCATTTTCGTGTGCGCTGTGTGTGCAATGAGTCGTCGTAGAGGGGCAAATTCGGGGATATTGGGGCGTATTCCAGCGTAGCAGCATCCGCCGCCAACAGTTTGAAGATACACAAAAAATGCAAATAAATCAACACGCTAGATTGTCTACTGCGCCGATGATGGACTGGACCGACCGACACTGCCGCTATTTCCACCGGCTGCTGAGCCATGAGGCGCTGCTTTATACCGAGATGGTGACGGCGCCCGCGCTGGTGCGCGGCGGCGCGCTGCATTTGCTCGACCATAACCCCGAGGAGCATCCGGTCGCGCTGCAACTGGGCGGCTCCGACCCGGGCGAACTGGCGCAGGCCGCCCGGCTGGGGGCGGCGGCGGGCTATGACGAGATCAACCTCAACTGCGGCTGCCCGTCGGACCGGGTGCAGTCGGGCACCTTCGGCGCGGTGCTGATGACCAAACCGGCGCTGGTGGCCGATTGCGTGGCGGCGATGCGCGACGCGGTGGATGTGGAGATCACCGTCAAATGCCGCATCGGGGTCGACGATCAGGACCCCGAGGAGGTGCTGCCGGAGTTCCTGTCGCAGGTGGGGGCGGCGGGCTGCCACCGCTTCACCATCCACGCGCGCAAGGCCTGGCTGCAGGGGCTCTCGCCCAAGGAAAACCGGGACATCCCGCCGCTCGACTACGGTCTGGTCCACCGGATGAAGGCGCTGTTCCCGCATCTTCACATCTCGGTGAATGGCGGGGTGGATTCGCTGCAGCAGGCAAGGGCGTTTCTCGATGCCGGGCTCGACGGGGTGATGATCGGGCGGGCCGCCTATCACAACCCCGCCGACATCCTCGCGGAGGCCGATCCGGTGATCTTCGGCAGCGGCAGCGCGGCCGATCCGGTGGCCGTGGCGCGCGCCATGTTGCCCTATATTTCACGGCATCTGGAGACGGGCGGGCGGCTGCATCAGGTGACGCGGCACATGCTGGGCCTCTTCGCCGGACGGCCCGGCGCGCGGGCCTGGCGGCGGATGCTCTCTGAAGGCGCGACGCGCCCCGGGGCCGGGCCGGAACTGGTGGAACAGGCGCTGGCGCAGATCGGTGGCGCGGCCCCGGCGCCACAGGTGGCAGGCTGAGCGGCACCGGGGCGCTGGCCCCCGCCGGTGGAACGGTGTAAGCCGCCCGCAAACCCCAACAAAGGAACACCCCGTTATGCCCGATACGATGCTGCTGCTGCAAATGCTGATCCTGCTGATGGTGATCGGCGGGGTGGCCGGGGTTCTGGCCGGGCTGTTGGGCGTCGGCGGCGGTATCGTTCTGGTGCCGTCGTTTTTCTATGCCTTCCAGACCCTTGGTTACGACGGGCCGCAGTTGATGCAGATGTGCCTGGCGACCTCGCTGGCCACCATCATCGTGACCTCGGTCCGCTCGGTGCTGAGCCATAACAAGAAGGGCGCGGTCGACTGGACCATCCTGCGCGGCTGGGGGCTGGGCATTGCCATCGGTGCGGTGGTGGGGGTGCTGGTCGCCTCCTCGCTGCGCTCCTCGACGCTGCAGGGTCTCTTTGGGGTGCTGGGCGTGGTAATCGGCCTCTACCTTGGCTTGGGCAAATCCGAATGGCGTCTGGGCGACGGGATGCCCAAGGGGATCAAACGCGCGGTGCTGTCGCCCATCGTCGGCTTTCTTTCGGTGCTGATGGGGATCGGCGGCGGCAGCTTCGGCGTGCCGCTGATGAGCCTCTATAACACCCCGATCCACCGCGCCGTGGCCACCGCCGCCGGCTTTGGCGTGATCATCGCGGTGCCCTCGGTGGCGGGCTTCCTGCTGCTGCCGATCGATGCGGCCAGCCGCCCGCCCTATACCGTCGGCGCGGTGAATGTCCCGGCCTTCCTGGTGGTGATCGCGATGACGCTGATCACCGCGCCCTGGGGCGTCAAGCTGGCCCATGCGATGGATCCCAAGCCGTTGAAGCGGGTCTTTGCGGTGTTCCTGACCCTGGTGGCGCTGAACATGCTGCGCAAGGCGCTGGGGTGGTAACAGAATTCTTCACCCGCGGCTGGGCCAAATTCGGCCCCGACCCGCGGGTGTTGGACTGGGCCGCCCACGCGCTCCCTGCCGCCCGCGCGGCGGTCAGGGATCCGAAGCTCGCCCATTGGCACGTCTGCGAGGGCACCTGGTTCGTGGGCGTCGACGCGCTGCCCAATGACGAAACGGGCCGCATCGGCGCCTCCGCCGCGCTCTGTGGCCCGGCGGTCGATTTCATCGAAACCCATATCGGCCCGCTGCCGCCGCTGCACCCGGCGCAGCTCTCGGTCATCTGGCCCGGCTACCCGCGCCCGCGAGAGGGGGAAAGCGATGCCGCCTTCCGCTACCGCCAGCGGCGCGATGCGGCGCATCTGGACGGGCTCAAAGCCGAAGGTCCCGACCGCCGCCGCCACATCGCGGAACCGCACGGATTCATCCTCGGCCTGCCGTTGAGCGAATGCGCCCCCGGCGCCGCCCCGATGGTGGTCTGGGAGGGCAGCCACGAGATCCTGCGCGCCGCGCTGACCGGGGCCCTGGCAGATCATGACCCGAAGGACTGGGGCAGGGTGGATGTCACAGAGCCGTATCAGGTGGCCCGCAAACGGGTGTTCGAGACCTGCCGCCGGGTGCCCCTCCAGGCCCGGCCGGGCGAGTCCTATCTGCTGCACCGGTTGTCCCTGCACGGCGTTGCCCCCTGGGAGGAGGGCACCGGGGCCGCGCAAGAGGGGCGCATGATCGCCTATTTCCGACCGCTGATGCCCGGCGGCGCGGAGGAGTGGTTGCGCGCGCCCTAGGCAGGCTGTCATTTCAGGGAAAATCTACGCCCAAGGGCGCTCAGCCCTTCAGCCGCGCCGCCCGGCCGCCGCGGCGTTTCTTCAGGCGCGGCGCGCGGGCGGGCAGCTCGGCCATCACCGCGCGGCGTTCCTCCGGACTCATCCGCGACCAGCGGGCGATCTCGTCCAGCGTGCGCAGGCAGCCGGTGCAGATCCGCTCTTCCGGATGCACCACGCAGATCTGCACGCAGGGGCTGTCCACCTCGTCGCGTCTCCAGAGCTGATCGTTCATGCCCCGCCTTCCGCTTTCATATGGCGCAGCCGGTCCAGCGCCCCCTGCAGGATATAGGAGGCCGCCACGTTGTCGATCCGCTCGGCGCGACGTTTTCGGGACGTATCCGCCTCCAGCAGCGCCCGTTCGGCGGCGACCGAACTGAGCCGTTCGTCCCAGAAACCGATCGGCAGCTCGGTCAGGCGGCTGAGGTTGCGGGCAAAGGCGCGGGTCGACTGGCAGCGCGGGCCCTCGGTCCCGTCCATGTTGCGCGGCAGGCCCAGAAGGATGCCGCCCGCCTCGCGGCTGCGGGCGATCTCCAGCAGCCGTTCCGCATCGGCGGTGAACTTTTTGCGCCGGATGGTCTCCAGCGGGCTGGCCACCGCGCCGATCCGGTCGGAGACAGCGACGCCGATGGTCTTGTCGCCCAGATCCAGCCCGATCAGCGCGCTCATCGGCCCCACGGCGGCGGCGAACTCTTCGAAGGCGTCGAAGATCACCCGCCGATCCCCGCCTTTTGCGCCGCGCCCTCGATCTGTTGCAGCGCGGCGGCGTCATCGGCGAACTTCTGTTTCGCCTCGCCGTAGATCGCCTTGGCGCGGTCGGTCTCGCCCAGCACGCCGAGCGCGCCGATCAGGCGGGCCCATTCGGCCGGGCTGCCGCCCTCGCTCGCCAGCCGGTCGGACAGCCGGTTGACCATGCCGCGGATCATCTCCTGACGGTCCCCGGCGGTCATGTCGGAGGCGGCCTCGACATCCTCGGCGCTGGGGCCGGCCAGCATCGGCGCGCTGCCGGCGGCCGGGGGCAGGCGGTACTTGATCCCGGCGCGCGCCGCCATCTCTTCGATCTGGGCGCGGATCGGGGCGATCCAATAGGCATCGGCAGGCCCCTGGCGCAGGGTCTCTTCCCAGATCCGGAAGGCGATATCGGGCCGCCCGGTCTGCGCCATCATCGCGCCCCAGTAATAGCGCGCCGGCCCGTTGGCCCGGTCCCGCTCCAGCGCGCCGGCCAGTGCCGCCTCGGCCTGCGGCGAGACATAGCCGCCGGCGGCCATGATCAGCAGTTCGGCATATTCGGAGAAATCCTGCGCCGTCGCCGCGTCGCCCTTGATCCGCAGCACCTGTTCCTTGGCCTCGTAGGCGGCCTGGAAATTGCCGCTGTTGGCCTCGTGCTGCGCCAGCAGGTCATGGCCGCGGGCATCGTCGGGGCGGCCCGCCACGGTGCTGCGCAGCTGGTCGAGCAGCGCCTTGTAGTTCTCGTCGATCTGGCGCGGCGGCTGCGCCGGCATCCGCGCCTCGGCGGCGGCCTGATCGGGGCGGGTATCGCGGGCCTCTTCGGCCATGGCCAGCCGGAACTTGAGGCCCAGATCGCCATAGCCCGGCGCGCCGATGGCGCGATAGAGCAGCACGGAGCCGCCGATCATCAGCACCGCCAGCGCCACCGCGGCGACCATGGTCACCGCCTGCGGCTGGCCGGAGCCGCCCTGCGATTTGCGCACGGCGGCGTCGGCGGCGAGGATGCGGCGCGACACCTCGGCGCGGATGCGCTCGGCATCGGCCTCGCCGATCACGCCGCGGGCGAGGTCGCGGTCGACCTCCTTCAACTGGTCGCGATAGACCTGCAGGTCATAGGCGGCCGTGGGTCCCGCGCTGCCGCGGGCCCGCATCAGGGCGAGGGTCAGCAGCGCGGCTGCCGCCAGCGCCATTACCGATGTGATGATCCAGAACGTCATGAACACTCCCGTTTCGCCCTGATCTATAGCTGCGGGGCGCGCAAAAAAAGGGCAAATCGCCGCGAGGGGCCGTCATGTCGCAACTGCAACCTAGAACGGCGATTTGCGTCATGGCCCGGCAACGTCTAGGGGGCATAGAGGCCAGAGACAGATACCGATCGGATTCGCCCATGAAACGATACTCCGCCTTTGCCGTCGCCCGCGAGGCCCTGAGCTATCACACCGGGTGGGGGCGCGCCTGGCGCGCACCCGAGCCGAAGCCGCGTTACGACGTGATCATCGTCGGCGCCGGCGGCCATGGGCTGGCCACCGCCTATTACCTCGGCAAGAACTTCGGCATCACCAATGTGGCGGTGCTGGAAAAGGGCTGGCTGGGCGGCGGCAACACCGGCCGCAACACCACCATCATCCGCTCCAACTACCTGCAGGATTCCTCCGCCGCGATTTTCGAGAAGGCCCGCGCGCTTTACGAGGGGCTGAGCCAGGATCTGAACTACAACATCATGTTCAGCCCGCGCGGCGTGATGATGCTGGCCCAGACCCAGCATGAGATCCGCGGCTATCAGCGCACCGCGCATGCCAACGCGCTGCAGGGGGTGCAGACCGAATGGATCACGCCGCAGCGGGTCAAGGAGCTGGTGCCGATCATCAATATCGACGGGCCGCGTTACCCGGTGCTGGGCGCGCTGTGGCAGGCCCGCGGCGGCACAGCGCGGCACGATGCGGTGGCCTGGGGCTATGCCCGGGCGTGCTCGGACATGGGGATGGACATCATCCAGCAATGCGAAGTGACCGGCGTGCGCCGCGACGGCGACAAGGTCGTGGGCGTCGACACCACCCGGGGCGCGATTGACTGCGACAAGCTGGGCATCGTGGTCGCCGGTCATTCCGGCGTGCTGGCCGACATGGCCGGTTTCCGCCTGCCGATCGAAAGCGTGGCGCTGCAGGCGCTGGTGTCGGAGCCGATCAAACCCTGCATGGACGTGGTGGTGATGGCCAACACCGTGCACGGCTACATGTCGCAGTCCGACAAGGGCGAGATGGTGATCGGCGGCGGCACCGACGGGTTCAACAACTACACCCAGCGCGGCAGCTTCCACCATATCGAACATACGCTGGCGGCGCTGGTCGAGACCTTCCCGATGGTGTCGCGCCTCAAGATGCTGCGGCAATGGGGCGGCATCGTCGACATGACCGGCGACCGCTCGCCGATCCTGTCGAAAACGCCCGTCGAGGGGGTGTTCATCAACTGCGGCTGGGGCACCGGCGGCTTCAAGGCGATCCCCGGCTCCGGCTGGGGCTTTGCCGAGCTGATGGCCAAGGGGCATTCGCCGCTCTGCGACGAGTTCTCGCTCGACCGCTTCACCGAGGGCCGTTTCATCGACGAGAGCGTCGCGGCGGGGGTGGCGCATTGATGGGCGATCCGGTTCTGTTCCGCCCGGTGCCCGGCACCGGGCAGCGCCCGACCGCCCCCATGGGCGGGCGCTTCCGCACCCGCCCGCGGCCGGGCGCCGCCCTCCGTTCTGTTCGGGAGACTACGACATGCTGATCCTGACCTGCCCCTATTGCGGCGTCACCGCCGAGGAAACCGAGTTCCACGCCGGCGGCGAGGCGCATCTGAAACGTTTCGGCCCGGGCGCCTCCGACGAGGACTTCCGCGACTACCTCTTCGCCCGCGAAAACCCCAAGGGCGTGCATTTCGAGCGCTGGCGCCATGTCAACGGCTGCGGCAAGTGGTTCCACGCCGCCCGCTGCACCATGACGCTGGAGGTCTTCGGCACCTATCCCGCCCAGACCACCGAGCCGCCCAAGGCGATCCGCGACGCCATCACCGCCAGGCGCCCCGGCTGGAGCTGGAGGGAGTTCAAATGAACCGTCCTTTGGCCGCACACTCTCACATCGCCACCGCCGCCGCATGCGAAAGGGTCCCCGCATGAGCACACGTCTCGCCACTCAGGGCCGGTTGATCGACCGCTCCCGGCCCGTCAGCTTCAGCTTCAACGGCAAGAGCTTCAAAGGGTTCGCCGGCGATACGCTGGCCTCGGCGCTCTTGGCCAATGACCAGATGCTGGTGGGCCGCTCGTTCAAATACCACCGCCCGCGCGGCATCGTCGCCTCCGGCGCCGAGGAGCCCAACGCGCTGGTCGGTCTCGGTGCGGGCGGCAAGTTCGAGCCGAACCAGCGCGCCACCACGACCGAGCTGTTCGACGGGCTCGCCGCGCAAAGCCAGAACCACTGGCCGAGCCTGGAATTTGACGTGGGCGCGGTAAACACCGCCTTTGCCCGCTTCCTGCCGGCGGGGTTCTACTACAAGACGTTCATCCACCCGCGCGCCTTCTGGAAGCATATCTACGAGCCCTTCATCCGCCAGTCCGCAGGCCTGGGCAAGGCGCCGAAGGACCGCGACGCGGACACCTACGAGCACTTCTATTTCTTCGCCGACGTGCTGGTGATCGGCGGCGGTGTCGCCGGTCTGGCGGCGGCGAAAACCGCGGGTGAGAGCGGCGCCAAGGTGCTGCTGATCGAACAGAGCGCCCATTGGGGCGGCCGCGCCCCGGTGGACGGCGGCGAGATCGACGGCCTCCCCGCCGGGGACTGGATCGCGCAGACCGTCGATGCACTGGCCGCCATGCCGAACGTCACCCTGCGCAATCGCTGCATGGGCGCGGGGGTCTATGATCACGGCTATGTGCTGGGCTACGAACGGCTGACCGACCACGCGCCTGAAATGAGCGGCCCGCGCCACCGGCTGTGGCGGATCCGTGCGGCGCAGGTGATCACCGCCACCGGCGCCATCGAACGGCCGCTGTCCTTCGCCGGCAACGATGTGCCCGGCGTCATGCTGGCCTCGGCCATGCGCGACTATGTGGTCAACTACGGAGTCACCCCGGGGCAAAAGGTGATCGTGGTCACCAACAACGACGACGCTTATCGCACCGCCATCGCGCTGAAATGCGCCGGCGTGGACGTGCTGCGCGTGCTCGACGCCCGTACTTCCGGCGGCGGCGCGCTGATGGAAGAGGCCAAGGCGGCGGGCATCCGCATCGACTGCGGCCGCGCCATCGCCAAGGTGACCGGCGGCAAGCGGGTGGCCAAGGTGGCGATCTGCGCGCAGGAGGGGCAGGGCGCCGCGCTGGAAGAGCTCGCCTGCGACGCGGTCGCCATGTCCGGCGGCTGGTCGCCGGTGGTGCATCTGTGGTCCCATTGCGGCGGCAAGCTGACCTGGGACGAGGCGCAGGCGATGTTCCGCCCCGACCCCAAGCGCGCGCCCACCGGCGCGGACGGTGCGCCGTTCGTCACCGCCGCCGGGTCGGCCAATGGCGAACTGGCGCTGGGCGCCGCGCTGACCGACGCCGATGCCGCTGGCAAATCCGCCGTCAAATCGGCGGGCTTCAAGCCGAAGCGGACCAAGGCACCGCAGGGCAGCGACACCGAAGAGGCGCCGCTCGCCCCGGTCTGGCTGATGCCGCGCGATGCCAAGGTGGAGCTGCGGATGAAATCCTGGCTCGACTACCAGAACGACGTGAAGGTCTCCGACGTGCAACTCGCCGCGCGCGAGGGCTACGAGAGCGTCGAGCATACCAAGCGCTACACCACGCTGGGCATGGCGACGGATCAGGGGAAGCTCAGCAATATCAATGGTCTCGCGACCCTTGCTGATGCGTTGAGTGCAGAGATTCCCAGCGTCGGCACCACCACCTTCCGGCCGCCCTATACGCCGATCTCCATCGGCGCGATGGCCGGCGAGGCGCGGGGCCCGATCTTCCAGCCGCTGCGCCGCACGCCGATGCACGACTGGCACGAGGCCCATGGCGCGGAGTGGGAGCCGGTCGGCCAATGGCGCCGCCCCTATACCTATCGCCGCGACGGCGAGAGCACCCATGACGCGGTGATGCGCGAGGTGAGCAACACCCGGCAAGCCGTTGGAATGCTTGATGCATCCACGCTGGGCAAGATCATCGTCAAGGGGCCGGACGCGGGCCGCTTCCTCGACATGCTCTACACCAACATGATGAGCACGCTGAAACCGGGCAAATGCCGCTATGGCCTGATGTGTTCGGAAAACGGCTTCCTGATCGACGACGGTGTGGTGGCGCGGATCGACGAGGAGACCTTCCTCTGCCACACCACCACCGGCGGGGCCGAGAGCATCCATGCCCATATGGAGGAGTGGCTGCAGACCGAATGGTGGGACTGGCAGGTCTATACCGCCAATGTGACCGAGCAATACGCCCAGATCGCCGTGGTCGGCCCCAAGGCCCGCGCGGTGCTGGAAAAACTCGGCGGCATGGATGTCGGCAAAGAGGCGCTGCCGTTCATGACCTGGGCCGACGGGGACCTGGCGGGTCTGCCGGTGCGGATCTACCGCATCTCCTTCTCCGGCGAGCTGTCGTATGAGATTGCCGTGCGCGCCGGGCAGGGCCGCGCGCTCTGGGACCGGCTGATGCAGGCCGGCGAAGAGTTCGGCGCGATGCCCTACGGCACCGAGGCGCTGCACATCATGCGCGCCGAAAAGGGCTTCATCATGATCGGGGACGAGACCGACGGCACCGTGATCCCGCAGGATCTCGGCCTCAACTGGGCGATCTCCAAGAAGAAAGAGGATTACCTCGGCAAACGGGCGCAGGCGCGCAGCCATATGGCCGACCCGGCCCGCTGGAAGCTGGTCGGTCTGGAAACCCTCGACGGCGGCGTACTGCCAGACGGCGCCTATGCGGTTGCCGAGGGCACCAATGCCAACGGCCAGCGCAACGTGCAGGGGCGTGTCACCTCCACCTATCACTCGCCGACGCTGGGCCGCGGCATCGCCATGGGGCTGGTTCTCCACGGACCCGACCGGATGGGCGAGGTGCTGGAGTTCCCGGGCACCGACGGCAAGGTCCATCAAGCGAAGATCGTCGATCCGGTGTTCTACGACAAGGACGGGGAGAAGCAGAATGTCTGAAACCATCAGTGCTCTCGACGGAGCCCGCTTCGACGGGCTGGCCCGGATCGAAGAGGCCGGCCCTCAGGGCATGATCACCCTGCGCGGCGATCTTTCTTCCAAGCCTGTGAAAGCGGCGGTGACCGCCGCCATCGGCGCCAAGGTGCCGGGCCAGCGCGAGGTCGTGCAGGGCAAGACCGGCACCGCGCTGTGGATGTCGCCGGACGAACTGCTGCTGCTGTGCCCCTACGATCAGGTCGCGGCCACGCTGGACAAGGTGATCGCGGCGCTGGGCAACGCCCATGCGCTGGCCGTCGACGTCTCCGACGCCCGGGCGCTGTTTTCGGTCTCCGGCCCGGCGGCGCGGGAGGTTCTGGCCAAGCTCTGCCCGGTGGATCTGTCGCCGGCGGCCTTCGCCCCCGGCGCCATCCGCCGCACCCGCATGGCGCAGGTCGCCGCCGCGATCTGGCTGGAGGGCGAAGACAGCTTCCGCGTGATCTGTTTCCGTTCGGTCGCCGACTACGCCTTCAACGTTCTGAAGGCGGCGGCGCAGCCCGGCTCGGCGGTAGGGGTCTACTGAACCGGCGTGGGCAACGGGACGGCACGGCCCGGGGCCGGATCTGTGCCGCTCACCCCTCGTTCAGCGCCTTGCGCAGCGCCGCCACCGACTGCCCGACGCTCTGCAGAGTCCGGTCGCTGGGGATTTCGTAGAAATCGGCGATCGACCCTTTCAGCGGGTCCAGCACCGGTGTGCTCTCGGAAATCCGCGAATAAAGGGTCCGCGTGAGACGCCAGTAATACTCGTGCGCATTCGGGTCTGAGAGGAACGCGAAACAGTACAGATCGTAGAACGCCGTTCTGCCGATGCTCTCGTGATCGGTGTCGAACACGCGCCCCAGCCCGTTGGCCACGACATAAGACACGACGCCGCCGGCGATCACCTCGTCTTCGTAGGGTTCGGTGACGCTGATCAGCGCCTCCTTCAGGAACAGTTCGGTAAAAAATATTGTCGTCTCGGACAGGAACTGCGGCAGCGGAAGCGCCTCCCCGGGGATATCCCAGCCGAGATCGTAGCGGCGCATGGTGCGCCGCAGCAGTCGTCGCGCAATTGGCTCTGGTACCGACATCTCGCCTCACCGCCCCGCGGCCCGGCGAAACAGAACCGCCCGGACCTGCGCTTGCTTCAATGCGTTCAGCCACTGCGCCCGCCCGCCCGGACCCGCATCGGGACGACTCGCGCGTCTGGTCGGTCAGGGGCAATAATCGCAGTCAACTTATCAGTTTTTCCGCGCTGGCCCTAGCCCTCAGCCGGTGAACAGGAAACTGCGGAAACGTTCCAGCGCGTCAGGCTTGCTGAGGTCGTCCGCAGGTACCGCCGCGCCCGTCTCGTCCCGGCAGCTGCGATAGAACGACAGGCTCTCGGCCAGCGCGGCCATCTTCGCCGACCGCTCCCCGGCGGCCAGATAGGGCGCATGGGTCGAGAGGTAGAGCGCCGGGCGCTGCGCCTGCAGCCAGGGCAGCAGGGCGGGCAGCAGGCCGAATTCCGCCCCTTCCACGTCCATCTTGACCAGGCTGACGGCGGACAGGTCGGCGTCGCGGGCGAACTCCGCCCAGCCCAATGTCACCACATCCACCCCGCCGGCGGCCTCGGCATTCAACAGGCTGGTCATGCTGTCGCCCGCCTCGCCGCCGAAACTGGCCATCCGCGCGATGCCGCTGCGGTCGGACAGGGCCACCGGCAGGGCGCTGATATTGCGCAAACCGTTCAGCTCGATGTTCCAGGCCAGATGGCGGAACGCGGTGGCGTCGGGCTCGAACGCCCAGACATGGCGGGCGGTTTTCGCAGCATAGAGCACCGTCGGCCCGATCCAGGCGCCGACATCCAGGTAATCGGCATCCGCCGCCAGATGGGCGTCCAGCACCGCGAAGGTCTCCGGCTCCCAGTCCCCCGCCGTGGCACGCCGCCAGAACTTGCTGTGATAGGGATCGAGCCGGAACGGCACCCCGCCGAGGCGGCCCGCATAAAACCCGCGCGCCCGGTAAATGGCCTTGCGCACCCGCGTCAGCATCCGGTTGCCTCCCTCCTGTTCCTTCGGGTCGCCGCGGCCGGCTTTTGCCCTCATTGCCCTTGACCTGCCCGCGGCAGGGCCGCATGTACAGCGGGGAAACGCAACTCAATCAGCAGGGGGGCCCGAGATGGCTTTTGAACTACCCGATCTTCCTTATGCACATGATGCGCTTGCATCCAAGGGCATGTCCGCGGAAACGCTGGAATATCACCACGACCTGCACCACAAGGCCTATGTCGATAACGGCAACAAGCTGATCGCCGGCACCGAGTGGGAAGGCAAGTCGCTGGAAGAGATCGTCAAAGGCACCTACCAGGCCGGTGCGGTCGCCCAGAACGGCATCTTCAACAACGCCTCGCAGCATTGGAACCACGCCCAGTTCTGGGAAATGATGGGCCCGGGCGGCTCGGCGATGCCGGGCGAGCTGGAAAAGGCGCTGACCGAAGCCTTCGGCTCGGTTGACGAGTTCAAATCGCAGTTCGCCGCCGCCGGTGCGGGCCAGTTCGGCTCCGGCTGGGCCTGGCTGGTGCAGAACGCCGACGGCTCGCTGGCGGTCACCAAGACCGAAAACGGCGTCAACCCGCTGTGCTTCGACCAGACCGCGCTGCTGGGCTGCGACGTGTGGGAACACTCCTACTACATCGACTTCCGCAACAAGCGTCCGGCCTACCTGGACAACTTCCTGAACAACCTGGTGAACTGGGAAAACGTCGCCTCGCGCATGAAGTAAGGCGGCCGCGGCCGCCCCGGGCGGCCGTCCTCAGCGACAATACGCCCGGCCGACCGGCCGGGCGTTTCTCTTTTTTCTTCTTCTTTGTTCAAATACTCATCTGCCCGTACTGGCCGGCAGGTGCGGCGCCGGACATGTCAGGCCTCCGGCGGCCGTATTTCTGCGAGAAGAAGCCGGCGGTGGTTGAAAGGCAGGCGCGATGAGCGAGACGCAAAAGGGCATCTGGGCGATGATCGGCGCCTGCACCATCTGGGGCCTGTCGCCGCTCTATTACAAGCTGCTCGCCCATATCCCGCCGCTGGAGGTGCTGGCGCATCGCACGCTGTGGTCCTTCGCGCTGTTCACCGCCATCCTGGCGCTGCGCGGCCGGCTGGGCGAGGCGCGCGCCGCGCTGCGTGGCTGGCGCCGCATCGGGCTGTTCCTGCTGGCCTCGGCGGCGATCTCGACCAACTGGTTCTTCTACATCATGTCGATCCAGATCGGTCACGCGACCGAGGCCTCGCTGGGCTATTACATCTTTCCGCTGGTGGCGGTGCTGATCGGCCGCTTCGGCTTCGGCGAACGGCTGCGGCCGGCGCAATGGCTGGCGGTGGGGCTGGCCGCGCTGGGCGTCGGCGGGCTCACCTGGGGGCTGGGCGTGGCGCCCTGGATCTCGCTGATCCTGGCGGGCAGCTTCGGCGCCTACGGCGCGGTCAAGAAATACCTGCCGGTGGGGCCGATGGTTTCGGTCACCATCGAGATCCTGTTCTTCCTGCCGGTCGGCCTGACCATGCTGGCGATCCAGCACGGCAGCGGCCAGGGCGCCTTCGGGCGCGAGTTCTGGGACAGCGCGCTGCTGGTGTTTTCAGGCCCGCTGACCGCGACGCCGCTGATCCTGTTCAGCGCGGCGGCGCGGCGGGTGCCGATGGCGACCGTCGGCATCCTGCAATACCTCAACCCGACGCTGCAGTTCTTCTGCGCGGTGGCGATCTTCGGCGAGGCGTTCACCTTCTGGCACCAGATCGCCTTTGCGCTGATCTGGGCGGCGCTGGCGGTGTTCTCGCTCTCGGCCTTGCGTCAGGACAGGGCCTCGCGCAGGGCCGCCATGGCGGCCACCGGCGTATCGGCCCAGGTCAGGAAGCCCGCCAGCGAGCCATCGGCAAAGCCCTGATCGATCACGTGCCCGATCAGCGCCTTGAGCGGGTCCCAGTAGCCTTCGGTGTTGAGCACGATCACCGGTTTCTCGTGCAGGCCCAGCTGGCGCCAGGTCAGCACCTCGAACAGCTCGTCGAGCGATCCGGCGCCGCCGGGCAGCACCACCACCGCGTCGGCGTTCATATACATGACCTTCTTGCGCTCATGCATGGTCTCGGTGACCACGTAGCGGGTCAGATCGGTCTTGCCCACTTCCCAGGCTACCAGGTGCGCCGGGATCACGCCGAAGGTCTCGCCGCCGCCGGTCTGGGCGGCGCGCGCCACCTCGCCCATCAGCCCCACATCGCCGGCGCCGTAGACCAGCCGCCAGCCTTCTTCGGCCAGCGCCGTGCCCAGATCGCGGGCGGCTGCCGTATAGGCGGGCAGGGCGCCGGGGCGTGAGCCACAATAGACACAGACGGATTTTGCGGTCATGGGTGTGCCTCTCATACTCTTGTCAATGGGGTAAATTACGTGTTTTGACCCCTGATAGCCGGATTGATAGGCTGGCTCAACTGCGCGGAGGACAGCTCCGCCGATGGGGGATGGACGGGAATGACGACTGCATCGGGAACCGGCGGGATCGCCGGCTGGATCTGGGGGCTGCTGGCCGGGGTCGCTGTGGCGGCGATCGGCGGGGGGCTTTATATCGCCGGGGTGTTCGGCCCCGCGCCGGAGCCGGAGATGGCCGCGGAGAAACCGGCCGTGCAGGTGTCCGAGCCCGCCGCCGACGCGAAGGCCGAACCGAAGCCCGACGCCGAGGCCGACGCGACAGCCGAACCGAAGACCGGGACCGTGGCCGGGCAGGAGCCTGCCGCCGAGCCGGGCAGCGCACCTGCTGCCGAAGCGGTGACCGGGGCCGAGGCTGAAGCCACAGCTGAAACCACCGCCGAAACCACGCCGGAGCCCGCGGCCGAGCCGCAGGACGAACCCGAAACCACCGCCGAGGCTCCCCGCGACACCGGCGACGAGCCGGCGCCGGGCGTACCGCCGTTTGCCGCCCCCAGCTTCGATCTGGTGCGGGTGGAGCCCGACGGCACCACCGTGATCGCCGGCCGCGCCGCGCCCGCCAGCACCGTCACCGTGCTGCTGGACGAGGCGGAGATCGACAGTTTTGAAATCGCCGGCAATGGCGAATTCGTCAGCTTCCTCACCCTCGCGCCCAGCGATGCCCCGCGGGTGATGCTGCTGCGCGCCGACCGCAACGGCCAGAGTGTGCTGTCGGAGGATCAGATCATTCTCGCGCCCACGCCGCGCCCGGAACCGCAGCCGCAGGCCGGGTCGACAGTGGCAGAGGCCGCAGACACAGGCACCGCCCCGGCAGCGGAGACCGCCGCAGAGGCCTCCGCGACCGAAGAGGACACCCAGCGCGCCGAAGCGCCGGTGACCGGGGCCGAGGCCCCGGAACCGGCCCAAGGCACCGCGCAGACCACGGACGACGCGCCGAAGGCGGAGCAGGTGGCCGGCGCCGAAACCGCCCCCGAACCGGCGGCCCCGGCGGAGCCGGTCGTTGCCGCCCCCGCCGACGAGGCCCCGGCCACGCCGCAATCCGCCCCGGTCACCGTGCTGCGCGCCGATGCCGACGGGGTTGAACTGGTCCAGCCCGCCACCGCGCCGGACCCCGGGGTGATGGACCAGATCGCGCTCGACACCATCAGCTACACCGAAACCGGCGACGTTCTGATCGCGGGCCGCGCCGGGGTGCTCTCGGTGGTGCGCGTCTATCTCGACAACAAGGCGGTCGCCGAACTGGCCGCCGGCGAGGATGGCCGCTGGCAGGGGCAGCTCACCGGGGTGGCGCCCGGTGTTTATAGCCTGCGCCTGGACGAGGTGAACGCCGGGGGCGAGGTCGTCAGCCGGCTGGAAACCCCGTTCAAACGCGAGGCGCCCGAGGCGCTGCGCGCCCCCGACACCCCGACCGGCACCGCCTCCTCCGGGGCGCCGCTGGTGCGCGTGGTCACGGTGCAGAAGGGCGATACCCTCTGGGCGATCTCGCGCGAGCGGTATGGCGAAGGCCTGCTCTACGTCCGCGTGTTCGAGGCCAACCGCGACCGCATCCGCGACCCCGACCTGATCTATCCCGGCCAGGTCTTCACCATTCCGGAATAGGCGGCAACGGGGCGGGGCGTCCGGCTCCGGCGGCGAGCTGCCTCAGCAGGACGGTGCGCCGTTGGCGCCGCCGCCGCAGGCCAGCAGCGGCGCGCAGATCTCTGGATGTGCGCCGCAGCAATCGGTCACGAGATAACCCATCAGGTCGCGCAGGGTACCATAGTTGACGCGATAGCAGATATGCCGCCCCTGCCGCTCCGACGCGATCAGCCCCGCTGCCTCCAGCGCGTTGAGGTGAAAGCTCAGGCGCGAGGCCGACAGGTCCAGCGCCGCGCCGATCTCGCCCGCGGTCAGGCCGTCGCGCCCCTTTGGCACCATCAGACGCACCGCCTCCAGCCGGTGCTCATTGGCCAGCGCGGACAGGGCGTTTAGGGCTCGACTCTGCTGCATGCTTCAACTACTCATGAACTGTTGAATAATTAAGGCCACACAGCGGCCATGGATGTCAAGTCAAACAGGCGCTATCTGAAAATACCATGAGCGACAGTCCCAATCCCTCCTCCGCCGATGCCGAGCGCCGCTCCGGCTGGCGCACCATCCGAAAAGTGGCCCCGCATCTGTGGCCCGCCGAACAACCCTGGGTGAAACGCCGCGTGGTGCTGGCCATGGCGATGCTGATCCTGTCCAAGCTGATCGCAGTCTATACTCCGGTGCTCTACAAGGGCGCCGTCGATGCGCTGGCCGCCGAGGGCGTGCCGATGCTGGCGCTGGGCGCGGTGGGGCTGACCGTGGCCTACGGTGTGGCGCGGATGATGACCGTGGGCTTCCAGCAGCTGCGCGACGCCCTCTTCGCGCCGGTGGCGCAGCGGGCGCTGCGGCGGCTGGCGCTCGACACCTTCAACCATATCCACCGGCTGTCGATGCGCTATCACATCACGCGCAAGACCGGCGGCCTCTCCCGCATCATCGAGCGGGGGGTGAAGGGGGTGGAATTCCTGCTGCGCTTCCTGCTGTTCAGCGTCGGCCCCCTGATCCTGGAGCTGTCGCTGGTCGCCATCATCCTGACCGTGCTGTTCGACGCCCGCTACCTGCTGATCGTGGCCGGGACCATCGCGCTCTATGTCTGGTTCACCTTCAAGGTGACCGAATGGCGGGTGCAGCTGCGCCGCGAAATGAACGATCAGGACACCGACGCCAACCAGAAAGCGATCGACAGCCTGCTGAACTACGAAACGGTGAAATATTTCGGCGCCGAACAGCGTGAGGCGGCCCGTTACGATGTGGCTATGCGCGGCTATGAGCGCGCGGCGCTGAAAACCGCCTATTCGCTGGCCTTCCTCAACTTCGGCCAGTCGCTGCTGATCACGCTGGGGCTGATCGGGGTAATGGTTCTGGCCGCGCTCGGGGTCCAGAACGGCACGCTGACGGTAGGCGATTTCGTCATGGTCAACGCCTACATGATCCAGATCACCATTCCGCTCAACTTCCTCGGCACCGTCTACCGCGAGATCCGCCAGGCACTGGTCGACATGGGCGAGATGTTCGATCTGCTGGAACAGCCGCAGGAGGTCTGCGACAAGCCCGGCGCGCCCGCGCTCAAGGTCACCGGCGGGCAGATCGAGCTGGACGATGTGCGCTTCGGCTACAACCCCGACCGCGAGATCCTCAAGGGCGTCAGCCTGACCGTCCCGGCGGGCCAGACCGTGGCCATCGTCGGCGCCACCGGATCGGGCAAATCCACCATCGGGCGGCTCTTGTTCCGGTTCTACGACGTCACCGGAGGCGCGCTGCGGATTGACGGGCAGGACCTGCGCGATGTCACCCAGACCAGCCTGCACGACGCCATCGGCGTGGTGCCGCAGGACACCGTTCTGTTCAACGATACCATCCGCTACAACATCGCCTATGGCCGCGACGGCGCCACCGACGCCGAGATCGAGGCGGCGGCGCGCGCGGCCCAGATCCACGACTTCATCGAAAGCCTGCCGCAGGGCTACGACACCCAGGTCGGCGAACGCGGCCTGAAGCTCTCGGGCGGCGAGAAACAGCGCGTCGGCATCGCCCGCACCCTGCTGAAGAACCCGCCGATCCTGCTGCTGGACGAGGCGACCAGCGCGCTCGACAGCCATACCGAGCAGGAGATCAAGGGCGCGCTCGCCCGCGCCGGCGAGGGCCGCACGGTGATCACCATCGCCCACCGCCTGTCGACCATCGCCGAGGCCGACCGCATCGTCGTGCTCGACGCCGGCGAGATCGTCGAGCAGGGCACCCATGACGCGCTGCTGGCCAGCAACGGCCGCTATGCGCTGCTGTGGCGGCGCCAGCAGATGGACGCCGACGCCGCCTGATCGCCGCAGGAACGCGCAGCACCGGTTCCCGGGGCGCGGGGGCCGGCACGTGCCCGAAATCGCCCACCTGTCGCCATGTTTCGAACCCGTTGCTATGGTTCGGTGGCGGTCAGGAAACCGCGCGGGCAGGACGATGGACGGGACGACAGGCATTTCGATGAGCGGGACGGCAGGCCGGAGGATGCTCTGGGCGCTGGCCCTCTTCGCGGCGGAACTGATCGCCGTTGTGGTGGTGTTCCAGGTGCTGTCCGATTTCGAATGCCGCCAGACCGGGGTGGAGGAGGCCTGCCGCGGCCTGCGCAGCGCGGCGTTGCGCGGGCTCTGCATGATCGCCGCCCTCGGCCTCGTGCTGGGACTGCGCGGCGATCTGCGCGGCAGCCTCTTTGCCCGGGTGAGGGATGGTCGCGGCCGGCCGCTCTGGGCGCTGCTGCACGGGCTCGGCATCGCGCTGGTCTTCCTGCCATGGCTCGCCACCGATGCCGAGGCGCACCGCGCCGGGTTCGCCGGCTTCCTCGCCCTGCTGGGCGGCGGCGCCGCGCTGGCGGCAACCGGCGGGCTGCTGTGGCTGATGGGGCCGCGCGACTGGGCCGGCTGGCTGCGGACGGGCGGCGGCGGGGTGCTGGCGATGCTGGCGGTCGCCGCGCTGATCCCCGATCTCGCCGATGCGCTGGGCTTCGCCTGGGAGACCGACGCGCTGCTCCTGTCCACCTTCTACGGGGTGGCGATCCTGCTGACGATTGCCGGTCAGCACGTGGAGCTGGGCCTGACGCCCCCCACCATCGGCACCGGCGGTTTCCATGTGGAGGTCGCGCCCTCCTGTTCCGGGATCGAGGGCTTTGCCCTGATCGCCGGCTTCATGGCGATCTACGCGCTGCTGATGCGCGACACCCTGCGCGCCGGCCGCTACTGGCTGATCGTGCTGCCCGCGGCGCTGGTGGTGAGCTGGCTCTTCAACCTGCTGCGGATCACCGCGCTGATCCTGATCGGTGCCCATGCCTCGCCCGCGCTGGCGGTGAACGGGTTTCACAGCTTTGCCGGCTGGCTGTTCTTCACCCTGTTGGCGCTGGGGGTGCTGGCGGTGGTGCAGGGGCTGCCGTCGCTGCAACGCGACACCGCGGAGACGGGCGCGGTGCCCGGGGAAGAGGCAGGAGAGGCGGCAGAGGCCGTCCCGATGACCCGGGATTGGGCGGCGGCGCGCATCGTGCCCTTCATCGTCTTCATGCTCTCGGGGCTGGTGGTCAACGCCTTCTGGCAGCAGCCGGCGCTGGGCTTCCCGCTGCAGGCGGCGATGATGGCCGGGGCGGTCTGGCTGTTCCGCGCGCCGCTCATGGCGCTGGAGTGGCGGCTCGACCCGGTGGCGCTGCTGGCCGGGCTGGCCGTCGGCGCGGGCTGGATCGCGCTGGCGCCCGCCGGTGCCGAACCGCTGGCGGGGCTGGAGCGGCTGGGCGCCGGTGCCTTTGCGCTCTGGGCCGCGATCCGCATCCTCGGCACCTCGCTGCTGGTGCCGGTGGTCGAAGAGGGGTTCTTCCGCGGCTACCTTCTGGCCCGGCTCGACACCGGCAGCTGGCAGATGCGGCTGGCCGCGATCATCGTCTCCAGCCTGGCCTTCGCGCTGCTGCATGGCCGCATTCTGGAGGCCGGGCTCGCCGGTCTGGTCTTTGCGCTGGTGATGCTGCGGCGCGGCCGGCTGGGTGACGCGATCCTGGCCCATGCAACGGCAAACGCCGCGGTGGCGGCCGCGGCGTTCGCTACTGGTGACTGGTCGCTGATCTGAGCGGCGCGATGGCCCCGTTCAGATCGCCCGGCCCGGTTCAGCCCTTGCGGCTGCGGATGCGCTTGACTTCCCACGCCAGCGCCAGCGCGGCGCCGACAGCGGCCACGGCCAGCAGGCCGGTGGTGGCGTCGATTTCCGGCACCCGCGAGCTGCCGCCGTCGTAGCTGCCGCAGCTCCAGCTGAACCAGCTGCCCCACCAGCCACAGCTCGAAGTCTGCGCCGAAGCGGCCACCGAGGACGCCAGCAGAGCGGCCAGGGACACGGCAGGGGTCATTACTTTGCGAAACATCGTTAGTACCCTCCAAAATCAATCTGAGGGCATCATTACAGCGGCCGTCAGGTTTCGCAAAAATTGAATTGATTTCTCTGTTAATTTCCCCGGAAGAGCCGATTTCATGGGGACAATCATCAGGTCGCCGCCGCATTGTTCACCCAGTCGGAACCGTGGCGGTGCGCGGCGGCGGCCGAGGCGCCTGCGCAGGGCAGACGCCGCCACGAATCGCGGCGTCTTCAGGGGGCCGCATGCGCCGAACCGCGCGCGGCCCCGCACCTATTCCGCGGCTTTCAGCGTGGCCGTCTTGCCCGCGCCGTTGCCGCCTTCTCCGTCGCCCGCACCGTCATCCCACAGGATCTCCCGCGGCTTCAGCTTGCGCGCCGAGCGGTTCAGCCGCATGTCCCGCGCGATCCGGCTCGACCGGCCGGAGGTCAGCCGCGCCAGCCCACGGCCCAGCAGCCCCATATAGGTCGCCAGCCACACCCGCAGCGCCAGCAGCGACGGCGTCACCACCAGCGTCAGCACCGTGGCGATGCCCAGGCCAAAGACCACCGCGGTGGCCAGCTGCTTCCACCACAGCGCGGTGGGGCTGTCGATGGAATAGCCGCCGCCGATGAAATCGAGGCTGAGGCCGAACATCATCGGCGTCAGGCCGGCCATGGTGGTGATCGTGGTCAGCAGCACCGGCCGGATCCGCGCCTCCGCCGTGCGGACGATCGCCTCGATCTTCGGCATGTAGCGCGAAAACTCCTGATAGGTGTCGATCAGAACGATATTGTTGTTCACCACGATCCCGGCCAAAGCCACGATGCCCGTGCCGGTCATGATGATCGAGAACGGCTGCTGCATCACCATCATCCCGATCAGTACCCCGGTGGTCGACAGCACCACCGCCAGCAGCACCAGCGCAGAGTTGTAGAAGCTGTTGAACTGCGCCAGCAGGATGATGAACATCAGCCCCAGCGCGGCGGAAAACGCCTTGGACAGGAACGCCTGGCTGTCGGCCTGCTCCTCCTGGTCGCCGGTCCATTCCCAGGCGATATCGGCGGGGAAGGGGCCGGTCTCCAGCCATTGGGTCAGCGTCGCGATGCGCTCGTTGGCGTTGATCGGGGCGAACCGCGCGCGGCCCTCCGAAATCGCCTGTTTCAACGCCGCCACGCTGTCGGCCCCGGTCAGCGCGACCAGCTCGAACCGCTCGCCCTTGGCGTTCTCGATCACCTCGCCGCCCTCGGCGATGCCGCTCTCCAGGCTGTGCACCGCCGCCAGCCGGATCTCGGCCCCGGTCTCGGCATCGTCGGCCACGATCTTGTACAGCCCGGCCTGCACATCCGCCTTCACGTCGAAATAGCGCTGCTGGTCGACCCGGTTGATCTCGGCCAGCTTCTCCACCGGCTCCCGGGTGACGAAATTCGACAGCGGCACCAGCCCGTCTCCGGTGCGCACCTTGAGCGTATCCAGCGTGCTCAGCACCCGGTCCTCGCGCGGCAGCCGCACCCGGATCTCGATCTCGTCGTCGGAATTCTCGACCCGCATGGTGTCCAGCAGGATGCCCCGGGTGACCAGTTGCACCATCGCGCCCACGGTCGCCACATCGGCGCCGAACCGGCCGGCCTTCTCGACATCCACGTCAATCTGCCAGTCGATCCCGGGCAGCGGCAGCGAATCCTCGATCTTGATCAGTCCCGGCGTCTCTTCGAAATGCGCGCGCGCCTGGTCGGTCGCCGCCGACAGGCTGGTCCAGTCGTCGCCCTTCAGCCGCAGATGCACCGGCTTGGACGAGGCCGGGCCGCGCCCCAGCGCCACCACTTCGGTCTCGAAACCCGGCAGCTTGGCCAACTCGGTGGTCAGCTGCTCCAGCACATAATCGCCGTCGAAATCGGGCGCCGTCACGTGGCGGGTGAACCGGCCGTTGCCCCAGGTCTCGGTGATGGTGGGGCGGTCCTCCCAGGGAATGATCTCGAACTGGATCTGGCCCACCGTGTCGGGCGGCAGCTGCGCGCCGCCGTTGTTCTGGTTCAGCCCGCCGTCGCCGGCAAAGGAAAACACGTTGGTCACCGCCGGATGCGCCAGCACCACCTGTTCGGCCTGGCGCACCATCTCGTCGGTTTCGGCCAGCGAGACATTGCCGCGCGCCCGCACATAGACGGTGGCCTGCTCCGGCTCGGATTCGACAAAGAAATCGACCCCGCGCGAGTTGGCCGGGAACAGGATGAAGGCGATGTAGAACACCCCGGAAAACACCGCGGCGATGGCGACCACCGGCATCACCGGGTTGCCGGCGATGCCGTAGATCAGCCAGCCGAACAGCGTATGCTTCTTCTGCTTCTCGATCCGCCGCGGCGGCCGTTCGATCCGGGCCGCGCTCAGCGTGATCGAGGCCGCGAAGGCCGCCAGCAGGAACAGCGCCGCCCCCAGCAGCGCCCCGGTCATCGGCGACACCGCATCGGCCAGCAGATAGCCCGGGTTCAGCACCTGCATCGCGCCCAGGAACATGGAATAGAGCGCCACGGGCACCAGCGCCGCCCGCACCACCCAGGGCAGCCCGCTGCGCAGCCGGTCCGAGGCACGGCTGAACAGCCGGCTGATCCGCCCGGTCACACCGCCCAGCACCGGCAGGTACACCAGCGCCACCACCAGCGAGGCGGACAGCACGAAGATCAGCGTCACCGGCAACATGCCCATGAACTCGCCCGACACGCCGGGCCAGAACAGCATCGGCAGGAAGGCACACAGCGTCGTGGCGGTGGAGCTGACGATGGGCCAGAACATCCGCTTGGAGGCCTCCACATAGGCATGCATCGGCCCAACGCCCTCGCCGATCCGCTTGTCGGCGTATTCGACGACCACGATGGCGCCGTCGACCAGCATCCCCACCGCCAGGATCAGCCCGAACATCACGATGTTGGAGATCGACACCCCCATCGCCGCCAGCAGCGCGAAACACAGAAGGAACGAGGTCGGGATCGAGAACCCCACCAACAGCGCCGCCCGGCTGCCGAGGCTGGACAGCACCACGATCATCACCAGCGCGATTGCGGTCAGGACCGAGCCTTCGAGCTGGCTCACCATCGATCCGACCACCCGGCTCTGGTCGTTGGAGGTGCCCACCTGGATCGCCGCCTGCAGCTCCGGCGGCCACTTGGCCCGCGATGCCGCCAGCGTTTCCTTCACCATCGCCACGGTGTCGATCAGGTTGTAGCCCTTGCGCTTGACCACCTGCAGCGCGACGGTGTTCTCGCCGTCGAACCGCGCGGTGCCCTTGCGATCCTCGAAGGTGTAGTTGATCTGCGCCAGCTCTCCCAGCGTGACCACCCGGTCGCCGTTGGTCTTGACCGGCAGCTCATAGACATCCTGCGGGCTGTCGAAGGACGACGGGATCTTGACCGAAAACGTGCCCTGGTCTGTCTCCACCTCGCCCGCCGCGATCAGCTGGTTGTTGTTCTGCACCACATTGATCAGCTCGGCGGCGGTGACGTTGTAGGACTCCAGCCGCAGCGGGTCGATGATCACCTCCAGCATCTCGTCGCGGTTGCCGGCGATGCCGGCCTCCAGCACCGGATCCAGCGCCTCCAGATCGTCCTGCAGCGCCTTGGCGACCCGCGCCATGGTGCGCTCCGGCACGGCGCCGGTCAGGTTGACGATGACGATTGGGAATTCGGAAAAGTTGATCTCGGTGATGGTGTATTGCTCGGCCCCATCGGGGAAATCGGCCTGCGCCGCGTTCATCGCGTCGCGCACATCCGCCGTGGTCGCGGTCTTGTCCCAGCCGAACTCGAATTCCAGCGCCACCCCGGCATAGCCTTCGGCGGCGGTCGCCGTCATCTTGTCGAGCCCGTCCAGATCGGCAAGCTCGGTCTCCATCGGCTTGACCAGCAGCGTCTCGGCGTCCTCGGCGGAAATGCCCGGGAACTGGACCGAGACGAACAGCGCCGGGATCTCGATATCCGGCTCGCCCTCCTTCGGCAGGCTGGTATAGGCATAGCCGCCGATCACGATCGAAATCACGATAAAGGCCAGGACCATCCGCGCCCGGGACGCGGCCCAGTCGACGATGCCTGTCATTGCGCGGCCTCCCGGTAGGTCGGCGCCACATGCACGCCCTTGGTGACGAAGTCCTGCCCGACCACGATGATATCGGCCCGCTCGGGCAGCCCGCCCAGCCAGACGCCGTCGATATCGTCGCGCAGCAGCTTGACGGGCATGAAGCCCACCACGTCGCCCGGCTCGACCACGCGCACGCCCAGCCGGCCCTCGTTGTTCAGCGTCAGCGCCGATTGCGGCACCTTATGGGCCAGCGCCCCCTCGGCCGAGATGGCGATATCGGCGGTCTGGCCGTCGCGGAGGGTCAGGTCCGGGTTCGGCACGGTGATCTCCACCTCGAAGGTGCGGGTGGTCGGATCGGCCGAGCGGCTGAGAAAGGTCACCCGGCCCGCCACCGTCTCCCCGGTGGCCAGCCGCGCCCCGGCCTGGGCGTCGCGGGTCACCCGCGCCACCTCGGTCTCGGCGACATAGCCCACCACCTTGATCGGATCGAGCTGGATCACCTCGGCGCACAGGCTGCCGGGCTGCAGCAGGCTGCCCAGTTCGGCGGCGTCCGATTCCAGCAGCCCGTCGAACGGCGCGGTGATGGTCAGCAGGTCGATCTCGCGTTCGGCGGCCGCAACCGCGGCCTGCGCCGCTTCGATCCCCGAATGGGTGGCCTCCAGCCCTGCCTTGGCCGAGGCGATGGCGGCCTCGGCGCCGCGCACCCCGGCGGCGCGCCCCAGCAGCGTGGTCTCGGCCGCGTAGCCGCCCTTTTTCAGCTCCTTGGCGGCGGTGTAGTTGATCTGCGCCTCTTCCAGCACTGCCTTGGCCTCTTCCAGCGCCGCCTCGGATTCTGGCACCCGCGCCTGCGCTTCGGCCAGCGCCGCGCGCGCCTGTTTCAGCGAGGCCGCCCGCGTGCCGGGGTCCAGTTCGCACAGCAGATCGCCGGTCTTGACGAACGCGCCCTTGCGCAGCGGTTCGGAAATGACCGCGCCGGTGGTCTCGGCGCGCACCGCGACCTTGCGTATTGCCTGGGTCTCGCCGCGCAGCCGCACCGCGCTGTCGATGGTCCGCGCCTGCGACCGCAGCGCCACCACCCCGACGGAGCGGACCTCGGCCACGGCCTGTGCGACCGCGCCCGATCCGCTTTCCCCCTCCGCCGCCCCGGCGGGTTCGGTGACCTCCTGCGCGGTCGCGCCACGGGCAAAGGCCAGCAGCCGGTCGCGCTCGAACACCGCCAGATACAGCACGGCGGTGACCAGAATTGCAGTCAGAAAGGGAATGGGGCGCATATCGGGCTCTTTCGGTAGATCCGGCCAAATACATCTTGGTCGTGTAAACAGCGAACACATGGAGGCTCCGCGGTCTTCTGTCCAGACTAAACCGAGTAGTTCAGTTCAGATTCTTCCGAATCCGCCCCGGATCGGTGGATTTTGCCGCCTCGCCGGGCCTTGGCTTGTCGTTTGATGCGGGTTAATAGGGGGCAATTCGCCCGGTTGGGCACGGACCCGGCTCCGCCCCGGCAGCGCCGGATCGGGCCGCACCGTGGCCGGAACGGGGCCGCATCGAGGGCGGGAAACCGGGGCAGGGCGGAAACGCCGGGCCGTCATGGTCCGCACAACAGGCCGACGACAGGCCGAGGACACGCCAGGGGGCAAGGCATGAGCGACGCCGACAGTTTCATCGAAGAGGTCACCGAAGAGGTCCGCCGCGACCGCCTGTTCGCGATGTTCCGCCGCTACGGCTGGATTGCCGCGGTGGTGATCGTCGCCGTGGTGGGCGGTGCCGCCTATAACGAATACCGCAAGGCGCAGGACACCGCCGCCGCCCGCGCGCTGGGCGATGCGATGCTGGCCGCGCTCAACCATGACGCCGCCGCCGACCGGGCCGAGGCGCTCGCCGGTGTCGAGGCCGCCAGCCCCGGCGGCGAGGCGGTGCTGGATTTCCTGACCGCCGCCGCCCGCGCCGAGGCCGGCGAGACCGAGGCCGCCGTCGCGGCGCTTCAGGACATCGCCCGCAACGGCGAGCTGCCCGAGATCTACCGCCAGATCGCCGGCTTCAAGGCGTTGGTGCTGCAAACCGACACGCTGCCCGCCGCCGAGCGCCGCATGCAGTTCGAGGCGCTGGCCCAGCCCGGCGCGCCGCTGCGCCTGCTGGCCGAGGAACAGATCGCCCTGATCGACATCGCCGAGGGCCAGACCGCGGCCGCGATCGACCGGCTGCAGGCGATCCTGCAGGATGCCGAGGTCAATGTCGTCTTGCAGCAACGCGTGAGACAGGTCATCGTGGCGCTTGGCGGCACCCCCGTCGAGACCTCCGGCCGCCAGCAGGGCTGACGGGCGCGGGCGCGACGGACCGCGCCGGAACAGGAGCCGGGGCAGGGGCCGCAGCCCGGTCCGAACCCCGGGCAGATTGAACACGGACAGGACGACAGGCATCACCAGTATGAACGCAGCGTTTTCCCTTTCGCGCACCGGTCTGGCCCTTCTTGGCGGGGCGGTGCTGTTGCTGTCCGGCTGTTCCGAGCCGGACGTGATCCTTCCCGGCGCCCGCGAGGACATCCGCCCGGTCAGCGAAGAGCGCCCGGCCGAGGATTTCTCGGCCAATACCAGCCGCGCGATCCGCCTGCCGAACCAGACCGCCAACGCCGCCTGGACCCAGGCCCAGGGCACGCCCGCCTATCGCATCGCGCATCCTGCGCTCGGCGCCGCGCCGAAACTGGCCTGGTCCACGCCCATCGGCGCGGGCGACAGCCGCCGTCAGCGCATCACCGCCGCGCCGGTGGTGGCGAACGGGCTGGTCTACACGCTGGATGCCGCCGCCCGCGTCTCCGCCGTGCGCACCGATGGCACCCCGGCCTGGAGCGCCGATCTGACGCCGCCCACCGACGACGCAAGCCAGGCCACCGGCGGCGGCATGGCCTATCACGACGGCACGCTCTACGTGTCCTCCGGCTTCGGCCTGCTGACCGCGCTCGACGCCGCCACCGGCCAGCAGCGCTGGCAGCAGAAACTCGAGGCCACCGGCTCCGGCCAGCCCACGGTCTACAAGGGCCTGATCTATCTGGTCGCCGGCGACGACACCGGCTGGGCGGTCGACACCAGCGACGGCCGCATCGTCTGGCAGGTCTCGGCCACCCCCAGTATCACCAATGTGCTGGGCGCACCGGCGCCGGCGCTGACCCCCGATCTGGCGATCTTCGCCTTCGGTTCGGGCGACCTGATGGCCACCTTCCGCCGCGGCGGCCTGCGCCGCTGGTACGCCTCTGTCGCGGGCCGGCGCAAGGGCCGCGGCCAGGCGCTGATCATGGATGTCACCGGCAGCCCGGTGGTGGACGGCAACCGCGTCTATGCCGGCAACCACGCCGGTCGCACCGTCGCCTATGATCTCGACACCGGCGAGCGGATCTGGACCGCACAGGAAGGCGCGCTGGGCCCTGTGCAGCCCGCCGGCGACAGCGTCTTCGTCATCACCGACCGCAACCAGCTGGTGCGGCTCGACCGCCGCGACGGCTCGACCGTCTGGGCGGTCAACCTCTCCGACTATGTCAAGGACAGCTCCCGCACCCGCGGCGCGGTCTACGCCAACTACGGCCCGATCCTCGCCGGCGGCCGCATCGTGGTGGCCACCAACGACGGCTACCTGCGGCTGTTCGATCCCAAGGACGGCAGCATCGCCGCCTGGGCCGAGGTGCCCGACGGCGCCACCACCGCGCCGGTGGTGGCAGGCAGGACGCTCTATGTGGTCAGCACCAAAGGCGAACTGCACGCTTTCCGTTGACGCGCATATAGGCTAAAGGGCGCATCTGAGTTTTTCGAAAGTCCAGGTCTATGTCCTTCACCCTCGCCATCGTGGGCCGCCCCAATGTCGGCAAGTCCACCCTGTTCAACCGCCTCGTCGGCAAGCGCCTGGCGCTGGTCGATGACCAACCGGGCGTCACCCGCGACCTGCGCGAGGGCGAGGCGCGGCTGGGCGACCTGCGCTTTACCGTGATCGACACCGCCGGGCTGGAGGATGCCACCGACGACAGCCTGCAGGGCCGCATGCGCCGGCTGACCGAACGCGCGGTGGACATGGCCGATGTCTGCCTGTTCATGATCGACGCCCGCACCGGCGTCACTCCCACCGACGAGATGTTCGCCGAGATCCTGCGCAAGCGGAACGCGCATGTGCTGCTGGCCGCCAACAAGGCCGAAGGCGCCGCCGCCGATGCCGGCGTGATCGAGGCCTACAGCCTCGGCCTGGGCGAGCCGATCCGGCTCTCGGCCGAACATGGCGAGGGGCTGAACGACCTCTACACCCAGCTGATGCCGCTGGCCGATGAATTTGCCGAACGTGCCGCGCAGGACGCGCCGGAGACCGAGGTCGCGCTCGACGAGGACGAGGATTTCGACGAGGACGGCGAAGAGATCGCCGGCGCCCCCAAACCCACCGCCGCCAAACCGCTGCAGGTCGCCGTGGTAGGCCGTCCCAACGCCGGAAAATCCACCCTGATCAACAAGATCCTGGGCGAGGACCGGCTGCTGACCGGCCCCGAGGCCGGGATCACCCGCGACGCCATCTCGCTGCGGCTGGAGTGGGATGGCACGCCGATGCGGATCTTCGACACCGCCGGCATGCGCAAGAAGGCCAAGGTGCAGGAAAAACTGGAGAAGCTTTCGGTCTCCGACGGTCTGCGCGCGGTCAAGTTCGCCGAGGTGGTGGTGGTCCTGCTCGACGCCGCGATTCCCTTCGAGCAGCAGGACCTCCGCATCGCCGACCTGGCCGAGCGCGAGGGCCGCGCCGTGGTCGTCGCCGTCAACAAGTGGGACGTCGAAGAGCACAAGCAGGAAAAGCTGCGCGATCTGAAAGAGGCGTTCAACCGCCTGCTGCCGCAGCTGCGCGGCGCGCCGCTGGTCACCGTGTCGGCCAAGACAGGCCGCGGCCTCGACCGGCTGCACGACGCCATCCTGCGCGCCTATGACGTGTGGAACCGCCGCGTCTCCACCGCGCGCCTCAACCGCTGGCTCACCGGCATGCTGGAACAGCACCCGCCGCCCGCACCGCAGGGCAAGCGGATCAAGCTGCGCTACATGACCCAGGCCAAGACCCGGCCGCCGGGCTTCGTGGTGATGTGCTCGCACCCCGACAAGATGCCCGACAGCTATTCGCGCTATCTGGTCAACGGGCTGCGCGAGGATTTCGACATGCCCGGCACGCCGATCCGGCTGACCCTGCGCGGGCAGGGCGACAAGAACCCCTACAAGGGCCGCAAGAAATCCCAGCCCAGCAAGCTGAAGAAGCATCTGAAGTAGCGGGCGAGGGGCTCTTGCCCGGAACAAGGCGCGAAGCGCCGCCGGGCAGCGCCCGACCGCCCCTATGGGCGGGCGCTACCTCACTCTCAGCGCACAGAACCCGCGCCTGATGTTCTGGCGGCCATAAAGTGACGCTCTCACAGCTTCGGTGCGCCCACCCGCGGCAGGGCGCCGCCCTCTGTTGCGCCCACCCAGGGTCGGGCGCGTGTCTCCTCACTACAGGGGGCTCGTCAGACGGGTCATGCCCTCCCCCTTGCCGGGGTGGGTCAGCGAGGGGTTCTCCGGTCCCCCCAAAACAATCCGTCCGATTTCCCCCAATTCAACTCTTGTTTTGTGTCGCGAACCTGTTAATTGGCCGCTCTCTGACATGGCTCCCCATCGGCCGGAGGCCCGCGATGCAAACCCCCTACTACCTGATCGACAAATCCCGCCTTCTCCCCAACATGGAGAAAATCGCCTGGCTGCGTGAAAACTCCGGCGCCAGGGCGCTCCTGGCGCTGAAATGCTTCGCCACCTGGTCGGTCTTCGACCTGATGAGCGAGTATATGGACGGCACCACCTCGTCGTCGCTCTTCGAGGTCAAACTGGGGCGCGAAAAATTCCCCGGCGAAACCCATGCCTATTCCGTGGCCTGGGCCGATCACGAGATCGACGAGGTGCTGGCGAATTCCGACAAGGTGATCTTCAACACCGTGGGCCAGTTGACCCGCTTCGAGGCGGCCAGCCGCGACCACACCCGCGGCCTGCGCGTCAACCCCGGCATCTCCACCTCCGGTTTCGACCTTGCCGACCCGGCGCGCCCGTTCTCGCGGCTGGGCGAGCATGACCCCAAGGATATCGAACCCGTACTTGACCAGATCACCGGCTTCATGTTCCACAACAACTGCGAGAACGCCGATTTCGACCGCTTCGACACCATGCTGGGCCAGATCGAGGCGCGCTTCGGTCCCCTGATCAAACAGATGAACTGGATTTCCCTCGGCGGCGGCATCCATTTCACCGGCGAAGGTTACCCGCTGGACAAACTCGCCGACCGGCTCAAACGCTTCTCCGACGACAACGGCGTGCAGGTCTACCTGGAGCCGGGCGAGGCCGCGATCACCAACTCCACCACGCTGGAGGTGACCGTGCTCGACACCCTTTTCAACGGCAAATACCTCGCCATCGTCGACAGCTCGATCGAGGCCCATATGCTCGATTTGCTGATTTACCGCGAATCCGCCAAGATGGAGCCGAACCAGGGCCCCGAGGAATGGATGGTCTGCGGCAAGTCCTGCCTCGCCGGCGATATCTTCGGCGAGTTTCGCTTCCCCGCGCCGCTGAAACCCGGCGACCGGCTCTCCATCCAGGACGCCGCCGGTTACACGATGGTCAAGAAAAACTGGTTCAACGGGGTCAAGATGCCCGCCATTGCGATCCGCGAACTGGACGGCAGCACCCGCATGGTGCGCGATTTCACCTATGAGGATTTCACGGCCGCCCTGTCGTGAAACCTTGAAACAGAGAGATTACCCAATCCCAAACACTCATGACGGAGGTCCCTTGAGTTGAAACGAGACGTTCTCATCATCGGCGCTGGCGGCGTCGCTCAGGTCGTGGCGCATAAATGCGCGCAAAACAACGATGTGCTCGGCGAGATCCATATCGCCAGCCGGACGCTTTCCAAATGCGAGGCGATCCTTGAGTCGGTCCGTGAAAAACACGCGATGAAACAGGAGGGCGTCCTCAAGGCGCATCAGGTCGATGCGATGGACACGGCCGCCGTGGCCCAACTCATCCGCGACACCGGCGCCCAGATCGTGATCAACGTCGGGAGCGCCTTCGTCAACATGACCGTGCTGGATGCCTGCATCGAGACCGGGGCGGCCTATATCGACACCGCCATTCACGAAGACCCGGCCAAGATCTGCGAAACCCCGCCGTGGTATGCCAACTACGAATGGAAGAAACGGGATCTCTGCACCGAAAAGGGCGTCACCGCCATCCTCGGCGCGGGCTTCGACCCGGGCGTCGTCAACGCCTTCGCCCGTTTCGCCATCGACCAGATGGACGAGGTCAAGAGCATCGACATCGTCGACATCAACGCCGGCTCGCACGGCAAGTATTTCGCCACCAACTTCGACCCGGAGATCAACTTCCGCGAATTCACCGGCACCGTCTACTACTGGGAAGACCAGCAGTGGAAGGAAACCTCGATGTTCGCGAGCGGCCGCGACTGGGACCTGCCGGTGGTCGGCACCCAGCGCGCCTATCAGTCCGGCCATGACGAGGTGCACAGTCTCGCCACCAACTACCCGCAGGCCGACGTGCGCTTCTGGATGGGTTTCGGCGATCACTACATCAACGTCTTCACCGTGTTGAAGAACCTCGGCCTGCTCAGCGAACAGCCGGTAAAAACCGCCGAGGGGCTGGAAGTGGTACCGCTCAAGGTCGTCAAGGCCGTGCTGCCCGATCCCGCCAGCCTTGCCCCGAACTACACCGGCAAGACCTGCATCGGCGATCTGGTCAAGGGCATGAAGGACGGCGAAGAGGTGGAGCTCTTCGTCTACAACGTCGCCGACCACAAGGAAGCGTACGAGGAAGTGGGCAGCCAGGGCATCTCCTACACCGCCGGCGTGCCGCCGGTGGCCGCGGCGATGCTGGTGGCCAGCGGTGAGTGGGACGCGGGGACAATGAAGAACGTGGAAGAACTCGACCCGAAACCCTTCTTCACCATCCTCGACCGCATCGGCCTGCCGACCCGGGTGAAGGACGCCAGCGGCGATCATCCCTGGAACGCTTAGGCCGGTTCAAACTGTAACAACGCGACAAGGGCGGGCCATCAGGCCCGCCCTTTTGTTTGATGCGCCGGAGCGGCCGCGACCCAGCCCGGAATCAAGGCGCGCAGTGCCTCCTCAGAAAATGAAATTCCCCGCATCGTGCAGGTCCGCGACGGTGACATCCTCCACCAGCACGCTCACATCGGCAAAGGAGATCAGCACATCCGCCCCCTTGCGGGTAAACTCCAGATCGTCCAGCCCCGACGCGCCCCGGCCGATCTCGATCACATCGGCGCCGACCTCGAAATCTACGATCCGGTCGTCGCCATGTCCCTCGCTGAACAGGAACACATCCCGCCCGGCGCCGCCCCTGAGCACATCGTCGCCCACGTGGCCGATCAGCAGATCGCGCCCGCCACCGCCGTTCAACAGGTCATCCCCCTCGGCGCCGTTCAGCTCATCGGCGCCGCGCTGCCCGAACAGACGGTCCTTGCCGTCGCCACCGTTCAGCCGGTCGTCGCCGCCGCCCCCCCGCAGCCGGTCCGCCCCCGCATCGCCCAGCAGGTTGTCCATGCCGCTGTGCCCGAACAACCGGTCGTTGCCGCTCCCGCCGATCAGCCGGTCGTCGCCGCCGCCGCCATAGAGAAAATCGGTGTAGGCCCCGGCATTGGCATCGCCGTCCAGCCGGTCGTCGCCGCCGTCACCGACCTGGAACGAGACCTTGGCGCCCCGGAACTCGACGATCTCCACATCGCGCAACGTGTCCTTGCCCCGGGCGCTGTCGATCACCACCGCATCGTCCGACAGGCTGATCCGGCCCGGCTTGAAAGCGGTGCCCAGCACGAAGGTATCGGTCCCCGCGCCGCCGTCGACCACGTCGTCGCCCCGGCCCAGCCGGACCCGGTCGTCGCCGCCGCGCAGCGCAAAGATCTGGCCTGTATCCCAGGACGACCGCAACGTATCGTCCCCGTCGAACAGCAGCGCCTGCACCGTTGCAGCGGTCCCATAGGCGATCTCCTCGATATCGAGGCTCACCTCGCTCACCGCGATCAGCGGCGAGCCGAGATAGCTGACGGTCAGGCCGGTCATGGTGCCGCCGCTCAACGCGCCGCCGCTATAGGTGAACGCGCCGGTCATCTGGGCGGAGAATGCGCCGGAAAACCCGGTCACAGAGCTTGCCGTAAGCATGGTCGAGCCGCTCCAGTCAAACTCCCGCTCCAGCAGGTCCTCGAGGGTCCAGGCATTCATATCGGAGTAGATCGTTACGGCTGTCATGTCCGCTCTCCCGTGGCGTTCCGCCCTGTGGTTTACGCACAACTAATACGGTTGCGGGTCCGGGCTCAAGTCGCGGCGTACGAAAGCCGCGCCGCCTGCCGTGAGGTCAAGCTGCCCCGAAGCCGCCCTCCGGCCGATCGCCACCGATCACGCCGGTTTCGCGCCGGCTGCGGCAAACGGAGTCGTGATCTTTTCACGGAATCGCGATAAGACAGGGAGGCCAGCAGCGTTTCGGGCTTGCCAGCTTTGGGGGTCTCCCTATCTGAGATTTACCGTTTGCGAACAAGTGCATGGGGACAGACATGGATCTAAGGGCCTACACACGGCAATACGCGAAGCAGGATAACCGCATCGCCGCGCTCAGCTATTTCGGCACGTTCGCGGTCTATTTCACCTCGCTCTACCTGGCGATTGCCTATGCGAATCTGTGGTACGTGATGCTGCCCGCGGGGGTGGTGCACGCGTTTTCCGCGGTGCGCCTCTACGTGCTGCAACACGACTGCGGCCACCACTCCCTGTTCGAGACGCGGGCGCAGAACGAATGGGCGGGCCACGGCCTGTCGCCGTTCACCTTCGCCCCCTTCGAGGTGATGAAGCAGAACCACAACCTGCACCACACCGGGGTCGGCAACCTGGAGCATCGCGAAACCGGCGAGATCCACACCATGACGCTGCGCGAATGGAATGCGGCCGGGTTCTGGGAGCGGCTGCAATACCGGCTCTACCGCAACCCGTTCATCCTGGTGCCGGTGGGGGCGCTGTTCACCTATTTCATCCGCTACCGCTGGCCCAAGAACACCACCCGCTTCGGCGTCAGGGGCGTGCTGCTGCACAACCTGTCGGTCCTGGCCTGGGTGGTGGTGATCTGGGCGCTGTCGGGCTGGGCGGGGCTGGGCATCTATTTCGCCTTCTCGATGCTGGGCGGCATGATCGGCGTGTTCCTGGTCTACCTGCAGCATAATTTCGAGGATACCTACTGGGACCGCCGCCCGGACCTCGACCCGCAGCTCGCCGCGCTGCAGGGGTCCTCCGCTTTGGATTTCGGCTGGGCCTTTGATCTGGCGGTGGCCTGCATCACGCTGCACGACATCCACCATTTCAACGCCCGCATCCCCTCCTACCGGCTGCGCGCCTGTCACTACAACCTGCCGGAGGAATACGCCCCGCGGCGGATCAAGTTCCCCGAGGCGGTGGCGGCGCTGCGGCTCAAGCTCTGGGACGAGGACGCCAAGCGGCTGGTGCCGTTCCCGAAACAGGGCCGCCGGGTTGGGCGGGGCGCCCATACCGCCGCCGGCTGAGCCGATGGTCGCGAGACGTGCACAGGATTGGCGCCGCCCCCACCGGGGCGGCGCTTTTGTATATTTTTTGTATATACATTCGGGGTCGACCTGCGCTAGTCTGCCCGCCACCCCCGCCCGATCTGCCGGCCCGGCGTCAGGGCATCCGGCCCCCGGTGACCAGAAGGAGAAAAAATGACCCAGTTGACCGATATTCGCGGCGTCGGCCCGGCGCTGGCCCATGCGCTCGCCGATCACGGCATCGCCACCGTTGCCGATCTGGCCGCCGCCAAGCTGGCCGATCTGGTCGCCGTGCGCACCATCGGGCCGGTCCGGGCCAAGGCGCTGATCGCGGCGGCCAAGGCGGCCGGCGACGGCGCGTCCCCGGCCCCTGTTCCGGCCAGGCCCGCGCCGACCGCTGTGACCCGCCGCCCGGCGCCCGCCAAGCTCCCCGTCAAGACGCCAGTCAAGGCAAAGGAACCGGCGCCTGAGGCCACCGAGCCCGCCGCCCCGGTCAAGACCGAAGCGGAGCTCGCGGCCGAGGCGCAGGCCGGCAAGAAGGCCAAGGTCAAGGCAAAGGCCGCCAAGGCCAAGAAAAAGGCCGAGGCGCTGGCCAAGGAATTCGCCAAGGCCAAGAAGAAGGCCAAGGTGAAGGCGAAGAAGGTCAAGGCCAAGGAGGCCAAGGCGAAAGAGGCCAAGAAGGCGAAGAAATCCAAGAAGGGCAAAAAGAAGAAGGACGGCTGAGCCGCGCCCGGCGCGCTGGTCGGGACGGGCAGGGGGAGCGGGCATCGCGCTGCCTCACGTGCGTCTGAGAAAACGCCCGGCCTCTCTTGTTCGATAGCACCAGCCCCACGAGCCGACGCAATCCTGCCCTTGTGCCTGATACTCCAATGCGCGGAACAAGCCCGAAGGGCGCCGCGCAAGCGCCGGACCGTCCCCGCGGTCTGGCGCTGTGTTGACGTCAGCACGCCGTTCAGAAATCGCCCGGATTTGGCTGTGATAAAGCGCTCCGATCAGACGTTGGAAGCGCCAGCCCACGGCCCGGCGCTTGCGCGGCTTGCTCTGCAACGTGAACGCATAAAAAAGCCGACCCGGCGCACCGGGTCGGCTTTTCTCATTGCCGCGCCAGACGGAAAGCCTCAGACCAGAACACCCTCGGCGCTCAGGGTCGTCTTGCCGCCCAGATAAGGCGCCAGAACCTCTGGCAGGGTGACCGAGCCGTCGGCGTTCTGGCCGTTCTCCAGCACCGCGATCAGGCAGCGCCCGACCGCCAGCCCGGAGCCGTTCAGCGTATGCACGAAGGCCGGCTTGCCGCCGTCCGCGGGCTTGAACCGCGCGTTCATCCGCCGCGCCTGGAAATCGCCGGTGGTCGAAACGCTGGAGATCTCGCGATAGGTGTCCTGCCCGGGCAGCCAGGCCTCGATGTCATAGGTCCGCCGCGCGCCGAAGCCCATGTCGCCGGTGCACAGGATCACCGTGCGATAGGGCACGCCCAGCTTTTCCAGCAGCCCCTCGGCACAGCGCAGCATGCGCTTCTGTTCCGCATCGCTCTCGTCGGGATGGGTGACGGAGACCATCTCGACCTTCTCGAACTGGTGCTGCCGCAGCATGCCGGAGGTATCCTTGCCCGCCGAGCCCGCCTCCGAGCGGAAGCACTGGGTATGCGCCGTCATCCGGATCGGCAGATCGCCCTCGGCCAGCACATCGCCCGACACCGAATAGGTCAGCGTCACCTCGGATGTGGGGATCAGCCACCAGCCATTGGTGGTCTGATAGCTGTCCTCGCCGAACTTCGGCAGCTTGTCGGTGCCGTACATCGCCTCGTCGCGCACCAGCACCGGAGTCTGCGTTTCGGTCAGCCCGTTCTCGTCCACATGGGTGTCGATCATGAATTGCGCCAGCGCCCGGTGCAGGCGCGCCACCGCGCCGCGCAGCACCACGAAGCGCGCGCCGGAGATCTTGGCGGCGGTCTCGAAATCCATCCCCGGGATGACGCCGGCGATCTCGAAATGCTCCTTCGGCGCGAAATCGAACGCGCGCGGGGTGCCCCAGCGGGTCACCTCCACATTGTCGTCCTCGTCCTTGCCCTCCGGCACGTCGTCGGCCGGCAGGTTGGGAATGCGCGCCAGCATGTCGGTGAGCTTGGCGTCCAGCTCCTTTGCCTCCGCCTGCATCGCTGCGACCTCGGATTTCTTGTCCGCCACCTCGGCGCGCAGCCGCTCGAACTCCGCCTCGTCGCCCTTGGCCTTGGCCGCGCCGATCGCCTTGGCGGCCTTGTTCTGCTCCGCCTGCGCGGTCTCGGCCGCCAGGATCTTGGCGCGGCGCGCCTCGTCCACGGCCAGCAGCTCGGACGACATGGGCGCATCCCCCCGGCGGGCCAGAGCGGCGTCAAACGCCTGCGGGTTCTCGCGGATGGCACGGATGTCATGCATGGGCTTGTCCTCGGGTTGAGTCGGTTTGGCCGGGGTTATGCCGCAAAGCGCGGGCCGGGGGAACATGCTGCGCGCGGGGAGGGCGGCAGGGGTGCGGAAGGGCAACGCCCGCCCCGGCAACCCCATGTGCGACAGTCCGGCGCGCCTGCAGCGCGCAGCCTCCATCCATCCCCCCACGGGATGGGGGCTATCCGGAGGAACAGGTGTTCAACGCAACTCCGACGCCACCGAACCGTTGGCCGCTGCCGCCCTCTCCCGCCAGGTCCGGGGAGAGAGACGGAGAGGGGCAGCCATCGCTTCCGGGCGTCCAAATCCAAGCAAACCGTACAAAACGCCCCGAAAACTCCCCAAACTGCCCGAAACGGCCCCTGAGACCGCCGCCTGAACTGTACAAAACCGCCCCGAAACTCCCCAATTCGCCGCCTTGCAAAGCCCCCTGTCACCGCATAGGTTCCCGGCAACCCGCGGGGGTGGCCCCGCCATATCTGACCAAAGGAACATCCCCATGGACGCAGGCGCAATCGGCCAGTTTCTCCCGCTTATCCTGATCTTCGCGATCATGTATTTCCTGCTGATCCGTCCGCAGCAGAAAAAGGCCAAGGAGCATCAGGCCATGGTCTCCGCCCTGCGCCGCGGCGACCAGGTGGTGACCCAGGGCGGCCTGATCGGCAAGGTCAGCAAGGTCAAGGACGACAACGAGATCGAGGTCGAGCTGGCCGAGGGCGTCAAGGTCCGCGTGGTCCAGTCGACCATCGCGCAGGTCATCAGCAAGACCGAACCCGCCAAGTAAGCTTTTCTCGCAACCCACGGAAAAGGCTGGGTAATGCTGCAAATCGATCTTTGGAAGCGGGTGCTGATCTGGCTGCTCTGCGCGGCGGGGCTGCTGCTGGCGATGCCGAATGCCTTCTATACCCGTGTCGAACAATCCAACGACGCCCGCGCCACGATCGAGACCGGGCTCTCGACCCCGGAGCTGGAGGCGCAGGCCGGGCAATGGCCCGGGTTCCTGCCGTCCGCGCTGGTCAACCTCGGCCTCGACCTGCGCGGCGGGGCGCATCTGCTGGCCGAGGTCCGGGTCCAGGACGTCTACGAGAGCCGGATGCAGGCGATGTGGCCCGAGATCCGCGACACGCTGCGCCCCGAACGTGCCACCATCGGCACCATCCGGTTGCAACCCTCCGCCCCGGGCGAGCTGCGCATCCGCATCTCGCAACCCGAGAACATGGATCGCGCGCTGCAGCTTGTGCGCGGATTAGCCCGGCCTATTCAATCGCTTAGCGGCGCCGGCTCGACCGATATCGTGGTCAGCGGCGACGACAGCGACATCCTCGTCACCCTGTCCGAGGCCGAAAAACTCGCCTCCGACGACCGCACCGTGAAACAGGCGCTCGAGATCGTCCGCCGCCGCATCGACGAGGTCGGCACGCGGGAGCCGACGATCCAGCGCCAGGGCACCGACCGCATCCTGATCCAGGTCCCCGGTATCGGCAGCGCGGCGGAACTCAAGGCGATCATCGGCACCACCGCGCAGCTCACCTTCAACCCGGTGGTGAGCCGCACCGCCGACGCCGAGGCCAATGCCGGCGTGGGCAACAAGCTGCTGCCGGCGATGAACGAAGAGGGCAGCTATTATATCGTCGAGGCGGCCCCCGTGGTCACCGGCGAAGAGCTGGTCGACGCGCAGCCCAGTTTCGATCAGAACGGCCGCCCGGCGGTCTCGTTCCGCTTCGACACCACCGGCGCGCGCAAGTTCGGTGACTACACCCGTGACAACATCGGCTCGCCCTTCGCCATCGTGCTCGATGACGAGGTGATCAGCGCCCCGGTGATCCAGGCGCATATCCCCGGCGGTTCCGGCATCATCACCGGCAATTTCAGCGTCGAGGAGAGCACCAATCTCGCCGTGCTGCTGCGCGCCGGCGCGCTGCCCGCCGGGCTGGAGTTCCTCGAAGAGCGCACCATCGGCCCGGAGCTCGGCGCCGACAGCATCGAGGCCGGCAAGGTCGCCACCGCGGTGGCCTTCGTCGGCGTGCTGGTGTTCATGGGGCTCAGCTACGGCCTGTTCGGCCTCTTCGCCAATATCGCGCTGGTCCTGAACATCGCGCTGATCTTCGGTCTGCTGTCGCTGATCGGCGGCACGCTGACCCTGCCGGGGATCGCCGGTATCGTGCTGACCGTCGGCATGGCGGTGGACGCCAACGTGCTGATCTTCGAACGGATCCGTGAGGAACTGAAAACGGCGAAGGGTCCCGCGCGGGCCATCGAGCTGGGCTACGAAAAGGCGCTGAGCGCCATTCTGGACGCCAATATCACCACTTTCATCACTGCGGTGATCCTGTTCGCCATCGGCTCCGGCCCGGTGCGCGGGTTCGCCATCACCCTGGGCCTGGGTCTGATCACCTCGGTCTTTACGGCGATCTACGTGACCCGGCTGCTGATCGTGACCTGGTTCGAGCGCCGCCGCCCCAAGACGATCGAGGTATAACATGCGACTGCGACTGGTTCCCCAGCAAACCTCGTTCGATTTCTTCAGCCGCTGGAAGCTCTGGCTGGGCATTTCCGGCGTTCTGATGGTGGTGGCCTTCATCTCCTTCATGCTGCAGGGGCTGAACTACGGCATCGACTTCCGCGGCGGCACCACCATCCGCACCGAGAGCGCCACCGACCTGGATGTCGGCGTCTATCGCGATGCGATCACGCCGCTGGGGCTGGGCGATGTGCTGATTTCCGAGGTGTTCGATCCCAGCTTCCGCGACGACCAGCATGTGGCGATGATCCGGATCCAGGCGCAGGACGATCAGGAAGCGATCAGCGCCGACACCGTGCAGACCGTCGAGGCGGCGCTGCAGGCGGCGGTGCCGGATATCAAGTTCGTCTCGGTCGAATCCGTCGGGCCCAAGGTCTCGGGCGAGCTGGTTCAGACTGCCGCGCTGGCGGTCATTCTGGCGATCGGGGCGGTGCTGATCTATATCTGGCTGCGGTTCGAATGGCAGTTCGCGCTGGGTGCCGTGGTGGCCCTGATCCATGACGTGCTGCTGACCATCGGCATCTTCTCCGAGCTGCAGATCAAGTTCGACCTGGCGATCATCGCGGCGCTGCTGACCATCGTCGGCTATTCGCTGAACGACACCGTGGTGGTGTTCGACCGGGTTCGCGAGAACCTGCGCAAATACAAGAAGAAGCCTTTGAAAGAGGTGATGAACCTGTCGATCAACGAAACCCTGAGCCGGACGCTGATGACCTCGGTCACCACGCTGCTGGCGCTGATCGCGTTGTTCGTGCTGGGCGGCGACGTGATCCGCGGCTTCGTCTTCGCCATGATCTGGGGCGTGATCGTGGGGACCTATTCCTCGGTCTTCGTGGCCTCGGCGATCCTGCTGTTCCTGGGCGTCAAGCGCGACTGGACCAAGCCCGATCCCAAGGCCTCGGGCAACCAGTTTGCCAACGTGGATGCCTGAAACCCTCAGCGCGGCCCTGGCGACGCCGGGGCTGGGCTGGCTGGTTCTGGCGGCGTTCGTAGCCGGCACCGTGCGCGGGTTTTCCGGCTTTGGCACCGCGCTGGTGTTCATGCCGGTGGCGGCGCAGGTGCTGCCGCCGCTCTGGGCGATCATCACCGTGGCGCTGATGGATGTGTTCGGACCGGTCCCCAATATCCCCGCCGCCCTGCGCAAATCCGACCACGGCGATCTGGCGCGGCTGCTGGGGACGACGCTGCTGGCGTTGCCCGTCGGGCTGTGGGTGCTGACAATGGTGGCGCCCGACCTGTTCCGCACCGGCGTGTCGCTGCTGTCGCTGGGGATGCTGGCCAGCCTGATCCTGGGGCTGCGCTATCACGGTGAGCTGGGGCCGAAGATGGTGATGGGCACCGGCGGCGCGGCCGGGTTCCTCGGCGGGGTGGTCGGCCTGCCCGGGCCGCCGGTGATCCTGCTCTACATGGCCAGCCCGAACCCGGTGCAGGTTGTCCGCGCCAGCATCATGGCCTATCTGTTTTTCTACGATATCGTGCTGATGAGCGTGCTTGCGGTGCAGGGCGACCTGATGCCGGTGCCGGCGGTTCTGGGGTTGTCGATGGCGCTGCCGAACCTGTTGGGCAACCTGCTGGGCGCGGCGATTTTCCGGCCCGAGCTGGACCGGATCTATCGCACGGTGGCCTATTCGATCATCGCGATCTCGGCACTGTCCGGCCTGCCGATCTGGGGATAAGAAATGCGCTTGAACGAAGTTGTCTACAACGATGCCGCCCCGGTCGAGGGCTATGGCCCCGGGTTCTTCCGCATCGGCGGGCAGGTGTTCGAGGGCGCGGTGCTGACCGGACCCGGCGGCACCCGCGCCTGGCTGGGGCTGGAGGAGGAGGCGCCGCTGCTGGCGCTGGCCGGAACTGTCGATGTCCTGTTCATCGGGACCGGCCCCGAGATCGCCCATATTCCGGCCCCCCTGCGCAAGACGCTGGAGGAGGCCGGGCTGGGGGTTGAGACCATGGCCTCCCCCGCCGCCTGCCGCACCTACAATGTGCTGCTGTCCGAAGGCCGCCGCATCGCGCTGGCGCTGCTGCCGGTCTGAGGGCCGCCCTTGCTTTGATCATCCGGTACCGGGCCGCGGGGACGGCGAAACCTCCGCTTCGCCATGCCTGTGGCGGAATGCGCCTTTTTCCGCGCTGCGCAATCGGGTAAGCGGGACGTCATGGATTTGACCGTTTCCGATCTGACCATCGCCCGCGGGGGCGTGCCGGTTCTGGCCGGGCTGGGCTTCGTGCTGCAGCCGGGCCATGCGCTGATCCTGCGCGGGCCGAACGGCATCGGCAAGACGACGCTCCTGCGCACCATCGCCGGGCTGCAGCCGCCGGTGTCAGGGCAGATTACCGGCGCCGAGGAGCGGATCGCCTACGCCGCCCATGCCGACGGCATCAAGCCGACCCTGACCGTGGCCGAGAACCTGCGGTTCTGGGCGCGGGTGTTCGGGGCCGGCGGCATCCAGCCGGCGCTGGAGGCCTTTGACCTCACCACGCTGGCAGAGCGGCAGGCGGGCAGCCTTTCGGCCGGGCAAAAGCGGCGGCTGGGGCTGGCGCGGCTGCTGGTCACCGGGCGGCCGGTCTGGGTGCTTGACGAGCCGACGGTGTCGCTCGACACCCGGGCCGTGGCGATGTTCGCCGATGCGGTGCGGGCCCATCTGGCCTGGGGCGGCAGCGCGCTGATCGCCACCCATATCGATCTGGGCCTGGAGGCCGAGGTGCTGGACGTCACCCCGTTCAAGGCGACCCTCGCCCCGGTCGCCGGCGAAACCGATTTCGACGAGGCCTTTCTGTGATCGCTCTGCTGCTGCGCGACCTGCGTCTGGCCGTCCGTGCGGGGGGCGGCTTCGGCCTCGGGCTCGCGTTCTTCCTGATCGTCACGGTGATGGTGCCTTTCGCGGTGGGGCCGCAATCGGCGCTGCTGTCCTCGATCGCCCCCGGCGTGCTCTGGCTCGGCGCGCTGCTGGCCTGTCTCCTGTCGCTCGACCGGCTGCTGGCGCTCGACTGGGAGGACGGCTCGCTCGACCTGCTGGCCACCGCGCCGCTGCCGCTGGAGGCCACGGTCACCGTCAAGGCGCTCGCGCACTGGATCACCACCGGCCTGCCGCTGGTTCTGGCCGCGCCGGTGCTGGGGGTGCTGCTGAACCTGCCGCAGCCGGGCTATTTCTGGCTGGTGGTCTCGCTTGCCGCGGGCACCCCGGCGCTCAGCGTGATCGGCACCTTCGGCGCGGCACTGACCGTGGGGCTGAAGCGCGGCGGGCTCCTGATGTCGCTGCTGGTGCTGCCGCTCTACGTGCCGACCCTGATCTTCGGCGCCGAGGTGGCGCGGCGCGGCGCGGTGGGGATGGAGACCGCGACGCCGCTCCTGATGCTGGCCGGGATCAGTGCCGGAACACTGGCGCTGTTGCCCTTTGCGAGCGCCGCCGTGCTGCGCGTCAACCTGCGCTGAGCCAAAACGATTGAGATCGCCCGGAGGAGGCCCTAGATAACGCCCATGTCGCAGATCGAAAAAAACAGCTCGCTCTGGTCCTATGCCAACCCCAGGAAGTTCCTGGCCACCACGGAACGGCTGATGCCCTTCCTGTGGGCCGCGGCGCTGATCTGCCTGGTGACGGGGCTGGTCTGGGGCTTTTTCTTCACCCCCGACGATTACAAGCAGGGATCGACGGTCAAGATCATCTACCTGCACGTGCCCGCCGCGCTGATGGCGATCAACGCCTGGCTGATGATGCTGGTCGCCTCGCTGATCTGGCTGGTGCGCCGCCATCATGTCAGCGCGCTGGCCGCCCGCGCCGCCGCGCCGGTGGGCGCCATCATGACCGTGATCGCGCTGGTCACCGGCGCGATCTGGGGCCAGCCGATGTGGGGCACCTGGTGGGCCTGGGATCCGCGGCTGACCTCGTTCCTGATCCTGTTCCTGTTCTACCTGGGCTACATGGCCCTGTGGGAGGCGATCGAGGATCCCGACACCGCCGCCGACCTGACCGGCGTTCTGTGCCTCGTGGGCTCGGTCTTTGCCGTGCTCAGCCGCTACGCGGTGAACTTCTGGAATCAGGGGCTGCATCAGGGCGCCTCGCTCTCCATGGATGCCGAGGAGAACGTGGCGGATGTCTTCTACATCCCGCTGCTGGTCTGCATCGCGGGCTTCATCGTGCTGTTCATCGCGCTGGTGTTCTACCGCACCGGCACCGAGATTCGCGCACGCCGCATCAAGGCGTTGCAGGCAAGAGAGAGGGCCGGGGCATGATGCCGGATCTGGGAAAATACGCCGATACGGTGCTGTCGGCCTATGCCGCCTCGATCGTGCTGCTGCTGGTGCTGGTGGGCTTCAGCCTGTGGCGCGGCCGCCGCGTGCGCGCCGAAATGGAAGCGCTGGAAGCGAGGATGCGCCGGGATGGCTAAGAAGAAGATTTCGCCGCTGATGATCATCCCGCCGGTGATCTTCGCCGGTTTCGTGGCGCTGGCCGCGGTTGGCATGTTCCGCGAAGACCCCGAGCAGTTGCCTTCGGCGCTGGTGGGGCAACAGGCCCCGGCGGTGCAGCTCACCGCCTTCCCCGGCCGCGAGGGGTTCGACGATGCCGCCCTGCGCGACGGCGAGATCAAGCTGGTGAACTTCTGGGCAAGCTGGTGCGCGCCCTGCCGGGTGGAGCATCCGAACCTCGAGGCGCTGAGCGCGGAGGGGATCACGATCCTCGGCGTGAACTACAAGGACAAGCCGGAGAACGGCAAGAAATTCCTTACCGATCTGGGTGATCCCTATGCCGCGATCGGCAGCGATGCGCAGGGGCGCATGGCGCTGAACTGGGGCGTCTACGGGGTGCCGGAGACCTATGTGATCGACGGCGAGGGAACCATCCTGATGCGCTTTGCCGGGCCGGTGACCCAGCGGGTGATCGAGACCCGGCTGCGCCCGGTTCTGGAAGAGGCCACCGCGAAGGCGGAGTAGGGCACCTTTTGCCGTCCTTGCATCCAAAGTTTGCCGGCCGGACGCGCGCCCCGGGGCAAACACCGTGTCAATCGCGCTGCGCCATCTCCTGTCGGCGGGCGCGCAGCCGGGCCACGAACTGCCGCAGCAGCGGCACCCGGCGCGGCCGGAAGCTGTCGCCGCTGCGCCGGGCCGCGAGGATCGAGCCGACCTTGAACTGGCGGAAATCCTGCCGCAGGCAGCACCAGCCCAGCAGCATCACCACATTGTCCAGATAGGCCAGCGCCAGCGGGTAGATGCGCCGCGTGGTTACGGCGCCGGAATTGTCGCGATAGGTGATCTCCAGCGCCTCCTCGGCCCAGCTCGCCTCGCGCAGCAGCGTCATGTCGACGGCGGGGGCATGGGGCTGCGCGAACCGATGCACAAGGTTGATCGCTTGCACCGCCTGGCGCTGCTGGCGTTCGGGCAGGGTGGCGGTGATCTTGGTCAGCGCATCTTCCGCCGCGCCGCCCAGGGCCGCGTCGCCGCGCGCCTGCACCTCCGACAGGCCCAGAACCAGCGCCTCGATCTCCAGCTGGGTGAAGGTCTGCGGCGGCAGGGCGGGATCTTCGGTCATGGTATAGCCGAGCCCCGCGGCCCCCTCGATCCGTGCCCCGGCGGCGCGCAGCGCCTCTATATCGCGGTAGATCGTACGCTCCGACACCTCCATCGCCGCGGCCAGCCGCGCGGCGGTGACCGGCGGGGTCAGCCCCCGGATCAGGTGCAGCAGGCGGAACAGGCGGTCGGTCTTGGCCATGGCGCTATTCTGCCCGATCCCTCATGACGGAAACTGTCAGGAGGACCATGGCATACCCGGGTCATCGAAACCAGTAGCGGAGGCCATTCGGATGCCGACCCTTTATCATTCCCCCTTCAGCCGCTCGACGCGGATCATCACCCAGCTGATGCTGATGGACCGGCTCGACGCGGTCGACGTGCGCCCGGTCGTCGTCCGCCGCCAGGACGGCTCCGGCCGCCATGATACGGCCAACCCGCATCCCGAGGGCAAGGTGCCCTTCCTGATCGGCGACGATGGCGAGGCCATCCGGGAATCGAATGCCATCATGCTCTATCTCGACGAGCTCTACGGCTATCCACTGGGCATCGCGCCGGGGCAGCCGGGGCGCGGCGCCTTCCTGTCGTGGATGTGCTACTACGGCGGGGTGGTGGAACCGGCGATGGTCTGTGCCTTTTCCGGCGAGGCGCACCTGGCCTTCGCAACGGCCTTCCGCTCGCTGACCGAGGTCGGCGCGCAGATCGAGGCGGGGCTGGGCGACAGCCCCTTCCTGATGGGAAAGCGGTTCACCATCGCCGATCTGATCATGGCCTCGGCGTTTCAATGGGCGCCGCAATTGACGCCGGATAACGCGGCGGTGCGCGACTGGGTGGCGCGGGTGGAGGAGCACCTCCGAACGGTGCCGGTGATGGCGTACGAGGAAAAAGCGAAGGCGACGCTGGAAGCGGCGGCTTGACCCATTTGCGGGAGAGGCCGGATCGCCGGGTCCTTCTCACCTACCCACCAAAGAAAAAGCCCCGCCAAACGGCGGGGCTTTCCTGTTTCCGGCTCTGACGGTCGTTTACGACTTGGCCAGGTTCCGCAGCACGTAGTGCAGCACGCCGCCGTGTTCGATGTACTCGATCTCGATGGCGGTATCGATCCGGCACTTGATCTGCACCGTTTTCTCGCTGCCGTCGGCATAGGTGATGGTGCAAGGCACCTCCTGCTGCGGCTGGATGGTGTCCAGCCCGCCGATCGAGACGGTCTCATCGCCGGTCAGGCCCAGCGATTTGCGGGTGTCGCCGCCGGTGAACTCGAACGGAATGACGCCCATGCCGACCAGGTTGGAGCGGTGGATCCGCTCGAAGCTCTCGGCGATCACGGCTTTCACGCCCAGCAGCGCGGTGCCCTTGGCCGCCCAGTCGCGCGAGGAGCCAGCGCCGTACTGTTCGCCGCCGAAGACCACCAGCGGGGTGCCGGCCTCCTGATAGGCCATCGCCGCGTCGAAGATCGAGGTCTGCTCGCCATCGGGGCCCTTGGTGTAGCCGCCCTCGACGCCGTCCAGCATCTCGTTCTTGATGCGGATGTTGGCGAAGGTGCCGCGCATCATGATCTCGTGGTTGCCGCGGCGCGAGCCGTAGGAGTTGAACTCGCGCGGCTGCACCTGACGATCCAGCAGGTATTTGCCCGCCGGCGAGGTGGTGGCGAAGGAGCCCGCGGGCGAGATGTGGTCGGTGGTGACCATGTCGCCCAGGATCAGCAGCGGCTTGGCGCCGTCGATGTTGGTGATCTTGCCCGGCTCGGTGCCCATGCCCTGGAAGTAGGGCGGGTTCTGGATGTAGGTCGAGCTCGGCGGCCAGTCATAGGTCTCGGCCTCGGTGGTCTCGACCGCCTGCCATTTCTCATCGCCCTTGAACACGTCGGCGTATTTCGACTGGAACGCCTCGCGGGTCACGGTCTCGTGCACCAGATCGGCGATCTCCTTGTTGGTCGGCCAGATGTCTTTCAGGTAGACGTCGTTGCCGTCCTTGTCCTGGCCCAGCGGCTCGGACGTCAGGTCGATGTTCATGTCGCCCGCGATGGCATAGGCCACCACCAGCGGCGGCGAGGCGAGGTAGTTGGCGCGCACATCCGGCGAAATCCGGCCCTCGAAGTTGCGGTTGCCCGACAGCACCGAGGTGGCGACCAGGTCGCCCTTGGCGATGGCTTCGGACAGCTCTTTCTGGATCGGGCCGGAGTTGCCGATACAGGTGGTGCAGCCGTAGCCGACCAGGTTGAAGCCGATGGCATCCAGATCTTCCTGCAGGTTGGCGGCCTCCAGATACTCCGAGACGACCTGCGACCCCGGTGCCAGCGAGGTTTTCACCCAAGGCTTGCGGGTCAGACCCAGCGCGCGCGCCTTGCGCGCCACCAGGCCGGCGCCGATCATCACGTAGGGGTTGGAGGTGTTGGTGCAGGAGGTGATCGAGGCGATCACGACCGAGCCGTCGCGCAGTTTGTAGGTTTCGCCCTCGACCTCGATGGTCTTGCGCACGTCGTTGTTTGCGGTGATCGTATCGCCCTCGGAGGCCATGTCGCGCGCCTCGGGCGTGGTGTCGATGCCGCGATACTCGCTGACCACCTTGTAGAAGGCGTCGGCGGCGTCGGTCAGCGCGGTATAGTCCTGCGGGCGTTTCGGCCCGGAAATCGCCGGAACGATGGTGCCCATGTCGAGCTCCAGCGTGTCGGTGTAGACCGGGTTGTAGTCCTCGCTCCGCCACATGCCGTTTTCCTTGGCATAGGCTTCGACCAGCGCGATGCGGTCCTCGTCCCGGCCGGTCTGACGCATGTAGCGCAGGGTCTCGCCGTCGATCGGGAAGAAGCCGCAGGTGGCGCCGTATTCGGGGGCCATGTTGGCGATGGTCGCACGGTCGGCCAGCGGCAGGTGATCCAGGCCCGGGCCGTAGAATTCGACGAACTTGCCCACGACGCCCTTGGCGCGCAGCATTTCCACGACTTTCAGAACCAGGTCGGTGCCGGTGGTGCCTTCGACCATGGCGCCGGTCAGCTTGAAGCCGACCACTTCGGGGATCAGCATCGAGATCGGCTGGCCCAGCATCGCGGCCTCGGCCTCGATCCCGCCAACGCCCCAGCCCAGGACGGCCATGCCGTTGACCATGGTGGTATGGCTGTCGGTGCCCACCAGCGTATCGGGATAGGCGACCTCATTGCCGTCCTGATCGGTATCGGTCCAGACGGTCTGGGCCAGGTATTCCAGGTTCACCTGGTGGCAGATGCCGGTGCCCGGCGGCACCACGCGGAAATTGTTGAAGGCGCCCTGACCCCATTTCAGGAACTGGTAACGCTCCATGTTCCGCTCGTACTCACGGTCCACGTTCATCTGGAAGGCGCGCGGGTTGCCGAACTCGTCGATCATGACCGAGTGGTCGATGACCAGGTCCACCGGGTTCAGCGGGTTGATCTTCTGGGCGTCGCCCCCCAGCGCCTTGATGCCGTCGCGCATCGCGGCCAGGTCGACCACGGCGGGAACGCCGGTGAAATCCTGCATCAGCACGCGGGCCGGGCGATAGGCGATCTCGCGCGGGTTCTTGCCGCCCTGGGCGCCCCATTCGGCAAAAGCCTTGATGTCATCGACCGAGACGGTCTTGCCGTCTTCGAACCGCAGCATGTTCTCCAGCACGACCTTCAGAGCGGCAGGCAGGTTCGAGAAATCGCCCAGGCCGGCCTCGGTTGCGGCGGGGATGGAGTAGTAGGAAACGGACTGGCCATTCACGCTGAGGGTCTTGCGTGTCTTGGCTGTGTCCTGTCCGACGGTGATGGGCATGTTGGCCTCCTCAGAGAGTCGTGGATCACAGGAATTCGCTGCGCGCGTTCTGCATCAGCGCGGCCCGGCGTTCAATAGCGATCATGCCCGCTGCGGCGATTTTGTATACCGTTGCACACAGATTATGCCTGTGGCGGCCCCGGCGCACGGAGCTTTCAAGAATCATTGATTGGCGCTCGACCGGCTCAGCGGCTAAACCCGGTACAGAAGTCAGGGGATATGCACAGGCGATGAAAAAGATTTCAGCGATCGGCACGGCGATTCTCACCGCGGTCTGGGCGGCAGTGGCGGCCCCGGCGACGGCCGAGGAGCGCGGCCCGGTGGTGGTGGAGCTTTTCACCTCGCAGGGGTGCTCTTCCTGCCCGCGGGCGGATGCGATGGTGCTCGAACTGGCCAAGCGCGAGGATGTGCTGCCGCTGGCGCTGCATGTGGAATACTGGGATTACATCGGCTGGAAGGATTCCTTCGGCGATCCCGCTAATACGGCCCGGCAGAAGGGCTATGCCCGGGTGGCGGGCCGCGACATGATCTATACCCCGCAGATGATCGTCATGGGGCAGGAGGATGTGGTCGGCGCCCGTGCGATGAAGCTGGCCGAGCTGATCATGCACCATATGCAGGCGCCGGTGCCGGTGCTGCTGGAGGCAACCCGAGAGGGCAGCCGCCTGAACGTCGATCTGCGCCCAGCCGAGGGGCCGGTGGAGGGGCCGCTGGATCTGCATCTGGTCCGTTATGCGCCGTTGCGCCATGTGGAGATCCGCCGGGGCGAGAATGCCGGGCGCAGCCTGGATTACGCCAATGTGGTCGAGGGCTGGCAGGTGCTGGGACAATGGGACGGGCAGGGGCCAGTGACGTTCACCGCCGATGTCGCACTGGAGGACGATCACAAGATTGCCATTCTGGTGCAACGGGCCGGGTTCGGTCCGATCCTGGCGGCGGCACGGGTAAAATAGGCTGGCCGGGTTCGCGCGACAGGCTGGTCTGACACGCGATTGACAGTGCGAGCCGCGCTGGCGGCCGGCCCGGAGGATCGCTTCAGATTGGTCCCGACCGATGCCTGTCCGCCTTCACCCCTGCTTGCGCGGCCTCGGCTTGCCCAGCGGCTTCCAGCGGCGGTGGATCCAGAACCATTGTTCCATATGCTCCCGCACCAGCGCCTCCAGCCCGGCGTTGACCTGTTCGGTCATCGCCACCGGGTCGCCATGCGGGATCTCCGCCTGCATCACGATCTCGAAGTCCAGCCCGTTGGGCTGGCGCACCGCATAGACCGGGATCAGCGCCGCATCGTATTTCAGCGCCAGCTCCGCGGGCACCAGCGAGGTGACGGCAGGCTTGCCGAAGAACTGCATGTCGATGCCGTCATGGGCATGCAGATCGCCGACGATGGCGATGATCCCGCCCTGTTTCAGATGCCGCACCAACTGGGTCATGCCACGACGGCCCTGCTCGAACATCGGGGTACCGATCGACGAGATGGTCTGCACGTAATGCTGGTTGAAATAGGGGTTGGCCATCCTGCGATAGAGCGACCCCATCTTGTGCCCGCGTGCGATCAGGTTGGCGCGGGCGGCATCGTAATTGCCGAAATGCGCGGTGATCAGCACCACCGGGCGGCCCTTCACGCGCGCCGCCTCCAGTGCCGCCAGCCCCGGGCCGGTGATCGGGGCGCGCTCTGCACGCTCCAGGAACGGGGCGCCGGAATAGAGCTCGATCAGCGTGCGGCCGGCGTTGTCGGGCACCGCACGGCACATCCGCCGCACCTCGGCCTCGGGCATCTCGGGGCAGACCAGCTTCAGGTTGGCGCGGATCCGGCGGGTGAACCCCACCAGCGGCGCCAGCCGGCTGACCAGCCAGCCCATCGCCGGCACCCGCCAGCGGTAGGGGATCGCCCGGAACAGCCCGATCAGCCCGCGCAGCACCAGGTTGGTGGCGTAGTAGCCCGCGCGGTCGGCGCGGGACAGGGTGGAGGGATCGGCGGGCATGGCGGCGGTGGTCCGGGGCGGGCGTCAGTTTCGGAAGGTTTCGCGATGCCAGACATAGAGACCGGCCAGCAGGATCACAAGCGCGCCGCAGATGGTCCAGATATCGGGCATCTCGCCAAAGAACGACATCCCCCAGATCGCGGAAAAGATCATCCCGGAATAGGCAAAGGGGGCCAGCATCGCCGCCTCGCCGCTGGAAAAGGCGCGGATCAGGAACATCTGGCCGATGGTGCCGAACCCGGCGATCCCCAGGATCAGCAGCAGGGCCACCGCGTCCGGCGTCTGCCACCGGAACGGCACCACGAGGCTGAGCAGGATGGTCCCCACCAGCCCGGTGTAAAACAGCGAGGTCCACGGATCCTCGTCCGGCCCTACCCGCCGGGTCAGCAGAGCATAGCCCGAATAGCAAGCCGCCGCCGCCAGCGGCAGCAGCGCGGCGGGGGAAAAGACATCGCTGCCGGGGCGGATCACGATCATCGCCCCGCACATCGCGGCGGCGATGCCGGCGATGCGGCGGGGCCCCAGCGCCTCGTGTAGAAACAGCGCGGCGCCGAGGGTGATCAGCACCGGGTTGACCGACATCAGCGCGGCGGCGCTGCTGAGCGGGATCAGGCTGATCCCGGTGAAGAAGAACGCGGTGGCGCACATCAGCAGCACCGACCGCAGGAATTGCTGCACCGGGTAGTGGGTGCGCGCGACGCTGCGCAGCCGCGGCGCCACCAGGATCAGCACCAGAACCATCTGCCCGGCGTAGCGCGCCCAGAGCGCCGGCAGCACGCCGACCCGTGGCGCCAGCGCCTTGACGCTGGCATCCATCAGCGAAAAGCACAGGATCGCCAGGATCATCATCACGATCGCCCGGTTGCGCTGGGCCAGCGCCTCGACCGCGCTCATGCGGGACGCGCCGGGGAGGGCGCGGAATGGACGGTTTCGGAAGGGCGCATGCAGATCATGCCAAGGTGATAGGCCGGAACACCGGGGCTGTCCATCTGCCGTGACGCAGAAGGGCTGTGCGCGGCTTTCACCGCGGCAAGGGTTGGGGGATCAGGACCGGGTCAATAGCTGTAGGTCAGCCCGCTGCGGATCGCCTCGCGCAGAGAGGCCTCGGCCCAGCTGCCGTCGCCGCCGCGCGCCTTGATCTCGCGCCACTGGGCGATGGCGGCCTCGGTCTCTCCATCGGCGACGAACCCCTGGCCCATGTAGGAACGCGCCAGCAGGTTGTCGGGATTGGCTGCGATGGCGCGCTCGTAAAAGGCGCGCGCCAGCACCCGGTTGCCCATCTTGCGGTGGGTGAACCCCCAATAGGTCAGCACCCGGTCCTCGGTCTGATCGGGCATCGCGCGCAGCACGCCCTGCGCATCGGAATAGCGGCCGGCATAGGCCAGCTCGCGCACCGCGCGATAGAGCGTGTCGGCATCCAGGGCGCTCTCCTTCGGATCGACGCAGGCCTTGGTCTCCGGATCCCAGACCTGCACGCCTTCGCATTGCTCGGTGGTCTGGGTCGTGTTCGGCGGGGTGCTGTCGCTGCCGCCCATTCCGGCGGCCAGGGCGGGACCCGGCAGGGCGAGGCTGAGGGCGAGGATGAGAGCGTATGCGCGGCGCATGGAACCTCCGGAAACAAATTGTACAAAAGGCATCGAAAAACGTACGTTTCAGCGCCGCGCGGCCGCAGCCCGCGGTGCCGATGCATCCAACCCGGGGCGCGGGATCAGCTGTTCACCTGCTCCACACAGGTCTTCTGGGCCGAGTCCCACACGGTGCCCGGCGCGCAGGATTGCGCCTGATGCTCGTCATAGGGGCAGGTGGCGAAGCCGAGCGCGGGCACAAGGCAGAGCGCGACACTGGCAAGTGCGGTCTTGATCTTCATGACGGACCTCCTGTCGGAACGGGTTACCTGCCTTAGGGTAACCCGAGGCGGTCCGTGGTCAAAGAAAAACCGCGCCGCCGGGCGGGGCCGGGGCGCGGTTTGATCGAAGCCTGGGCGGCGAGGCTTACTCGCCGAACACCCGCTTGAAGATCGTGTCGACATGTTTGGTGTGGTATTCCATGTCGAATTTCTCGTTGATCCCGTCGACGCCGAGGGCCGCCACGACGTCCTTGTCGGCCAGCAGCTGTTCGCGGAAATCGACGCGGTCTTCCCAGACCTTGAGCGCGTTGCGCTGCACCATCGCATAGGCGTCTTCGCGCGACACGCCGGCCTGGGTCAGCGCCAGCAGCACCCGTTGCGACATCACCAGCCCGGGGAACTTGTTCATGTTGTCCAGCATGTTTTCCGGGAAGATCAGCATCTTGTCGACCACACCCGCCAGACGGTTGAGTGCGAAATCCAGGGTCACGGTCGCATCCGGCCCGATGCCGCGTTCGACCGAGCTGTGCGAGATGTCACGCTCGTGCCAGAGCGCCACGTTCTCCATCGCCGGCACCACGGTCATCCGCACCAGCCGGGCGAGGCCGGTGAGGTTTTCGGTCAGCACCGGGTTCTTCTTATGCGGCATCGCCGAGGAGCCTTTCTGGCCCATCGAGAAGAACTCGGCCCCTTCCAGCACCTCGGTGCGCTGCATGTGGCGGATCTCGATGGCGATGTTTTCAATGCCCGAGGCGATCACGCCGAGGGTGGCAAAGAACATCGCATGGCGGTCGCGCGGGATCACCTGGGTGGAGATCGGCTCAGGGCTCAGCCCCATCATCTTGCAGACGTGCTCTTCGACCGCCGGGTCGATATTGGCAAAGGTGCCGACCGCGCCGGAGATGGCGCCGGTGGCCACCTCTTCCCGCGCCGCCTGCAGGCGTTTCCTGTTGCGGTCCATTTCGGCGTAGAAGCGCGCGAAGGTCAGGCCCATGGTGGTGGGCTCGGCATGGATGCCGTGCGAGCGGCCGACGCGCACAGTGTCCTTGTGCTCATAGGCGCGTTTCTTCAGCGCGGCGAGCACCTTGTCCAGATCGGCCAGCAGGATGTCGGCGGCGCGCACCAGCTGCACGTTCAGGCAGGTGTCGAGCACGTCGGAGCTGGTCATGCCCTGGTGCACGAAACGGGCCTCTTCCGAGCCCACATGTTCGGCCAGATGGGTGAGGAAGGCGATGACGTCATGCTTGGTGACCGCCTCGATCTCGTCAATGCGGGCGACATCGAACTCCACGTCCTTGGCCTTCCACACGGCTTCGGCGTTTTCTTTCGGGATCACCCCAAGTTCGGCCTGCGCGTCGCAGGCGTGGGCCTCGATCTCGTACCAGATCTTGAACTTGGTCTCGGGCGACCAGATGGCGACCATCTCGGGGCGGGAATAGCGGGGGATCATTGGCAGTGTCACCTTTATATGATTAGGCGGGATCAGGGCGCGTCATAGACCGGCGCGCCGGTGACGACAAGTCAGGAGCAGGGGAATGGGACGCATCGCCGCCGCAGCGCCGCGCGCGCTGGAGGATTTCGCCGGGCGTTGGCGCCTGAGCCGCCGGATCTCGGATGCGTTGGCCGGCGAGGTGCTGGTGGGCGAGGGGGTGCTCGCGTTCCGTCCCGCGCCCGGGGGCGGGCTGATCTATGACGAGGAGGTCCGGCTGACCGCGCCGGGGCGTCCGGCGTTGCGGGGTTTCCGCCGCTATCTCTGGCAGGCGGCGCCCGGCGGTATCGCTGTGGCGTTCGAGGATGGCCGGCCCTTTCACCGTATCGCGCTGGGCGCGGGGCAGGCGGCGGACCGCCACGATTGCGCGCCGGATCTCTACCGGGTGCGGTATGATTTCTCCGGCTGGCCGCTGTGGTCGGTACGGTGGGAGGTGACGGGGCCGCGCAAATCCTATGTCAGCCAGACGGATTTCCGGCGCGATTAGCATATCTGCGATCTTCAATCGTGAGTTCGCAAAATCTTTGCATATTTGCGAATTACCGCGCGGCGCGGTGCCGGAAAACCTTGCCCGGTGACGGCGTCCTCAGCAAGGGATAGGGGCAGTCATTTCCACAGAGGAGAGAAAGACATGACCCTTGCCGTAACCGACCGGGTGCTCGCCGATGCGATCGGCCCGCGCGCCGGTGCCGCGCTGCGTGCGAAACAGGTTGCCCTTGCGCTGCTGGGCATCGCGGTGCTGGCGATCGCCGCCAAGATCAAGGTGCCGATGTGGCCGGTGCCGATCAACATGGGCACTTTCGCCGTGCTGGCGCTGGGGGCTGCTTATGGCCCGCGGCTCGGGCTGGCGACGATCCTCGGCTATATGCTTGTCGGCGCGCTCGGCTTTGATGTCTTTGCCGGCTCCTCGGCCGGGAAGGCCGGGCTGGAGTACATGACGGCCGGCACCGGCGGCTATCTCCTGGGCTATGTGCTGGCCACGGTGGCGCTGGGCGCACTGGCGGCGCGGGGCTGGGACCGGTCGGTTGTCCGGATGGCGCTGGCGATGTTGATTGGCAACGCGCTGATCTATGCGTTCGGCGTGCTGTGGCTGGGCCAGCTTTACGGCTGGGACAAGCCGATCCTGCAATGGGGGCTGACGCCTTTCCTGCTGGGCGATGCGATCAAGCTGGCGCTGGCCGCTGTCTTGCTGCCCGGGATGTGGCGGCTGGTGGGGCGCGCGCGCGGCTGATCCCCCCAGCACGGGATTGCGAAGGCCCGGGGGATGACCCTGGGCCTTATCGTTTTCAGATCAGTAATCTGTACAGTGGTGCTAAAGCTCCACGTCAACCAGTTCGCTGTCGACCTTCGCGCCGTGGCTGAGGGTCCGGTGAACCGGGCATTTGTCAGCGATTTCCAGCAGACGGGCGCGTTGTTCGCTGTCCAGATCCCCGCTGAGGCGGATCTTGCGGGTGAAGCGGTCAATCTTGCCGGGCTTGCCGTCGCCCGCGTCCTCGGCGTGCAGCTTGTCGTGGCTGATATCGACGCTGACGCCGGTGAGCGGCCATTTCTTGCGCCGCGCGTACATCCGGATGGTCATCGAGGTGCAGGCACCGAGGCCCGCCGCCACCAGGCCGTAAGGCGACAGGCCGCGGTTGGTGCCGCCGACGCTTTGCGGTTCATCGGCGAGCAGGTGGATTTGGCCTGATTGCACGTCCTGCAGGAAACCGTCCGGCGCGGCCTCGCTCACCCGCACGATGCCCTCGGGGGTGTCCGGCGCGGGCGCGGCCATGGGCAGATCGACATAGCGGCGCGCCCAGGCGGCGATCACCTCGGCGGCGTATTCGGCATCTTCCGCGCGGCTGATCAGGTGGTCGGCGGTGTCGAGCGTGACGAAGCTCTTGGGGTGCTTCTTGGCGATGAAAAGCTGGGTGGCGTTATCGATGCTGACCACCTCGTCGCGGGGCGCGTGCATGATCAGAAGTGCGGCCTTCATGCGGTGCAGGGCATCGTCGAGTTTCTCCGCCTGGACATCCTCAATGAAGGCGCGGGAGATGCAGAAGCTGCGGCCGCCCAGCTCGACCGGGGCGACGCCTTTCGCTTCGATCTCCGGCAGGGCCTCGGCGAAATGGCGGGTGATATGCTCCGGGTCGTGCGGCGCGCCAAGGGTGACCACGGCCCTGACGCTGTCGATGCGGTTCGCGGCGCGGATCGCCGCCGCGCCGCCCAGCGAGTGACCGATCAGCAGGCTGGGCGCCATGCCGCGCGCCGCGAGGTAGTCCGCCGCCTTCAGCAGGTCGGCGACGTTGGAACTGAAGTCGGTATTGGCGAACTCGCCCTCGGAATGGCCCAAGCCGGTGAAGTCGAACCGCAGCACCGCGATACCCATCGCCGCCAGCCGGGTGGCGATGCGGCGGGCGGCGGGGATATCCTTGGAGCAGGTGAAGCAATGGGCGAAGAGCGCGGTGGCCAGATGCGGCCCCTCGGGCAGGTCGAGCCGCGCGGCAAGCTCGGTTCCGTCGTGGCCGGGGAAGGTGATGCGTTCGCTGGGCATGGGCTGTCCTTTCGTGCCGTCCGGGTCTAAGGCTGGGCGTGGCGGGCGGCTTATTCAAGCCCCGGATGACCGGAACGTGACCGAGGGAAGCTGGCGGGTGCAAACGGCGCTGGGCGGGAGCGGCTGGGGTCTGACCACAACGGTCTGCTGGCGCGGGTGACGGTGGCGTCCTGAGGGGGAATGCCGCCCGTCAGCTCCCCATCAGGGCCGGGTCGAAGGGGTAGGTGGTCAGGTTCTCGAACCCGTCCTCGGTGATCAGCACCTGATCCTCCAGCTTGATGGAGAAGTCGCCGCCGACCTCGCCCACCGCCGCCTCGACGCAGAGCACCATGCCCGGTTCCAGCGCGTAGTCGAAGGCGCCGTCGACCGCCTTGTCGGGATAGGCCACCAGCGGCCACTCGTCGCAAAGCCCGACCCCATGCATCAGGCAACCGTATTTCTGTTCCTGGAACTTGTCGTCCAGCCGGTGGCAATTGGCGGTAAGTTCGGGGATGGTCACGCCGGGTTTCAGCATCTCCATATTGGTCATGATATGCTCGTGCGCGTGGCGCATGGCATAGACCATGTCGGGCCGCGGCGGCTGATCGCCGATCCACCAGGTGCGGCTGATATCCACACAGATGCCGTAGCTGCCGACCAGATCGGTGTCGAAGGCGACGATCTCGTTGTTCTGCACGATGCGCGGCCCGCATTCCTGAAACCACGGGTTGGTGCGCGGGCCGGAGGAGAGCAGCCGGGTTTCGATCCATTCGCCGCCGCGGCGGATGTTCTCGGCGTGCAGCACCGCCCAGATGTCGTTTTCTGAGGTCTGGCCGAGGGGGACGTTGCTGCGGGCAAAGGCCTCCATCTCGCGGATCGCCGCCTCGCAGGCGTGGGAAGCGCAGCGCATCGCCTTGATCTCATCGGGGCCTTTGACCGAACGGGCCTTTTCGGTGACCTCCTCGCCCTCCATGATCTCGAACCCCTGCGCCTGCAGCGCCCAGAGCCCGTGCAGCATCACCTTGTCCACCGCCAGCCGGCGATGGCCGGGGGCATGCTCGGCCAGGATCTCGCGCACTTCACCGGCAAAGGTCCGGGCCGCGGCATCCACCCTGTCGCCACGGTCGAAATAGAACAGATCGGCGCCGGAGCGCACCTCCGCCACCAGCGGATTGAAGGAGGACAGGAACATCGCGTTGCGGTAATCCCAGATTACCATATGGCCATCGGCGCAGAGCAGCACGGCGCGGAACGGGTTATGGGTGTTCCAGAGCTGCATATTGGTGCTGTCGGTGGCGTAGCGGATGTTGAGCGGATCGAACATCAGCAGCCCGCCATAGCCGCGCGCCACGATATGCTCGGTCAGCCGCCGCCAGCGGTAGGCGCGCATCGCCGCCAGATCGGGCAGTTCCAGCTCCGCGCCGGCCCATTCGGCATAGGCCAGACGGGTTGGCCCGATCTCGATCCGGTCGGGATTGTTGGGCGTGCCGTCGCCCAGAGTGGCGCCCCGGCTGGGGTCGATCTTGCGGCTGTCGCGGTAGTGCAGGTTCATCGCGGGCGCCCCCCTGACATGACCCGTTCAGTGTGAAAGCCCGGATTTTCGGCGTCCGTCCCGCATGCGACGCTCTGTCAGGTCGTTTTTGGCCGACAAGAGGGGTTCCGGATGCTAATCGGAAGGCATGACCGAAATCCTGCAGACCCGCATCCCCTATGACGTCGCCGCCCAGCGGCGGCTGCCCGGTATCCAGCCGCTGGCGCCGGAAGACTGGCTGATCCGCGACGAGGCCTTTGCCAGCCAGATGGCCTATCGCGACCGGCTGCTGACCGAGCGGCGTGACGCCGTTCTGGCGATGGACGAAAGTGCCCGCGACGCCGCCGAAGAGCTGCTGGATTTGGTGCTGGACCAGGCCTATCCGGGCGCCGGGGCCGAGGTGACGCGCCCCGACGGGGTGAGCGTGCCGATCGACCGGGCCGACCCGATGGGGACGCTGGGTCGGCTGGTGCAGGAGGATCTCTGCATCCTGCAAAAGCGCGAGGGCGATGCGGAACATGTGCTAACAGCGGCCGTGCTGTGTTTCCCGGCAAGCTGGACGCTGGCAGAGAAATTCATGCGCCCGCTGATCCGCATCCATGTGCCTGTGCCGGAGTACGACGCCAATCTGGCCGCGCGGGTTCAGCGACTGTTCGACGGGGTGCAGCCGGGCCGGCCGCTGTGGCGGTTCAACGCGCTGTGGTACGACGATCCGGACCTGCACCAGCCGCGCCGCGAGGCGGAGCAGCGACCGCATCGGCGGGAGGCGGCGGAGAAGTATCTGCGCAGCGAACGGCAATCGGTGTTGCGCCTGCCGAAGACGCGGGCAGTGGTGTTTTCGATTCACACCTTCGTGCTGGCGCAGGCAGATGCGCCGACGGGGCTGCAGGGGTTGGAAACCGTGGCAAGCTGAGCGGCGCGGGCGGCGCCATCCGGGCCGTCAGACCGGCAGGTAGGACACCGCATTGGCCAACAGGCCCGAACTGGTCATCGAAGCGACGAAGGCCGTCAGCGCCAGCACCTGGGTGTTGAGGCGGAAATCTTCGCCTTTGATCAGATTGACTGCAGCCATCGATGCGGCGACCGGGCCGGACAGGAACACCAGCATCCCGGTCATGCCCCAGGCGGTGAGGCGGCGGATATCGTTCTCTGCCTGCTCCTCGGGTGTCCGCGCCTCGGGATCGGTCATCTCCTCCGGCTCCTCGCGGAAGGCCAGTGCCAGCGATTCCTCCTGGCTGAGCAGCGACAGTTCCTGTTCGGACTCGTAGATGATATCGGCCTCGATGATTTCCGCCTGCTGCGACAGGCCGGCCTCCATTTCGTCGACCGGGGCGAAACGGTTGGATTTCGGCCCGAGGATCTGGGCGTGGCTGCTGTGCACGCGGCGCGGCGTGACGCTGGAGAAGGCGCCGAGGAACTGCGAGACACCGAGGATGGTCTCGGGGTCCATCCATTCGATCTGCTGGACGGGATAGGCATCGACCATGCGGTAGAGCATCACCACCATCAACAGTTCGGTGATGTCGGAATCCTCTTGGCCGGGCGCCACCGGCATCAGCGAGATTTCCAGCCGGTGCATTGGTTTGTCCGGCATGTCGTTCATATGATCATGCGCCACGATGCGACCCGCGTAGGGCGCGGTTTCGAGCGACAGTTTGACGATGTATTGGCTGGTGACGACGCGCGCCTCTTCTTCGCTCAGCACGCTGTCGCGGTCGACCACATGGCCGTAGTCCTGCAGCGCGCCGCTGACGATCCGGCAGAACCGGTCGATGGCGCCTTCGGTGGAGCCGAAATAGACGAGGCCACCGTGATACCAGCCTTCCCGTGTCACTCTGTGGATCCTCCGTCTACGTCAATTCGTTGACTTATGATTAACGGCCGATCAGGGAGAAATTGTGTCCAAAACCGAGAAACTCCGAGGCAGTCGGGCGGCTGAAGTGCGGCAAAACACTGGGAAATCAGCGGGTTTGGCTGTCAAAATGGAGAATTGCGGCGAAATTATGGCGTCATGCCGGCTGCGGGGAGGCCCGGCCGGGGTGCTTAACCATCGCCGCCGAAATCTCCGATCACGGCCGGACTGACGGCAGCGCACGGCGCCGAGATGCGGCGGCAGGCCTCTGTCAGGCTCCAGACGTAGCGGGGATGAGGCTCGCCGCGGCGGGCCATGCCTCGGCTGCGGTCCGGTGCTTGGGCAACGAGAAAGGGCGCCCCGCAGGGCGCCCTTGTACTGAGGTCTTTGGAGGACGGGTCAGCAGCTGTAGTACAGGCCGTATTCGACCGGGTGCGGGGTGTGCTCGTAGGCTTCCACTTCTTCCATCTTGAGCGCGATGTAGCCCTCGATCTGGTCCTTGGTGAACACGTCGCCCTGCAGCAGGAAGTCGTGGTCGGCGGCCAGGCATTCCAGCGCCTCACGCAGCGAGCCGCAGACGGTCGGGATGTCGGCCAGTTCCTCGGCGGGCAGGTCGTAGAGGTTCTTGTCCATCGCCTCGCCCGGGTTGATCTTGTTCTTGATGCCGTCGAGGCCGGCCATCAGCAGCGCTGCGAAGGCCAGGTAGGGGTTCGACGACGGATCGGGGAAGCGGGCCTCGACGCGCTTGGCCTTGGGGCTTTCGGCCCACGGGATCCGCACGCAGCCGGAGCGGTTGCGGGCCGAATAGGCGCGCAGCACCGGAGCTTCAAAACCCGGGATCAGACGCTTGTAGGAGTTGGTCGACGGGTTGGTGAAGGCGTTCAGGGTCTTGGCGTGCTTCAGGATGCCGCCGATGAAATACAGCGCCTCGTCCGACAGATCGGCATATTTGTCGCCGGCGAACAGCGGCTTGCCGTCTTTCCAGATCGACATGTTCACGTGCATGCCGGTGCCGTTGTCGCCTGCGATCGGCTTCGGCATGAAGGTGGCCGATTTGCCGTAGGCATGCGCCACGTTGTGGATCACGTACTTGTACTTCTGCAGCTCGTCGGCCTGTTTGGTCAGGCTGTCGAAGATCAGGCCGAGCTCGTGCTGGCACGACGCCACCTCGTGGTGGTGCTTGTCGACCTTCATGCCCAGACGCTTCATGGTCGAGAGCATTTCCGAACGCAGGTCCTGCGCTTCGTCGATCGGGTTCACCGGGAAGTAGCCGCCCTTGACGCCCGGGCGGTGGCCCATGTTGCCCATCTCGTAGTCGGTGTCGGTGTTCCAGGACGCGTCGGTCGCATCCACTTCGTAGGACACCTTGTTGATGGTGTTCGAGTATTTGACGTCGTCGAACAGGAAGAATTCCGCTTCGGGGCCCATGTAGGCCACATCGCCGATGCCGGAGGCTTTCAGATAGGCTTCGGCCTTTTCGGCGGTGCCGCGCGGGTCGCGCTCATAGGGTTCGCCGGTGTCGGGCTCGACCACCGAGCAGTGGATGCAGATCGTCTTCTCGGCATAGAAGGGATCGACATAGGCGCTGTTGGTGTCGGGCATCAGCTTCATGTCGGAGGCTTCGATCGATTTCCAGCCGGCGATCGAGGAGCCGTCGAACATGAACCCTTCTTCAAGGAAGTCCTCATCGACCTGCTCGGCCATCACGGTCACGTGCTGCAACTTGCCGCGCGGGTCGGTGAAGCGGATGTCGACGTATTCCGCGTCTTCATCCTTGATCATCTGGAGAACTGCATCCTTGCTCATTCTGCAATGTCCTTTTCTGTAGGGTCGTTCGTGTTTCTGTGTGGGTTAAAGCGCGTCCGAGCCGGTCTCGCCGGTACGGATGCGGACGGCCTGTTCGACGGTGCTGACAAAGATCTTGCCGTCGCCGATCTTATCGGTCTTGGCGGCCGCGATGATGGCGTCGACGGCGCTGTCGACCTGATCGTCGTCAAGCACGACCTCGACCTTCACCTTGGGCAGGAAGTCGACGACATATTCGGCGCCGCGATAGAGCTCGGTATGCCCCTTCTGGCGACCAAATCCCTTGACCTCGATGACGCTCAGTCCCTGGACGCCGACATCCTGAAGGGCCTCTTTGACCTCATCGAGTTTGAAGGGTTTGATGATGGCTTCGATCTTTTTCATCGGCAGACTCCTCGCAACCTTGTCTCGACGGGTCAGATCACTTCTAAATAGCGGCCACAATCCGATACCGGCCCGTGGCAAGGCGGGCCACGGTGGAAAAGGATGGTGAGGTGAAATTTTGTGCGCAATGCACAAAAACTACGCAGAAATGAATCGACGAGGTGTCATGACCGAATTGCTGACCGCCGCACAGATGCGCGCCGTGGAGCAGGCGGCGATCTCTTCCGGTGAGGTCACCGGGCTGGAACTAATGGAACGCGCCGGGCAGGGCGTGGTCGAGGCGGTGTTCGAGGAATGGCCTGATCTGTTGCTTGAACCCCGGCGGGCGGTCGTCCTGTGCGGGCCGGGCAACAACGGCGGCGACGGCTTCGTGGTGGCGCGGCTGTTGAAAGAGCGCGGCTGGGAGGTGGAGGTCTTGCTCTTCGGCGATCCGGCGAAGCTGCCGCCGGATGCCAGGGCGAATTACGACCGGTGGTGTGCTTTGGGGAAGGTCGCTCCTTACGAGGATGAGCGCGAGGGCGAGGGGGCTTTGTCCTTTGCCGCCGGGTCCTGCCGGGACGACACTGTTCTGGTGGACGCAGCCTTCGGCACCGGGCTGACGCGGCCGGTTCTGAACCTCGACGGCTTCGCCCGCGCCACACGCGCCGGGCGGGCGCGGATCGTCGCGGTCGATATTCCGAGCGGGGTTTGCGCGGATTCAGGCAAGCATCTGACACCGGCCGCCCGGCCTTGCGACGCGGATGAAATCCGCGCCGATCTGACCGTTTCGTTCCACGCGGAAAAGCCGGGCCACAGGCTGGCCGATGGCCCGCGGCTCTGCGGCAAGGTCGTGGTCAAGAGCATCGGACTTGAGGGCAGGCGGGGCGGGGACCCGGCCGGATCTCCGGCAGACCGGGTTACCCTGTCAACGCCGGATGTTGTCGGGGTGTCGAAAGCGGCCGATGGTCACAAGTACGCCCACGGCCACGCCCTGATCCTGTCCGGCGGGGCGGGGCGCACCGGGGCGGCGCGGCTGGCGGCGCGCGGGGCGCTCAGGATCGGCGCCGGGCTGGCGACGCTGGGTGTGCCGCCCGCGGCGCAGCAGGAGGTGGCCTGCCAGATTACCGCGCTGATGTTGCGGCGGGTGGCGGATGGCGCGGCGCTGTCGCGATTGCTGGCGGACCGGCGGCTCAACGCGCTCTGCCTCGGGCCGGGCCTGGGGCTTGACGAGGCGGCGGCAGAGCGGGTGTCGGTGGCGCTCGATGCGCGGCGGGCGACAGTACTGGATGCCGATGCGCTGACGCTGATCGCGGGCGACCGGGCGCTGTTCGATGCATTGCATTCGCAATGCGTACTCACCCCCCATGGCGGAGAGTTCGCGCGGCTGTTTCCCGATATTGCTCGGAAATTGAATGCGCCTGCGACTTCCGGACCGGCCTATTCCAAGGTGGATGCCACCCGCGAAGCCGCCGAACAGGCCGGCTGCGTGGTTCTGTTCAAAGGACCCGACACGGTGATCGCCGCCCCCGGCGGACGCTGCGCGATCAACTCGGCCGCGTATGAGCGGGCGGCGCCGTGGCTGGCGACCGCGGGATCCGGCGACGTGCTGGCGGGCTTCATCGCGGGGCTTCTGGCGCGCGGCTTTTCGCCCTTTGCCGCAGCCGAAACCGCCGCCTGGCTGCATGTGGAGGCGGCGCGCAGTTTCGGCCCCGGGCTGATCGCCGAAGACCTGCCGGAGGCGCTTCCGGCGGTGTTCCGCGCGCTCGGTCCCTAGCCGGATTGTGTCCGCGGGCGCGGCGGTTTTTCCCTCGCATCGCCTGTCAAGCTTTGCTAAGAGGCGCAGCACGCGCGGCCCGGGCCGCGCCGCGTGCGGGTGTGGCGGAATTGGTAGACGCACCAGATTTAGGTTCTGGCGCCGCAAGGCGTGGGGGTTCAAGTCCCTTCACCCGCACCATTCCATCTCTTCGAGAGGAAATGCGCCGCTTGTACGCAAGGGGCGGTGCGTCTTCTCAGCCTGCGTGTTCCGCTTGGGCCGCAGTCACCGCGATCATGTGGACGACATCTTCTGCCGAGCATCCCCGCGACAGGTCGTTGGCCGGTTTCGCGAGACCTTGCAGGATCGGCCCGACGGCGACGGCCCCGCCGATCCGCTGGGCGATCTTATAGGCGATATTGCCGCTTTCGAGGTTCGGGAAGACGAAGACATTGGCATCGCCGTGCAACGGCGAGTCGGTGGCCTTCGCGCTGGCGACATCGGGCACGAAGGCCGCGTCGAACTGCAGCTCGCCGTCGATCGCCAGGTCGGGGGCCTCCCGCTTGGCGATCTCCGTCGCCGTGACCACCTTGGACACCGCGTCATGTGCGGCGCTGCCGCGGGTGGAAAAGGACAGCATCGCCACCCGCGGCACCTCCCCCGTCAAGGCGGAGAAGGAGGCGGCCGAGGCCAGGGCGATCCGGGCCATTTCGTGGGCCGTGGGGTCCACCACGAGGCCGCTGTCGGCAAAGATATGCGCGCCCTTTTTCTTGTGGTGGCTCTGGCAGAGCAGCATCAGGAAGAAACTGGAAACCAGCGTGGAGCCGGGCCCGGGCCCGATCACCTGAAGGGCGGTGCGCACGATCTCGGCGGTGGTGGCCACGGCGCCGCCGACGGTGCCGTCGGCCTGTCCCGTCGCGACGAGCAGCGCGGCATAGATATGCGGGCTGCCGGCGGCGCGGGCGGCCTGATCTGGCGAAAGCCCCTTGTGTTTGCGCTTGTCGTAATAGGCGCGTGCCAGCTCCCCCAGTATGGGCGAGGTCGCAGGATCGTGGATCTCGACACCGTCGTCGGGGCTGGCATGGGCCGCGGCATATTGGGCGCGGATGACCCGTTCGGGACCGACCAGCACGATGCGGGCGATCCCCTGTTTGCGGGCCTCGATGGCGGCCTGAACCACGCGCGGGTCGCTGCCTTCGCTCAGGACGATCTTCTTTTGTGACCGTGCGGCGTTTTTCAGCAGCATTTCCAAGGGCTTCATGGCAGCTCTCCTCCGTGGCCCAACAGGGTGACGCCCAGCAGCACGAACAGGGCGATGAACAGGGTTTCGGACACGATCAGTGCGATGGCATGACCGCCGACATCGAGAATGCGCTTGAGCGAGGTTTTCATGCCCACCGCGGCGATCGAGATCAGCAGTGCCCAGCGGCTGAGGCCCGACATCGCCTCGACCACGGCGGAGGGGATCAGGCCCAGCGAGTTCAGCGTGGCGAAGGCCAGAAAGCCCACCACAAACAGCGGCAGGATCGGCGGGCGCTTGCCGCCGGTGTCGTCCGCGCCGTGGCGGCGCACCAGAACCGAGACCACCAGCACCACGGGTGCCAGCATCGCCACCCGGATCAGCTTGACCAGCGTCGCCACCTCGCCGGTTTCCTCCGATACCGAAAAGCCGGCGCCGACCACCTGGGCCACGTCGTGGATGGTGCCGCCGAGGAACACGCCCGAGGCCTCGTTGTCGAAGTCGAAGGCCTCGGTCAGGATCGGGTAGACGATCATCGCCATGGTCGAGAGCACCGTGACCGAGAGCACGGTGAAGATCAGGTTGCGTTCTGAGTGCTCGTTCTTCGGCAGCACCGCCGAGATCGCCATCGCTGCCGAGGCGCCGCAGATCGCCACCGAGCCGCCGGTCAGAACGCCGAACCGCCAGCCGCGCCCGAGCAGCCGCGCGCCGAGCAGGCCGAACAGGATGGTCAGGATCACGCCGGCCACGACGACGGCGATCAGCCGGGGGCCAAGCCCGATCATCAGCTCGACACTGATCCGCGCGCCCAGCAGCGCCACGCCGAACCGCAGCACGGTGCGGGCGGTCATTTCGATGCCGGGCCTGCAGACGCCGTCTTCGGCCAGAAAGTTGAAGGCAATCCCCAGCAGCAGCGCCATCAGCATCGCAGGCGCGCCATAATGCTCCGACAGGAAGCGGGCGGCGGCGGCCAGCACGGCAGAGACCAGGAACCCCTGCCAGTTACGTCGCAGAAATCCTGAAACCGCCGGCGCCAGCGCGCCGCTCGAAAACGTGGTTTGCATGATGCAGGTCCTAAAGGGGCGCCCCGGCCCGCGCAGGGTGGGGCAGGGCGGACAGGGGCGCCGGGGAGGCCGGGGGCGATGCCCCCGGCGGGGACAGGGTTCAGGCCAGGCGCTTCGACCGCATGTCGGCTTTATCGATGCCTGCCACCACAACCGGTTTCGTCATCGCATCGCGGCGGAACGGCTCGCCCAGTTCCTGGTTCAGGACGACCTCGATGAAGGTGGTCTTGTTTTCCTCCATCTGGCGTTTGACGGCCTTGGTCAGCTCGTCGGTCAGCTCTGCCATCGTGGTGACCCGCACCCCTTCAACGCCGCAGGCCCGCGCGATCCCGGCATAGGACACGTCGAGATCCAGCTCGGTGCCGACGAAATTGTCGTCGTACCACAGCGTCGTGTTCCGCTTTTCCGCACCCCACTGATAGTTGCGGAAGATCACCTGGGTGATCGCGGGCCAGTCGTCGCGGCCGCAGGCCGTCATCTCGTTCATCGAGATCCCGAAGGCGCCATCGCCGGCAAAGCCCACGACCGGAACCGCCGGCTGGCCGATCTTGGCGCCCAGGATCGCCGGGAAGGCATAGCCGCAGGGGCCGAACAGGCCCGGTGCCAGATACTTGCGGCCTTCGTCGAAGGACGGGTAGGCATTGCCGATCGCGCAGTTGTTGCCGATGTCGGTCGAGATGATCGCGTCCTTGGGCAGCGCCGCCTGCACCGCGCGCCACATCTGGCGCGGGCTCATATGCTCCGGCTGGCGGGTGCGGGCGCGTTCATTCCAGGTGGTGCCGGGATCGTCTTCCTCATGATCCATCGAGCTGAGCTGCTGCGCCCAGGCCGATTTCGCGTCGGCAATCTGGTTGCGGCGCTCATCGCGGCCGCGGTCGCCGGCGCTGTCGGTCAATAGGGCGAGGATTCCCTCGGCCACTTTCCTGGCATCGCCAACGATACCGACCGAGACCTTCTTGGTCAGGCCGATCCGGGCCGGGTTGATGTCGACCTGGATGATCTTCGCGTCCTGCGGCCAGTAGTCGATGCCGTACCCGGGCAGGGTCGAGAACGGGTTGAGGCGCGTGCCGAGACACAGAACCACGTCGGCCTTGGCGATCAGCTCCATCCCGGCCTTTGAGCCGTTGTAGCCGAGCGGCCCGGCGTGCAGCGGGTGATTGCCGGGGAAGGCATCGTTGTGCTGATAGCCGCAGCAGACCGGCGCGGTCAGCCGCTCCGCCAGTTCGACTGAGGCGGGAATGGCACCGGCCAGAACCACGCCGGCGCCGTTCAGGATCACCGGGAACTCGGCATCGCTCAGCAACTCTGCCGCCTGCGCGATGGCCGCTTCTCCGCCGGAGGGGCGCTCGAACTCGATAACGGCGGGCAACTCGACATCGACAACCTGGGTCCACATGTCGCGCGGGACGTTGATCTGCGCCGGGGCCGAGGCGCGATGTGCCTCCATGATCACGCGGTTCAGCACTTCGGCGACGCGGGTCGGGTCGCGCACCTCTTCCTGATAGGCGACCATATCGGCAAACAGCTTCATCTGCTCGACCTCCTGGAATCCGCCCTGGCCGATGGTCTTGTTGGCGGCCTGCGGCGTGACCAGCAGCAGCGGCGTATGGTTCCAGTAGGCGGTTTTCACGGCGGTGACGAAATTGGTGATGCCGGGGCCGTTCTGGGCGATCATCATCGACATTTCGCCGGTCACCCGGGTGAAGCCGTCGGCCATCATGCCGGCGGTGCATTCATGGGCACAGTCCCAGAAGGTGATGCCGGCCTTGGGGAACAGGTCCGAGACCGGCATCATGGCCGAGCCGATGATGCCAAAGGCATGTTCGATCCCGTGCATCTGCAGGGTTTTCACAAAAGCTTCCTCAGTCGTCATTTTCATGGCGTCTCTCCGGTGAAAGGGGGGTGATATGGGGGAGGGTCAGATCGGCTGCGCGCGATCCTCGATGATCATGTCGCTGGCTTTTTCGCCGATCATGATGGCCGGCGCGTTGGTGTTGCCGCTGACGATCTCGGGCATGATCGAACAATCGGCCACGCGCAGGCCGCGAATGCCGTGCACCCGCAGCCGGGCATCGACCACCGTGTTCGGCCCCTGTCCCATCTTGCAGGTTCCGGTGGGGTGGTAGATCGAAGAGGAGTTGTTGCGCGCCCAGTCGAGCGTGCCTTCGTAATCGTCGAGGTCGAGCTGTTTCGACGGGCGGAACTCTTCCGAGATCTTCGAGTTCAGCGGCGCGTTGCGTGCGATCCGGCGTGCGATTTTCACCCCTTCGACAATGGTGCGGCGGTCCAGTTCGGTGGACAGGTAGTTCGGGTGGATTTTCGGGTAACTGCGCGGATCGTTCCCGTTCAGGACAATCTCGCCCCGGCTTTCTGGGCGCAACTGGCAGACCGACATGGTGAAGGCGGAAAACGGGTGCACACCGGTGCCGGGGCTGTCGGCCGACCAGGGTTGGACGTGGAACTGGATGTCCGGGGTGTCCACATGCGGGCCGGTCTTCATGAAGCCGACGGCGAGGCTGGCGGCCATGGTCATCGGGCCGGCACGGAACAGGGCGTATTTCGCCGCGATCCGGGCTTGGTTGAACAGGCTGCGCACCTCGTCGTTCAGCGTCGGTTCGTTGCACTTGAACACCAGCCGGGCCTGCAGATGGTCCTGCAGGTTCTTACCCACGGCGGGCAGGTCGTGCAGCACGTCGATGCCGTTTTGCTTCAGCTGTTCGGCCTCGCCCACGCCCGACAGCATCAGGATCTGCGGCGAGCCGATGGCCCCTGAGGACAGCACCACCTCGCGGTTGCAGGTCACGACCTGTTCGCGGCCCGAAGCGTCAAGGTAGCTGACCCCGGTGGCCCGGCCGTCTTCGATGATGACCCGCTGAACCTGGGCCTTGGTGATGATGTTCAGGTTCGGGCGTTTGCGCGCCGGTTTCAGGAACGCGACGGCGGCGCTGCAGCGGCGCCCCCTGTGGGTGGTGAGCTGGAAATACCCCACGCCCTCCTGGGTGGCGCCGTTGTAATCGGGGTTGAACGGATAGCCGGCGGCCTGGGCCGCGGCGACCCAGGCATCGCAGATCGGGCGTTGCAGCCGCATGTTGGAGACCGAGAGCTCGCCGTCGGTGCCGTGGAAATCGTCGGCGCCGCGTTCCTGTTTTTCGGACCGCTTGAACAGCGGCAGGACATCGTCCCAGCCCCAGCCCTCGTTCCCCATCTGGCGCCAGCGGTCATAGTCCTCCCTCTGGCCGCGCACGTAGAGAAGGCCGTTCAGCGAAGACGATCCTCCCAGCACCTTGCCGCGGGGCCAGTCGATGGAGCGGCCGTTCAGCCCGGCATCCGCTTCCGTACGGTAGCACCAGTCCACGGTGGGGTTATGCATCGTCCGGAAGTAGCCCACAGGCACGTGAATCCATGGATTCCAGTCCCGCGGTCCGGCCTCCAGAAGCACAACCCGCACCGACGGGTCTTTGCTAAGCCGATTCGCAAGCACACATCCGGCGGATCCTCCGCCCACCACGATATAGTCGGCTTGCTTTGCATGCATCGGCAGGGTCCCCCGTAAGAAGCGAATTTGATCTGGATCAACTAATCCTTGCGTCGCCACCAATAGGTGATTAAAAATGATACCACAAGTCTCAAAAATACTCATTATGAACGCAGGAGGAGGAGTTCATGAAAGTATCGGATAAACTCAGAGGCATCTCTCGGAGGGATTTCTTCAGGGTCGCAGGACGTTACGGGTTGTCATCGACCTTGATGGCGGCGGGCGCCATGGGCGGGGCGGTCTCGCTGCCCTCGCTCGCGGCGGCGGCCGAATCGACCTATGGCAAGCGCTACAGGAAAGAGGCCAAGCACACGCTGAAGTTCGGCGCCTCCGGCTTCAATTCCCGCAACCTGCTGATCGAGCGGGCCGGCTGCCTGGAGTTCGCCCGCGATCTGGAGGAGCGCACCGATGGCGAGATCCGCGTCGAGTTCATCGGCGATAACCAGATCTGCGGCCAGTTGAGCTGTGTCGAGAAAACCCAGAACGGCATTGTCGACATCTACGCCGCCTCGACGCAGAACTCGGCCGGTGGCGCGCCCTATCTGAACGTGCTCGACTATGCCTATGTCTTCCCGGGGCGGGCGTCGCAGTACCATTTCCTGTACAGCCCGGACTCGAACAAGATCCTGCGCGAGCCGCTTGAAAAACGGCACGGGCTGAAATTCCTGTTCAGCCACTGCGAGCTGCGCGGCATCCAGCTGGGCCAGTCGTTTGCCGACAAGCCGACCATCACCAAGCTGGAAGAGCTGTTCGGCACCAAGAACCGCGTCACTGGCACCCAGCTCGGCCGGATCGCGATGCAGCTGCTCAACCTGAACCCGGTGCCGGTAGCCTGGGAGGAAACGCTGGACGGGCTGAAGACCGGCCTGATCGACGGCGCCGAGACATGGGCCTCGGCCGTGGCCTATGCCAACATGTCGCCGGTGGTGTCGCAGTCGGTCGATCTGCGGTTCTTCTGCGGGACGGAGCATACCTCGATGTCGGCCAAGGTCTTCGACAGCTTCGACGCGCACCTGCAGGAGGCGGTGATGGAATCCGCCTATCTGGCGCAGGTCCATGTACAGGCCGCCAACGAGGCGGCGCTGGTCAAGACCGTCGGCTTCTCGGATCCGGTCATGCCGGGCACCCTGTTCGACGAACACGACGTGCGCCCGGCCTTCCTGGCGGACGACCAGATCAAGATGGCCGAGGAAATGTGCTCGCCCGAGCACAACCCGGAGCCCTGGACGCAGTGGCGTGACCGCCTCGACAAATGGGCCGGCGGCATCGACACCTATGCCGAGCTGCATCGCGTCGCCCGCGAAGTGCCGGCCGACATGAAGCCGGAGAACGTCGAACCCCGCCGTTGGTGGAAGGCCTGATTTCCTTCTGACCGATTGCGGCAGGGCGCGTCCCTGCCGCAATTCTTTTCCCCGAAAATAGCAAACACGTTAGACTCGGTCTCAGGGAGGAGACGGACTATGACGACGATTGTCAGCGACACCACGGAGCTTATCAGCGCCGTTCTATCGAACGACGCGTGGATGATCAGCGAGGCGTTGAAAAACCAGACGGCGTGGGTGCTGGGCGCGGTCGCAACCCTGGCCGGCGGCGGGCTGTTTCTCCTCCTCTACCGCTACGTCCCCTGGATCGAACGCAAGCTGGAAGCCACCGTCATGGTGTCGACCTATCTGCTGATCGGCGCGATCATCTTTGTCGAGGTGTTCCGGCGCTTCGTGCTGAACGTGCAGGCGCCGTGGTCGACGACGCTGCCGCCCTTCCTGTTCCTGATCATGACCTGGGTGGGCTGCGCCTATAACGTGAAGCTGCGCTCGCACCTGTCGTTTTCCGAATTCCGGGCCAACATGCCGCGGCCGCTGCAGTTTGCCTGCCTGACGCTCGATGCGCTGCTGTGGATCGGGTTCGCCTGGATCGTGGTGGTGACCTCCACTCAGGTCAGTGCCAATTCGGCGGCCAATTTCCAGATCCTGCTGGGCACCGACAACGTGCTGCAGTGGTGGTTCCTGATCTCGGTCCCGCTGAGCTTCACCCTGATTGCCGCCCGCGCGATGGAAAACTGGCTGATCGACCTGAAGAACCTGCGCACAGGTGCTGCGCTGATCGCGCCCGTCGCCATCGGTCTGGACTGAGGAAGTTAGAATAATGACGGACGGAACCTGGGTTACCCTCATCTCGATCGGCGTAACCATCTTCTTCGTGCTGGGTGTGCCGGTCTTTCTGGTGATCGGCTACTGGGTGATCGGCATGAGCTTCGTGCTCGGCCTGCCGCTGATCAATACCGGCGCCGCGCTGGCCGATGTGTTCACCGACGGCTTTGCCCTGCTGGCGATGCCGCTGTTCATCCTGACCGGCGACCTGATCAACCGCTCCGGCATCGCCCGGCGGCTGTCTGATTTCGCCTATGCCTGCCTGGGCTGGCTGCGCGGCGGTCTGGCGATGGCCAGCCTCGGTGCCTGCGGCTTGTTCGCCGCCATCTCCGGCTCGAACTCGGCCACCACGGCGACCATCGGCTCGATGCTGCATCCCGAAATGGTGAAGGGCGGCTATGACGAGCGGTTCTCGGCAGCCACCGCGGCGGCCGGCGGCACGGTGGGCATCATCATCCCGCCCTCGATCATCTTCATCGTCTACGGCTTCCTGATGAACCTGCCGATTTCCGAGCTGTTCGTGGCCGGGATCATTCCCGGCAGCCTGATGGTCGGCGCGATGATGCTGGTGGCCTTCGTCATCAGCATGCGCAACGGCTGGGGCTATCTGATCCGGCTGGAGTTTCTGCGGGTGGTCAAGACCGCCGTCGGCGCCTGGCTGGGGTTCTTTGCCATCGGACTGGTGCTCTGGGGGATCTACACCGGCAAGTTCTCTCCCACCGAGGCGGCGGGCGTGACCGTGGGCTTCGGCATCATCGTGGGCTTTGTCAGCCTGCCGATCTTCAAGCTGATGGGCACCCCCTCCGAGGACCGCGATTTCCGCGACCGCAGCATCAGCGAGTATCTGGTGGTCAAGGGCTTCACGCCGCTGGAACTGCCTGCGATCACCATGCGCTCGGCGCAGATCGCGGGGATCCTGGCGCCGCTGATTGCGGTCTCGGTGGTGATGCAGCAAATCCTGTCGGTACTGGGCGCGCAACAGATCATCGGCGATTTCGTCCGTGGCATGGGCGGCTATTACGCGGTGCTGTTTACCTCCATGGCGATCGTCTTTGTCGCGGGCATGGTGCTGGAAAGCCTGCCGGTCACCATCATCCTGGCCCCGATCCTGGCGCCGATTGCCCATTCCGTGGGCGTCGAGCCGGTGCAGTTCGCCGTGATCTTCCTGGTGGGGGCGTCGATCGGCTTTATTACGCCGCCCTATGGGCTGAATCTATATGTCGCATCTGGAGTTACAGGCGTTCCCTATTTCCGCCTCCTGCGTTACACGGTGTTCTACCTGTTTGCACTGCTGGCGGTCTGGATCCTCGTCGCGCTGGTCCCAACCCTCTCGACGATCCTGCTGCCGGGCGGCTAAGGGCGGGGCAAGACCCAAGAACCAAGGAACGAGGACGGTATGGCAGAAAGTGAAGGCAAGGAAGGCGCAATCCCGACCAACCTGCGCTTGCTGATCGTCCTCGAAACCATGGCCGAGGCCGGGGTTCCGGTCACTCCGACGGAAGTGAACCAGAAGCTCGGCCTGCCGAAACCCACGATCCACCGCCTGTTCGCCACCCTGGAGACCGAAGGCTTCATTCAGCGTGAAATCGACGGCCGCGGGTACTCTCCCGGCTCCCGCCTGCGCAAGATGTCCACCGGCATCCTGTCGTCGCTGCGGATCCGGACCGCCCGGGTCGCGATCCTGACCAAGCTGGCGGAAGAGATCGGCGAGACCTGCAATATCGCGATCCCGGACCGGGATGCGATGGTCTATCTCGACCGGGTCGAAACCAAGTGGCCGTTGCGCATTCAGCTTCCTGTCGGAACCCGCGTGCCGTTCTACTGCACCGCCGCCGGCAAGATGTACCTCAGCAGCCTCGACCGAAGGCATCTGCTGAACTACGCGCGCTCGACGCCGCTGGAGGCCAAGACGCCCACCACCGTCTCGGACCCCGAGGCGCTGCTGGCGGAAATCGCGGAGATTCAGGTTCGGGGCTATGCGACCGACAATGGCGAATTCATGGAGGGCATGACCGCCATCGCCGTGCCGATCCTCGAGGCGAACGGCAGGCTGGTGTCCACCTTGTCGTTCCACGCCCCGGAACAACGGCTGCCGTTGAGCGAGGCGACGAAGTACGTTGACACGCTGCAATCGGCGGCGGCGCAATTGTCGAGCCTGCTGACGGAGGATGAGGAGGCCGACGCCTCCTGACAGCGTTCCCGGCCTAATCGCGGAGGCGGAGGTGGCGGCGGCGGCGCACGGTTGGGGGGCACAAGCGGCAGGGAGCGGCCGGATTGTACAGTTTCGGGGCCGTATTCCCCGCCTGAGATACCCTTTGTTAACCTGGCCTTGGCTCGCTGCGCGGGGCAGCATTCTCACGGCCGAGTTCCCCCGCGTATGAACGCCCCGCTGCGCGGATTGTTCGGTGCGGCGGAGGGGGCCGCGGGCGGGGGGCCGAAATGTCGCGCGGGTTTGTGATCGGGGCGCGGTTGATCGGCGGCGCCGCGCGCCTAGGTCAGAGCTTGGGGACCGGGAGGGGGATTTTCACCTTCGGCGTCTTGAAAAAGGAGACCAACCCTGATGACCGCCTTCCTTCGCAACACCACCGCCGCGGCCGTTCTGGCCGCCGGCGCGGCAAGCCCGGCGCTGGCCGGCCCGACCTATGAGAACGGTTCGGGCGGCAGCTTCACCTTTTACGGCCAGTTCAGCCCGACCTTTCAGTCGGTCGACGACGGGGTGAACAGCTATAACGAGCTGGCCGACAACGTGCATTCCAACAGCCGGATCGGCTTCTACCTGCGTCAGCCGATCGGCGCGTTGAAGTTCCAGTTCCGGTTCGAAACCGCGCTGGGCCTGCGCGCGACCAACAAGATCAGCCAGACCGGCACGCCCGACGCCTTCGACTGGGACCGCAGCAATCTGCGGCACGTCGATTTCAGCCTGTCCGGCAATTTCGGTAAGCTGTCGCTGGGGCAGGGCAGCATGGCCAGCGACGGCGTCGCCAACAGCGACCTGTCGGGCACTTCGGTGGCGCTGTGGCAATCGGTGCAGGACCATGCGGCCAGCTATCAGTTCACCACCACCGGCGGCGCGTTGTCGGGGATCGACGTCGGCGATGCCTTCCCGAACTTCGACGGCGGCCGGCTGGGGCGTATCCGCTATGACAGCCCGGATCTGAACGGGTTCACGGTGTCGGCCTCCTGGGGGACGCAGATCCTCAAGACCGGCAACGATGACGAGGCCTATGACATCACCCTGCGCTATAACCGGGAGCTGGGCGATTTCGACCTGACCAGTGCGCTGGGCGTGGTCTGGACCGACAAGGTCACCGGCACTGATACCCGCGATGCCATCGCCTCGGTCAGCCTGCTGCACAGCTCGGGGATCAACGGCACGCTGGCCTATGGCGACCGCGATACCACCGGCGATTATATCTATGCCAAGCTGGGATATAAGGCGAACTGGTTTTCGATCGGTTCCACCGCGCTGGCGGTCGATTACGTCAGCGGCGACGACCTGGTGACGCCCGGCTCCAATTCCGAGGGCTTCGGCGTGGGCGTGGTGCAGAAGATCGACGCGGCGAACATGGAAACCTATGTGAGCTACCGCAACTACAGCTTCGACGACACCACCCCGACCAGCTACAACGATGTCTCGGCGGTGCTGTTCGGGGCGCGCTGGAAGTTCTGAGCCGATCCCCGGTCCAACACTATCGGCCCGCCGCATGTCGCGGCGGGCCTTTTGCGTCCGGCGCCGTGTTTTCGGCCTTCCGTCGCCGGTTTTGGCGCTGCGACCCGCAATCGCCCTTGCACAGGCGGGCAGGGGCAAATAGAAGGCGACAAATTTGCTGCGCGCGCGGTTTTCGCGTGCCGTCGACTCTATGGGGAATACTGATGCAGGTCACCGAAACGCTGAACGAGGGTCTGAAACGCGCCTACAAGCTGATGCTTACCGCGCAGGAGCTGGACGACAAGGTCAACGAGAAACTGGCCGAGGCCCAGCCCGAGATCGAGATGAAGGGCTTCCGCAAGGGCAAGGTGCCGATGGCGCTGCTGAAAAAGCAGTTCGGCCAGCGCCTGATGGGCGAGGCGATGCAGGAAACCATCGACGGCGCCATGAACAAGCACTTCGAGGACAGCGGCGACCGTCCGGCGCTGCAGCCCGAGGTCAAGATGACCAACGAGGACTGGAAAGAGGGCGACGACGTGCACGTCGAGATGTCCTATGAAAAGCTGCCCGAGATCCCCGAGGTCGACCTGGCCTCGATCAGCCTGGAGCGGATGGTCGTCAAGGCCGACGATGCGGCCGTGGACGAGGCGCTGGCCAGCCTGGCCGAAACCGCGCAGGACTTCAAAGCCCGCAAGAAGGGCTCCAAGGCCAAGGACGGCGACCAGGTGGTGTTCGATTTCGTCGGCAAGGTCGACGGCGAAGCCTTCGAAGGCGGCTCGGCCGAGGACTTCCCGCTGGTGCTGGGCTCCGGTCAGTTCATCCCCGGCTTCGAAGAGCAGCTGGTGGGCGTGAAAGCCGGTGAGGAAAAAGACGTCACCGTCACCTTCCCGGAAGAATACCAGGCCGAGCACCTGGCCGGCAAAGAGGCCGTGTTCTCCTGCACCATCAAAGAGGTGAAGGAACCGGTTGCCGCCGAGCTCGACGATGAGCTGGCCAAGAAATTCGGCGCCGAGGACCTCGCCGCGCTGAAAGGTCAGATCGCTGAGCGTCTGGAAGCCGAGTATGCCGGTGCCGCCCGTGCGGTGCTGAAGCGCGGCCTGCTGGACAAGCTGGACGACGCCGTCTCGTTCGAACTGCCGCCGAGCCTGGTGGAAGCCGAGGCCAAGCAGATCGCGCATCAGCTCTATCACGAGGAGCACCCGGAGGATCACGGCCACGACCACGGCGAGATCGAACCCACCGAGGAGCACAACAAGCTGGCCGAGCGCCGCGTGCGCCTGGGCCTGCTGCTGGCCGAGCTGGGCCAGAAGGCCGAGGTCGAGGTCACCGATGCCGAGATGACCCAGGCGATCATGAACCAGGCCCGCCAGTACCCGGGCCAGGAGCGCCAGTTCTTCGAGTTCGTGCAGCAGAACGCCCAGATGCAGCAGCAGCTGCGCGCGCCGATCTTTGAGGACAAGGTCGTGGATTACGTCTGCGAACTGGCCCAGGTTGCCGAGAAAGAGGTCTCCAAGGACGAGCTGCAGAAAGCCGTCGAAGCGATGGAAGACGAAGACTGATCCGTTTCACTTGCGTGAAACACAACGGGCCGCCCATTGGGCGGCCCGTTTGCTTTCAGCGGCCGGCCTGAGCCCCTATTTGATGGGGGCCAGGGCCATGTGCGGCGCCTGGACGGGCCGGGCGCGCATCGCGCGGCTCAGCTCCGCCGCGCTGGCGGTGCCGAAGCTGTCGGACAGGACCTCGATCAGCGCCAGAACCGCGTCTATTTCCTGTTGCGTCTCGGCACTGCGCAGCTGCTCGCAGGCATAGCTCTGCAGGACCTTCCTGAGCGCAGGCGAGGGCGCGGGCGTCTTCTCGCTGCTCGGCACGGGGAGCGCGCTCGGGCGGCCGGCCCCGGCCGGGGTGCGGTTGCGGTTGAACAACTCCAGCGCCGCGTCCTCGGTCAGGAACACGTCGTGGTCGATCCCGGCGAAGGCGCGGATGCCGGCGATGCGCTCTTCGGAGCAGTCCATCAGGGCGGCCATCGCGGTGACCTTGCCCATCGGTTTGGGCGAGCCGAGATAATCGTAGGGCGCATTGGCGGAGCGTTTCATCACCCGGTTCATCACCGGGTCGATCACCGCCACGGCATCCAGAACGCCGGCCTCGCGCGCATATTCGAAGGCCCCGATCATCACCTCGGAGGTCACGTAGGAGATCGAGTTGCGGGTCTTGCCGCCGGCCAGTTTCCGGGTGTCGACGCAAAACCGGGTCGCCTCCCAGATCTGCGCGCTGCGCAGGGGCGGCTCATTGTCCAGCAGCGAATGGAACACGTCGGCCAGCATATGCGGGCCGGTGGTCTGCAGCAGCCGCATGCAACCGACGACGTCGCCATCGTCGTCCAGGCAAACCACATGGGCGGGGTCGAGCGCGTCGAACGCGTCGATCTCTCTGCCGTCCCGTACCTTTACATCCCACCCGAGCCGGCCTTCAAAGACCCGCGCCCGGAGCTTGTACATTTCGTCCAGGATCCCTTCGAACCTGTGTTTGTTGAGTGCATCGATTACGATAATCATGGTCATCCCCCGCCAGTCGTAACGTTCCGGTATGGTTAACCAATGATTGAGAAGTCACCATTAGGGGTTTCCCGTATGGATCGTGAGCCGGGAGGCGGCCGGATCGGGAGGATCGGAGGGATAAAGGCGGCTGTCGCGGGGCCGGATCCGGGGTTTAGCTGGGGTGGATCAGCCCGAGGCCAATGGCGCGCCCGACCGCCTGCGCGGTGGTCAGCGCGCAGAGCTTTTCGCGGCCCGAGCGCAGGTGCACCTCGACCGTGCGGTGCGAGATCGAGAGGATATCGCCGATGTCCTGCTGGCTCTTGCCGGCGGCGGCCCATTGCAGGATCTGCAATTCGCGGGCGGACAGGGCCGGCCGCCGCAGCGCGGTCTGCAGGACGCCCGATTGCATCACGTTGTCATGCATATGCACGGCGGCGAACTGCAGATTGCCGATCACCTTGCGCTTCAGCCTGTTCCATTCCTCGGCGCCGCAGTCGCGGGTGACGCTGAGCAGGCCGCATTCGCCGTAGGGCCCGCGCACCGGCACGGTCAGGCCGCGGTTGGTGATGCCGAAGTCGCGGGCGTCGTTGAACACCGATCTGAAATGGGGGTGGTCGGTGAACCGCGACCAGTCGACCGGCGCGATGCTGCGGGCGGACTGGTACAGCGTCGGATCGACCCGGTGCATGCCGCGCTCGCCGTAGTGCTGTTTCCAGCGTTCGGGGTAGGTGGCATAGCCCTGCACATCGCCGGTGATCGGATGCGTCGTGGCGTAGGAGGCATATTCGAATTCGAGCGACTGGCACAGATTGTCCAGGAACGACGTGAAATTGTCGTCCGTGTTGGGAACCGTACTGAGGTCGATCAGATTCACCCTGGGGGTCCTGCTGTGGTGCCGCCGTCGCTCTGGTTCAGGTCGCCATGCGCAGATTCTGCGGCGGCGTCGCGTCGGCCATGGATTTCACAATAGCCATTACCGCGGTGCGTTGCGAGCGCGGAAGTCTATGGAACAGCTCCATCATTTCGATCGCTTCCTGATCGGAGAGAAAGCCCATGCCGTTGGAGGATTTCCCGTTTGCCCGGGCCGGGCGGATGCCTTCGAAGAAATACTCGATATCCACGGAGAGTTTTTCGGCCACGGCCCAGAGGCGCGAGGCACTGACCCGGTTGGCGCCGGTTTCGTACTTCTGGATTTGCTGAAATCTGACGCCGATCGCTTTGCCCAGTTCCGACTGACTGATCCCCAGCGCATAGCGCCGCGCCCGGATACGGGCGCCCACCAGTACATCAATGTCGTTCATACGTCACCTTCGGCCCCTGAAACCTTGTCCGAAACGGCGCGACCTGTGTGCACACCGCTGCGACCGGTCGCGCCGACACCACTTGAAAGACTGTTGGAGTTCTGCCGCAAAATTGACGTAGAGGCAAATACATTCATCTAAAAGTTGTAATTTATCCCGGCCCGTCCGATGCGCAATCTGCACCCTGCGGTCAGATCAGTCCGGTCTCCTTCAGCAGCCCCCGGCGTTTCGCCTCGTAATAGTATCCACGGGCATACCAGCCCACCGCCTTGTCATAGCTTCCGTCCGAGACAAGCCAGGCGCCGCGCAGGTATTTCACCGCGTATTTCAGGTTGGTATCGGCATCCAGCAACCCCTTGGCGCTGCCGCGATAGCCCATGCCGCGGGCGGTCTTGGGATGGATCTGCATCAGCCCGTAATAGGGGCCGTTGCGGGCCCAGGGGCGGTGGGTACTCTCGCGGATAACTACCCGCTGCACCAGCGCGCGCGGCACCTCGTAGTGATCGGCCCATTTGTTGATCTGCCGGCGCAGCTCCGGGGTCTCGTTGGGGTAGAGCGGCGGGTCGTTCGGGTCGTTGCGGCTGGAGCTGTGGCGGCGACCGCCACAGGCGGCCACAAGCAGCGGCGCGCAGAGCAGCGACAGGGTACGGCGGCGGGTGAGGGATGCGGTCATGGGGCACCTGCGGGTTTGACGGGGCCAGATTACCCCATCCGCAGGTCCGCAAGAAGGCGGGCGATACGGCATGGGCGGCGGATTGCCGGTGGGCGGTCGCTTCGGGCCGTTTCATTGGGGGCCGCCCATGAAAAAGGGCCGCGCGATGCCGCGCGGCCCCATTCCTGTCGAATACCCGGCGCCGGATCAGGAGGCGCTTTCGTCCTCGTCCGAGGCGGCCGCTTCCTGAGCGGCGGGGGCCAGTTCTTCGTCTTCGGCAGCGGCGCCGCCGATGTCGTCGAACAGCTCGGAGATCTCGAACTCTGCCTGTGCCTCTTCTTCGGCGGCCAGTTCCTGGATCGACTTGCCGGACGCCTGCAGCTCGGCCTCTTCGGGCGAGCGGGCGACGTTCAGCGCGATGGTCACCATGACCTCGGGGTGCAGGTGCACCTCGACCTCATGCAGGCCGAGCGTCTTGATCGGCTGGCGGATGATCACCTGTTTGCGGTCGATCGAGAAACCTTCCTCGGTCGCCACGTCGGCAGCGTCACGGGTGGTGACGGAGCCGTAGAGGTTGCCGCCGTCGGAGGCCTGGCGAATCACCACGAACTGCTGACCGCCGAGTTTGCCGGCCAGCGCTTCGGCTTCCTGCTTGGTTTCCAGGTTGCGGGCTTCGAGCTGGGCTTTCTGCGCTTCGAACGAGGCGATGTTCTCTTTCGAGGCGGTCAGGGCCTTGCCCTGCAGCAGCAGGTAGTTGCGGGCGTAGCCGGGCTTGACGTCGACGACGTCGCCCATCTGGCCCAGCTTGGCCACACGTTCCAGAAGGATAACTTGCATCTGCTTATCTCCTTACTTCACGGCGTAGGGCAGCAGGGCGAGGAAGCGGGCGCGCTTGATGGCGCGGGCCAGTTCACGCTGCTTCTTGGCCGAAACGGCGGTGATACGCGAGGGCACGATCTTGCCGCGTTCGCTGATGTAGCGCTGCAGCAGACGGGTGTCCTTGTAGTCGATCTTGGGTGCATTGTCGCCCGAGAAGGGGCAGACCTTGCGGCGGCGGAAAAACGGTTTTGCAGCCATGTCTTAGCGTCCTTTCTTCAAGCGTTGATCAGCGGCGTTCGCGGCGGTTGTCCCGCTCGTCGCGCTTCTGCATCTGGATCGAGGGGCCTTCTTCGTGGGCGTCGACCTTGATGGTCAGGACGCGCATCACGTCGTCGTGCAGACGCATCAGGCGTTCCATTTCCTGCACGGCGGATGCCGGTGCGTCGGTCTTGAGGAACGCGTAGTGGCCCTTGCGGTTCTTGTTGATCTTGTAGGCCATCGTCTTGACGCCCCAGTACTCGCTATCCACGAGATTGCCGCCGTTGTCGGCGAGGACGGTGCCAAAGTGTTCGACGAGGCTTTCGGCCTGCGCGTTGGAAAGATCCTGACGCGCGATCATGACATGCTCATAGAGGGGCATGTAGACTCCTGTTTCTGTCAAGGCGCATTTCATAGGTGGGGCCATCCCCTTTCGCGGCCCCGCCACGAGAGACTGCGCGGTTCGGAAAAGTTGCGAAAGGATGGCCCCGTATACACGTCTGAGCCCCGCGGGCAAGTCCGCATTGCCGTATGGCGGCCCGCCCGGCGTTTTTCATGGCGCTGCCCCAATACTGACGCAATTGGGGGTTGAAATGATCGCAGGGGGCCCTGCGCCAGAAAGACGCAAACATGCCACAACCGGATGTCCTAGGACCTGCGCCGGCAGTACCGGCACCCCATACGGGGGATCGAACCTCGGTCGAGATCGCTTTCGGCCCCTGCTACCCGCTGGTGCCGCTGGTCCTGCGCACGGTGGGCGTGTTCCTGATCCTGACCGCCTCGGCGATGTGGTTCCTGCCCGGGGGGCAGGTGGCGGCCGATCTGATCCTGCTCAAGCTGGGGGTGTCGCTGTTCTTTCTGTTTAGCGGGCTGGCGCTGGTGATGATCCACGATGCCGACAACGTGCCGGCGGTCTGTTTCGATCCGGTGCGGCGCGAGCTGCGGGTGTTGATCCCGGCGGCCGACGGCGAGCCGTATATCGGGCTGCGCCGCAGTTATGAAAGCCTGGGGCAGGTGAGGTTCCACAAGACCCGGCTCGACCTGTACGACTTCGACGGCCGGCTGCTGTTGCGGCTGCGGGTGCCCGACCCGGAGCGGCGCGCGGCGCTGCGGATGCAGCTGCGCCAATCGGTGCCGATCTGCAAATAGTCCCGGCGGATCTGTTCATCTGACCACAGCTCCTGTGGGTTTTTAGGGCCTTGTTTGCAGCCGCAGCACGGGCAGATTGTGCGGCATGTGCAACCCGAAAAACCAAATGGAGAGAATGGGATGAAGACCGCTCTGCTCGCCGCTGCCTTGTCGGTGGCCGCTGTTACCGCTGCAGTTGCAGCGCCCGAGAAATACACGCTGGATTCCAGCCACAGCCAGATCGTGTTCAGCTACAACCACCTGGGCTTTTCCACCGGCTACGGCATGTTCTCCGGTTTTGCCGGCGAGATCATGTTCGATCAGGAAGATCCGGCCAACTCCTCCGTCAGCGTGTCGATGCCGGTGAAATCCATGCTGACCGGCTGGCAGGAGCGGTTCGACCATTTCATGTCCGAAGATTTCTTCGACGCCACCGATGACGAGATGGTCAGCTTCACCTCCACCGGCATCGAGGTGACCGGCGACACCACCGCCAAGATCACCGGCGATCTGACCCTGAACGGGGTGACCAAGCCGGTGGTTCTGGACGCGGTTCTGAACCAGGCGGCCGAGCACCCGATGGCGGGCAAACCCTGGGCCGGGTTCAGCGCCACCACCACCCTGAAACGCACCGATTTTGACCTGGGCATGTTCGCGCCCTACGTCAGTGATGAGGTGGCGGTCGAAATCTCGCTCGAGGCGATGAAGGCCGAGTAATTTCAGTTGTGTGGTAAGTGGTTGCCGCCGGGGCCCCTGGGCGCCGGCGGCTTTTTCGTGTGTGGCATGCGCCGGGGCGCCGCGGAGGGGCGGGAGGCGCGGGGCGGGCGCCGCCTCAGCTGGAGGCGGCGGCGCGCGATGCGGTGAGCTGGACCTTGACCGCGACACCGTGGCCGAGGGTGCCGTCGTCGGCCATGCTTTCGCCGATGCCGAAGGCCAGCCGGTTCAGGTCGAGCGCGCCGGTCATGTGTGCGGTGTCGCCGTCGAGCTCCAGGGCGAAAGGCAGCTCGATCTGCACCTCTGCGCCCTTCAGGCTGAGCGGGCCGCGAGCGATATAGCCGGTCCCGGTCCTTTCGATCTCGCCGTTGAAGATGGCGCGCGGGAAGGTCTCGGCGTCGAAGAAATCGGGGCCCATCGCCTGCGCGGTGACCGAGCCGAGGGTGAGCGAGGGGATCGCGATCTGCACCTCCACCGTGCCGGTCGGGCCGGGGGTGTCGCGGGGTTCGAAGGTGATGGCGGCGGTCCAGTCGGCGAAGCTGCCGGTGACCGGTTTGCCCATCTGCTGCACGGTGATCTCCAGCGTGCCGTCCCGCACCTGCCAGTCGGAGGCCACCTGTTCCAGCGCTGCGCCCTGCGGGGCGCTCGTGGGCGCGGAGAGCAGCCCGTTGGCGGCGCCCAGTCCCAGCGCGGCGATCCAGACCAGGGCGGCGACACCCTGGGGCAGGGCGCTGTGCGGTGCCTTGACCGGTTGCGGCCCGGTGCCGAAGCCGGGCAGCATCCGTTGCAGGGTGAAGTCGCGGTCGATGACGAAATGCTTGAGCGCGCCCGCCACATGGCCCAGCAGCGCGGCGACCAGCACCAGCATGGAGACATAGTGGATCGCGCCCGAGGCCGCGGCCACAGCGGCGCTCACCGGCACGAAGGGCAGCGACTGTCCGAACGGCCAGAGGATCGGGGCGAAGCCGGTGGTGGCGGCGTGATGCACCCAGCCCGACAGCGGCACCAGCACCAGCGCGCCGTAGAGCAGCCAGTGCACCAGCTCTGCCGCCCCGGCCTCCAGCCGGTTGTCGGCGTTGAGCAGGCCCGGTTTGGTCTGGGTCAGCGCCCAGAGGATGCGGGCCAGCGCGACGAAGAACACGGCGACGCCGACGGTCTTGTGCAGCGAGAACAGCAGCGCGGCGCGGGCGACCTGCGCATCGGTGGCGCCAAGGGCCGGGTCGCGCACCTGATGCGCGAGGTCGCTGGCGATCCAGCCCAGCGGCAGGGCGGTGAGGATCAGCAGCGCGGTCAGCCAGTGAAAGCTCTTGGTGACGGCGCCGTAGCTGCGGGAGGTATTGGCAAGGGGCATTTCGGCTCTCCTGATCGGGGTGCTCACAGGGTATGCTGCAATGCGGCAGGGGCAACGGGCAGGAAGGCACAGGCCCGGCGCGCCATTGCACAGAGGCGCGCGGCGGTCTATTCGGGGCGCAAAGGCAAGCAGGAGGACGGCATGAGCCGCGCATTCGTATTCCCCGGGCAGGGGGCGCAGACGATCGGAATGGGCCAGGCGCTGGCCGAGGCCTATCCGGCCGCCAAGGCGGTGTTCGAGGAGGTCGATGCGGCGCTGGGTGAGAAGCTGAGCGCGCTGATCTGGGAGGGCGATATCGAGACCCTGACCCTGACGCAGAACGCGCAGCCGGCGCTGATGGCGACCTCGCTCGCCGCGATGCGGGCGCTGGAGGCCGAAGGGGTGGGCATCGAGGCCGCCGCGTTTGTCGCCGGCCACTCGCTGGGTGAATATTCAGCGCTCTGTGCGGCCGGAGCAATCAGTGTGTCTGATACCGCGCGGCTGCTGCGCACGCGGGGGCAAGCGATGCAATCGGCGGTGCCGGTGGGCGAGGGCGCGATGGCCGCGATCCTCGGCCTCGATCTGGACGCCGTGCGGGCGGTGGCCGAAGAGGCCGCGCAGGGCGAGGTCTGCCAGGCTGCCAACGACAACGATCCGACGCAGGTTGTGGTCTCCGGCGCCAAGGCGGCTGTCGAGCGCGCCGCGGAGATTGCCAAGGAAAAGGGGGCCAAGCGGGCCATCATGCTGCCGGTGAGCGCGCCGTTCCATTGCGCGCTGATGCAGCCGGCGGCCGACGTGATGGCCGAGGCGCTGGCGGGCGTGGAGATCAAGGCGCCCGCGGTGCCGGTGATCGCCAATGTGCGCGCCGAGGCGGTGAGCGATCCCGACACGATCCGCGCGCTGCTGGTGGAACAGGTCACCGGATCGGTCCGCTGGCGCGAGAGCGTGCAGTACATGGCCGCGCAGGGCGTGACCGAGGCCTGGGAGATCGGCGCGGGCAAGGCGCTGTCGGGGATGATCCGCAAGATCGACCGGGAGATCGCCTGCAAGGCGGTGGGCAAGCCCGAGGATGTAAAGGCCGTCATTGACGGTATGGCGTGATTTCGAAACTCTTTGAAAGAGTTTCGGCAAATGTCTTTTGAAGACATCTGGGCGAATTGAGAGGGACAGAGCATGTTTGATTTGACGGGGAAGACGGCGCTGATCACCGGCGCTTCGGGCGGCATCGGCGGCGCAATTGCCAAGGCGCTGCACGGCGCGGGTGCGACCGTGGGGCTTTCGGGCACCCGCACCGAGCCGCTGGAGGCGCTGGCGGCGGAACTGGGCGAGCGCGCCTTTGTGCTGCCCTGCAACCTGAGCGATCCGGCGGCGGTCGATGCGCTGCCGAAACAGGCGGCCGAGGCGATGGGCGGGGTGGATATCCTGGTCAACAACGCCGGGATCACCCGCGATAACCTGTTCATGCGGATGTCGGACGAGGAATGGCAGTCGGTGCTGGACGTGAACCTGACCGCCACCTTCAAGCTGTGCAAAGGCGTGCTGCGCGGCATGATGAAGGCGCGCTGGGGCCGCATCGTCAACATCAGCTCGGTCGTGGGGGCCACCGGCAACCCCGGCCAGGGCAACTATGCCGCCGCAAAAGCGGGCATGGTGGGGATGTCGAAATCGCTGGCCTACGAGGTGGCGAGCCGGGGAATCACCGTCAACGCGGTGGCGCCCGGGTTCATCGCCACCGCGATGACCGAAAAGCTGAACGACGAGCAGAAATCCAAGATCAATGCGCAAATCCCGGCCGGGCGTATGGGCGAGCCGGAAGAAATTGCCGCGGCGGTTCTGTATCTTTCCAGCCCCGAGGCGGCTTATGTCACCGGCGCGACCTTGCATGTGAACGGCGGGATGGCCATGCTATAGACGCGCTTTCGCACCGCTGCAGAGACGTTGCGAAAGCGTTTGCCATTGCGCCGGACTATGCTATAGGCGGCGCACATTTGGGGCAGCGACCGTGTGCGCGGTCGGGGCCTGCCTGACCCCGGATCTCCGGGACCGAGCCGCCCGGACCGGGCAAAACCAAGCCACCCCGAGCGGGCAAGGGCATCATCTGGGGCCGAAATGGCCTCGAAGGGAATGAGGAAGAGACATGAGCGACGTCGCAGATCGCGTTAAGAAGATCGTTGTGGAGCATCTGGGTGTTGAAGAGGACAAGGTGACCGAGAGCGCCTCGTTCATCGACGATCTGGGCGCCGACAGCCTGGACACCGTCGAGCTGGTCATGGCCTTCGAAGAAGAGTTCGGCATCGAGATCCCCGATGACGCAGCCGAAACCATCCAGACCTTCGGCGACGCGGTGAAGTTCATCACCGAAGCTTCCTGAGCTGAATTTCCGATCCCTCGCGGATCGTCGAATTAGAAAACGGCGCTGTCCCCCGGGGCGGCGCCGTTTTTCTTTGCCCGTTTCTTTACCGGTTTACTTGCCCCTGCGGGTTTCCCGGGCGGAGGGCCTTTCGCACCCTGTGCGATGCTGGCATCGTTCCGCCGGTGACCAACAGCGGAGACAGGGCAATGGCGGATCTGGGCGAAATGTTCGGTGGCGGGGCGACGGCGACCTTTCTGGGGCTGCCGGCCGGCGATCCGGCCGCGCCCGAGGGCGATATCGTGATCTTCGGCGCCGATTGCGCCACGCCCTACGGCTCGGTCGGGGCCTATTGCGCCGGCGGTCCGGCAGCGATCCGCGCCGGCGGCGCGGCCTACAGCGGCGATCTGGGCAAGGTGAACTTCGATCTGTTGGGGCCGGTGCTGCCCGATGGCGTGCGCGCGGTGGATGCGGGCGATCTGCCGGTTGATCCGGCGGATGCGGCGGGCAACCGAGACGCGATTGCCGGGGTGGTGCGGCGAATCCTGGCGGCGGGGGCCGTGCCGGTGATGCTGGGTGGCGACGATTCCCTGCCGATCCCGATGCTGCAGGCGCTGGCCGACGGCGGAGACCCGCTGACGATCCTGCAGATCGACGCCCATATCGACTGGCGCGATGCGGTGGAGGGGGAGCCTCTGGGCCTCAGCTCGACCATGCGGCGGGCCAGCGAGATGGCGCATGTGGCGCGGATCATCCAGGTCGGTGCGCGCGGCATCGGATCGGCCGGCATGGCCGAATTGCAGGCGGCGCGTGACTGGGGCGTGCACCTGATCCCGGCGCATGCGTTCACCGATCCGCAGGCGGTGGCGGAGCTGATCCCCGAGGGCGCCCGGGTGGCGATCTGTTTCGACTGCGATGCGCTGGATCCCGCCATCATGCCGGCGGTGATCGCCCCGACGGCGGGCGGGCTGAGCTATGGCCAGGTGCTGGGGCTGATCCGGGCGGTGGCAGCGCGGGCGCAGATCGCCGCGTTCGACATGGTGGAATTCATGCCGGCGCGCGATCGCGACGGCGTGGGCGCGCGCACGGCAGCGCAATTGCTGGCCTCGGTTCTGGGGCTGATCGGCGGCCAATGCGCGCGCGCGGGCTGAGTGCGCCCTTTCTCTTGCCCCCAAGCCCCGGGGCGGGGTAAGAGCGGTTCTCGAATGATTTGAGGCGAGAGGGCTGTTCATGCGTAGAGTCGTTGTAACCGGGATGGGATTGGTGACTCCGTTGGCCTGCGGGGTCGAGGAAACCTGGGCGCGGCTGTTGGCGGGGCAATCCGGCGCCGGCACGATCACGCGGTTCGACGCGGCGGCGAGCGGCGTCGCCACCACCTATGCCTGCGAGGTCCCGGTGGGCGACGGCAGCGACGGCACCTTCAACCCCGATGACTGGATGGCGCCGAAGGAACGGCGCAAGGTCGACGATTTCATCCTGTTCGGGGTGGCCGCTGCCGAGATGGCGGTGCGCGATTCCGGCTGGATGCCGGAGGACGAGGAGAGCCGCGAACGCACCGGTGTGATGATCGGTTCGGGCATCGGCGGGCTGAATTCCATCGCCGATACCGCCGTGCTGATCAAGGAGCGCGGTGTGCGGCGGGTGTCGCCCTTCTTCATTCCCGGCGCACTGATCAACCTGATCTCCGGCCAGGTCAGCATCCGCTTTGGCTTCAAGGGGCCGAACCACGCGGTTGTGACCGCCTGTTCGACCGGGGCGCATGCCATCGGCGACGCCAGCCGGTTGATCAAATACGGCGATGCCGACGTGATGATCGCCGGCGGCGCCGAGGCCGCGATTTCCGAGATCGGGATCGCCGGGTTCAACGCCTGCAAGGCGCTGTCGACCAAGTACGGCGACGACCCGCAGACGGCCAGCCGCCCCTACGACAGCGGCCGCGACGGTTTCGTCATGGGCGAGGGCGCGGGTGTCGTGGTGCTGGAGGAATACGAGCACGCCAAGGCGCGCGGCGCCAAGATCTATGCCGAGGTGCTGGGCTATGGCCTGTCGGGCGATGCCTATCACATCACCGCGCCGTCGGAGGATGGCGAGGGCGGCGAACGGGCGATGCGCGCGGCGCTGAAACATGCCGGGGTCGAGGCGGGCGATATCGACTATATCAACGCCCATGGCACCTCGACCATGGCCGATACCATCGAGCTGGGCGCGGTGGAGCGGCTGATGGGCAATGCGGCGGCCAGAGTCACCATGTCCTCGACCAAGTCGATGACCGGGCACCTGCTGGGCGCGGCCGGGGCGATCGAGGCAATCTTCTCGATCCTGGCGATCCGCGATCAGGTGGCGCCGCCGACCATCAACCTGAACGACCCGGCGGTGGATACCCCCGTGGACCTGGCGCCGAATGAAAAGCGCGAGCGGGAGATCAACGTGGCGCTGTCCAACAGCTTTGGCTTTGGCGGCACCAATGCGAGCGTCGTGTTCGGAAAGCTTGGGTAAGTAAATGTGGCGCAGCCTTGCCTCTAACATGCTGACAATCCTGGCGATTGTCCTGTTCCTGCTGGCCGGTGTGATCCTGTGGGGGCAGCGGCAGTACGTGGCCGAGGGGCCGCTGGACGAGGCGATCTGCCTGCGGGTGCAGAGCGGGTCGAACATGACCCGCGTCAGCCGCGACCTGGAGGATCAGGGGGCGGTCAGCAGCGGTACGATCTTTCGCATCGGCGCGCGCTACAGCGAGAAGACCGCGCATCTGAAGGCGGGCAGTTTCCTGCTGCGCGAACATGCCTCGATGGAGGAGATCGTCGATCAGATCACCCGCGGCGGCGCCAGCACCTGCGGCACCGAGATCCTGTACCGGATCGGGGTGACCCGGACCCAGGTGCAGGTGCGCGAGCTGGATCCGGCGACGCGGGCGTTTGTCGAGCGGGCGGATTTCGACCTGAAGTCCGAGGAGGAGCGTCCGGAAGCTTTCGTAAAGACCCGCGCCGCGACCGATACGCGGTTCCGCATTCTGGTCGCCGAAGGGGTGACCAGCTGGCAGATCGTCGATGCGCTGAACGCCATCGAGGTGCTGAGCGGCGATGCGGGCACCCGGCCCCCCGAGGGCATGCTGGCGCCGCACAGCTACGAGGTGACGCGTGGCATGGAGCGTGGCGCGCTGCTGGCGCAGATGCAGGCGCTGCAGGAAAAGCGGATCGCCGACGCCTGGGCGATGCGGCAGGACGATCTGCCGTTCGACACGCCGGAGGAGATGCTGATCCTGGCCTCGATCATCGAGAAGGAGACCGGCGTGCCCGAAGAGCGCGGCCGGGTCGCCAGCGTGTTCATCAACCGCCTGGAGCAGGGCATGCGGCTGCAGACCGACCCGACAGTGATCTATGGCATCACCAAGGGCGAGGGCGTGCTGGGCCGCGGGCTGCGGCAGAGCGAGCTTCGTAAGATCACCCCGTGGAATACCTATGTGATCGACGGGCTGCCGCCGACCCCGATCGCCAATCCGGGGATGGCCAGCCTGGAGGCCGCGGTCAATCCGGAGAGCACCGATTACGTGTTCTTCGTGGCCGATGGCAGCGGCGGGCACGCCTTTGCCGCCACGCTGCAGGAGCATAACCGCAACGTTGCCAAATGGCGCCAGATCGAGGCGGAGCGGCAGCAGGACGGCGATTGATCCACTGCTCGTCCAGGGGCTGAAAATCAGGAATTTGTTAAGAGGACCGCACGGTTAGCGTGCGGTCCTCATGCTTTGGTTCTTGACAGATCGTGCGGTTTCGCGTATAAGTTGTGGCATGCTAGAAGAACTGAACGAACGGCCACGGGGCATCCCGTCGGCCGTTTTTTCGTTCTTTCGTGCGGAGCCAACGCACGCATGAGGTCAATACCCAGAGATGATTTTGATTACCCCGGAGGAGCGGATTTCGGACACCGCCGCCTTGCTTCAGTCGCTGAAGCGGTCGGTGCAGGACCTGCGAGAGATCGCCGAGGCCCTGAAACAGGAGATCGAGGCCGGGGGGGACGCCAGCCTGGCGGCGCGCAGCAAGGATCTGGAACGTGCGGGACAGGTGATCCGGTCCTGCCAGAAAGTGGAGGAATGTTTTGTCCAAGAGCAACATCGCAAGGCGGGAATCGCGCAAGGAGGATATGCGCTCGATCTTGACGCGGCGCGCGTTGAGGTCGGGTGCCGCCTGGCTCGCCTCCGCGCCTGCCGGGGTTAGGCGGCAGTTTCTCGATGATTTCGAGGAGGGAGGGCAATGTGCCCTCCCTTTTCTGTTCGAGTTCTGGGCGATGCCGCATCAGCTGCCGCCCGAGGGCGACTGGCGGGCCTGGGCGATCCTGGGCGGGCGCGGCGCGGGCAAGACGCGCGCCGGGGCCGAATGGGTGCGGGCGCAGGTGGAAGGCGCGCGACCAATGGACAAGGGGCGCTGCCGGCGGGTGGCGCTGCTGGGCGAGACCTACGATCAGGTGCGCGATGTGATGATCCGCGGCGACAGCGGCATTCTGGCCTCATCGCCGCCGGACCGGCGGCCGCAGTGGAAGGCGAGCGAGCGGCGGCTGGTCTGGCCCAACGGGGCGGAGGCGCAGGCGTTTTCGGCGCAGGACCCGGATGGGCTGCGCGGGCCGCAGTTCGATGCCGCCTGGGCCGATGAGCTGGCCAAATGGCCGAAGGCGCAGGAGAGCTGGGACATGCTGCAATTCGCGCTGCGGCTGGGGGAGCGGCCGCAGGTCTGCGTCACAACCACGCCGCGCAATGCGCCGGTGCTGAAGGCGCTGTTGGCGGCGCCGTCGACTGTGACGACGCAGGCGCCGACCGAGGCGAACCGGGCCAATCTGGCGGCGTCGTTCCTGGAGGAGGTGCGCGCGCGGTACGCGGGCACAAGGCTGGGACGGCAGGAGCTGGACGGGGTGCTGCTGGCCGATGCCGAGGGGGCGCTCTGGACCGGGGAAATGCTGGAGGCGGCGCGCTGTGAGGCGGCGCCGGTACTGGACCGGGTCGTGGTGGCGCTGGACCCGGCGGTGACATCGGGCGCGGGGGCGGATGCCTGTGGCATCGTGGTGGCCGGGGCGCAGCTGCAGGGGCCGCCGCAGGACTGGCGCGCCTGGGTGCTGGCGGATCGCACGTTGCGCGGGGCCGGGCCGGACGGCTGGGCGCGGGCGGCGATCCGGGCGATGGAGGAATTCGGCGCCGAGCGGCTGGTGGCCGAGGTGAATCAGGGCGGGCAGCTGGTGGAAGAGGTGCTGCGCCAGGTCGATCCGCTGGTGCCGGTGCGGGCAGTGCGGGCGAGCCGGGGCAAGGTGGCGCGGGCGGAGCCGGTGGCGGCGCTCTACGAACAGGGGCGGGTGCGGCATCTGCCGGGGCTGGCGGCGCTGGAGGACCAGATGGCGCTGATGACCGCGCGCGGGTTCGAGGGGGCGGGCTCGCCCGACCGGGTCGATGCGCTGGTCTGGGCGCTGCATGAGCTGATCATCGCGCCTGCGGCGCAGTGGCGGCGGCCGCGACTCAGGGTGTTGTGAGGGGCTTTCGGCCAAAAGCTCAGCTGCCGATTCAGTGGAAATCCCCGCGCGGATCAAGCCCGAAGGGCGCCGCGCAAGCGCCGGACCGTCCCCGCGGGCCGGCGCTTGGTCGACGTGGGCGCGCGGATCAGGGGGCGTTCGGATTTGGCCGGGATAAAACGCGCTGTTCAGCCGTTGCAGCGCCGCCCCACGGTCCAGCGCTTGCGCGGCTTGCGCTGTGGGGCGGGCAGCGCGCTGTTGCGTAGCCTGCGTGCGCTCCGTTTCGATCTTCTTCTCATCCGACTGTCATAACCGCCTCAACCAAGCCGGCGGAGACGTCCGGCAGGGGAAGGCAAAGGAGCATCGCACCATGGCATTCGATTTCCTGCGGCGTGGCAGAGGCGAGGCGGCCCCCGAGCGCAAGGCGAGCGCCGCCGGGCCGGCGGTGGCCTGGCACAGTGCCGGCCGCGTGGCCTGGAGCCCGCGCGACACCGGCTCGCTGACGCGCACGGGGTTCATGGGTAATCCGGTGGGGTATCGCGCGGTCAAGATGATCGCCGAGGCCGCCGCGGCGCTGCCTCTGGTGCTGCAGGACCGGGAGACGCGGTTCGAGACCCATCCGCTGCTGGGGCTGGTGCGGCGGCCGAACCCGGCGCAGGGGCGGGCGGAGCTGCTGGAGGCGCTCTACACGCAGCTTCTGCTCTCCGGCAACGCCTTTGTGGAGGCGGTGCTGAGCGCGCCGGAAGCGGGTGCGATCCCCGATCACGGCCTGCCGCAGGAGCTGCATGTGCTGCGCTCGGACCGGATGCGGGTGATGCCGGGGGCGGACGGCTGGCCTGCCGCCTATGAATACGCGGTGGGCGCGCGCAAGCATCGGTTCGACGTGACCGGGCCGGTGCCGCCGGTCTGCCATATCCGCAATTTCCACCCGCAGGACGACCATTACGGGTTCGCCCCGATGCAGGCGGCGGCGATGGCGGTGGATGTGCACAACAGCGCCTCGCGCTGGTCGAAATCGCTGCTGGACAATGCCGCGCGGCCCTCCGGCGCGCTGGTCTGGCGCGGCGGCGACGGGCAGGCGGCCCTGGGCGAGGATCAGTTCCGGCGGCTGTCCGAGGAGATCGAGGAGAATTATCGCGGCGCCCGCAATGCGGGGCGGCCGATGGTGCTGGAAGGCGGGCTGGACTGGAAACCGATGGGGTTTTCGCCCAGCGACATGGAGTTTCAGAAGACCAAGGAGGCGGCGGCGCGGGAGATTGCGCTGGCCTTCGGGGTGCCGCCGATGCTGCTGGGGATCCCGGGCGATGCGACCTATGCCAATTATCAGGAGGCGAACCGGGCGTTTTACCGGCTGACGGTGCTGCCGCTGGCGGGGCGCGTCGTGGCGGCGCTGTCGGACTGGCTGGCGCGGCATATGGGGGCTGCGGTGGAGCTGCGGCCGGATCTGGATCAGATCCCGGCGCTGGCGGCCGAGCGGGAAGCACAGTGGAGCCGGATCGCGGGCGCCGATTTCCTGAGTGAGGCGGAGAAGCGAGCGCTGCTGGGGCTGCCGGCGCAGGTGGGCGCGGATGACTGAGCGGTTGCCGGGAGAGGCGCCTTTCGAATGCGTTCCGGGGCTGCGGCTGGCGGCGCATGAGCGGGTGAGCGCGATCCATCACGAGAATATCTGCCGCCGGCTTGAGCGGCTGGATCAGGCGATGGAACGGCTGGAGCGGCGGCTGTGGCTGACCGTCTACGGTGTGGTGGCGATGATCCTGGCGCAGGCGCTGCAATCGGTGCTGACGGCGGCGGGCGGTTGAGGCCCCGGGCAATCTGAGGAGAGGACGAATGGAGCAGGGCATGGGCCTCGAAACCGGTCTGGAGACCAAATTCGCGCGGTTCGGCGAGGGGCTGAGCATGAGCGGGGAGGCGGAGATCGCGGGCTATGCCAGCCTGTTCGGCCGCCCGGACCAGAGCGGCGATGTGGTGCAGAAGGGCGCCTATACCGCGGCGTTGAAGGCGCTGGCGGCGCGCGGGCAGACGGTGAAGCTGTTGTGGCAGCACGATCCGGCGCAGCCCATCGGCGTCTGGGAGGAGTTGCGCGAGGACAACCGCGGGCTCTGGGTCCGAGGGCGGCTGTTGCAGAGCACGCAGCGCGGCCGCGAGGCGGCGGCGCTGGTGGCTGCCGGGGCGCTCGACGGGCTGTCGATCGGTTATCGCACAAGGCGGGCCGAGCGGCGGGCCGAGGGCGGGCGGCTGCTGACCGAGCTGGAGCTCTGGGAGGTGTCGCTGGTGACCTTTCCGATGCTGAGCGGCGCGCGGGTGGCGGCCAAGGCGGCGGCCGAGGACACCGTCCTGCGCGACCTGGCTGCGGTCCTGCGGGATGCGCGGCACGAGCTGGCGCAGCGAGAGCGCGCCGAACCCAAACCGGAGAACAGGACAGGCGAATGAGCGAAAGCAAGGCGCCGGCGCAGGCCGGACAGGAGGCGCCCCTGATGCGCGAGGTAAAGCAGGCGATGGCAGGCTTTGTCCGCGAAGTCAGTGGGTTTCGGGATGAAATTCAAGCGAAACTTCAACAAACGGAAGAGCGACTGACCATGCTGGATCGGAAATCTCACCCGGCGGGGCGCCCGCCGCTGGCGGCTGCGGTCGAACCCGCCGCCCCCCATCGCAAGGCATTCAACGCCTATCTGCGCCACGGTGACGACGACGCGCTGCGCGGGCTGGAACTGGAGGGTAAGGCGATGTCGACGGCCGTCAACAGCGACGGCGGGTATCTGGTCGACCCGCAGACCTCGGAGGCGGTGCAATCGGTGCTGCAGTCGACCGCCTCGATCCGGGCGGTGGCCGCCGTGGTGCATGTGGAGGCGACCTCTTACGACGTGCTGGTGGACCATGCCGAGCTGGGCGCCGGCTGGGCGAGTGAGACCGGCGCGGTGACCGAGACCGATACGCCGCAGATCGACCGGATCAGCATCCCGCTGCATGAGCTGAGCGCGCTGCCGAAGGCGAGCCAGCGGCTGCTGGACGACAGCGCCTTTGACATCGAGGGCTGGCTGGCGGGACGCATCGCCGAGAAGTTCGCCCGCGCCGAGGCGGATGCCTTCGTCAATGGCGACGGCATCGACAAGCCGACCGGGTTCCTGACCCATACCAAGGTCGACACTGCCGCCTGGTCCTGGGGCAATCTGGGCTATGTGGCGACCGGCGCAGACGGCAGCCTGCCCGATGCCGATCCGATCGTCGATCTGGTCTATGCGCTGGGGGCGCAGTACCGGGCCAATGCGAGCTTTGTGATGAATTCGAAGACCGCCGGGATCCTGCGCAAGATGAAGGATGCCGATGGCCGCTTCCTGTGGTCGGACGGGCTGGCGGCGGGGGAGCCGGCGCGGCTGATGGGGTACCCGGTGCTGGTGGCCGAGGATATGCCGGATGTGGCCAGCGACGCCTATGCGGTGGCGTTCGGCGATTTCCGCGCCGGCTATACCGTGGCGGAGCGGCCGGACCTGCGGGTGCTGCGCGACCCGTTCAGCGCCAAGCCGCATGTGCTGTTCTACGCCACCAAGCGGGTGGGCGGCGACGTGAGCGATTTCGCCGCGATCAAGCTGCTGAAATTCGGCATCGCGTAACGCGGGCCGGATCGCGGGGCCGGATCGCCGGTGCCGTGGCGGGCGCGTGCCGGGATAACCCCTCGTGTTGTCTAGCTGCTCCCCTCCGTCCGAGCGACACGGGGGCACGGTGCGCGTCCGCGCCAAGGCGCAGGCCGCGAACTTCGGAGAGAGTGAATGATTTTGAGCGAAGAGAGCGCGATTGCCGATGCCGCGCTGCCGGTGGCGCGGTTCCGGTCGCATTTGCGGCTGGGCAGCGGCTTTGGCGAGGACGGGCTGCAGGACGATCTGCTTAAGGGCTTTCTGCGGGCCGCCATCGCCGCGATCGAGGTGCGCACCGGCAAGGTGCTGATGTCGCGGGAATTCGCCTGGGTGGTCTATGCTTGGTCCGATCCGCAGGGCGCGCGGCTGCCGGTGGCGCCGGTAACGGCGGTGGCCGGGTTCGTGCTGGTGGACGCTCAGTCGGTGGAGACTGCGGTGACGGCGGACCGCTACTGGCTGGAGCGGGACGCGCAGCGGCCGGTGTTGCGGCCGTCGGGCGTGCTGTTGCCGACCATCGCCACCGGCGGGCATGCGCGGATTGCGCTGACCGCCGGGATGGCGGCGGATTGGGACGGGCTGCCCGCCGATCTGGGACAGGCGGTGCTGCTGCTGGCGGCGCATTATTACGAATACCGCGACGAGACGGCGCTGGCGGCGGGCTGCATGCCCTTCGGGGTCAGCAGCCTGATCGAACGGTATCGCGCGCTGCGGCTGACGCCGGGGGCGGGTTCGGGAGCGGGGCAATGAGCCTGCCGGTGCTGAGCCGCCGGCTGGTGCTGGAGGCGCCGGTGCGGCTGCCCGACGGCGCCGGCGGTGCGATCGAGAGCTGGAGCACGCTGGGCGCGCTCTGGGCCGATCTGCGGCCGCGCACGGGGCGGGAGCGGGCGGAGGCGGGCGAGCCGGTCTCGACCATGTCCTATCGCATCGTGGTGCGCGGCGCGCCGGTGGGATCGGTGCAGCGGCCGAAGCCGGAGCAGCGGTTTCGCGACGGCGCGCGGCTTTATCTGATCCGGGCGGTGGCGGAGCACGATCCGGCGGGGCGCTATCTGGTCTGTTTCGCCGACGAGGAGGTGGCGGCATGAGCTATGCGATGGCCGGTGCCCTGCAGGCGGCGATCTATCAGTTGCTGGCGGCCGACACGGCGCTGGCGGCGCTGGTGGGCGGTGCGATCTATGACGGGCTGCCCGCCGGGGCCTTGCCGGAGACTTACGTGAGCCTGGGCCCCGAGGCGGCGCGGGATCGTTCCGACCGGGAGGGCGCGGGGGCGCTGCATCGGGTCACAATCTCGGTGGTGAGCGAGGCGCAGGGCTTTGCCACCGCCAAGGCGGTGGCGGCGGCGATCTGCGACGCGCTGGAGGATGCCGCTCCGGCGCTGAGCCGGGGCCGGGTGGTGGGGATTTGGTTCGAGCGCGCCCGCGCGCTGCGGACCGGCAGCGCCGGGCAGGCCCGGCGCATCGACCTGAATTTTCGTGCCCGCGTCGAGGACGACTAAGCGGGCCAGAGCAGGAGGCGGCAAATGGGTGCCCAGAACGGCAAGGATCTGTTGATCAAGGTGGACATGACCGGCGACGGGCTGTTCGAGACCATTGCGGGGCTGCGCGCCACGCGGGTGAGCTTCAACGCCGAGAGCGTCGATGTGACCAGTCTCGAGAGCCAGGGCGGCTGGCGCGAGCTGTTGTCCGGCGCCGGGGTGAAATCGGCGGCGATTTCCGGCTCGGGCGTGTTCAAGGATGCGGGCACCGACGAGCGGGCGCGGCAGCTGTTCTTCGACGGCGAGGTGCCGGATTTCCAGGTGATCATCCCGGATTTCGGCATCGTCGAGGGGCCGTTCCAGGTGACCGCGCTGGAATATGCCGGCAGCCATGACGGCGAGGCCACCTATGAGATGTCGATGGAGAGCGCCGGGGTGCTGGTGTTCACGGCGGTCTAGGCCATGGCCAATCCCTGGGCGGGCGAGGTGGCGCTGGTGATCGGCGGCGAGCGGCGCGTGCTGAAGCTGACGCTGGGCGCGCTGGCCGAGCTGGAGGAGGCGCTGGGCGAGGACACGCTGGTGGCTTTGGTCGAACGGTTCGAGGGCGGGCGGTTTTCCAGCCGCGATCTGCTGGCGCTGATCGGGGCGGGGTTGCGCGGCGGTGGCGCCGATCTGGGGCCGGAGGATCTGCTGCGGGCCGAGATCGAGGGCGGGCCTTTGGCGGCGGCGCGGGCGGCGGCGGAGTTGCTGGCGCGGGCGTTCACGGTGCCGGGGGAGGCATGAGCGGGATCGACTGGCCGGTGTTGCTGCGGGCGGGGCTGCAGGGGCTGCGGCTGCGACCGGAGGCATTCTGGCGGCTGACCCCGGCGGAGCTGGCCTTGATGCTGGGGCAGGGTGGCGGCGGGTCGCCGATGACGCGGGCGGGGCTGGATGCGCTGCTGGCGCGTTGGCCGGATGCGGAGAAGGGGCAAGAGGATGGTGGATAGCACGGGGGCCGATGATCTGGCCGACGCGGTCGATGGTCTGGAGGGCGGCTTTGGCGCGGCGGCGGATATGGCGGCGACGTTCGAGAGCGAGCTTTCGCGGATGCGCACGGCGCTGGCGGCGACCGGGCGGGATGTGGCGGTGCTGGAGCGCGGGTTTTCGCGCGGGCTGAAGCGCGCCTTCGACGGGGTGGTGTTCGACGGCAAGAGCCTGTCGGACGCGCTCGACGGGCTGGCGCGCACCATGGTGAACACCACCTATTCCGCCGCGATCCGGCCGGTGACCGATCATGTGGGCGAGCTTCTGGGCAGTTCGGTGCAGAGCCTGGTGGCGGGGCTGCTGCCCTTTTCCAAGGGGGGCAGTTTCGCGCAAGGCCGGGTGATGCCCTTTGCCAGTGGCGGGGTGGTGCGCAATGCGACGCTGTTTCCGATGCGCGGAGGCACCGGGCTGATGGGCGAGGCGGGGCCGGAGGCGATCCTGCCTCTGGCGCGCGGGCGCGACGGCAAGCTGGGGGTGCGCGCGGGCGGCGGCTCCACCGTCAACATGGTGATGAATGTGACCACGCCGGATGTCTCCGGCTTCCAGCGCAGCCGTGGCCAGATCGCGGCGCAGATGCGCCGGGCGCTGGATCACGGCGCGCGCAACCTTTGAGCGGGGGAGGTGGGGATGAATTTTCACGAGGTGCGGTTTCCTGCCTCGCTGAGCTTCGGCTCGGTGGGCGGGCCGGAGCGGCGGACCGATATCGTCACGCTGGCCAACGGGTTCGAGGAGCGCAACACGCCCTGGGCGCATGCGCGGCGGCGCTATGACGCGGGGCTGGGGATGCGCTCGCTGGACGACGTGGAGGTGCTGATCGCGTTTTTCGAGGCGCGGCAGGGGCAGATGTACGGGTTTCGCTGGAAGGACTGGTCGGATTACAAGTCCGGCCGCGCCCGGGCGGAGATCCGCTTTGACGATCAGGTGATCGCGCGCGGCGACGGGGCGACGACGGTGTTTCCGCTGATGAAGACCTATCGCTCGGGCGCGCACAGCTATGCCCGTCCGATCACCAAGCCGGTGGCAGGCACGGTGCGGGTGGGGCTGGAGCAGGACGAGTTGCAGGAGGCGGTCGATTACACCGTCGATACCGCGACCGGGCTTGTCACCTTTGTCCATCCGCCGGGGGAGGATCTGGCGGTGACCGCCGGGTTCGAGTTCGACGTACCGGTGCGCTTCGACACCGACCGGATTCAGACCAGCGTGGCTAGTTTCCAGGCCGGCGATGTGCCGAATGTGCCGGTGGTGGAGGTGCGGGTATGAGTGCGGGTCCAACTGTGGGGATGAGCGAGGCGTTCCGCGCCCATCTGGAAAGCGGGGTGACGACGCTGTGTCGCTGCTGGGCGCTGACCCGAACGGACGGGGTGGAATACGGGTTTACCGATCATGATCGGGCGCTGAGCTTCGGGGGGGTGACCTTCAAGGCCGAGACCGGCCTTTCGGCGCAGGCCCTGCAGCAGGCGACCGGGCTGGCGGTGGACAATACCGAGGCGGTGGGGGCGCTGAGCGATGCAGGGCTGAGCGAGGCGGAGATCGATGCGGGGCGGTTCGATGGCGCCGAGCTGCGGGCGTGGCTGGTGAACTGGGCCGATACCTCCATCCGCTGGTTGCAGTTTCGCGGCACGCTGGGGGAGATCCAGCGCGGGGGCGGGGCGTTTCGCGCCGATCTGCGCGGGCTGACCCAGGCGCTGAACCGGCCGCTGGGGCGGATCTATCAGAAGGCCTGCACTGCGGTGCTGGGCGATGGCGGCTGCCGCTTCGATCTGGACACACCGGGCTATGCCGAGGAGCGGGCGGTGGCCGAGGTCGAGGCGGCGCGGGTGTTCCGCTGGGACGATCTGGCCGGCTTCGAGCCGGGCTGGTTCGCACGCGGGCGGCTGGAGGTTTTGAGCGGGGCGGCAGAGGGGCTCTGGGGGTTGATCAAGCTTGACGCGCAGGAGGCCAGCACGCGGCGGATCGAGCTTTGGGAGCCGCTGCGGGCCGAGATCGCTTCGGGCGACATGGTGCGGCTCACCGCGGGATGCGACAAGCGGATGGAGACCTGTCGGCTGAAGTTCAACAATCTGCTGAACTTCCAGGGCTTTCCCGACATTCCGGGCGAGGATTGGGTGGTGGCGGTGCCGAAATCGACCAAACCCAATACCGGGGGCAGCCTGCGGTGAGCGCCCCTATGCAGGACGGCAGGCAGGACGTGGTGCGTGCCGCGCGCGGCTGGATCGGCACGCCCTATCGGCATCAGGCGGCGATGCGGGGCGCCGGGGCGGATTGCCTGGGGCTGGTGCGCGGGGTCTGGCGCGAGGTCTGCGGGGCGGAGCCGGTGGCGGTTCCTCCCTACACGATGGACTGGTCGGAGCCGCAGGGGGAAGAGCGGCTCTGGGCGGCCGCAAGGCTCTATCTGCTGGAGAAAGCCGGGCCGGCGGTGCCGGGCGATGTGCTGCTGTTCCGCATGCGTGCGGGGGCGGTGGCGAAACATCTGGGCATTCTGGCCGAGGTGGGGGCAGAGGCGTCTTTCATCCACGCCTATGCCGGGCGCGGGGTGGTGGAGAGCCCGCTGAGCGCGCCCTGGGCGCGGCGGGTGGTGGCGCGGTTTGAATTTCCCGAACGGGGATGAAAGGTTTTGGGGAGGGGCTTTGATGGCGACGATACTTCTGTCTGCGGCGGGGGCGGCGATCGGCGGCTCGGTCGGCGGCACGCTGGCGGGGCTGTCTTCGGTCGTGATCGGCCGCGCGGTGGGGGCGACGCTGGGGCGGCTGATCGATCAGCGGCTGCTTGGCCTCGGTGCCGATCCGGTGGAGACTGGCAAGGTCGACCGGTTCCGGCTGATGCAGGCGGGCGAGGGCGAGCCGGTGGCGCAGGTCTATGGCCGGATGCGGCTGGGCGGCCAGGTGATCTGGGCCTCGGATTTCCAGGAGACCAAGACGACGCGGGGCGGCAAGGGGTCGGCACCCGCGTCGAAGGTCACCGAATATAGCTATTCGGTATCGTTGGCGGTGGCGGTTTGTGAGGGCGAGGTTCTGAGCATCGGGCGGGTCTGGGCCGATGGCGAGGAGATCTCGCGCGCCGAGCTGAACATGCGGGTCTACCCGGGCAGTGCCGATCAGCTGCCCGATCCGCTGATCGAGGCGATCGAGGGCGCGGGCATGGTGCCGGCCTATCGCGGCACGGCTTACGTGGTGATGGAGGATGTGGACCTGTCGCCCTATGGCAACCGGGTGCCGCAGTTCACCTTCGAGGTGTTGCGGGCAGAGCAGCCCGGCGCCAGCGGTTACGGTTACGATCCGGCGCAACTCGTGCAGGGGGTGGCGCTGATCCCGGGCACCGGGGAATATGCGCTGGCCACGACGCCGGTTTACTACAGCGACGGCCCGGGCAGCCGCTGGGCGGCGAACCAGGCGACGCCCTCGGGGCTGGCGGATTTTCCGCGTGCCTTCGAGCAGCTCGGTGAGGAGTTGCCCGCCTGCGGGGCGGTGTCGCTGGTGGTGTCCTGGTTCGGCGGCGATCTGCGCTGCGGCGCGTGCCGCGTGGTGCCCAAGGTCGAGCATAAGGAGGCCGAAGGCGAGAATATGGCCTGGCAGGTGGCCGGGATGACCCGGGCCACGGCCGATGAGATCAAGCAGGTGGACGAGCGTCCGATCTACGGCGGCACGCCCACGGATGCGGCGGTGGTCGAGGCGATCCGGCACATGCGCGACGCCGGGCGACGGGTGATGTTCTATCCCTTCATCCTGATGGATCAGATGGCGGGTAACGGGCTGGTCGACCCCTGGACCGGGGAGGCGGAGCAGCCGCATCTGCCCTGGCGCGGGCGGATCACCCTGTCGCTGGCCCCCGGCGTGAACGGCAGCCCGGATGGCACTGCCGCGGCGGAGGCGGATGTCGCGGCCTTCATGGGCACGGCGACGGCGGCGGATTTCACCGTGGGCGATGGCACGGTCAGCTACAGCGGGCCGGAGGAATGGGGGCTGCGGCGGTTCATCCTGCACTACGCTGCGCTTTGTGCGGCGGCGGGGGGCGTGGAGGCGTTTTGCATCGGATCGGAGCTGCGCGGGCTGACGCAGATCCGCGGCGCGGGCGGCTTCCCGATGGTGGAGGCGCTGCGCGATCTGGCGGGCGAGGTGCGGGCGCTGTTGGGGCCGGAGGTGAAGCTGGGTTATGCCGCCGACTGGTCGGAGTATTTCGGCTATCAGCCGCAGGACGGCAGCGGCGACCGCTATTTCCACCTCGACCCGCTCTGGGCCGACGCGGAGATCGATTTCGTCGGCATCGACAATTACATGCCGCTGTCGGACTGGCGCGAGGGCGACGATCATCTGGACGCGCAGGCGGGGTGGGAGAGCATTTACGATCCCGCCTATCTCGACGCCAATGTGGAGGGCGGCGAGGGCTACGACTGGTATTACCATTCCGACGAGGCGGAGGCGGCGCAGATCCGCACGGCGATCACCGACGAGGCGCACGCCGAGCCGTGGATCTGGCGTTACAAGGACCTGCGCGGCTGGTGGGGGAACGATCATCACGAGCGGATCGGCGGGGTGCGGCAGGCCACGGCCACCGCGTGGGAGCCGCAGATGAAACCGATCTGGTTCACCGAGCTGGGCTGCGCGGCCATCGACAAGGGCACCAATCAGCCGAACAAGTTTCTCGACCCGAAATCCTCGGAATCGAAGCTGCCGAAATATTCCAACGGCCGGCGCGACGATCTGATCCAGTTGTGCTATCTGCGGGCGCAGCTGGGGCACTGGACGGAGGCGGGGAACAATCCGCTGTCGGAGGTCTATGGCGCGCCGATGCTGGATCTCTCCAACGCCTATGTCTGGGCCTGGGATGCGCGGCCGTTTCCCGCCTTTCCCAACCGTACCGACCTGTGGAGCGATGGCGAGAATTACCTGCGCGGGCACTGGCTGAACGGCCGGGTGGGGGCGCGGACGCTCGCCTCGGTTGTGGAGGAGCTCTGCGGTCGCGCGGATCTGAGCGATATTGATGTGGAGCAGCTGCACGAGGTGGTGCGCGGTTACTCCATCGGTCAGATCGACGATGTGCGCGCCGCCTTGCAGCCCTTGATGCTGTGTTATGGCGTCGATCCGGTGGAGCGGGACGGGTTGCTGCGGTTCCTGCCGCGTGATGGGCAAGGCGAGACGGCGGTGGACCGCGCGTTGCTGGCCGACAGCGATGAGGTCGACGGGCTGGTCGAGCAGGTGCGCGAGCCGGAGGCGGAACTGGCGGGCCGGGTGCAGGTCCGCTTCGTCGAATGGGGGGGCGATCACGATGTGACGGCCGAGCAGGCGGTGCTGGCCGATGATGCCACCCATGCGCTGGCGGTGACCGATTTGCCGCTGGCGCTGACCCGGGCGGAGGGGCGCGCGGTGGCCGAACGCTGGCTGACCGAGGCGCGGGTGGCGCGCGAAAGCGCCCGTTTCGCGCTGCCGCCTTCGGCGATGGCGCTGGGCGCGGGCGATGTGCTGCGGCTGCCGGGGGATGGCGGCGAGGGCCGCGCGCTCTATCGCATCGACCGGGTGGAGCAGACCGAGGCGCAACTCACTGACGCGGTGCGGATCGAACCGGCGGTCTATACGCCGTCGGAGCCGCTGGTGGGGCTGCCGTCGGTCCGCGCCTTTGCCGCGCCGGTGCCGGTGCTGCCGCTGTTCATGGACCTGCCGCTGATCACCGGTGACGAGGTGGCGCATGCGCCGCATCTGGCGGTTTCGGCAACGCCCTGGCCGGGGACGGTGGCGGTCTATGCCTCGGCCCTGGACGAGAATTACGAGCTGGACGAGATCATTGCCGCCCGCTCGGTCATCGGGCTGACCGAGACGCCGCTGGCGGCGGCGCGGGCGGGCGTCTGGGACGAGGGCGCGCCGGTGCAGGTCCGGCTGCTGAGCGGATCGCTGGAGAGCCGCGAGGCGCTGGCGGTGCTGAACGGGGCCAATCTGGCGGCGATCGGGGACGGCAGTACAGGGAATTGGGAATTGTTCCAGTTCCGCGATGCCAAGCTGGTGGACAGCAACACCTATCTGCTCACCGGCCGGCTGCGGGGGCAGGCGGGCAGCGACGGGCTGATGCCCGATGTCTGGCCGGCGGGGTCGTGGGTCGTGCTGATGGACGGGCGGCCGGTGCAGACCGATCTGACCCCGGCGCAGCGGCGGGTGGCGCGGCATTACCGCATCGGGTCGGCGCGGCGGGGCTATGACGACCCGTCCTATACCCATCTGGTGGAGGCGTTCGAGGGCAACGGGTTGCGCCCCTATGCGCCCTGTCATCTGCAGGTGGCGCGGGACGCGGCCGGGAACTACGCGGTGGGTTGGATCCGGCGCACCCGGGTGGTGGACGGCAGTGACTGGGCACTGGACGAGGTCCCGCTGGGGGAGGAGAGCGAGGCCTATCTGCTGCGGGTGATGCAGGGCGGCGCGCTGGTGCGGGAGGCGACAGTGAGCAGGCCGGAGTGGACCTATAGCGCGGCGATGCAGGCGGCGGACGGGCTGACCCTGCCGGCCACGCTGGAGGTCGCGCAGACCTCCGCCCGCTACGGGCCGGGGCTGTTTGCCCGGATCGATCTGCCGGAGTAGCGGCGTGCGGCCCCTGTTGCATGGGGATGTCAGCTGCGCCGCCCGGGCGCTCTACGCGGTGGAGCCGGGGCGGCGCGCAGCCCTTTGCCGGCGGATGCTCGGCGCGGCGGAGGTGGCGGACCGCTATCGCACCCGTCACGGGCGGCTGCATCCGCGCTGGGGCAACGGATCGCTGATGGCGGTGGCGCGCCGCCATCCGATGGCAGACGAGCCGGGGTTCGACGATCCGGAGTATTGCCGTTGCTTCGCGTTGGTGCTGGAGGCGCTGGCGGGGTTCAACCTGAAGCGCAGCCGATGCAGAGGGTGACGGCGGGGTTCAGTTCCAGCCGCCTCACCGCGATCTCTTCGCCGCAGTCCTCGCAATAGCCGAACTCGCCCTCTTCGATGCGGGCCAGGGCGGCGCGCAGCCCCTTGGCCTCCGCATCGCGGCGGGCCTGCTGTGCCTTGGCCATCGCCTGGTTCTGCAGGGCGTCCATGCGGCTGAGCCGGCCCACCGATTGCTGGTCGAGCTGCACCACCGCCTGGCCGTCCTGACCGAGGCGGTTTTCCTCTTCGATCTCCGTCAACCGCTGCCGGATCAGCGCGGCGAGGCGGGTGATGTCGCTTTCATTCATGAATCAAATCACCGTCATCACGGGTTTGCGTTTGGCGTTTTTTCGCCTAGATGCCATTCTAGCGACAGGAAAGGACGTTTTGCCATGCTGGAACCGCGCAAGAAAATCGCCCCCGTCGACCCGGTCTGGGACCGCATCCGGTCGGAGGCCGAGGATATCGTTCGCGACTCGCCGCTGATGGGCGGGCTGGTGCATGCCTGTGTCCTGCATCATGCGACGCTGGACAAGGCGCTGTCCTATCGGGTGGCGGCCAAGCTCAATTCCAACGAGATGTCGATGGTGGTGCTGCGTGAGATCGCCGATCAGGCCTATGCCGAGACGCCGGGGCTGGTCGAGGCGGCGCGCGCCGACCTGATGGCGGTTTACGAGCGCGATCCGGCCTGCCACCGGCTGGTGCATCCGCTGCTGTACTTCAAGGGATATCAGGCGATGCAGGCCTATCGCATCTCGCACTGGCTGTGGGAGAAGGGGCAGCATGATCTGGCCTATTTCTTCCAGATGCGGGTGTCGGAGATCTTTGGCGTCGATATCCACCCGGCCGCGCGGGTCGGCAAGGGGATCATGATCGACCACGCCCATTCCGTCGTGATCGGCGAAACGGCGGTGGTGGGCGACAACGTGTCCATGCTGCATTCGGTGACGCTGGGCGGCACCGGCAAGGAAGAAGAGGACCGCCATCCCAAGATCGAGGACGGCGTGCTGATCGGCGCCGGGGCCAAGGTGCTGGGCAATATCCGGGTGGGCCATTGCAGCCGGATCGCCGCCGGGTCGGTGGTGCTGCAGGATGTGCCGCCCTGCACCACGGTGGCGGGCGTGCCGGCCAAGATCGTGGGCGAGGCGGGCTGCGATCAGCCCTCGGTCACGATGGACCAGAACCTGACCGGCTGCGTCTGCGAAGATTGAGAGCGGGTCCGGACCCGGATGCAAGGGGCGCCGGGGCGCCCCTTTTTCGTTTGCAGCTGCTGGAGAGCGGCCTTGCCCGGAACAAGGCGCGAAATGCCGCCGGCCAGCGCCTCTGATCAGGCGGTGAACTCGTCGTAGGCCTGCAGCGCCTTGACCCCGTACATGTAGGACGGCCCGCCGCCCATCAGGATGCAGACGCCGACGGTCTCTTCGATCTCTTCGCGGCTGGCGCCGGCGTCGATCGAGGCCTTGACGTGAAAGCCGATGCAATCGACGCATTGCTTGGCGATGCCGAGCGCCAGCGCCATCAGTTCCTTGTTCTTGGCGCTGATCTTGCCTTCGGCGATCGAGGCCTCGTGCAATTTGCCGAAGCCTTCGGCAGTTGCGGCTTGCGCGGCGCCGAAGGTCTCCATGCCGTTTTGTGCTTCGTTCAGTACGTCAGTCCAGCTCATTGCGTGTTCCTCCTGGAGCGTGTGTGACACCGGAGGGGTAGCGCGCCGCAGTGCGGCGAGCTTTGATACACATCATGGGCGGACGGGAAACCCGCCTCAGGCCAGCATCGCCAGCGGGTTTTCCAGGTTGTCGGTGATGGCCTGCAGCAGTTCGGCCCCCAGCGCGCCGTCGATGACCCGGTGATCGACGCTGAGCGTCACGCTCATCACCGTGGCCACCGCGATCTCGCCATCCTTGCCGACCACGGGTTTCTTGACCCCCGCGCCGACAGCGAGGATCGCCCCGTGCGGCGGGTTGATCACTGCATCGAAATTGTCGATGCCGAACATGCCGAGGTTGGAGATCGCGAAGCTGCCGCCCTGGTATTCATGCGGCGCCAGCTTGCGATCGCGGGCGCGGGCCGCCAGATCCTTCATCTCGCCGGAGAGGGAGGAGAGCGATTTCATCTCCGCATCCTTCAGGACGGGCGTGAAGAGACCGCCTTCGATGGCGACTGCCACGGCCACGTCGGAGGGCTTCAGCTTCAGGATCCGGTCGCCGGCCCAGACGGCATTGGCATCCGGCACCTGTTGCAGCGCCAGCGCGCAGGCCTTGATGATGAAGTCGTTGACGCTGAGCTTGACGCCGCGGCTTTCAAGCTGCGCGTTCAGCTCGGCGCGGAACTTCAGCAGCGCGTCGAGCTTGATGTCGCGGCGCAGGTAGAAATGCGGGATCGACTGTTTCGCCTCGGTCAGCCGCGCGGCGATGGTCTTGCGCATGCCGTCGAGCTTGACCTCTTCGTACTCCCGGCCCTCGTACATCCGGGTCACCGCATCGGCACTCGGGCCGGTGGCGAGCGCCGGGGCGGCGGCCTGCGGGGCAGGGGCAGCTTCGGCAGCCGGGGCAGTGGCCGCTTTCGGTGCGGCACGCGCGCCCTCCACATCCGCCTTGACGATGCGGCCATGCGGGCCGGAGCCGGTGATCTGGCCCAGGTCCAGCCCCTTGTCGGCGGCGATCCGGCGGGCCAGCGGCGAGGCGAAGATGCGCTCGCCGGCCTTCACCGGCGCGGCCGGGGCTTTGGGGGCCTCGGCGGCTGCGGGAGCAGCGGGCGCCGCCTCGGTCTCCGGCTCCGGCGTGGCGGCAGCCGCCGCCGGGGCAGGCGTCGCGCCGATATCGTCGGCGCTTTCGCCCTCTTCCAGCAGCACGGCGATCGGGGTGTTGACCTTGACCCCTTCGGAGCCTTCGGCGATCAGCAGCTTGCCGATCACCCCTTCGTCCACGGCTTCGAATTCCATCGTCGCCTTGTCGGTCTCGATCTCGGCCAGCAGGTCGCCGGATTGTACGCTATCGCCCTCTTTGACCAGCCATTTGGAAAGCGTGCCTTCCTCCATGGTCGGCGACAGGGCGGGCATCAGAATCTCGGTGGGCATGGGTTTGCTCCTTACCGGTAGGTCACTTGTTTCGCCGCCTCGATCACCTCTTCGGTGGTGACCAGCGCCAGTTTTTCCAGGTTGGCGGCATAGGGCATCGGGACGTCCTTGCCGGTGCAGTTGATCACCGGGGCGTCGAGGTAATCGAAGGCCTCCTGCATCAGCACCGAGGAGATGTAGCCGCCGACCGATCCCTGCGGCCAGCCTTCCTCGACGGTGACGCAGCGGTTGGTCTTCATCACCGAGCGGATGATGGTCTCGGTGTCCATCGGACGCAGGGTGCGCAGGTCGATCACCTCGGCGGAAATGCCCTCTTCGGCCAGCTTGTCCGCCGCTTCCAGCGCGTATTGCATGCCGATGCCGAAGGAGACGATGGTCACATCCGTGCCCTCGCGCCAGATCCGGGCCTTGCCGAAGGGCACGGTGAAATCGTCCATCTCCGGCACGTCGAAGCTGCGGCCGTAGAGGATCTCGTTTTCCAGGAACACCACCGGGTTGGGATCGCGGATCGCCGATTTCAGCAGCCCCTTGGCGTCGGAGGCCGAATAGGGCATCGCCACCTTCAGGCCGGGGATCTGCATGTACCAGGCGGCGTAATCCTGGCTGTGCTGGGCGCCGACGCGGGCCGCCGCGCCGTTGGGGCCGCGGAACACCATCGGCGCGCCCATCTGGCCGCCGGACATATAGAGCGTCTTGGCCGCCGAGTTGATGATCTGGTCGATCGCCTGCATGGCGAAGTTGAAGGTCATGAACTCGACAATCGGTTTCAGCCCGCCGAAGGCCGCGCCGACGGCGACGCCGGTGAAGCCGTGTTCGGTGATCGGGGTGTCGATCACCCGTTTGGAGCCGAACTCGTCAAGCAGCCCCTGGCTGATCTTGTAGGCGCCCTGGTATTCGGCCACCTCTTCGCCCATCAGGTAGACGTCCGGATCACCGCGCATCTCTTCGGCCATGGCGTCGCGCAGCGCCTCGCGCACGGTCTGTTGCTTCAGCGTCGTGCCCTCGGGCCAGTCGGGCGTCAGGTCGGGTGCCGGGGCCGCGGGCGCGGCAGGGGCCTTGGGCGCCGCGGTCTCGCTCGCGGCGGCGGGGGCCGGTTCGGCCTCTGCGGCGGCAGGGGCGGGGGCAGCGACATCGCCCACCTCTTCGCCCTCTTCGACCAGCACGGCGATGGGGGTGTTGACCTTGACCCCCTCGGTGCCCTCGGCGATCAGCAGCTTGCCGACGATGCCTTCGTCGACCGCCTCGAATTCCATCGTCGCCTTGTCGGTCTCGATCTCGGCCAGGATATCGCCGGAGGAGACGGTATCGCCCTCCTTCACCAGCCATTTGGACAGCGTGCCTTCCTCCATGGTCGGCGACAGGGCGGGCATCAGAATTTCGGTTGCCATCTTAAGTCATCCCCCTCAGGCGTATACGTCGGTCCAGAGCTCGCTCACCGCGGGCTCGGGGCTCTCGCGCGAGAAATCGGCGGCCTGGTTCACGATATCCTTGATCTCTTTGTCGATCGCTTTCAGGTCGTCCTCGCTGGCGTGCTTGCCTTCCAGCAGCATGGCGCGGACCTGTTCGATGGGGTCGCGCTCCTCGCGCATCTTCTGCACCTCTTCGCGGGTGCGGTATTTCGCCGGGTCCGACATCGAGTGGCCGCGATAGCGATAGGTCTTGATCTCGAGGATGTAGGGCCCCTTGCCGGCGCGGCAGTGCGCAACCGCCTTTTCGCCCGCCTCCTTGACCGCCAGCACGTTCATGCCGTCGACGATCTCGCCGGGGATGCCGAAGGCCTCGCCGCGGTGATAGATGTCCTTGGTCGAGGTCGAGCGCGCCTGCGCGGTGCCCATGGCGTACTGGTTGTTCTCGATCACGAAGATCACCGGCAGGCTCCACAGCGCTGCCATGTTGAACGCCTCATAGACCTGGCCCTGGTTGGCGGCGCCGTCGCCGAAATAGGTGAAGGTGACGCGGCCGTTCTCCTTGTACTTGTCGGCAAAGGCGAGGCCGGCGCCGATCGGCACCTGCGCACCGACGATTCCGTGGCCGCCGTAGAAATGCTTTTCTTTCGAGAACATGTGCATGGAGCCGCCCTTGCCCTTGGAATAGCCGCCCTCGCGGCCGGTGAGCTCGGCCATCACGCCCTTGGGGTCCATGCCGCAGGCCAGCATGTGGCCGTGGTCGCGGTAGGAGGTGACGCGCTTGTCGCCCTCTTCGGCGGCGGCCTCCAATCCGACGACGACCGCCTCTTGGCCGATGTAGAGGTGGCAGAAGCCGCCGATCAGGCCCATGCCATAGAGCTGGCCGGCCTTTTCCTCGAATCGGCGGATCAGCAACATCTCGCGGTAGTAGGTGGTGAGTTCTTCGGCGGAAACGTTTGGTTTCCGGGAGCTTTTTCGCGTCGCCATGGCGGCTTCCCTCCCTCCAGAAAAGGATAGTTTAGCGTTAAACTATCTATTACAGGATTTCGCCGGCGCTGACGAGGGGGATTTTGAACGCCGGTGCGACACGGCTCCGTGAGGGAGGCTGGGTGACCGGGATGCCGAGAATTTGATGCCTGGTTCCGCAGTCTTGTGGCTTTGGAAATCACAGCGCAAGCCGCGCATGGGCTCTTGAGTGGAGAGGTGGAACTTACCGGATCACGATCTCGTCTGACCGCAGCAGCCCCAGCACCGAGCGCGCCTGCTGGTCCAGCAGGTCCAGGTCGAGGTAGTCGTCCGAGAGGCGATGGGTGAGGTTCTGCATCCGCGCGATCTCGGCCTCCAGCTTGTCCAGATCGGCGCGCAGCGCGTCGGCCTCGGCGGCGATCTCGACCCGGCGGAACAGCCCGTAATCCCCCTGCACGGCGGCAAAGGTGAAATAGGCGCCCACCGCAAAGGCGGCGGCGAAATAGATCAAAGCGCCAAAACTGGGCCGGTTGCTACGGGTCACGCGATTACTGCTTTCTGCCTCGAAGTCGCCCTTTGCGGACGTTGTTGATCACTATGCCACAGGTGATTCGCGGTGTGAATCCCCTTTCTGTCACAATCACTTGGCCGGGCAGCTTGTCGCTGACGGCCGATCCTGACCCCGCGTTTCGATTGAAACCGCCTGTCCGCACCCGCAGACTGGCGCCCGAGGACAATTCGGGAGGACCCGCGCCATGACCATCACACCGCCCCGCGCCGACCTGGGCACGCATGAGGTTTCCAACCAGCCCGCCCCGCGCGGCCGCCGCGATCTCTGGGCCGGAGATGCCGCCCTGCGCGGCGCGGTGGAGCGCGCAGGCGGGCGGCTGGACGATCTGGCCCAGGCCGGCGCCGCCTATGGCAGCGACGAAATGCTGTTCGCCGCCGAGGAGGCGCGCCGCGACAAGCCGCGGCTGATGCTGTTTGCCCGCTCCGGCCACCGGCTGGACGAGGTGCGGTTCAACGACGGCTACCATCAGGTGATGAAAACCGCCTCGGCGCTCGGCTATTCCAACGCCGCCTGGGACGGGACCCCGGGCGGGCATGCCACCCACGCCGCCCATGTCTATATGCTCAATCAGGTGGAGCCGGGCTGCTGCTGCCCGCTGACCATGACCTATGCCGGCGTTCCCGCGCTCAATGCCGATCCGGAGCTGGCGAAGATCTGGCAGCCCAAGCTGACCTCCGGCACCTACGACCCCTCCACAAGGCCGGTGACGGAAAAGGCGGGCGCGACGCTGGGCATGGCGATGACCGAGAAACAGGGCGGCTCCGACGTGCGCGCGAATACGACGAAAGCGGTGCGTGACGGCGATCATTATCGCCTCACCGGGCACAAGTGGTTCTGCTCGGCGCCGATGTCCGACGGCTTCCTGACGCTGGCGCAGGCCGAGGGCGGGCTGACCTGTTTCCTCGTGCCCCGCTGGCTGGAGGGGGAGCGTAACGGCATCCGGTTGCAGCGGCTCAAGGACAAGCTGGGCAACGTCGCCAACGCCAGCTCGGAAATCGAATACGTCAACGCACTGGCCTACCGGCTGGGCGAGGAGGGGGGCGGGGTGCGCACCATCATCGAGATGGTGCATCACACCCGTCTGGATACGGCGATGGCGCCTGCCGGCCTGATGCGCGCGGCGCTGGCCGAGGCGGCCTGGTGGGTGTCGGGGCGCTCGGCGTTCCAGCGGCGGCTGATCGACCAGCCGCTGATGCGGTCGGTGCTGGCCGATCTGGCGCTCGATTGGGAGGGCTCGGTGAGCCTGGGCTTCTTCGTCGCAGCCGCCTTCGACCGGACCGATGCCGAAAGCCGGGCGCTGGCGCGTATCGGCGTGGCGCTGGCGAAATATCTCGGCAACAAGCGCTGCGTCTCGGTGATCGGCGAGGCGATGGAGGTGCTGGGCGGCATGGGCTACGTGGAGGAAACCCCGATGCCCATGCTCTACCGCGAGGCGCCGCTCAACGGTATCTGGGAGGGCTCGGGCAACGTGATCTGCCTCGACATCCTGCGGACGCTGGCGCGGGAGCCGCTGGCGGGCGAGGTGCTGAACGCCACCCTGGACGCCGCCCGCGGCCGCGACAGCCGCTATGACGCCGCGCTGGAGGCGCACCGCGCCCGCTGGCCCGCCCTGCCGCCGGAGGGCGAGGCGCGCTGGTTCGCCGAAAACCTTGCCACCCTGCTGACCGCCGCGACGCTGTTCGACAGCGCGCCCGATGCGGTGGCGGGCGGTTTTGTCACCTCGCGCCTGTCCGGCGCGCGCGGCAGCCTGCCGGGGTCGGTCGCGGGATTGGATGCGGATTCGATCTTGCAAAGGCTGACGGGAGATGCACCCTTGTAAACGATCATTCGCAAGCCAGTTTCAGCCAGCGAGAGTGGCCCATGCCTGTCAGGCTGGGCCCCATAGGATGAAAGGAGTTTTCCGATGACCAACGAGACCTCAAGCCTCGAAAACCTGCAAACCGCCCTGTCGATGGAGCTGTCGGCGGCCACCCAATACCTGCTGCACGCCCATGTGCTGGACGATTGGGGCCTCGACAAGCTGGCCGCCAAGATGCGCGAGGAAATGCACGAAGAGCTGGAGCACGCCGGCCGCTTCACCGACCGCATCCTGTTCCTGGGCGGTGACCCGGTGATGGTGCCTGCGAAAACCCCGGTGCGCGCCAAGAGCCTGAAAGAGATGTTCGAGACCGACAAGGCCGACGAGAAAGAGGCGATCACCTTCTACACCCGCAGCTCCCGGCTGGCTTTCGAGGCCGACGATATCGGCAGCAAGGCGCTGTTCGAGGAGATCGCGCTGGACGAAGAGGGGCACTGGGCCTGGCTGGACCTGCAGCTGGACCTGCTGGAGCGGATGGGCGAATCCTCCTTCATCTCCAAACACATGACCGTCGAGAGCGAAGACGAGGACTGATCCGCCGCGCCCGATCTGCCGGGCGGGACGCAAAGCAAGGCAATGAAAAAGGCCCGGCGCGATGCCGGGCCTTTCCTGTTTCCGTGATGGCGTGCAATCAGCCGGCCAGCGAGGCCTGGAAGATGCTGTCGATGCTGTCCGCCAGCGTCTTGTCGAAGTCCTCGTCGCTCTGCTGCGCCGAGAGCCCCTCGGTCAGCGCGCGCGAGAAACTGGCGATCATGCCCTTGTTCTGGGCCAGCCGTGCGTTGGCCTCTTCGCGCGAATAGCCGCCCGACAGCGCCACGACGCAGAGCACGCGCGGGTGATCCACCAGCGGCTGGTAGAGGTTGGCTTTCTCCGGCAGGGTCAGCTTCAGCATCACCTGCTTGTCCTCGGGCAGCGCGTCGAGCTGTTTGGTGATCTCGGCCAGCAGGATATCCTCGGCCTCGGCCTTGTCGGCGATGGAAATGGTCACCTCCGGCTCGATGATCGGCATCAGACCGTGCGACAGGATCTGTTTGCCGATCTCGAACTGCTGCCCGACCACTGCGGCGATGCCGGAGGGCGAGGCGGCGTTGATGACCGAGCGCATCTTGGTGCCGAAGATGCCCTTGGACACGGCTTTTTCCAGCAGCGCGTCGAGATCGGGCATCGGCTTCATCATCTGCACGCCGTCGGCCTCATCGGCCAGACCCTTGTCGACCTTGAGGAAGGGGACGACGCCGCGCTCCTGCCACAGGTAGGTGGCGGTGGGCACCCCGTCGATGTCGCGGTCCATGGTCATCTCGAACAGGATCGCGCCGGCAATCCGGTCTCCGGTGAAGGCGGTCGATTTGATGATGCGGCTGCGCATCTGGTGGATCAGGTCGAACATTTCGGCGTCGGAGCCATAGGCATCCTCTTCCACCCCGTAGAGTTTCAGCGCCTTCGGGGTCGACCCGCCGCTCTGGTCGAGGGCGGCGATGAAGCCTTTGGCGGCGCGGATCTGTTCGGTCTGTTTCTGGTTTGACATATCGGTTTTCCGCCCAAATTGATGATCTATTGCGTGTTTTGCGGGGCTTGCCCCTTCTGCGATGTCCATAGGCAAGCGCGCGGCCCGTTGCAATTGCGTTAGCGCGAACAAAGGCCCTCACATCGCCCGTCGCGTTTGACAAAGACGCATCCGATGGCGTCGGATGGAAAAAGCAGAGGGAGGCGCGCATGGAACTCTACACCCCCGACAACCCGGTCTTTGCCACCTATATGATCGCCGCAGCGCTGATGGTGCTCAAGATCATGGGGCAGGGCTGGATGACCGTCTATCGCATGATGAAAAGCGACAGCGGGCTGGTGAACCCCGAAGACATCCAGAAAGGCCCGTTCAACAAGAGCCCCGATCCGGCGCAGCTTGAGGTCAACGATTACGTCGACCGCTCCCGCCGGATGCACCGCAACGACCTGGAGAACATCCCGGCGTTCCTCGCCGCCGGGCTGATCTATGTCGCCATCGCGCCGCCGCTCTGGCTGGCGCAGGTTCTGATGTACGGCTTCGTCGTTGCACGCGCCTGCCATGCGGTGGCCTATGCCACCCGGCAGATCCACGAGGTGCGCGCGACCTTTTACACGGTGGGATCGCTGATCGTCATCGCCATGGCGCTGCAGGTTCTGGCGGTGCTGCTGTTCTAGGCGCGGTCAGGCCTCGGCGGGGGCCGCGCGTTTGCGCAGCAGCACGTCGACGCCGGGCAGCACCTTGCCCTCCATCCACTCCAGGAAGGCGCCCCCGGCGGTGGAGATATAGGTGAAGCTTTCGCCGGCGCCCGCCTGGTTCAGCGCCGCCACGGTATCGCCGCCGCCGGCCACGCTGATCAGCTGGCCCGCGCGGGTCAGTTCGGCGGCCTTCTGCGCGGCGGCATTGGTGGCCGCGTCGAACGGCGCGATCTCGAAGGCGCCCATCGGGCCGTTCCAGATCAGCGTCTTGGCGTCATCCAGCACCGCGGCGATGCGCGCCACCGTCTCGGGGCCGGCATCGAGGATCATCGCGTCAGCGGGGCAGGCATCGGCGGGGACAACCTCGTTCGCCGCTCCGGCCTTGAACTCCCGCGCCACGACGACGTCGGAGGGCAGCAGGATCTGGCAGCCGGTCTGTTCCGCCTTGGTCAGGATGGCGGCGGCGGTGTCCAGCATGTCGTGCTCGCACAGCGATTTGCCGACGTCGATGCCCTGGGCCGCGAGGAAGGTATTGGCCATGCCGCCGCCGATCACCAGATGATCGACCTTTTCCACCAGGTTGCCCAGCAGCTCCAGCTTGGTCGACACCTTGGCGCCGCCCACCACGGCGACCACAGGCCGCTGCGGTTTGCCGAGGGCGGCCTCCAGCGCCTCCAGCTCGGCCTGCATCAGCCGACCGGCACAGGCAGGCAGGATGCGCGCCACGCCCTCGGTCGAGACATGGGCGCGGTGCGCCACCGAGAAGGCGTCGTTGCAATAGATGTCGCCCAGCGCCGCGATCTCGGCGGCCAGATCGGCGCAGTTCTTTTCCTCGCCGGCGTGGAACCGGGTGTTTTCCAGCAGCAGGATCGCGCCGTCCTCCAGCGCGGTCAGCGCCGCTTCGGCGGCAGGACCCCGGCAATCGGCGCAGAACGCCACCGGCGCGCCGAAGGCGGCCTCCAGCGCGGGCACCAGCGGCAAGAGAGACATCTCCGGCATATGCTTGCCCTTGGGGCGGCCGAAATGGGCCAGCAGGATCGGCTTGCCGCCGGCGGCGCGGATATCGTTCAGGGTCGGGGCGAGGCGGCGGATGCGGGTGTCGTCGCTGACGCTGCCGTCGTCTTCGAGCGGCACGTTGATATCCACCCGCACCAGCACGCGCTTGCCGCGCAGATCCATGTCGTCCAGCGTCTTCCAGCCCATATCGTCACCTCGAAATCGAACGGTCGCACTTCGCCGCGTTGTTTCCCCGGAATTGACCGTCAGGTCAATGCGTGACTTGGCATTCCGCCGCCCCCGTCTTAGGTATCTGGGCAAATGCCAAGACAGGAGCGCCAGATGGCCGAGATCAAAGACCCCGAAAACACCATCCTGATGGAGCTGAAAGACGGCACCGTCGTGATCGAACTGCTGCCCGACGTCGCCCCCGAGCATGTCGCGCGGATGAAGGAGCTGGCCCGCGCCGGCGCCTACGACAACGTCTGTTTCCACCGGGTGATCGACGGCTTCATGGCCCAGACCGGCGATGTGAAACACGGCAATATGGAAGAGGGCTTCAACCTGCGCATGGCGGGCACCGGCGGGTCCGACCTGCCCGATCTGCCGGCAGAGTTCTCCCGCCTGCCGCATGACCGCGGCACCCTCGGCGCGGCGCGCAGTCAGCATCCGAATTCGGCCAATTCGCAGTTCTTCATCAACTTCGGCGACAACCATTTCCTGAACGGCCAGTACACCGTTTATGGCCGGGTGATCGAGGGCATGGACTTCGTCGATGCCATCACCCGCGGCGAGCCGCCGGCGAACCCAGATCGGATGATCAGCGTCAAGGTGGCCGCCGATGCGTAAGCTGGCGATCCCGGCAGCGCTGGCGGCCCTGGTGGCCGGGCCGGCGCTGGCCACGGAACTCACCATCGAGGTGGAGGGCGAGGGCGCCAACGGCACCATCGTCATCGACATGGCCGACGACGTGGCGCCGGGCCACGTGGCCCAGATCGCCGCGCTGGCGAAAGAGGGCGCCTATGACGGCGTCGTCTTTCACCGGGTGATCGACGGCTTCATGGCGCAGACCGGCGACGTGCAGTTCGGCAAGCTGGGCAGCGATATGCGCCGCGCCGGCATGGGCGGCTCCGACCGGCCCGATCTCAAGGCCGAGTTCTCGGATCTGCCGTTCGACCGCGGCGTGGTCGGCATGGCGCGCGCCCAGAACCCCGACAGCGCCAATTCGCAGTTCTTCATCATGTTTGCGCCGGGTCCCTTCCTCAACGGTCAGTACACCGTCGTGGGGCGTGTGACCGAAGGCATGGACGTGGTCGACGCGATCAAGCGCGGCGAGGGGCCGAACGGCGCGGTCATCGGCCAGCCCGACGTGATGAAAAAGGTCACGGTGAGCGAGTGATCATGGCGGGGGCCACGGGATACGAGCCGCTGCAGACGCTCAAACCCGTGGCCCCCGACCTGTGGATCGTGGACGGACCCGCGATCCGGTTCTACGGCATGCCGTTTTCCACCCGCGCCACCGTGGTGCGGCTTGAGAGCGGCGAACTCTGGGTGCATTCGCCGATCCTTCTGACCGAGCCGCTGCGTGCCGCGCTCGATGCGCTGGGGCCGGTGCGCCACCTGATCGCGCCCAACTGGATCCACTACGCCTATATCTCCGAATGGCAGGCAGCCTGGCCGCAGGCGCAAAGCTGGGCCGCCCCCGGCGTGGCCGAGCGTGCGGCGTCGCGCGGCATGGATATCACCTTCGATCACGACCTGAGCGATACCGCGCCCGAAGCCTGGGCCGGGCAGATCGATCAGATGATCGTCAAGGGCAGCAAGCTGCACCGCGAGGCGGTGTTCTTTCACTGCGCCAGCCGTACCCTGATCCTGACCGACCTGATCGAGAATTTCGAACCGGCCAAACTGCCCTGGTGGATGCGCCCGGTGGTGCGGCTGGCGGGGATCTCGCACCCGAAAGGCCACATGCCGCCCGACATGTACGCCACCTTCGACAAGGCGCAGCTGGGCGCCTCGGTGCAAGCGATGCTGGACTGGGGGCCGGAGCGGGTGATCCTCGCCCATGGCCATTGGTACGAGGCGAACGGGGCGGAGGCGCTGCAGCGGGCGTTTCGCAGGGTACTCCCCAGTCAGACATAGCCGCGCAGGTCGGGTAAGGGGGCTGTCTGCTCCCTCTTTGTGCCGCCCAAAAGAAAAGCGCCGCAGAACCCCGCGGCGCTCGTCCCGGCAGGGGCGGACCCCTGCGAGATAGCGGTGCCTTACGCGGCGCCTTCCGGCTTTGCGGCCGGAGCGGCAGCCGGCTTCGGCGCGGCTTTGCCGCCGCCGCTGAGCGGATCGTCCTGACGCTGGACCGAGCCTTCGAAATGCGCGCCGCTCTCGATGGCGATGGTCTTGTGGATGATGTCGCCCTCGACCCGTGCGGTCGAGGTCAGGCGCACCTTCAGGCCGCGCACACGGCCCACGATGCGGCCGTTGATCACAACGTCATCGGCCGAAATCTCGCCCTTGATGGTGGCGGTTTCGCCGACGGTCAACAGGTGCGCGCGGATGTCGCCCTCTACGGTGCCTTCGACCTGGATATCGCCGGTGGTCTTGAGGTTGCCGGAGATGTGCAGATCCGAGGACAGCACCGATGCCGGCGGTTTCGCCTTGGGCGCGCTCGACTTGTAGTCGCTCGGGGCCGGGCTCGGGGCCGCCGACGGCTGTGCGGACGGTGCGGCGGCTTCCGACGACTTGGAGCCGGGTTCGTTGATTTTGCTCTTAGAAAACATTTCTCGCAGCCTTGATGTAGGTCATGGGGTTCACTGGTCTTCCGTTCACCCGGACTTCGTAATGCAGGTGGGTGCCGGTGGACCGTCCGGTGTTACCCATATCAGCAATGTGATCCCCGCGCGAGACCCTTTGGCCCTTCTTCACATGGACGCGCGAGGTATGGGCATAACGGGTTTCAAGCCCGAAGGCGTGCTTGATCACAACCACCTTGCCATAGCCCGATTGCCAGCCCGCATGGGTGACGATTCCATCGGCGGTGGCAAAGATATGGGTTCCGTGGGGGCCGGCGAAGTCGGAGCCGTTGTGCATCCGCCGGCCGCCTGTCTTGGGGTCGCGGCGATAGCCGAAGCCGCTGGTGTAGCGCACCGAGCGGTGCACCGGATTGGCAAAGGGCGCCTTTTCCGCGGCGATGCGGTAGAGGTTCAGCTTGTCCATCTGGTGCAGCAGCGTGTTGGCGCGCAGCTCGTCCGGGGTGAGTTCCTCGCCCCGGGTCGAAAACGAGATCGGCGTCAGCGGGCCGCCCTGGCCGGAGTAGCCGCTGCGCACCTGTTCGATGATCCGCTCCGGCGGCATGCCGGCCTGGCGGAACATCTTGTTCAGCGGCTCGACCGAGATCGCCATCGCCTCTTCCAGCTGGCGGAAGATCTGGTCGTTGCGCTCGCGCATCAGCTTGATTTCCAGCTCCAGCTCGTCGCGCTGTTCCAGCGCGGCATGGGCATCGGCCTGGATGCGGTCGCGTTCCAGCGCGGCATCGGCCAGCGCGGTGGTCATGAAATCCATCTGCACCGGGATCACCGGATCGGCGGCCAGCCCGCCGGTGCCGTTGCCGTCCTGCTGCAGCTCGGCCAGCGCCTTGCGGGCGTTTTCACGGTCGCGCATGGTTTCGCGCAGCGTGGTCTGGATCACCTCGATGCCGGTCTCCAGCTCGCGCCGCCGGGTTTCCGAGGCCAGCAGTTCCGACTGCATGCTGGAGATCTGCTGCAGCGCCGCGTTGAACCGGCCCTGGGCGGCCAGCGCCTCTTCGGCGCGGGCATCGCGTTCGGCCGACAAAAGGTTCAGCCGTTCCTGATAGATCCGCTGATCGCGCTTGGCCTGTTCGCGGAAATTGCCGCTGCCGATGCTGTCCATCATCACGATGGCACTGGCCACGATGGCCCAGGCCACGATCGCCGAGGCGCCGCTGATCGCGATCAGCTGGGTGCTAGGTCGCAGGCGGATAAAGCGGGTATCGGTGTCCGATTTGAGAAAAACGCGGCGTTCGGGAAAGAGCTTTTCCAATGCCGCATGAACCTTGATTGCGAGTCTTGTACGCAAACCGCTGTCCTTGTCCCATCCCCCGTCCGGAGTGACTGCTCGTCCGGACTTATGAGGCGAGTGCATACCGCCCGTATCCCGTTTGGGCAAGTTTGTTGACCCGTTTGCGGGGATTTCCGCACTAAACAGCGGTTTTTTTGGCAAGAAACTGCCGACCCAAGCGGGGCCGTGCCGCCGACGGCACCGGATCGCCCTGCGATCCATGCAGATCCGGCGGCAGACCGGCGCGCGTGGTTGAGGCTGCCGGTTCCGTGTCAGGGCAGGGGGCGGCCACTCACGTCAGGGGTGATCCGGCCCCTGTCCGGCGTCTTTCGCACGGCAGGGGGGCGGGCTTTCGACGGTGCGTACGTTTCGGCGGGCAAAGTGTACGTTTCGCACCGCATGTTGGTCCGGCGCGGCCGTGGTATTTGGTTCAGCCGGCCAGCTCTTTCGCCGCCTCCAGAACCTCGGCTACATGGCCGTCGACTTTCACCTTGGGCCAGATGCGGGCGATCTTGCCCTCGGCATCGATCAGGAAGGTCGCGCGCTGAATGCCCATCGACTTCTTGCCGTACATGTTCTTTTCGACCCAGACGCCATAGGCCTCGCAGACCGATCCGTCCTCATCCGACAGCAGCGGCACGGTCAGGCTGTGCTTGGCGACGAATTTGTCGTGCTTGGCAACGGTATCGCGCGAGATGCCGAACACCTGCACCCCGGCATCGGCAAAGGCTTGCAGATGCTCCGAAAAGCCGATGGATTCCTTGGTGCAGCCCGGAGTATCATCGCGCGGATAGAAAAACAGAACAACGGCACTGCCGCGCAGACCCGACAGGCTGACCTCGCCGCCGCCATCGCGGGGCAGGGTGAAATCGGGGGCGGTATCGGAAATATCGGGCATCGGGTGACTCCGCTGACATGGTTGAACAGATGGGTTCCATAATAGACCGCCGCAGGCAACCGGAAAGGGGTGCCCGGCGGATCGTCCGGGCGCAGCGGCGGGGCCGGGGCCCGGTTCGGGATCGGGGCCGTGACGCAGGCTGATCCGCACAGCGCCCGGCCCGCCGGAGGCCGCGGTCGCCGGGTGCTGTCGCGCGCCGGGCTGTGGGGCCTGCGCCTGGTCGCGTTTCTGGTGTTGCTGGCCTCGCTGGCGGTGCTTGTGGGCGTGAACAAGCGGTTGCGCCCGCCGGACTGGCTGCGCGACCGGCTGGAAGCCCGCATCGAGCAGAGCCTGGATGGGATGCAGATCGCCTTTGGCGATATCGGGCTGGTGATCCGTGAGGGGCTGCGCCCGCGCCTGCATCTGCAGGACGTGGTGCTGTCGGAGGCCGACGGGCGCATTCTGGCGCGGCTGTCGGACGCGGAGGCGAGCCTGGCGCTGCGGCCGCTGTTGCAGGGACGCGTGCAGCCCAAGCGGATCGCGCTGAGCGGTGTTTTCGCCACCCTGCTGCGCGACCGCGAGGGGGCGGTGTCGCTGGCGCTGGATACCGCTGCGGCGCCGGTTGGCGAGGCGGCCGGGATTCCGCAGCTGATGGAGGATGCCGAGCAGCTCTTGTTGCGCCCGCAGCTTGCCGCGCTGGTCAGGCTCGACGTGGACGCGGTGACCCTGCGCTATGAGGACCGGCGCACCGGCAAGGCCTGGACGCTGGACGGCGGCGAAGTGAAGCTGGAGCGCGACGGCGACGATCTGCGCTTCGGTTCCAGCTTCGCCCTGCTCAGCGGGCGGGACTATGCCAGCTCGGTCGAGGCGAATTATTCCAGCCGGATCGGCGAGACGCGGGCCGCATTCGGCATCTCGGTCCAGGATATCGCCGCCCCGGACATCGCCGCGCAAAGCCCGGCGCTGCGCTGGCTGGAGGTGCTGCGCGCGCCAATCTCGGGCGCGCTGCGCGGCGGCGTCGACGAGGCCGGCGCAATCGGGCCGCTGTCGGCCACGCTGCATATCGGCGCCGGCGCCCTGCAGCCGACCGAGGCGACCCATCCGGTGCCCTTCAGCGGCGCGCGCAGCTATTTCACCTACGATCCCAAGGCGCAGACCCTGACCTTCGACGAGATGTCGGTGGACAGCGCCTGGGGCTCCGGCCGCGGCGAAGGGCACGCCTATCTCGGCGGGATCGAGACCGGCACGCTGACCGATCTGGTGGGGCAGTTCACCTTCAGCGCCAGTGCGCTCAACCCTGCCGGGCTCTACCCCGAGCCGCTTCAGATCGAAGGCGGCACGGCCGATTTCCACATGGAACTGGACCCGTTCCGCCTGACCATGGGCCAGATGCGTCTGACCGAAGGCGGCAGCGCGCTGGACCTGTCCGGTACGCTCACCGCCGAGGCGGAGGGCTGGGACGTGGCGGTGGACGGCAAGGTGGACAGCCTGACGCCGGCGCGGCTGCTGGAGCTGTGGCCCGCTTCGGTGGCGCAGAAGCCGCGCACATGGGTGCAGGAGAATATCCTCGACGGTACCATGCGCGATATCGACCTGGCGCTGCGGCTGAACGAGGGCAGGAAACCCGACATTTATGCCGACCTGGAATTCGACGGCGCCAGCGTCCGCTACAACCGCTACCTGCCGGTGATGACCGGGGCCTCCGGCGCGCTGACGCTGGACCGGGGGCGGCTGGCGGTCACCGCCAGCCGCGGGATCGTCACCGCCGAGCAGGGCGGCGATCTGGATATCTCCGGGTCGTCTTTCATCATCCCCGATATCTCGATCAAGCCCGCGGCCCCGGCGGTTGTCCGGCTGCGCGCGGCGGGGTCGGCGACCTCGGTGATGTCGATGCTGGCCGGGCCGCCGGTGCAGGCGCTGCGCGACACCGATCTGCCGGTGGACATGGCGCAGGGGCAGGCGCGGCTGGAGGGCACATTGTCTGTGCCGCTGAAAAAGGGCGTGCCGTTCGAGGAGATCGACTTTCACGCCGAGGGTGTGCTCAGCGATGTGAGTAGTTCGGTTTTGGTGCCCGGGCAGGAGGTCTCGGCCACCGCGTTGCAGGTGAAGGCGGACCCGAGCCGGGTGCAGATCGAGGGCACCGCCCGTATCGGCGCCCTGCCGGTGGTGCTTCGCTGGCGCCAGCCGATTGGTCCCGGCGCGCCGAAACGCAGCCGTGTGGAGGGGCAGGTGGAGCTGTCGCAGACCCTGATCGACACCTTCGCCATCGGCCTGCCGGAAGGCAGCGTGACAGGACAGGGTACCGGCGCCTTCACCCTCGATCTGGTGCATGGGAAGCCGCCGGCGCTGCATCTGAGTTCGGATCTGCAGGGGGTCGGGCTGGCGATCCCGACGCTGAGCTGGCGCAAGCGGCAGGACGATACCGGGATGCTCGATCTCTCGGGCACGCTGGGCGATCCGGCCCGGATCGAGCATCTTTCGGTCGAGGCGGCGCAGCTGACCGCGGCCGGCAGCGTGATCAGCCGCAAGGGCGGCGGGCTCGACCGGGCGCTGCTCAGTTCGGTGCGGCTGGGCAGCTGGCTGGAAGGCGGCGTGGAGCTGACCGGGCGCGGCGAGGCGGCGCCGGACGTGCGCATCATGACCGGGGTGCTGGACCTGCGCCGCGCACCGGAGTTTCAGGGCGGCGCCGGCGGCGGGGCGCTGCGGATGCGCCTCGACAGGTTGCAGATTTCCGACAACCTGGCGCTGCAGGGCTTTTCCGGCGATTTCACCACCTATGACGGGCTGCGCGGCACCTTTTCCGGCAAGCTCAACGGCCAGACCCCGGTGCGCGGCAGGGTCGAGCCGCAGGCCGGCGGCACGGCGATCTTCGTGCAGTCCGACGATGGCGGCGGCGTGTTCCGATCGGCCGGGATCCTCAATCAGGGCCACGGCGGCGCCTTCGAGCTGGCGCTGCATCCCGCGGGCGGGCCGGGGGTCTATCGCGGCAAGCTGCGGGTAAAGAATATACGGGTCAGGGATGCCCCGGCGATCGCCGCGCTGCTGAACGCGGTCAGCGTGGTGGGTCTGCTGGACGAGATGACGGGCCAGGGCATCCAGTTTTCCGAGGTGGAGGCGAGCTTCCGGCTGGAGCCGGACCGGGTGACGCTCTACGAAAGCAGCGCCACCGGCCCCTCGATCGGGTTGTCGATGGATGGGGTCTATGACCTCAGCCGCGGCATTCTGAACATGCGCGGGGTGATCTCGCCGATCTATCTGATCAACGCGGTGGGCAGCATCCTGACCCGCAAGGGCGAGGGGGTAATCGGGTTTTCCTACACGCTGAAGGGGCCGGCGGCGGACCCCACGGTGCAGGTCAACCCGCTGTCGGGGCTGGCGCCGGGCATCCTGCGCGAGATATTCCGCGGCGCGCAGCCGACCATGCCGGGCGAGGAACCGGCGGTGTCTGACCAGCCGGCGCGGCGCGCGCCGTCGCAGGTCGAAGGCTCCGGCGGGCGCTGAGCGGCTGCGAGGGGCCACGCGCCGTTTATGCGGGCGGAGAACGCGGGGCATGGCCAAACGCCGCGCGGCGTCCTATAGCGCGGCGCATGAAACTGAGCGATTTCGATTTCGATCTGCCCGAGGCGCTGATCGCCACGCGGCCCGCCAGCCCGCGCAGCTCTGCCCGGCTGCTGGTGGCCCGGGGCGATGCGATCGCCGATGCCCATGTGCGCGATCTGCCCGACTGGCTGCGCCCCGGTGACCGGCTGGTGCTGAACGACACCCGGGTGATTCCGGCGCGGCTGAGCGGCACGCGCGCCCGGTCCGGCCCGCAGGGCGAGACCCGCGCGCGCATCGAGGTGACGCTGCTGGAACCGCGCGCCGACGGCAGCTGGGGCGCGCTGCTGAAGCCGCTGAAGAAAATCCGGGTCGGCGAGGTGATCGTGTTTGCCGCCGGTCTCAGCGCCACGCTGGAGAGCGTGTCGGAGGGGCAGGGGCATCTGCGCTTCAACCTCGCGGGCGAGGATTTCGATGCGGCGCTGGCCGAGGCGGGCGCGATGCCGCTGCCGCCCTATATCGCCGCCAAGCGCCCCGCCGACGAACAGGACAAGACCGATTACCAGACGGTCTGGGCCAAACGCTCCGGCGCCGTCGCCGCCCCCACCGCCTCGCTGCATTTCGATGCGGAGCTGCTGGATAAGCTGCACCAGATGGGCGTGGATTTCACCTATGTCACCCTGCACGTAGGCGCGGGCACCTTTTTGCCGGTGAAGGTGGAGGATGTGACCACCCACCGGATGCACGCCGAATGGGGCCAGGTCAGTGCCGAGGCGGCGGCCGAGATCGCCGCGACCAAGGCCGCCGGCGGCCGGGTGATCCCGGTGGGCACCACTGCGCTGCGGCTGATCGAGACGGCGGCGCGCGACAGCGGAGAGATCGCGCCGTGGGAGGGGGAGACCGATATCTTCATCTACCCCGGTTTCCGGTTCCGGGTGACCGATGCGCTGATGACGAATTTCCACCTGCCGAAATCCACGCTCTTGATGCTGGTATCTGCCCTGATGGGGCAGGAGCGGATCCGCCGCATCTACGATCACGCGGTGGCGGAGAGGTACCGGTTCTTTTCCTACGGCGATGCCTCGCTGCTGATTCCCTGAGGGGCAGACCTGGAACGGGCCAGAGAGCCTGGCCGATTTGTTCCCTCGCGCAGACTCGAGGCCGCAGACCGCCTCTCGTGCATTGCAAGCAATCGGCGAGAGAGACGCGCCTGCCGGACCGTCCCGTCGCGCCAAAGGCGCGCCGCTCAATGTTCGGCACGCGTCCGGCGCGACGATCGGATGCTTTGGCGACGTGGACGCGTCGTTCAGAGGGCGTTCGGATAAGGCAGGAACAAAGCGCGCCAATCGCCGGTTTCATCCCCGTCCGACCATGAACAGGTCTCTTGCAGCGGGGCCTGTGCTCGCGCTAGGCCTGCAAAAAAGCCCATGGTTTCAATGCGGGGTCTGCCTGAATGCGACATGGACGGTGTCGCGGACAGGGCGGACGCAGCTGACTCGCACCGATAGCCGGGGCAGACCGTTGGACACCAAACCGGGAGGCCCGGATGCAACAAGTTCTGTCGAGCGCCTGGGCATTGCTGCTGGGGATGGGCCTGCTGATGATCGGCAACGGCCTGCAGGGGACCCTGCTGGGCGTGCGCGGCGAGATCGAGGGGTTTTCGACACTGCAGATGTCCTTTGTGATGTCGGCGTATTTCGTCGGCTTCCTCGGCGGGTCGAAGCTGGCGCCCGAGATGATCCGGCGGGTGGGGCATGTGCGGGTCTTCGCGGCGCTGGCCTCCTTCATATCGGCGGTGATGATCCTCTACCCCATTTTCACCGACCCGATTGCCTGGTCGCTGGGCCGGGTGGTGATCGGGTTCAGCTTTTCCGGCGTGTATGTGACGGCGGAAAGCTGGCTCAACAACGCCGCCGACAACCAGAACCGCGGCAAGGCGCTGTCGATGTACATGATCGTGCAGATGGCGGGCATCGTCATCGCGCAGGCGCTGATGCTGCTGGGCGATCCGGCAGGCTTTGACACCTTTGTGCTGGCCTCGGTGCTGATCTCGATCTCTTTCGCGCCGATTCTGCTGTCGATCAGCCCGACCCCGGCGTTCGACACCACCAAACCGATGAGCCTGAGAAAGCTGATGGAAACCTCGCCGCTGGGCTGTGTCGGCATGTTTTTGATGGGCGGGGTCTTTGCCGCGCAGTTCGGGATGAGCGCGGTCTACGGCGCGCGGGTGGGTCTGAGCGTGCCGGAAATCTCCGGCTTTGTCGCCACCTTCTATGTGGGTGCGGTGGTGCTGCAATATCCGCTGGGCTGGCTGTCGGACCGGATGGACCGGCGGGTACTGATCCTGCTGGTCGCCGCCGGCGGCGGCGCGGGTGCGCTGGTGGGTATGATGCTGGGCGGTTTCTACGCCCTGCTGCTGGTCTCGGCCTTCCTGGTCGGGGGGATGACCAACCCGCTCTATTCGCTGCTGATCGCCTATACCAACGATTACCTGGAACATGACGATATGGCGGCGGCCTCGGGCGGGCTGATCTTCATCAATGGTCTGGGAGCGATTGCCGGACCGCTGATCACCGGCTGGCTGATGGCCGACGGCGTGCTGGGTCCGGCGGGGTTCTTCGTACTGATGGCCGCGTTGCTGTTTTCGCTGGCCGCCTATGGCCTTTATCGCATGACCCAGCGCCCGGCGGTCCCGGTCGAGGATACCGGCACCTTCGCGCCGATGACTCCGGCCTCCACCCCGGTGGCGGTGGAGCTGGCGCAGGAATATGTGATCGAGGCGGAAATCGAGGCCGAACAGGATGCGCAAGAAGACAGCGATGCGGCGTAATACCGCACGGAATATTGCCGCTGTTGCAAATTGTTACTGTATCTGCGGCGCAAAGCGTTCTTAGACTGATCGTCAAACCTGAAAACGGCGGCAGCAACAGAAGTGGAGTTTGGCCGATGGTTGGCCCGGAGGAGATTTTGGAGTTCTGGCTGGATGAGGTCGGTCCCCAAGGGTGGTACGCGCAGGACGATGCGCTGGACGACGCCATCCGCGACCGTTTCATGGAGGCCTGGGAGAGCGCCTGCGCCGGCAGTTACTCGCTGTGGCTGACCTATCCCAGCGGGGCGCTGGCTTATATCATCCTGACAGATCAATTCCCCCGCAACATGTTCCGCGGCGAGGGCAAGGCCTTCTCTACCGACCGTGCCGCGCTGGCGGCGGCGAAGTCGGCTGTCGACAAGAGCTGGGATCTGAGGATCGATGAACCGGCGCGGCAGTTCTTCTATCTGCCGATGATGCACTCGGAGAACCTCTGCGATCAGGAACGCTGTGTGCGGCTGTTGTGCCAGCGGATGCCGGAAACCGGGGCCGCCAACCTGCTGCATGCCCGCGCCCACCGCGAGGTGATCCGCAAGTTCGGCCGCTTCCCCTATCGAAATCACGCCCTGTCGCGCCCGATGACCGGGCCCGAACAGGCCTACGTCTCCGCCGGCGGCTATGGCGAGACGGTGCGCGAGCTGCAGGCGGCGGGCTGATCCGGGCGGCGCTGGGCGTTCCCGCGCTCCTGAGCCTTTTGGGACACAGGCAGAGATCTTTGAAACGGCCGGGGTCCCGATGGGGCCTGTCGCGGCCATTGCTCCATAGCGACGCTTGAGGGGGCTTTCCGCGGAGGGCGCATGCAAGAGACGCCATGCAAGAGACGCATTGTGCCCAATCCCCTCCGAAGGCCAACTGGTCAGGATCGGTCCTCAAGCCGGCGCACGGTCCCAAGGATACGGCCTGATCAGCCAGGGGCAGGAAATGGCGAGCGGCTTGTGACAGTTTCCATGAAAAACCGCGTCGCAGGGTATCACGGCTGGGCGGCAGAGCGGCTGTTGCCCTCGGTCGGACTGATGCCCGAGCAGGCGTCACAGGCGGGTCTTTGCCCCACCCGGCGCGCGGCGGATTTGGCGTTTCGCAGCCATTGAAGCACACTTCAATATAGTTTAATGGTAAACTAGTTTTTTTGAGCAACCGCGCCGAGGGGATGTCATGGCTGCGAAATCTTTTGATCTGATCGTCATCGGTGCCGGGCCGGGCGGCTATGTGGCCGCGATCCGCGGCGCACAGCTGGGCCTGAACGTGGCCGTGGTGGAGCGCGAGCATCTGGGCGGCATCTGCCTGAACTGGGGCTGCATCCCGACCAAGGCGCTGCTGCGCTCGGCCGAGGTGTTCCACCTGATGGAGCGGGCCAAGGACTTCGGGCTTTCGGCCGACAAGATCGGCTATGACCTCGACGCGGTGGTCAAACGCTCGCGCGGGGTGGCGAAACAGCTCTCCGGCGGTGTCGGGCACCTGCTGAAAAAGAACAAGGTCACCGTCATCATGGGCGAGGCCACGCTGCCCGCCAAGGGCAAGGTCAGCGTCAAGACCGACAAGGGCACCGAGGATCTGACGGCGAAGAACATCGTCCTCGCCACCGGCGCCCGCGCCCGCACCCTGCCGGGGCTGGAGGCCGACGGCGATCTGGTCTGGACCTACAAGCACGCGCTCAACCCGCCGCGGATGCCGAAGAAGCTGCTGGTCATCGGCTCGGGCGCCATCGGAATCGAGTTCGCCAGCTTCTTCAACACGCTGGGGGCCGAGACCACGGTGGTCGAGGTTATGGACCGGGTGCTGCCGGTGGAGGACGCGGAAATTTCCGCCTTCGCCAAGAAGCAGTTCGTCAAGCAGGGCATGACCATCATGGAAAAGGCGATGGTCAAGCAGCTTGACCGTGCGCCTTCAAAATCCGGCGGCAAAGTCACCGCCCATATCGAGACCGGCGGCAAGGTCGAGAAACACGACTTCGACACCGTGATCTCTGCCGTCGGCATCGTCGGCAATGTGGAGGGGCTGGGGCTGGAGGCGCTGGGCGTCAAGATCGACCGGACCCATGTGGTGACCGACGAGTATTGCCGCACCGGGGTCGAGGGGCTCTATGCCATCGGCGATATCGCCGGCGCGCCCTGGCTGGCGCACAAGGCCAGCCACGAGGGGGTGATGGTGGCCGAGCTGATCGCCGGAAAACACCCCCATCCGGTCAAACCCGAGAGCATCGCCGGATGCACCTATTGCCAGCCGCAGGTTGCCTCTGTCGGCTATACCGAGGCCAAGGCCAAGGAGCTGGGCTATGACATCAAGGTCGGCCGCTTCCCCTTCATCGGCAACGGCAAGGCGATTGCATTGGGCGAGCCGGAGGGGATGGTCAAGACCGTGTTCGACGCCAAGACCGGCGAGCTGTTGGGCGCGCACATGGTCGGGGCCGAGGTGACCGAGTTGATCCAGGGCTATGTGGTGGGCCGCCAGCTGGAGACCACCGAGGAAGACCTGATGAACACCGTCTTCCCGCATCCGACGCTCAGCGAGATGATGCATGAAAGCGTGCTGGACGCCTACGGGCGGGCGCTGCACTTCTGAGCGCATCCCGGGCCCGGCGGGGGCGAACCGCGCCTCCGGCAGGGATATGTGAGGTGAGAGGAAAAGGCGGGCTTCGGGTACGGTGAAGCCTTTATGCGCGCCTCGGTACGACCGGGGCGCGCAAACGTTGGGCGCGGCTTACGCGCGCTCGATCTCGCCGCCGGCGCGCACCCAGTGGCCCAGTCCGCCGATGTTGTGCACGTCCGAGTAGCCGAGCTGTTCCAGCATCGAGGCGGCCGAGCTGGAGCGGGCGCCGCTGGCGCAATAGACGGCGATCTTGGCGTCCTGCGACAACTCCTTGCGAAAATCGGGATGGCGCGGATCGGCCATGTCGCGCAGCCGCATCAGCGGCATGTGCAGCGCGCCCTTTGCCTTGCCCGACATCGACAGCTCGCCATGGTCGCGCACGTCGATCACGATCACGCTGCCGTCCTTAGCGCCCGCGACGGCGTCTTGCGGGCTGAGGCCGCTGCTGCGGGCCTGTCTGAACAGAAACATCTCGGTCCTTTCCTGTCTCTGGCAGCCGCCTCGGCGGCCGGTTGCCGCATATATAACATTCAAGAAAACGAATACAAACACGGAAAGCGGCGAAACTGCGCGTGTTCTTATTTCGTTCGCACTTTACGGTTGGAGACTCATCGCGGCTCACCTATTTCTTAAGCACGCGAAGCGGGGTGGATATGGCCGAGCTGAAAAAGATCGAAGTGCGCGGCGCGCGCGAACACAATCTCAAGGGCATCGACGTGGATATTCCGCGCGATGAGCTGGTGGTGATCACCGGCCTGTCGGGCTCGGGCAAATCCAGCCTCGCCTTCGATACCATCTATGCCGAAGGGCAGCGGCGCTATGTCGAGAGCCTCAGCGCCTATGCGCGCCAGTTCCTCGACATGATGGAAAAGCCGGACGTGGATCATATCAGCGGTCTCAGCCCGGCGATCTCCATCGAGCAGAAGACCACCTCGAAGAACCCGCGCTCCACCGTCGGCACGGTGACCGAGATCTACGACTACCTGCGGCTGCTGTTCGCCCGCGCCGGCACCCCCTATTCGCCGGCCACCGGCCTGCCGATCGAGGCGCAGCAGGTGCAGGATATGGTCGACCGGGTGATGGCGCTGGAGGAGGGCACGCGCGGCTATCTGCTGGCGCCCATCGTCCGCGACCGCAAGGGCGAATACAGGAAAGAGTTTCTGGAGCTGCGCAAGCAGGGCTTCCAACGGGTCAAGGTGGACGGGGAGTTCTACGAGCTCGACGAGCCGCCCACGCTCGACAAGAAATTCCGCCACGATATCGACGTGGTGGTCGACCGCATCGTGGTGCGCGAGGGGATGGAGACGCGGCTGGCCGACAGTTTCCGGACCGCGCTGGACCTGGCCGATGGCATCGCCGTGCTGGAAACCGCCCCGCGCGAAGGCGAGGGGGAGCCGGAGCGGCTGACCTTTTCGGAGAACTTCGCATGTCCGGTCAGCGGCTTCACCATCCCGGAGATCGAGCCGCGGCTGTTCTCCTTCAACGCCCCCTACGGCGCCTGTCCGGAGTGCGACGGGCTGGGGGTGGAGCTTTTCTTTGACGAACGGCTGGTGGTGCCCGACGCGACGCTGAAGATCTCCGACGGTGCGCTGGCACCGTGGCGCAAAGGCAAGTCGCCCTATTTCCTGCAGACCATCGAGGCCATCGCCAAGCATTACGAGTTCGACAAGAACGCCCGTTGGAAGGACCTGCCGAAACATGTGCAGCAGGTTTTCCTCTATGGTTCCGGCGACGAGGAAATTCCGTTCCGTTACGACGAGGGCGGTCGGGTCTATCAGGTATCCCGCGTGTTCGAAGGCGTCATTCCCAACATGGAGCGGCGCTATCGCGAGACGGATTCGAACTGGATCCGCGAGGAATTCGAACGCTATCAGAACAACCGCCCCTGCCACAGCTGCGGCGGCTACCGGCTGAAGCCCGAGGCGCTGGCGGTCAGGATCGGCGGCCTGCATGTTGGCCAGGTGGTGGAGATGTCGATCAAGCAGGCGCATGGCTGGATCGACACCGTGCCCGAAAGCCTGAGCCAGCAGAAGAACGAGATCGCCCGCGCCATCCTCAAGGAGATCCGCGAGCGGCTGGGCTTCCTCAACAACGTCGGCCTCGACTACCTGACGCTCAGCCGCAACGCCGGCACGCTCAGCGGCGGCGAGAGCCAGCGGATCCGGCTGGCCTCGCAGATCGGCTCCGGCCTGACCGGGGTGCTTTACGTGCTCGACGAGCCGTCCATCGGGCTGCACCAGCGCGACAACGACCGGCTGATCGAGACGCTGAAGAACCTGCGCGATCAGGGCAATACGGTGATCGTGGTGGAACATGACGAGGATATGATCCGGCAGTCGGACTACGTCTTCGACATCGGCCCCGGTGCCGGGGTGCATGGCGGCCAGGTGGTGGCCCATGGCACGCCGCAGGCGATCGCCGCCGATCCGGCCTCGATCACCGGGCAATACCTTTCCGGCGCGCGCGAGATCCCGGTCCCGGCGGAACGGCGCCCGGGCAAGGGCAAGGCGGTGACGGTGGTCAAGGCCAGCGGCAACAACCTGAAAAACGTGACGGTGGATTTCCCGCTGGGCCAGTTCGTCTGCGTTACCGGAGTCTCCGGCGGCGGCAAGTCGACGCTGACGCTGGAGACGCTGTTCAAGACCGCGTCGATGCGGCTGAACGGCGCCCGACAGACGCCCGCGCCCTGCGAGACGATCAAGGGGCTGGAACACCTCGACAAGGTGATCGACATCGACCAGCGCCCGATCGGCCGCACGCCGCGGTCGAACCCGGCCACCTATACCGGCGCCTTTACCCCGATCCGTGACTGGTTCGCCGGTCTGCCGGAGGCCAAGGCGCGCGGCTACAAGCCAGGGCGGTTCAGCTTCAACGTCAAGGGCGGCCGCTGCGAGGCCTGCCAGGGCGACGGGGTGATCAAGATCGAGATGCACTTCCTGCCCGATGTCTATGTCACCTGCGAGACCTGCAAGGGCGCGCGGTATAACCGCGAGACGCTGGAGATCCAGTTCAAGGGCAAGAGCATCGCCGACGTGCTCGACATGACGGTCGAGGAGGCGCGGGAGTTCTTCAAGGCGGTGCCCTCGATCCGCGACAAGATGGATGCGCTGCACCGGGTCGGCCTCGATTACATCAAGGTGGGCCAGCAGGCGACGACGCTTTCCGGCGGCGAGGCGCAGCGGGTGAAACTGTCGAAAGAGCTAAGCCGCCGCTCCACCGGTCGCACGCTCTATATCCTCGATGAGCCCACGACGGGGCTGCACTTCGAGGATGTGAAGAAGCTGCTGGAGGTGCTGCACGAGCTGGTGGATCAGGGCAATTCGGTGGTGGTGATCGAACACAACCTCGACGTCATCAAGACCGCCGACCATATCATCGACATCGGCCCGGAGGGCGGTGACGGCGGCGGCGAGATCGTGGCGGGGGGCACCCCGGAGGAGGTGGCGGAAAACCCGCGCAGCCATACCGGGCGCTACCTCAAGCCGATGCTCGACGGCGCAAGGGTGGCGGCTGAGTGAGTGGCGGGCTTGCCCTGGCGCTCGGTTCCGGCGGGGCGCGCGGCTGGTGCCATATCGGCGTGCTGCGCGAGTTGGAGGCCCAGGGCGTGCAGCCGGCGATGGTCGCCGGCTGTTCCATGGGCGCGCTGGTTGGCGCGGCCTGGGCCGCCGGCAAGCTCGCGGCGCTGGAGGCCTGGGCGCGCGATCTGACCAGCACCAGTTTCATGGGGATGATCGACCTGCGGCTGCTCGACCGCAGCGGGCTGATGCGCGGCACCGCGATCATGGACGTGCTGCGCGATCTGGGACTGCCCGAGACCATCGAAGAGCTGAACTATCCCTATATCGCGGTGGCCACCGATATGGCGACCGGGCGCGAGGTCTGGCTGCGCGAGGGATCGCTGGCTGACGCGGTGCGCGCCTCGATCTCTCTGCCGGCCATCCTGCGGCCACATCGGGTCGACGGGCGCTGGCTGCTGGACGGCGGGTTGATCAACCCGGTGCCGGTCTCCGCCGCGCGGGCGCTGGGGGCGCGGCGGATCCTGTCGGTCAATCCCAACGACAAGGCGGGCGGGCCGCTCTGGGCGCCGAGCGAAGGCAAGCTCTGGACCGCGTTGCAGGCGCCGGAACTGATGGGCAAGCTGCCCGACGGGTTGCGCCGCCTGCTGCCCGACCGCGACGAGACGCCGCCGGAGCCGAATTATTTCGATGTGGTCTCCGCCTCCATCGACGTGCTGACCGAGTTCCTGCGCAAGAGCCGGGAGGCCGCCGATCCCGCCGACCTGGCGCTGGCCGCCGATCTGACCGACATGTCGACGCTGGAGTTCTACCGCGCGGCGCACGCCATCGACGAGGGCGCGCGGATCACGCGCCAAGCCGCCGATCGTATCGCCGCGCTGATCGCGCGCTAGGCCGTATCAGTCCAGTTCGTTGGTGCTGATGTTCAGCCGGTCATAGACGGGGCAGGTGCCCAGTATGCCGGAGGCGATCGGCAGCAATCCGACCAACAGCAGCCAGCTATAGGGGGTGGGGGAGGTCGAGGTATAGGCGATCAGCATCGCCACCCCCAGCAGGATACGCCCGATGCGGTCGACATCGCCGAGATTGCTGTTGAACATCGCAGTCCTCATCACCATGCACTTTGTGAGGCCGAGTTCACAGCGGCCGTCTTAAAGTTCTGTGAAAAGGTGCGAGGGAGCGGGCGGAAAATATCTACAAGTTTCAAGGTCCTTGGGCAGAGGTGCCGGACGGGCCGATCTCCCGCCCCTCGATCGCAGGCCGGGCCGTTGTTCTGCGACGCGGCGTTCCGGGATCAGTCCAGGATCGCCGCCACCGCGCCGATCAGGTCCAGCACCTCTCTGGTGTCGCGGTCGACCCGGTACACGTAATTGCCGACCCGGTAATAGGTCTGGCGCGGGTCCAGCCCATAGCGGCCGGGGTATTCGATGATGATGTAGTCTCCCGCCAGATGCTCGCCGCGCCGATAGACATGCTGGTGGCCATGCCCCTTCGTCGCCTGTCCCGGCGGCAGGCAGCCGGTGTTTTTCTTGGCCAGCCCGGGCGGACAGCCCTTCGGTCCGCCTGCCTGCACGGCGAGCGGGGGCAGCGCCAGCACGGCAGCCGCCGCAAGGGCCGGGATCAGCGGGATCGAATTGCGCATGGTCTTCTCCTTTGCGGTCTGGCGGAGAAGGTGGGGCCGGGAGCAGCCCTTGCCAAGCAGGGCGCCGGGACGCCTGCGGATCGCCGCCGGTCGCGGCGGGCAAACCGGCAAGAAAACGCCGCGGGACGGGCCCGCGGCGTTTTTCGTTGGACTGTGGCCGCTGCTCAGCCGCGGTGGCGTTTCTCGAACCGCGGCAGCATGGCGCTGAAGTCCATGCCCTTGCCGTCCTCGTTTTCGACGAATTGAGCATAGAGCTTCTGCGCCAGTTCGCCCATCGGCGTGTCGGCATCGGCGCTCTCGGCGGCCTGCTGGCTCAGCCGCAGGTCCTTCAGCATCAGATCGGCGGCGAAGCCGGGCTTGTAATCGTTGTCCGCCGGGCTCTGCGGGCCGACGCCGGGGGCCGGACAATAGGCGTTCATCGTCCAGCTGTAGCCGGAGGAGGTGGAGACCACGTCGAACATCTTCTGCCGGTCGAGCCCCAGCTTGTCGGCCAGCGCGAAGGCCTCGCAGGTGGCGATCATGGTGACGCCCAGGATCATGTTGTTGCAGATCTTGGCGGCCTGGCCGGCGCCCGCGCCGCCGCAATGCACCGCCTTTTGTCCCATGATGTCGAACAGCGGCTCGGCCTTGGCAAAGGCCGCCTCCGACCCGCCGGCCATGAAGGTCAGTGTGCCGGCGCTGGCGCCGCCAACGCCGCCGGAGACCGGCGCATCGACCGCCAGCAGCCCTGCCGCCTCGGCCTGCTCGGCCACCGCGCGGGCGCTGTCCACGTCGACGGTGGAGCAATCGACCAAAGCCGCGCCCTTGTCCATCGCCGGGACGATCTCTTCGGCCACCTTGCGCAGGATCGCGCCGTTGGGCAGCATGGTGATCACCACGTCCGCGCCCTTGGCCGCCTCGGCCGCCGATGCGGCCATTTTCACGCCCTCGACGCTGACCTCGGCCATGTCGAAGCCGGTGACCTCATGCCCCGCCTTGGCCAGGTTGGCCGCCATCGGCGCCCCCATGTTGCCCAGGCCGATAAACCCGATCTTCATCTCTGTCTCCTCCCCTTCAAATGTCAGCGCATCGGCGCCCAGCGGCGCCAGCATGGCCCGGATATCCGCCTCCGGCACCTCCGCTTCGGCGTGGCGCCATTGCGGATTGCGGTCCTTGTCGATGATCTGGGCGCGGATGCCTTCCAGAAAATCGCCATGCTCCATCGCCCGCCAGGTAAAGCGGTATTCCAGGTCCAGCGCCTGGCGGATGCCGCCGTTCTCCGCCCGCAGCCGCCGCAGCATCTCCACCGTGCAGGCCATCGACAGCGGCGAGCTGCGCTCCAGCGCCGCGCGGGTCTTGACCGCGAAGTCGCTCTCGTCGCCGGCAAGCGAGGCCAGGATCGCGCCCAGCGAGCCGCCGGCGAAGTGGCGGTCGATATCCGCCTGCATTCCGCCCAGGGGCGAGGGCGGGGCGGGCAGGGCGTGGGCGGCCACATGGGCCACGTCGCCGCTGGCTTCCAGCATCTCGATCAGGTCGGCCCACCTGTCACGCGGGATCAGGTAATCGGCAAAGCCCGCCAGGATCGCGTCGCCCGCCGCCATCCGGCCCGCGGTCATCCCCAGGTATTCGCCCAGATGCCCCGGCGCCCGCGCCAGCAGCAGGCTGCCGCCCACATCCGGCACCAGCCCGATGCCGCATTCCGGCATCGCGATGCGCGAGCTGTCGTCGACTACCCGGTGCGAGCCGTGGCAGCCGATGCCGACGCCGCCGCCCATGGTGAACCCCTGCATCAGGCTCACCACCGGCTTGGGGTATTCGGCGATAAAAGCGTTGAGGCGGTACTCGTCGCGCCAGAACCGCCGGCCATAGCCGTAATCGCCCCTGGTCCCGGTATCGTACAGCTCGGCAATGTCGCCGCCGGCGCAGAACGCCTTGTCGCCCTCGGCGTCGATCACCACCAGCGCCACGTCGTCGTCATCGCGCCACAGCCGCATGGCGGCGTCGATGGCCATGCACATGTCATAGCTCATCGCGTTGAGCGCCTGCGGCCGGGTGAAGGTAATGCGGCCGGCGCGGCCGGTCACCCGGATGTCGATATCGCTCATCGCCTTGCCCCTCAGCGGTTGGCCAGCATGTGGCGGGCGACGATCATCCGCATGATCTCATTGGTGCCCTCCAGGATCTGGTGCACCCGCAGATCGCGGACCAGCTTCTCGATGCCGTAATCGGCCAGATAGCCGTAGCCGCCGTGCAGCTGGAGACACTGATCGACCACCTTGGAGCCGGCCTCGGTCACGAATTTCTTGGCCATGGCACAGAACTTGGTCGCATCCGGCGCGCCCTGGTCGAGCTTCCACGCCGCCTGCCGCAGGAAGGTGCGCGCCGCCTGCAGCTCGATCTCCATATCGGCCAGACGGAATTGCAGCGCCTGGAACTGGTCGATGCTCTTGCCGAACGCCTTGCGCTCGCCCATGTACGCCAGCGTCATGTTCAGCGCGGTCTGCGCCGCGCCCAGCGAACAGGCCGAGATGTTCAGCCGCCCGCCGTCGAGCCCCATCATCGCGTATTTGAAGCCGTCGCCCTCGACACCAACGAGGTTGCCGGCGGGGATCTTGCAGTCGTCGAACTGCACCTGCGCGGTGGGTTGGCTGCGCCAGCCCATCTTGTCTTCCAACCCGCCGAAGCTCAGCCCCGGGGTGCCGTCTTCGACATAGACGGTGGAGATGCCCTTGGGCCCGTCCTCGCCGGTGCGTACCATGCAGACATAGGCATCGGAATAGCCGCCGCCGGAGATGAACGCCTTGGAGCCGTTGAGCACATAGCCTTCGTTGGTCTTCTCCGCCTTCGTCTTCAGCGCTGCGGCGTCGGAGCCGGAGCCGGGCTCGGTCAGGCAATAGCTCAGCACCGTATTCAGGCTGAGCACGTCCGGCATGATCCGCGCCTTCATCTCTTCGGTGGCGAAACTGTCGAGCATCTTGGCGCACATGTTGTGGATCGACAGGAACGCTGCCACCGAGGGGCAGGCCATGCTCAGCGCCTCGAAAACGAGGGTGGCATCCAGCCGGCCCAGACCGGCGCCGCCGGTCTCTTCCGAAACGTAAAGCCCGCCGAAGCCCAGCTCGCCCACCTGCGGCCAAAGCTCTTTCGGGATGGTGCCCTGCGCTTCCCAGTCGCGGGCATGAGGTGCGATCTGCTCCTGCCCAAACGCATGGGCCATGTCGAAAATCGCGCTCTGTTCTTCCGTCAGTGCAAAATCCACGCTGCGCCTCCCCTCGGTCGCGTTAATTGAACGGTCGTTATATTCCTACCCTTTGCATCCGTGGCCGTTCAAGTGTCATTGCCGCAAAATCGGTCTTGCGCGAATGCCCGGACCACCCCGCGTGCGGGCAGCTTCGGCGGCAATATCGCGCAGGATGTTTGCAACAAGATTTCAGCCCGCCGCCGATGATCAGAGATCCGCGTGAAACTCCTCGATCAGGTGGCGCACCACCGCGCGGCCGGGATCCTCGCCGCGGGCGGTTGCTTCCGCATGCACCCGGCGCTGGCGGGTGGCGCTGGTGCCCTGTTCGGCGATCTGGCGCAGAGCGGCGATCTCTTCCAGCGTGCCTAGGGCCTCGGCATCCTCGGCCAGCAGGCCGATCAGCTCGTCGATCAGCTGCGCCATCGGTTTGATCCGCCGTTCGCCGAAATCGATCAGCCCCTCGGTGACGCCGTAGCGTTCGGCGCGCCAACGGTTCTCGCCGATCAGGAAACGGTCGTACTCGCGCCAGCGCAGGTTGCGTTCGCGCAGCCGCACCAGCATCCGCAGCACCGCCTGGGTCAGCGCCGCCAGCGACAGCGCGTGTTCCAGCCGGGGGGAGACATCCATGATCCGCGTCTCCAGCGTGGGAAAGGCGTGCGAGGGGCGCAGGTCCCACCAGATCTTGGAGGTGTCCTCGATGATGCCCAGCTCGATCAGCGTGCCCGTGGTGCGCTCGAATTCCGCCCAGCTTGAAAACACCGGCGGCAACCCGGTGCGCGGCAGGTTGTCGAAGATGGTCAGCCGGTAGGACGCCAGCCCGGTGTCCTCGCCCTGCCAGTAGGGCGAGGAGGTCGACAACGCCAGCAGATGCGGCAGGAAATAGCACATCTGCGGCATCAGATCGATGCGCTGGCCCGGATCCTCGATTCCCACGTGCACGTGCATGCCGCAGATCAGCATGCGCCGCGCCACGCCGCCCAGATCGTGTTGCAGGCTGTCATAGCGCTGCTTGCGGGTGTGGTGCTGGTCCTTCCAGTCGCCGAAGGGATGGCAGCTCACGGCGATGGGGCTCAGGTTATGCTCGGCGGCGCGTTTCGAGACCACCGCGCGCAGCCGTCTGAGATCCTCGCGCGCCTGCCCGATGGTTTCGCAGACCCGGGTGCCCACTTCGATCTGGCATTGCAGGAACTCGGGGCTGACCTGTCCTTCCATATCCTCCTGACAGGCCGTCATCAGGGCCTCCGGCGCCTCGGCCAGCTTCAGCGAGTCGCGATCGACCAGCAGGTATTCTTCTTCGATCCCGAGGGTGAACGTGCTCTGCATCTGCGGGCTCCGGTCGGTGGGCATGTCGGTCGGGTCAGCGGGCGGGTCTTTCGGGCAGTCAAACCCGCGGCCGGGCCGATGCCAAGCGAAAATGCCGGGCTGCGACGATCCGCTGTTGCGCCGCCGGGGCAGGGGGCGTTATGCAGACCGCCGCAGTCAGACGGAGCGCCGCCCATGTCCAAGCCCCCTTTGCCGGACCTCGAGGATCTGATCGCCGGTCTGGACCAGGCCCGGCGGCGCCGGCTGGCCCGCAACCTGTCCGAGCAGGCCGAGGAACAGCGGCGTCTGGCCGCCTTCGAGGCTGCCGGCGGGCTGGAGCGTCCCGCCTACGCGCTGTCACCCGGGATGGCGGACTTCGACATTGCGCCGCTGGTGGCCGGTTATGAAACCCATGCGCCGGCGCTTGCCCGGCTGAATACCCCGGCCGGAAGCGCCAGCGGCTACCAGGCGGGCAACGGCTATTTCGACACCCCGGATGCCGAGGCGCTTTATCTGATGGTGCGCCGTTTCGCGCCCGAACGGGTGATTGAGGTGGGCTGTGGCAATTCCACCCGCGTCACCCGCCAGGCGATCTTGGACGGCGGGCTGTCGACCCGGCTGACCGCGATCGACCCATGGCCGCGCGCCGATATCGCCGATGCGGTGGACCGGTTCGAGCAGGCGACCCTGGAGAGCATCGACCCGGCGGTGTTCGAGCCGCTGCGGTCCGGCGATATCCTGTTCATCGATTCCAGTCACCAGGTCCGGATGAGCAACGACGTGGCGCATCTCTTCTGCCGCATCATCCCGGCACTGGCGCCCGGCGTGGTGATCCATGTCCACGACGTGTTCCTGCCCTACGAATACCCCAAGCGGTTCTTCTACGATTGCCCGTCCTGGGGTGAGCAATACATGCTGCACGCGCTGCTGCAGGGCGGCGGTTATGAGATCCTGTGGCCGGGGTATCTGTTGCAGCGGGACCGGCCCGATGCGGTCGCGGCGCTGCCGTTCCTCGGGCAGGGACGGGCACAGAGTTTCTGGATGCGCAAGCGGTAGGTCTCGGCCCAGTCAATCGCCTCTGCTCGGAAACAAGCCCGAAGGCCGCCGCGCAAGCGCCGGACCGTCCCGGCGGTCTGGCACTGTGTCGACATCGGCGCGCCGTTCGGAAGGCGTCCGGACTTGGCTGGGACAAAGCGCTCGGATCAGAGGTCGAGAGCGCCAAGCCACGGTCCGGCGTTTGCACGGCTGGCTCTGTAGAAGGGGTGTTTGTGCAAACGAAAAACGGGCGGCCCGTCCGGACCGCCCGCTCTGTACATTCCGGGGCGAAAACTCCCCGTTTACAGCAGCCGCACCTGGGTGCCGATCTGCACCAGCGGATAGAGCTCTTCCACATGCTGGTTATAGAGGCCGATGCAACCGGACGAGCTTTGGCGGCCGATCTTGCGGGTGTCATGGGTGCCGTGAACCAGGTAGGCGGGCCAGTCGAGGTACATCGCGCGGGTGCCCAGCGGGTTGCCGGGGCCACCTTCCATATGATCGGGCAGCGAGGGGTCGCGTTCGCGCATCGAGGGCGTCGGCGTCCAGCCCGGGTTCTTGGCCTTGCGCACAACCTTGGTGTAGCCGCGCTTGGTCAGTTCCTCGCTCAGCGGCACCGAGGAGGGGTAGAGGCGATAGGTCTCGCCGTCCGGCCCCCAGTAGTGAACCGCGCGGCTGGTGATATCGGCCAGCAGGCAGCCCTTGCCCAACTCGTCGAAATGGTCTTGCCAGTGCTGCTGGCTGAAGGAAGAGATATTGCGCCGCGTCGGGATCTGCTCGCTGATCGGGCGCTCGGCCTGCGGGAAGGCGTCGGTTGACTGCGCGCGCAGCACGGCCGGTGTCGCCAGCGTGGCGGCCACGCCCAGCAGCGCGCTGCGGCGGGTGATGCGATAATCGGTCATTGGCTCGGACCTCTATATTTCTTGCCGTCTCTGCCGGGATTTACGAAAGTTTCGCGCCGCGCGCCAGAGGTCGCGGCGCCGCAAGCGGCCGTCTCACGCCATTGTTAGCGGCGCGCGAGGGGCTGTGATGAATTTTCCGACCGATCAGCCTTCTTGCGCCAGTTCCCACAGCGCGTCGAAGCTGCGTTCGGGCTGGCCCAGAAGCTCCAGCGCCTGCGCCTCGTCGTCCTGGATCAGGGCGACGACGGAATCGAACGGTTCCCAGGACCGCATGACAAGCTGGGCGAGGTCCCGCAACTCCTGTCCGGGGGCGAAATAGACCATCAGCGTTTCCACCCCTTCGGCGGCGAATACATCGGCCTTGTTCGCCTGAACCTCCATCAGCTTGGTGAAGTCGGCCTCGTATCCGGTGATGCCGGACAGATCGACAAGCTGTTTCTGCCCGGGGTGGCAATCGGGATGGCGGGCATATTCCGCAAAGGCCGCCAGCGTGTCGTCCAGCCGTGCAAATCCGGCGTACCGGACGAAAACCAGCCCGCGGTCGGGGAAAATACGGAACGAAACTGACATGGAAAAAGGCCTTCGGTAAGTAGAAAACACCGCGGTGACGGAGGCCAGACTCAGCATAATTTGACCGCTTGGTCAATCCGCCGGCAGGCGTGGGACACGCCATATGTCCGGACCGTCCTTTGCTGTCTCCGGGGGCTCTTGAGAGAAGAAAAGCCCCGGTCGTTTTTGACCGGGGCCTCCGTTGCTCCGAGCTGGCGATCAGGGTCAGTCCATCGCCTTGAAGTGGAACTCGCCGCCTTCTTTCAGGCCCGAGGGCCAGCGCGCGGTCACGGTTTTGGTTCGGGTATAGAACTTGAACGCGTCGGGCCCGTGCTGGTTGAGGTCGCCGAAGGCCGATTTCTTCCAGCCGCCGAAGGTGTGATAGGCCAGCGGCACCGGGATCGGCACGTTGATGCCCACCATGCCGATGTTGATCTTGCTGGCGAAATCGCGGGCGGTGTCGCCGTCGCGGGTGAAGATCGCGGTGCCGTTGCCGTATTCGTGGTCCATCGCCAGCTTCAGCGCCTCGTCATAGCTCTGGGCGCGCACGGTCGACAGAACCGGGCCGAAGATCTCCTGTTTGTAGATGTCCATGTCCGGGGTCACCTTGTCGAACAGGTGCGGACCGACGAAGAAGCCGTCCTCGTACCCCTGCAGCGAGAAGTCGCGGCCGTCCACGACCAGCTCGGCGCCCTGATCGACACCGGTCTGCACCAGGCCGAGGATCTTTTCCTTGGCGGCGGCGGTGACAACGGGGCCGTAGTCCACATCGTCGCCCGCGGTGTAGGGGCCGACCTTCAGTTTCTCGATGCGCGGCACCAGTTTCTCGATCAGGCGGTCGGCGGTCTCATCGCCCACCGGCACGGCGACCGAGATCGCCATGCAGCGTTCGCCGGCGGCGCCGTAGCCCGCGCCGACCAGCGCGTCTGCGGCCTGGTCCATGTCGGCGTCCGGCATGATGATCATGTGGTTCTTGGCACCACCGAAGCACTGCACCCGCTTGCCGTTGGAACAGCCGCGGCCATAGATGTATTCGGCGATCGGGGTCGAGCCGACGAAGCCCACCGACTGGATGGTCGGGTGGTCGAGGATGGCGTCCACGGCCTCCTTGTCGCCGTTTACCACCTGCAGCACGCCCTTGGGCAGCCCGGCCTCTTCGAACAGTTCGGCCAGCATCAGCGGCACCGAGGGATCACGCTCCGACGGCTTCAGGATGAAGGAGTTGCCGCAGGCGATGGCCGGCGCGAACATCCACATCGGGATCATGGCGGGGAAGTTGAAAGGCGTGATGCCGGCGGTGACGCCCAGCGGCTGGCGCATCGAGTAGATGTCGATGCCGGGGCCGGCGCCATCGGTGAATTCGCCTTTCAGCATCTGCGGCGCGCCGATGCAGTATTCCACCACTTCCAGACCGCGCTGGATGTCGCCCTTGGCATCGGGGAAGGTCTTGCCGTGCTCGCGGCTCAGTGCCTCGGCCAGCTTGTCCATGTCGCGGTTCAGCAGGTCGACGAATTTCATCAGCACCCGCGCGCGACGCTGCGGGTTGACCGCGGCCCAGCCCGGCTGGGCGTCGGCGGCAATGCTGACGGCCAGCGCCATTTCCTCGGTATTGGCCAGCGGCACCTTGGCCTGAACCTCGCCGGTGGCGGGGTTGAAAACATCGGCGAAACGGCCGGATTGCCCCTTTACGTGGGCGCCGTTGATGTAGTGCGTGAGTTCCTGCATCGGATCACTCCTCCAGTCGATCAGTTTGCGGCAGGATAGGCTTGCATAAATCCCTTGAACAGAGGCAAGATTTCAAAAAGGCTTTGCAATTTCGCAAGGGGGCCTCGGGAGAGAGATGGAACCGCACTGGGACGACATGAAGGTCTTTCTCGCCGTCGCGCGGGAAGAGAGCCTGTCGGGCGCAGGCCGCGTGCTGAAGCTCGATCCGGCGACGGTGGGACGGCGCATCGCGCGGCTGGAGCAGGCGATGGGGGCGACATTGTTCGTGAAATCGCCGCAGGGCTACGCGCTGAGCGCGTCGGGCGAGCGGCTGCTGGCCCATGGCGAGGCGGCGGAGGCGGCGATGCGCGCGGCAGGCGAGGCGATGACCGGACCCAGCGACAGCCTGTCGGGGCAGATCCGGATCGGCGCGCCGGATGGCTGCGCCAATTACCTGCTGCCGCAGGTCTGCGCCCGGATCGGCGCCCAGAACCCGGATCTGGATATCCAGATCGTCGCCCTGCCGCGGGTCGTGAACCTGTCCCGGCGCGAGGCCGACATGGCGATCACCGTCAGCCCGCCGTCAGCCGGGCAGCTGCTGGTGCAGAAGATCACCGATTACCGGCTGATCCTGGTCGGCGCGGAAAGCTATCTGGGCGCCCACCCGCCGGTGCAGAGCCTGGAGGATCTAGGTCAGGCGCGGATGGTCGGCTATGTGCCCGAGATGATCTTTGACGAAGAGCTTGATTATCTATCCGATCTTGGGGTCACGCGGGTGCCGCTGGCCTCCAACTCGGTTCCCGTGCAGGCGCGGCTGGCCGAACTGGGGGCGGGGCTGAGCGTGGTCCATGAATTCTGCCTGCCGTCGCACCCCACACTGCGCCGGGTTTTGCCCGACGAGGTCTGTCTGAGCCGCAGCTTTTACCTGGTGCGCTATCAGGGGGCGCAGCGCAGCGCCCGGTTGACCCGGTTCGCCGAAGCGCTCTGCGACGGGGTGCGGGCCGAGGTCGCGCGGCTGGAAGCGTTAGCTTGACTTGAACGAATATTACGGCAACGCTTTGCTGTATGGAGTAAAGTTGCGGGAGGATTTCGGAATGCTTGTGCAGACGATACTTAAATCCAAGGCCACTGCCGGGGTCGTGACCATCGGGAGCGGGGTCAGGGTGTCAGAGGCGGCCAAGGTACTGGCAGAGAAACGGATCGGCTCGCTGGTGGTTTCCGAAGACGGGACCACGGCCGACGGCATCCTGTCGGAGCGCGACATCGTCCGCGAACTGGGGCGCGTCGGCAGCGGCTGTCTGACCCAGACGGTGGCGCAGTACATGACGCGCGACCCGGTCACCTGCACCGGCCAGTGCACCGTGCAGGAGGTGATGACCCGCATGACCGAGGGCCGGTTCCGCCATATGCCGGTGGTCGAAGGCGGCAAGCTGGTGGGCATCGTCACCATCGGGGACGTGGTCAAGGCGCAGCTGACCGAGCTCGCGATGGAGAAGGACGCCCTCGAAGGGATGATCATGGGGCACTGACCCGGGTAATTCTGTTGCTCTGGGCCTTGCGTGCCCTTGCAAATCGTTTCCCTGTCGTGTTGCTTGCGCTGCAGGAGCAAACAGGCAGGAGGACGCCATGCGCGTAGCGCTCTATCCGGGGACGTTCGACCCGATCACTTTGGGTCATCTCGACATCATCAGCCGGGCCGCGGCCTTGGTCGACAAGCTGGTGATCGGGGTCGCGATCAACCGCGACAAGGGTCCGTTGTTCAGCCTGGAAGAGCGCGTGGCGATGATCGAGGCCGAATGCGCCAAGCTGACCGAAGAGACCGGCACCGAGATCGTGGTGCATCCGTTCGAAAACCTGCTGATCGACTGCGCCCATGACGTCGGCGCCCAGATCATCGTGCGGGGCCTGCGCGCGGTGGCGGACTTCGAATATGAGTTTCAGATGGTCGGAATGAACCGGGCGCTGGACGCCAGCGTCGAGACGGTGTTCCTGATGGCCGATGCGCGGCGTCAGGCGATCGCCAGCAAGCTGGTCAAGGAAATCGCGCGGCTGGGCGGGGATGTGTCGAAATTCGTCACCCCGCAGGTGAACGAAGCGTTGAAGGCGCGGCTGGCAGGATAACGTCAGCGGCGCGCAGGGCAGGGCGCCACGGTCGCCCGCCCTAACGCCAGAACGCCAACCATTCGAGGAAGGCGTAGAACTTCTTGCCCAGAAAAATGATGTGATCGCTCCCGTACAGGGCGATGTCCAGCGTGAGCGCGGACAGGATCATCAATCCCAGAACAAGAGCAATTCTGTCGGTCATGGGCCATCCGGCAAAAACAACAGCACCCGGTCAGGTATGCCCGACCGGGTGCGTTGAAACAAGAGTTTCGGCGGTGTCCGGGCTCAGCCCAGCTTGCCCATTGCCACGGCCACATCGGCCATGCGCACGGAAAAGCCCCATTCGTTGTCATACCAGCTCAGCACGCGAACCATGCGGCCGCCGACGACGCGGGTCTGGTCGGGGGCGAAGATCGAGCTTTCCGAGCTGTGGTTGAAATCGGTGGAGACCAGCGGCGCCGGCTCGTAGCCCAGCACGCCCTTCATCGGACCCTCGGCCGCCGCTTTCATGAGCGCGTTGATTTCTTCCGCGGTGACATCGCGGCCGGCCTGGAAGGTCAGGTCGACGGCAGAGACATTCGGGACCGGCACCCGCAGGGCGGAGCCGTCCAGCTTGCCCTTCATGTTCGGCAGCACTTCCCCCAGCGCCTTGGCGGCGCCTGTGGAGGTGGGGATGATCGACATCGCCGCGGCGCGGGCGCGATACAGGTCCTTGTGGCGGCGGTCCAGCGTCGGCTGGTCGCCGGTATAGGCGTGGATCGTCGTCATGATGCCGCTTTCGATGCCGACGCCCTCATCCAGCACCTTGGCGAGCGGCGCCAGGCAGTTGGTGGTGCAGGAGCCGTTGGAGACCATCTTGTCATCCGCCGTCAGCTCACCGTCGTTGACGCCGAAGACGACGGTCCTGTCGACGTTCTTGCCCGGCGCCGACAACAACACCTTCTTGGCGCCGCGTTCCAGGTGCGCCTTGGCCTTTTCGCCGTCGTTGAACTTGCCGGTGCATTCCAGCACCACGTCGCAGCCGTCCCAGTCCAGCTCGTTCATGTCATAGGTCGAGAACATCTGCATGTCGCCCCGGCCCAGGTTAAGGGTGCCGTCGCCGATGCTGACCTCGCCGGGGAACCGGCCATGCACACTGTCGTATTTGATCAGATGCGCCGCGGTCTCCAGCGGGCCGGTGGCGTTCACCTTGATCACTTCGATGTCGTCGCGGCCGGAGGCTGCGATATGCGACAGAGTGCACCGGCCGATACGGCCAAACCCGTTGATCCCGACTTTGATGGTCATGACAAGCTCCACTGAAAATTCCCGCCGTCCTATAACGGCCCGCGCGCGGAGCAAAAAGGGGAAAACGACGCGCCCTGAGGGTGATAGCGCAAACGCGCCGTCTTCCGTCGCGGCCGGCTCAGACGCCGGGACGGCTGACCAAGGTCACATTGGCGGCAAACGGGCCCTTGTCGCCCTCCATCTGGGTGAAGGCCACCTCCGAATAGATGTCGAGATTCTTCCAGCCGTTGTTGTTCACGCTGTCGCGGTCGAAGAAGACGTCGTCACGCTCGGCATTCTCGATAAAGCCGTAGCCCTCGTCGGGGAACAGCCGGACCACGGTGCCGTGGCGGCGTTCGGGGTGCGGGCGGACCTGCTGGTCGTCGAGCCGTTCCATGTGTTCGCGCAGCTGGCGGCGGGCGGCGTTGAAACTGTCGCGGACGGCGACGCGCAGATCCTCATGCGCGCCCAGATCGCCGGGCTTGTGATTGACGATGACGGTGCCGCCGGGCACTTCCAGTTCGACCGCGACCTGATAGAGTTGGCCCTTGTTGCCCTTGCCGCTGCGCAGGTCCACGGTCACGCGGGCCGAGGTGATGCGGTTGCTGACATCTTCCAGCTTGGCCAGTTTTTCCTCGATCATTTCGGTGATTTCCGGGCGGGTATCCATCCCCCGAAAGGTGATTTGCGGCGCAGTTTCCATATTAGCCTCCACATCAAAGATGCTTCGTTTCTGCGGGATATGCGGCAGGGGTGCTATGATTTGAGTCAACTTGCCAGCGAGGGAAGGGTGATAGGCTGCAGCCCTGATCCGGGAATTTCGGGCGGATCGCGAGAATAGGAGGGGGCCATGAGTTCACTGGGACTGAAGATCATCGACGAGTCTGTGCAGCAGGCCAATATCTGGATCAATGCGGTGGATGCCGGGACCGGCTGGGAAAACAAGCAGCGGGCCTACAGGTTGCTGCGCACGGTGCTGCATGTGCTGCGGGATCATCTGAGCGTGGACGAGGCGGCGCAGCTTGCCGCGCAGATGCCGGCGCTGATCCGCGGCATCTACTACGAGGGCTGGAATCCGTCGAAGACGCCGGTCAAGCTGCGGACGCCAGCGGCGTTCATCGAACGGGTCCAGAAGGATTTCGAGACCGATCCGCTGGGCGATGCGCCCGACGCGATCGCGGCGGTGATGGCGGTGCTGCGCGCCCATGTCTCGGCCGGCGAGATGGAGGATGTGGAAGACGGCTTTACCGACGGGGTGCGCGAGCTCTTCGGCTGAGCATCGCGCGAACCGCCGTCTCGGGGCTTGCCGCCCCTGTCCCTTCGGTTAGGTTGGAGCGAACCGGAAACAGGGGGCGGGAATGAGCGGTCTTCTTGCATTGCTGGACGACGTGGCGGCGCTGGCCAAGGTGGCGGCGGCCTCGGTCGATGATGTGGCGGCTTATGCCGGCAAGGCGGGCGCCAAGGCGGCCGGCGCGGTGATCGACGATGCCGCGGTGGCGCCGAAATACGTACACGGGTTCGAGGCCAGCCGGGAACTGCCGATCATCTGGCGCATCACCAAGGGATCGCTCAAGAACAAGCTGCTGTTCCTTCTGCCCGCAGGGCTGCTGCTGTCCAGCCTCATGCCCTGGCTGATCGCGCCCTTGCTGATGCTGGGCGGCGCCTACCTGTGTTTCGAAGGGGGCGAAAAGATCCTGCACGCGATCCGGCCGCATGCCGCCCATGCCGAGGCGGAGGAGGCCGTGCCCGACGATCCCGCCCATCTGGAGGAGCAGAAGGCGGCCGGCGCCATCAAGACCGATTTCATCCTGTCGGCGGAGATCATGACCATCGCCTTGTCGGAGATCCCGGACAGCGGGCTGGCGATGGAGGCGGCGACGCTGGCGATCGTGGCGATCGGGATCACCGTGATAGTCTACGGCGCGGTGGCGCTGATCGTGAAGGCCGACGACGTTGGGCTGCATATGGCCGCAATGGGGCGGCTGGGACTGACCCGCGCGTTGGGCCGCGGGCTGGTGCACAGTATGCCGGGGTTCATGAAACTGCTGACCACGGTGGGCACGGCGGCGATGCTCTGGGTCGGCGGTTCTATCATTATCCACGGGTTGGGCGAACTGGGCTGGCATGCGCCGGAGGAGGCGATTCATCATGTGGCGGTCGCGGTCGGCCATGCGGTGCCGCAGGCGGTGACGGCGGCGGTGGAGTGGATCGTCACGGCGGCGCTCGACGGTGTTCTGGGCCTGGCACTGGGGCTGGCGCTGCTTCCGGTCGGCACAAAGGTGATCACGCCACTCTGGCGCGTGGTGACGGGCGGCAAGAAGGCCGCGCATTGACAACGATCGTGCAGACCTGAGGGCGGCGCCCGATCCTGTGGCCTTGGCGGCCGGGCGGCCCGGGATGAGGCGGGCGCTTTGGGTCCGGCTTTGAGGGAAAGCGACTACAACAAGAAACGCCCCGCGAGGTCTCGCGGGGCGTTCTGTTTCCGGGATCGGAGCCGCGTTTAGCGGTTTTCGATATCCACGTAGTCGCGGGTGGTCTCGCCCAGGTAGAGCTGGCGCGGACGGCCGATCTTGTGCGCCGGATCGGCAAGCTGTTCTTTCCACTGGCTGACCCAGCCCACGGTCCGCGACAGGGCAAAGATCGGGGTGAACATCGAGGTCGGGAAGCCCATCGCCTCCAGGATGATGCCGGAATAGAAGTCCACGTTCGGGAACAGCTTTTTCTCGGCGAAATACGGATCCTCCAACGCCTGCTTTTCCAGCTCCTTGGCGACCTGCAGGATCGGGTTGTTCTCGACGCCCAGCAGATCCAGAACCTCGTCGGCGGACTGCTTCATAACCGTCGCGCGCGGGTCGAAGTTCTTGTAGACCCGGTGACCGAAACCCATCAGGCGGAACGGATCGTTCTTGTCCTTGGCCCGCGCGATGAATTCGGGGATGCGGTCGACGGTGCCGATCTCTTTCAGCATTTCCAGGCAGGCCTGGTTGGCGCCGCCGTGAGCGGGACCCCAGAGGCAGGCGATGCCGGCGGCGATACAGGCGAACGGGTTGGCGCCCGAAGACGATGCCAGCCGCACGGTCGAGGTCGACGCGTTCTGCTCATGGTCCGCATGCAGCGTGAAGATGCGGTCCATCGCGCGGCTCAGGATCGGGTTCACCTCGTATTCCTCTGCCGGCACGGCAAAGCACATGTGCAGGAAGTTCGAAGCGAAATCCAGGTCGTTGCGCGGATACACGAAGGGCTGCCCGGTATGGTACTTGAACGCCCAGGCGGCGATTGTCGGCATCTTGGCGATCAGGCGGATCGAGGCGACCTCGCGCTGCCAGGGATCGTTGATGTCGGTCGAGTCATGGTAGAACGCCGACATCGCGCCGACCACGCCGACCATGATCGCCATCGGGTGCGCATCGCGGCGGAACCCGCGGAAGAAATACTGCATCTGTTCGTGCAGCATGGTGTGACGGGTCACGCGGGTTTCGAAATCCTCCAGTTCCGCCGCGGTCGGCAGATTGCCGTACAGCAGCAGATAGCAGACTTCGAGATAGTGGGATTTGCTGGCCAGCTGGTCGATCGGGTAGCCCCGGTGCAGCAGCTCGCCCTTGTCGCCGTCGATAAAGGTGATGGTGCTGTCGCAGCTCGCGGTCGAGGTAAAGCCCGGATCGTAGGTGAACACGCCCGCCTGAGCGTAGAGCTTACGAATATCCAGCACATCGGGACCGGCCGTCGGGGACAGGATCGGCAGGTCGACTGTCTTGCCATCCAGGTGCAGCGTCGCGGTCTTGTAGTCTTCGGTCATTATAGTCCCTTCCTCTAACTGGCACGGGACGCGAAAGCGTCTCTCTCCGCGCGGGCAGACCGTGCGGCGGGCGCCGGTCCGTTCTCTTTCGCCGCGGTCTTGTCCGGTCAGTCAGACCCGACGCGCCCGGCAGCATCCTTGAGGCGGGCCAGGGTTTCGTCCCGGCCCAGCACAAGCATCATGTCGAACACCGAAGGGGTCACGGCGCGCCCTGCAAGGGCCGCTCTGAGCGGGCCGGCGAGCTTGCCGAACTTGGTGCCCCGGTCTTCGGCGAAAGCGCCCAGAGTCGCCTCCAGATCGTTTCGCGTCCAGCTAACATTTTGCAGATGCGGCGTCAATTCAGCCAGTATACCGTCGGATACCGTCGCAAGCGCCTTGGCCGCCTTCTCATCCGGCTCCACCGGCCGGGAGGTCAGCACAAAGTGCGCTTTTTCAAGGAGTTCCGGGAAGGTGCGCGCGCGATCCTTGAGGCAGTACATGGCCTCCTCAATCGCCGTAATTTGACGTTCCGTCAGAGCGGGGCGGCCTGCCGCGGCCAGATAGGCCACAAGCTCCTGCCGCAGCGCGGCGTCATCGCTAACGGCGATGTGCTGGCCACAGAGATTCTCCAGCTTTTTCAGGTCGAACCGGGCCGGGCTCTTGCCGATTCCATCCAGGTCGAACCACTCTTTCGCCTGTTCGTCGGTAAAGAATTCGTCATCGCCGTGCGACCAGCCCAGCCGGGCGAGGTAATTGCGCATGCCGGCGGCCGGGTAGCCCATCGCCTGGTATTCCTGCGCCCCCAGTGCGCCGTGGCGTTTGCTGAGTTTCTTGCCGTCGGGTCCGTGGATCAGCGGGATATGCGCCCAGACCGGCACATCCCAGCCCATCGCATCGTAGACCATCTGCTGGCGGGCCGCATTGTTGAGATGATCGTCGCCGCGGATCGCGTGGGTGACGCCCATGTCGTGGTCGTCGACCACCACCGCCAGCATGTAGACCGGCGTGCCGTCGGAGCGCAGCAGCACCATGTCGTCGAGCTGGTCGTTGCGAATCGTCACGTCGCCCTGCACCCGGTCGCGGATCACCGTGGTGCCCTCCTGCGGGGCCTTGATGCGTACCACATGGGGCGCGTCCGGATGGGTTGCCGGGTCGGCGTCACGCCAGGGGCTGCGGAACAGCGTGTTCTTGCCCTCGGCGCGGGCGGCCTCGCGGAATGCGGCGATCTCCTCCTGCGTCGAGTAGCATTTATAGGCTTTGCCCTCGGCCAGAAGCTGCTGCGCCACCTCGGCGTGACGGTCGGCACGGGCGAACTGGCTGATGGGTTCGCCGTCCCAGTCCAGCCCCAGCCAGCTCAGCCCCTGCAGGATCGCAGCCGTCGCCTCGGGGGTAGAGCGTTCGCGGTCGGTGTCCTCGATCCGCAGCAGGAATTTGCCGCCGCGCCCGCGCGCATAAAGCCAGTTGAACAGCGCCGTGCGTGCGCCACCGATATGGAGGTAACCGGTGGGCGAGGGGGCGAAACGGGTGACGACCTGATCGGGCATGAGGGCGCTTTACCTTTTGGTAACCATGGGGGAATAGCGTTTTGCGGCCTGTCTAGCGGGCCAGGGGGCGGGGGGCAAGCATGGGCGTTGTGACCATGGCGATGGCCGGCCTCGGTGCGGCCCTGGATCGCCAGCGCGGCCATTTGTTTCCCTGGGCCCCGGTGGCGCTGGGGCTGGGGATCGGGCTCTATTTCGTCCCCCGGTCGGAGCCGGGGCATTGGGTTTTTCTGACAATTGGGCTGATCGGGGCGGCGGGCGCGGCCCTGGCGCTGCGCCGTCCGGGCGGGGGGGCGGCGCTCGGCTGGGCGGCGGCGCTGGTGGCGGCCGGGTCGGGGCTGGCGGCCGCGCGTGCCCATTGGAACGCGGCGCCGGTTTTGACCGCGCGCTACTACGGCCCGGTCGAGGGGCGGGTGGTGGCGATGGACCGCTCCGCCTCCGACGCGCTGCGGCTGACGCTGGACCGGGTTCGGCTGGACGGGGTGCCGCCCGGCAGAACGCCTGCGCGGGTGCGCATCGCGCTGCACGGGCATGCGGAGGGACTGGCGGAGGGGCAGGGGGTGCCGCCCGGCGCGCGGGTGATGACCACCGGCCATCTCGCTCCGCCGCAGGGGCCGGCGGAGCCCGGCGGCTTCGACTTCCGCCGCCATGCCTGGTTTCAGCGGCTGGGCGCGGTGGGCTATACCCGCGCGCCCGTTTTGGTCGCGGCGCCGCCGGGGCGTGCGCTGCGCCTCTTTCGCCTGCGCATGGCGGTGGCGGCGCGGGTGCGGGCGGCGCTGCCCGGCGATATCGGCGGCTTTGCCGCGGCGGTGACCACCGGCGACCGCAGCGGCGTCGGCCAGCCGGTGCTGGAAGCGTTGCGGGCCAGCAACCTGGCGCATCTGCTGGCAATCTCGGGGCTGCATATGGGGCTCTTGGCGGGCTTTGTCTTCGGCGCGGTCCGGCTGGCCTTGGCAGCGGTTCCGGCGCTGGCGCTGCGGTTGCCCGCGCGCAAGATCGCCGCCGGCGCCGCGATCCTGGCCGCGGCGGGGTATTTCGCGCTTTCGGGGGGCAATGTGGCGACCGAGCGCGCCTTTGTGATGACCTCTGTGGTGCTGGGGGCGATCCTGGTCGACCGGCGCGCCTTTTCCCTGCGGGCGGTGGCACTGGCAGCGCTGATCGTGTTGAGCCTGCGACCGGAGGCATTGCTGGGGCCGGGATTCCAGATGTCCTTCGCTGCCACCACGGCGCTGATCGCGGTGTTCGGCAACCTGCGCGACTGGCGGATCGGCCTCGGGCCCCGCTGGCTTCAGCCGGTGGCGGGGGTGGCCTTGTCGTCGCTGGTGGCGGGGCTGGCAACCGCACCGGTGGCGGCGGCGCATTTCAACACGCTGGCGCACTACGGGCTTGCCGCCAATCTGCTGGCGGTGCCGGTGATGGGGCTGGTGGTGATCCCGGCCGCGGTGCTGGCGGCGCTGCTCACCGCAGTCGGGCTTGAGGGGATCGGCCTGGAGGCGATGGGCTGGGGCCTGCGCTGGATTCTCGCGGTGGCGCATTGGGCGGAGAGCCTGCCCGGTGCGCGCGGTCACGTGCCCAGTCCGGGGCCCTGGGTGCTGCCGCTCTTCGCGCTGGGGATGCTGGTGTTGATCCTCTGGCAGGGACGGGCGCGGCTGGCCGGGGCGGCCCCGGTGGCGGCAGCCTTTCTGCTCTGGGCCGGAGTAGAGCGACCAGCGGTTTTGATCGCCGACGACGGCGCACTGGTGGGGGTGATGACGGCGGAGGGCCGCGCGCTGAGCAAGCCGCGCGGCGCGGGCTTCGTTGCCGGGATCTGGCTGGAAAACGACGGCGACGGCGCCGATCAGGCGGCAGCAGCTGCACGCTGGCCCGGGGCGGAGGGGCGGTTGCGCATCGTCAGGACCGGGCCGCACCGGATCGTGCATGTTACCGGCAAGCGGGCGCTCGCCGCGCTGACCACCTGCAGCGCGCAGGATGTGGTGGTGGCGCCGCTGCCGCTGTCGCTCGATGGTCCGTGCTTGGTGCTCGACCTGCCGCACCTGCGTCAGACCGGCGCCATCGCCTTCGATGCGGCGGGAAAACTGCGCGCGGCCCGGGACCGGCGTCACCGGCGCCTATGGTCCGGGCCGGACCGGGAGACGGACCGGGGAACGAAGCGCGGGCGGCGTCAGTAAGTGCGGATCAGCCCGACCAGCCGGCCCTGCACCTTGACCTTGTCCTCGGGGAACACCCGGGTTTCATAGGCCGGGTTGGCGGCCTCCAGCGCGATGGATTTGCCGTTGCGGAAGTAGCGTTTCAGCGTCGCCTCGTGATCCTCCACCAGCGCCACCACGATGTCGCCGTTATCGGCGGCCTGGGTCTCACGAATGATCACCACGTCGCCGCTGTTGATCCCGGCCTCGATCATCGAGTCGCCCTTGACCTCCAGCGCATAGTGTTCGCCCTGTCCCGACAGCATGGTAGCGGGCACCGCGACATTGTTGGAGGCATGGCTGATCGCCTCGATCGGCACACCGGCGGCGATCCGGCCCATCAGCGGCAGCTCAACCGCGTAATGCTCGACCCCGTCGGCATTGGCCGGGCGCGGGGCGCTGGGGCGGTCGCCCTCGATCACCCGAGGGGAGAAGCCGCGGCCGGCCTCGCCGCCCAGGCTTTCGGGCAGCTTGACGATCTCGATGGCGCGGGCGCGGTGGGCAAGGCGGCGGATAAAGCCGCGCTCTTCCAGCGCGGTGATCAGCCGGTGAATGCCGGATTTCGACCGCAGGTCGAGCGCCACCTTCATTTCGTCGAAACTGGGCGGAACCCCGTCGCGCTGCACACGCTTATGGATAAACTCCAGCAAATCCAGTTGTTTCCGGGTCAGCATCCTTTGCACCTCGCAACCATGGGTTTTGTTTTGTTCTACCCATGTTCACGTTTTGTGTCAAGTTTGCCTGATCGGACGGCTCAGATCGACAGGTACTCTACCATGTCTCCGGCGCCGCGGGCCGGGTCGTTCGGCGGTCGCCGGACCAGCGCCGAGGCCTCCGACAGCACCGACAGCAGCGAGCTATCCTGATTGCCGCTCAGTGTGACGCGCCCGTCGGTGCCGATCTGCGCCCGCATGTAATGTTCGCGCGGACCGTTGGCGGTAATACCGGCGGCGAGCGGCGCCTGCGACAGCGTCGGTGCCTCGGCGCCCAGTCCCAGCATTGCGCGCAGCATCGGCACGACGAAGATCCGCCCGCAGACCATGGCGGAAACCGGGTTGCCGGGCAGCCCCACCATGGCGGCGCCCCCCATCCGCCCCGCCATCAGCGGTTTGCCCGGGCGCATCAGGACCTTGTAGAAGGCGCGCTCCATCCCGAGATCCTCGGCCACCTGGCCCACCAGATCGTGATCGCCGACCGAGGCGCCGCCGATGGTGATCACCAGATCGGCCCCTTCGGCGAGGCCGAAAGCGGTGGTCAGCGAGGATACGCTGTCGCGCGCGATGGGCAGGATGCGCGCCTGTGCCCCGGCCTCTTCCAGCATTGCCTTCAAGCCGAAAGTGTTGGAGGCGATGATCTGGTCGGGCCCCGGTTCCTCGCCCGGCATCACCAGCTCGTCGCCGGTGGAGATCAGCGCCACAACCGGTTTGCGCCGCACCGGCACCCGGTCGATGTTCATCGCCGCCATCAGCGCGATATCGGCGGACCGCAGAATGCGCGGGGCGCTGACGGTATCGCCGGCGCGGAAATCGACACCGGCGGGGCGCACGTTGGTCTTGGTTCCCGGCTCGTTGACGATGGTGATCAGATCGCCGCTGTGGCTCACATCCTCCTGGATCACCACGAAATCGGCCCCCTCGGGCATCGGCGCGCCGGTAAAGATGCGCACCGCCTGTCCGGCGCCGACGCGACCATCGAAGCGATGCCCGGCGGCCGCCTCGCCGATCAGCTTGAACATGGCGTGCAGCTCGACCTCGGCGGATTTGACGGCATAGCCATCCATCGAGGAGGCGGCAAAGGGCGGCTGATCGCGCCGCGCGGTGACCTCGCGGGCCAGCACCCGGCCGGCGGCCTCGGCCAGCGGAACCTCTTCCTCGGGAAGCGGGGCGGCCAGCTCGAACAGCCGCGCGCGGGCCTCGTCAACGGTGATCATGACGCCTCGTACCGCCCTGATTTTCCGCCGTCTTTCAGCAATACGCGAATGCCGCCGATCTGCATTTCCTTGTCGACCGCCTTGACCATGTCATAAACGGTCAGCGCGGCGGTGCTGACGGCGGTCAGCGCCTCCATCTCCACCCCGGTCTGGCCGGTGGTCTTGACGGTGGCGCGGATGTGGACCCCGGGCAGGGCCGGGTCGGCCTGCAGATCGACCGAGACCTTGGTCAGCGGCAGCGGGTGGCAGAGCGGGATCAACTCCGGCGTTTTTTTCGCGCCCATGATCCCGGCAAGCTGCGCGACGCTCATCACGTCGCCCTTCTTGGCGTGACCTTTGGTAATCATATCAAAAGTTTCCGGGCTCATGCTGATATGCCCCTCGGCGACGGCGACCCGGGCGGTTTCCGGTTTGTCGGAGACATCCACCATCACCGCATTGCCGGCGGCGTCGAAATGAGTGAGACCGGCCATGTCACATACCTCCGGGAGCGGTCAGCGGGTGGGCCAGCAGGTGGCGGGTGGCCTCGGCCACATCCTCCTGCCGCATCAGGCTTTCGCCGATCAGGAAACAGCGGGCGCCGTAGCGGGCCATATCGGCCAGGTCGTCGGGGCTGTTGAGGCCGCTTTCGCAGACGATGGTGCGGTCGGCGGGCACCAGTTTGGACAGGGTCCGGGTGGTGTCCAGCGTGGTCTCGAAGGTCTTGAGGTTGCGGTTGTTGATGCCCACAAGTGGGCTTTTCAACAGGGTCGCACGCTCCAGCTCTTCGGCGTCATGCACCTCGATCAGCACACTCATCCCCCAGTCGAAGGCCGCCTGTTCCAGCTCGGCCGCCTGGCCGTCCCCGACCGAAGCCATGATGATCAGGATGCAGTCGGCGCCCAATGCGCGGGCCTCGGCCACCTGATAGGGGTCGTACATGAAATCCTTGCGCAGCGCCGGCAGGTCGCAGGCGGCGCGGGCGGCCGTCAGATATTCCTTGGCGCCCTGAAAGCTGGGCGTATCCGTCAGCACCGACAGGCAGGTCGCGCCGCCCTCGGCATAGGCTTGCGCCAGCGCGGGCGGGTCGAAATCCGGGCGGATGAGGCCCTTCGACGGGCTGGCCTTCTTGATCTCGGCAATCAGCCCATAGCCGCTGCGGCTAGCCAGTTGCAGCGCCTCGGCAAAGGGGCGCACCGGATCGGCGGCGCGCGCCTCCGCCTCAACCTCGGCCAGCGGTTTGGCGGCTTTGTCGGCGGCGATCTCTTCGAGCTTGTAGGCCTTGATGCGGTCCAGAACGGTCTCTGTCATGGTGCCTCCTGATTGGCCCAATTTATGGCCCTCTCTCCGCGCGCCTGCAACCATGCATTGACCCGGCCGAACGGGCGCGACCCGAAGAAGCCGCGATAGGCCGAGAGCGGCGAAGGGTGGGCGGTTTCGATCCGCAGGTGGTCGGGGTTGGTCATGCGCGCGCCCAGCTTCTGCGCCGGTTTGCCCCAGAGCAGCAGCGCGCGCGGTTCGGCGTCGAGGCGGTCCAGCACCTGATGCACCAGCTTTTGCCAGCCGATGGACTTATGCGCATGGGCCCGGCCTTGCGGCACCGTCAGCGCGGTGTTCAGGAGAAGTACCCCCTGATCGGCCCAGTCACCCAGATCGCTGCGGTCGCGGGCCTGCCCGAGATCATCCTGCAGTTCCCTGAAAATATTGCCGAGACTGGCGAGCGGTCCTCTGAAGTCGTCGGGGATGGAAAACGCCAGCCCGTCGGCCTTGCCGGGGGTGTGATAGGGGTCCTGACCCAGGATCAGCACCCGCACGGCGTCGGGCTGAGTGCGTTCCAACGCAGAAAAGACCCGCTCTCGCGGGGGGAAGACGGGATCCGTTTCTGCCGCCAGCCGGTCCTTGATCCCGGGCAGATCCTCGGCAAAGAACGGCAGATCGGCCCAGCCCCCCAGCCGTGACAGGTCCAGCGCCATCAGCCGTCCTGGGTGATCTTGGCCAGCGTCTCGACGCGCGCTTTCGCGGCGCCGTTGTCGATGCTTTCGGAGGCCATCGCCACGCCTTCGCGCAGATCGGCGGCGACCCCGGCGATCACCAGCGCGGCGGCAGCATTCAGCAGCACCGCGTCGCGATAGGCCGAAGGTTCGCCCGCCAGCAGGGCGCGCAGCGCCACGGCGTTTTCCGCAGGGGTGCCGCCGAGGATGTCCTCAAATGGGTGGACGGGCAGGCCGGCGTCCTCCGGGTGCAGCTCGGCCTCCTTGACCGTGCCGTCTTCCAGCGCGGCGACCCAGCTCACGCCCGTGATGGTCAGCTCGTCAGTGCCGTCGGAGCCATGCACCAGCCAGGCGCGTTCGGACCCGAGCCGGCCCAGCGTCTCGGCCATCGGCCGGATCAGGTCGCGACTAAAGGCACCGGTGAGCTGCCGTTTGACGCCTGCCGGGTTGGTCAGGGGACCGAGGATGTTGAAGATCGTCCGCGTGCCCAGTTCGGTCCGCGCCGGGCCCACATGGGCCATCGCCGGGTGGTGCATCGGCGCCATCATGAAGCCGATGCCGGCCTCGCGCAGCGCGCGTTCCACCACCTTGGGGCCGACCATGGTCTTGATCCCCATCTCGCTCAGCGCATCGGCAGAGCCGGACTTGGACGACAGGTTGCGGTTGCCGTGCTTCGCCACCGTGACGCCCGCGCCGGCCACCACGAAGGCGGTGGCAGTGGAGATGTTCAGCGTACCCTTGCCGTCGCCGCCGGTACCGACGATGTCGATGGCGCCCTCCGGCGCGGTCACCGCGTGGCACTTCGACCGCATCACCGCGGCGGCGGCGGCGTATTCATCAACCGTCTCGCCGCGGGTGCGCAGCGCCATCAGCAACCCGCCGATCTGGGCCGGGGTCGCCTCGCCCTCGAACAGGATCGTAAAGGCGGCTTCGGCCTCCTGCGTGGTCAGGGGGCGCTCGGCGCTGGCGCCGATCAGCGGTTTCAGCGCGTCGCTCATGCGGGAACCTTCATTTCGTTCAGGAAATTCTTCAGCAGGGCATGGCCATGCTCCGAGGCGATCGACTCGGGGTGAAACTGCACCCCGTGGATCGGCAACGCGCGGTGCTGCAGCCCCATGATGGTGCCGTCTTCCAACCAGGCGGTGATGGCGAGGCTGTCGGGCAGACTGTCGCGCTCGACGACCAGCGAGTGATAGCGCGTTGCCTCGAACGGCGAGGGCAGCCCCTTGAACACCCCCTGGCCCTCGTGATGAATCAGCCCCATCTTGCCGTGCACGATGTCCGCCGCGCGCACCACCTTGCCGCCGAAGGCCTGGCCGATGGTCTGATGCCCGAGGCAGACGCCCATCAGCGGGATGCGCTGTTCGGCGGCCGCCGCGGTGAGCGCCAGGCAGATGCCGGCCTTGTCCGGATCGCAGGGCCCGGGCGACAGCAGGATGCCCGAAGGGCGCATGGCGATGGCGTCCTGCACAGTGAGCGCATCGTTGCGGCGGGTGACCACGTCGGCCCCCAGCTCGCCCAGATAATGCACGAGGTTGTAGGTGAAAGAGTCGTAATTATCGATCAGAAGCAGCATGGCGCCCGGGATGGATTGGGGGCTGGTGGCGGAAGGCCTGCCAGCGGTATAGTGATTGGGCCATACATGTTCAGGGATGGTCGGCAGCGTCAAGGGCCAGAGGGCGGGACAAATCGCAGCTCCGGCCCGGGCTTTGGGTGCAACGGCAGCAAAACGAGAAGAGGCAAGGCAGGGATGCGCGGATTTCTAGGGGGTCTGATACTGGGGGCGGTGCTGGTGGTGATCGGGGCGGCGGGGCTGTCGCTGCTGGTGCCGATGCAGCGCCCCGATGTGGCGACCGAACCGCCGGTTGCGGCCCGTGGCGGGGCGGATGTCGGGGCCGAGAAAGAGGCGGACGCCGGGATGGAACAGCCCGGCGCCGACGCCGATCTGGTCGAGGCCGCGCCGGTCGCCCCTGAGACCGAGGAGGCCGGGTCCGACGATCTGACGTCGATGGAGCGGGCCGATACCGAACCGGCGGACAAACCGCAGGTCGGCGGCGCCACCACCGGGATGGAAGAGCCGGAAGAGGCCCACGCCGCGCCCGAGGTTTCGGCGGCGGAAGAGGCGCCGGTTTCACCCCAGGCCCCGGGCAACGTTCCCGACGCCCCGGCCCGGGACGCCGATGTGCCCGCGATTGCCGACCCGACCCAGCCGGCGGTGCCCGCGCTGCCGGAGGCGGGATCCGGCTTTGGCGAGGCCCCGTCGGTGGAGGAGACCGCGCCGGAGGTGGCCTCCAAGGCCGATCCCGAGCTGGCCGCGCCGAGTGAGATAGAGGCCGGCGAGGGGGCGCCGGACACCGAGGAAAGCCCTGTTGCCGATACCGAGACCGCCACGGCGCCGGCCCCGGCGCCGCGGATTGCGGCTCTGCCGCAGGCCGGCAGCGATGAAGAGGAGGAGACAGAGCGCCCCGCCATCGGTACGCCGGTGGCGCCGCTGACCGAGCGCGACGATGAACCGGTTGCTGAACCGGCGGGACCGCCGGCGATCGAGCGGTTCGCGGTGCCTTTCGACAATCCGGAGGGGCGGCCGTTGATGTCTATCCTGTTGATCGATGGGAAGAATTCGATCGGTTCCGAGGCGTTGCAGGAGTTTCCCTATCCGCTGACCTTTGCCGTCGATCCCGCCGCCCCGGATGCGGCGGAGAAGGTGGCGCGGCATCGCGCCGCCGGGTTCGAGGTGGTGCTGCTGGCCGATCTGCCGGCCGCCGCCACGCCGCAGGATGCCGAGGTGGCGCTGTCGGTCTGGCGCGCGGCGGTGCCGGAGGCGGTGGCGATCCTGGAGGGCACCGGCAGCGGCATTCAGGGCAACCGGGCGCTGTCGGATCAGGTGACGGCGATTGCGCAGGATGCCGGCCTCGGCCTGATCACCCAGGCCAACGGCTTGAATACGGTGCAGAAACTGGCCCTGCGGGCCGGTGTGCCCTCGGCGGTGGTGTTCCGCGATTTCGACGGGGCCGGACAGACGCCGGTGGTGATGCGCCGGTTCCTCGACCAGGCGGCGTTCCGCGCCGGGCAGGAGGGCGCGGTGATCATGCTGGGCCGGGTGCAGCCCGATACCATCAGCGCGCTGCTGCTCTGGGGGCTGCAGGACCGGGCGCAGCGGGTGGCGCTGGCGCCGGTCTCGGCGGTGCTGCTGGGAGGGGCCGGGGCGCAGTGACGCCCCGGGTTAACGCGCCGGGTCTGTCGGTTTTCCGGGGGTGACAGGCGTGCACCGGCTGGGCACCGCCTGTGCACCGGTCGGGGGCTTTGCGATTTTGCCTGGAGTGGTGAAGGCAGCGCGCTGATCAGAGGTTGCAGCGCCAGTCCACGGTCCGGCGCTGGCGCGGCTTGCGCTGCGGGTCAGACGGCGAAGAGCGGCTGGCGCCGCCCGTCGGTTGGGAATTCCAGCGCGCCGGGGTCTGCCTCAGACAAACACCGCGTTCAGCGCGAGGAAGACCAGCGCCGACAGCAGCGCCGCGGCGGGCACGGTGATCACCCAAGCCGCCACGATGGTCAGGAAATGCGACCGGCGCACCAGCTTGCGGCGGCGGCGTTCCTCGGTGGCGAGCTTGCTGCCGTTGGAGTTGGCGTTGCGCGGGCGGCGCTTGTCGTTGTGCCACTCGCGAAAGAACCCCACCCCGAACACCGCCCCCACCGCGATATGGGTCGACGAGACCGGCAGCCCCAGCCAGCTGGCCACGATCACCGTGATCGCCGCCGAGAGCGCCACGCAATAGGCGCGCATCGGGTTCAGCTTGGTGATCTGGCTGCCGACCATGCGGATCAGCTTCGGCCCAAACAGCACCAGCCCGAAAGAGATGCCGAAGGCGCCGACGATCATCACCCAGGACGGGATCGCGACCTTGCCGGCGAACTCGCCGAACTCGACCGAGTGGACGATGGCGGCCAGCGGGCCCACCGCATTGGCCACGTCGTTGGCGCCATGGGCAAACGACAGCAGAGCGGCCGAGATCACCAGCGGCAGCGAAAACAGTGTCTTCAGCGATTTGTTGCGGTTCTCCATCCCCTGCGACTGGCGCCGGATCAGCGGCGCCGAGACGGCATAGCAGAGCGCCCCGGTCAGAACCCCGATCAGCAGCGCGGTGCCGAGGTCGATATGGATGACCTTCTTCAGCCCCTTGACCGACAGATAGGCGGCAAAGGCGCCGGCCATGACCCCCACCAGCACCGGCACCCAGCGCCGCGCGGCGGCAAGCTTGTCGTCCTGATAGATGATCCGCGACTTGATAAAGGCGAGGAAGACCGCGGCAATGACCCCGCCGAGCACCGGGGAGATCACCCAGCTGGCCGCGATCGCGCCCATGGAGGACCAGTTCACCGCCGAAAAGCCAGCCGCCGCGATGCCTGCCCCCATCACGCCGCCCACCACCGAATGGGTGGTGGAGACCGGCGCGCCAACCCATGTGGCGAGGTTCACCCAGAGCGCCGAGGAGGTGAGCGCGGCCATCATCGCCCAGATGAAGATGCGGTTATCGCTGACCCCGGCGGGGTCGATGATGCCCTTGGAAATGGTCGAAACCACATCGCCGCCGGCCAGCAGCGCACCGGCGCTTTCGCACAGGGCGGCGATCACGATGGCGCCGCCCAGCGTCAGCGCATTGGCGCCCACCGCCGGCCCCATGTTGTTGGCAACGTCGTTGGCGCCGATATTGATCGCCATATAGGCGCCCAGCACGGCGGCGGCGACGATGATCGCCGAGGTGGAGCCGCTGCCGGTGAAGACCGCGGCGGTCAGCCCGACGATCACCATGAAGGCCAGCGCCACCCCCAGCCCCACCATCGGACGGGAAACATAGAGCGTTGCCTGTTCAAGCTGGCCGATCCGGCCAAGGTCCTTGTCGAGGGTTTTCCACTGTCGGGGGAGAGAGGGTTGCGACATCCGCGCCTTTCGGTGTGGCGCGGACCGGATCCCGCACCTGTCATTATTCCGTTACAGTTAGGCGGCGGATAGGACGGTTTGGCGCTCAGATCAAGCGCGCGCTTCGATCTCTTGCGCGAACTGTTGCAGAACGTCGCACACACCGGGGTCGCCGGCACGTTCGCAGGCCTCGGCGATCGGCAGCCAAATGCGGTCGCGGCGGTCGGCCTCGGGGTAGTCCTTGCGCATCTCGGTGACCTTCACCGGATAGACCCAGACGATGCATTCGCGTTCCAGCCCGCTGTCGTGTTTCTTGACGCTGTGAAAGCTGGTCAGCGGTTTGCGCCAAGGTTTGCCGGCGCGCACGCCGGCCTCTTCCCAGGCCTCCTGCAGGGCGGTCTCCCAGCTGTCCTGGCCGGTGATCGGCCAGCCCTTGGGCAGGATCCAGCGCCCGCGCGAGGAGGTGATCAGCAGCACTTCCGGCGCGCCGTCCCGGCCCTCGCGAAAGCACAGCGCAGCCAGTTGAACCGCTTTGGGGCGGCTCAGCATAAGCTTCACATTCTCCAGCCATGGGATCTTGCGGGGGTCCATCGGGGTGCCTTACTGCTCGAAACTGCGTTTTTTGTCTACTTTATAGCAAACTGTCAAGAACGCAAAATGGTATCGACCGATGAACAAATCAACCCGGCCAGGCCGCCCAGTTTTCGGGCGGGCCGGCAAAGACGTTGATATCGACCGGCCCGTCGATGCCCGGTACCACCCCGGTGCCGGTGTATTGCCAGAAGGTCCAGCGCGCACCGGGATAGGTTTGGGCCGGGTGGCCGGCGACCGAGCGCAGCCAGAACTGGGTGCCCGCCAGCTTGCCGATGCCGGTATCGCGGTAGAAATCCGGCGTGGTGTAGACGATCGGGCGGCGGCCGTAGTGACGCTCCAGAATATCGAGGAAGCGGCGCGCCTCGGCCCGCACCCTGGACCCGTCGGGGCGCTTGCTGCAGGTGGGGGAGCGGTGGTTCCACTCCATATCCAGCACATGCGGCAGGGCGCTGTCGTCGCGCGGCACGTGGCGGATGAACCAGCGTGCCTGCTCGGCGGCCGGGCGGCAGAAGTAGAAGTAATGATAGGCGCCGCGGCGGATGCCGGCGCGGGCGGTGCCGCGCCAGTGGTCGCGGAACTTCGGATCGGAGTGATCGCCACCCTCGGTCGCCTTGATATAGGCAAAGGCCACGCCGCCGCGCCGGGCCGCCTGCCAGTCGATACCGCCCTGATAGCGGGACACATCGACGCCATGCACCGGGTAGCGGTCTGGCGTGATGCCCTGCCAGTCATGCGGATCGAGATCGTCGAACCGCGGGCTGGCGAGGAAGGACATGTGAGGGGCGGCGGCGACCTCTGTCGCGGTCAGCGGCGTGGCCATCGCGGCGGTCGCGGGCGCCGTGGTGGCGGCCGGCCGCTGGCCACAGGCGGCCAGCAGCAGCGCGGCGGCAAGCATCGCCCGAACCCTATCGCACCGTTTCACCAACATAAGCTCATTTAACGCGCAGCGGGGGGCGCATGGCAACCGGGCGGTGATAGCGGTGGCGGAAAGGCGCGGGTGGGATCAGAGATCGAGCTCGACCCAGACCGGCACATGGTCGGACGGCTTGTCGTAGCCGCGGATTTCCTTGTCGATCCCCACCTCCAGCATCAGATCGGCCGCCTGCGGCGTCAGCAGGATATGATCGATCAGGATGCCGTTGTTCCGCGCCCAGGCCCCAGCCTGGTAATCCCAGAACGAATAATGTCCCGGGCCGCGCACCCGGGCGCGCAACGCATCGGTGAAGCCCAGGTTGACGATCCTTTGAAAGGCAGCGCGGGTTTCGGGGAGAAACAGGGCGTCCTCGACCCAGGCTTCGGGCTTGGCGGCGTCCTGCGGCTGCGGGATGACGTTATAGTCGCCCGCCATCAGCGCCGGTTCTTCGGCCGCCAGCAGATCGCGCGCGCGCGCCTCCAGCCGTTTCATCCAGGCGAGCTTATAGTCGTATTTCGGCCCCGGCGCCGGGTTGCCGTTTGGCAGGTAGAGCCCGCAGAGCCGGATCGCCTGTTTGCCCACCACCGTGGCCTCGATCCAGCGGGCCTGTTCGTCGCTGTCGTCGCCGGGCAGGCCGCGGGTGACATCCTCCAGCGGCAGTTTCGACAGGATCGCCACGCCGTTGAAGCTTTTCTGGCCGTGGGTCTCGACGTTATAGCCGCGCTCCTCGAACAACTCGCGGGGGAAGTTTTCGTCGACCGACTTGATCTCCTGCAGGATCGCCACGTCGGGCTGGGCGCTGTCCAGCCAGTCGGTGAGCGCGTTCACGCGGGCCTTGATCCCGTTGATGTTGAAGGTGGCGATCTTCATGGCAGGCCTCCCGCTGCGGTGCTCGCCGATCTATCGCCGATCCCGCCCGCGGGGGCAAGTCGCGGGGCGGGAAGGGCGCATTTTCCCCACTTCGGAGGAGTGATTCGCCGCTCCGTTCTGTGCCGGAGGTTGAAAAAAACGCCAGAAAATCAGGGCTGTGGAAAAGTATTTTCGGCCTGTGGATGAATGCCCGTTTAGATTGATCGGTTTTTGGTTGTTTCGGGAAGGTGATGTGGACAACCTGAGGATGAAGCTACCTCGGCGTGAAAAAATGTTGCGGGAAACGTCCGGCGTGCAAGCCTGATTGGGCGATTGACCGCATGCCAAAGGGGGCTTTTCAGATGACGGCACAACACAAAATCAAACAGAGCGAAACGATTTCCACGGGGTTCGCCGGCGCGGACCTGTTCGGTGGGGAAGCGACCGGGATGTTCTCCTCCGGATCGGCGCCGGTGGCGCGGGCGGATACGATGAACGGCGAAGAGACGACCCTGTTCTCCTCCGGATCCGCGCCTGTGGGGCGCGCCGATGCGGCTGCGGGCGAGGGGGTGGAGATGTTCTCTTCCGGTTCCGCGCCGACCCTGCGTGCAGAGGCGCTCGGCGGCGACCTGGTGGAGATGTTCTCGTCCGGCTCCGCGCCCGCGACCCGTGCCGAAGCGGCGGGCGGCGAGGGGACGGCGATGTTTTCGTCCGGCTCCGCCCCCAGCGCCAGCAGCGATGCGGCGGCGGGCGACGGCACGGCGATGTTCTCGTCGGGCAGCTAACAGGGGCAGTTGAGGCGGGCAGGCGTTCGGGCGGCGCATTCGGAAGGAGAGCAAAATCATGTCGAATGTCGTTCGCCTGAGCGTCCCGTCTCATCGTCAGAGCAAGGCGGCGCGTCAAGCCGCCTTGCTGGCTTGTTTCGCGGGCCACCGCCGCGGGCCGGAGGATGTGTTCTGGTTCAAGGAGAATGCGGAGCTTCTAAACATTCTCGAATGCACCGGCGCAAAGCTGGACACGGCGGCACTGTCACCGTTTACGGAATTCTATCAGGGCGCCGAAAGCCGGTTGGCGTTTTTCCCGCAATATTACCGCTTCATCCTGTCGATCTGTCTGGATCTGGAGGATCTGGGCCTGCCCGGCGACAAGGCCGAGCGGCTCTGCGCCTGGACGGCCCGGCAGGGGCTGGCGGGGGCCGAGCTGTCGGATCTGCAACGGGCCGAGGCGCGGCGGCTGATGGCCCGGCGCGGCATTGCCGCGGGCGCCGACAGGGGGCTGGACGATCGGCTGCGTGGTTTCATCGGCCGCTCGGAAACCTTCGCCCTGCCCAACAAGCGGGCGGGATACGAGCTGACCCATATCGTGTTCTATCTCAGCGAATACGGCCGGCGGGACCCGGGGCTCGACGCCTCGGCGCTGACCAGCCTCGAATTCGCCGGCATCCTGGCCTATCTCGACCAGGACGCCGATCTGCTGGCCGAGATCTGCATCGCGTTGCGCTATGCCGGCCAGCAACCTTCGCCGATCTGGGAGCATTGGCTCGAGCGCGAGACGCATTGTTTCGCAGTGGCGGAGGGGCCGTGCGCCAACCCGGCCGATGACTATCATGTCTACTTCGTCAACTCTTGGCTGATGGCGCTGCGCGGCCAGCGTGATTTCGTCAAGCCGGCCGAGGCGGGCGCGACGAGTTTCCATCGCGCGCCGGTGCCGGCGCCGCCGCTGCGGCAGATGTCGATGGCGATGTACCGGATGGACGCGGCACGCAGCCGGGACTGGGCGGCGATGCGGCCGCATGTGGAGGCCGGGCTGAGCGAGATCGGCCACGATATCCTGGCCGAGGCGGAGGCCAGCAGCGACCGGTTCGAGGATTTCTTTGCCGGTTTCGCCCGGGCGGGAGGCATGCCATGAGCGCGATCAGTTCCAATGCGGGCAGCGCATCCGGGCGCGCGCGCACCGCGGCGCTGGCGGGTGCCGGGCTGGTGGTGATCTATACCGCGCTGATCGCAGGCGCCGACGGCATCACCAAGCTGATCGCCGGCGGCTATGCGGCACCGCAGATGTATTGCCTGAGCGGGCTGATGGTCATGGGGTTGAGCGTGCTGGCCGACCGTCATCCGCGCCAGAGGCTGGGGCTGGCGACCTGCTGTCCCCGCGCCATGGCGCTGCGCTCCGGCGCGACGGTGGTGGCGGCTGTCTCGTTCTTTCAGGCGTTCCGGCTGCTGCCCTTTGCCGATGTGTTCCTGTTCATCGCGCTGATGCCGATCCTGGCCGGGCTGATGTCCGGGCCGATCCTGCGCGAGCGTGTACGCCCGGCGGCCTGGGTGGCGCTGGCCGCCGGCGCGGTGGGGGTGTTGTGCCTGTTCCCCGGCGGCCTGCAGTCGATCTCGACCGGCCACCTCTATGCATTTTCGGCGGCGGTGTTTGGGACATTTTCCATGGTTATGGCGCGGTTTATCGGGCAATACGAAAGCAATGCCTTAGCCCAGGTCTTCTATCCGAACATGGCGATCTTCGGGTCCATGGCATTGCTGCTGCCCTTCGTCTGGGTCCCGATGCCGGTTGCCGATCTGGCCTGGGTGGCGGGCTATGCGCTCTTGCTGTTCGGGGCGCGTTGGCTGCTGGTGGTGGCGCTGCGGTTGCTGGCCGCCTATGCGGTGACGCCACTGATGAACCTGCAGTTCATCTGGATGGTGGTGCTGGGCGCGCTGGCCTTTGGCGAATGGCCGGGGGCGGGGACATATCTGGGCGTGGCGATCCTGATTGCCAGCGGGGCCTATCTGGTCTGGGATCAGCTGGCGCCGCAGACGGGACGGCTGCGGTCGGGAGTATAGTAGGGCGCACTCCGTTGCCGCGGTAGTGCAGGCCGCGCAGGGCTGGGCATTTCGCGTGGCGCTTCAGGTTCGGTCGTTATCTGTCTGATAAATAGGTCGTAACGTATGCTTGTGCCAGCTCACGCTTGCCCGGATCAGATCGAGAACGAGGTCCCGCAGCCGCAGGACGAGGTCGCGTTCGGATTGTCGATCACGAAGCGCGCGCCGATCAGCTCTTCGGTGAAATCGATGGTAGCGTTTTCCAGGAACGGCAGCGAGACGGTGTCGACCACCACCTTTTGCCCGTTGCCTTCCAGCACCAGATCGTCCTCGGCCGGATCGTCCAGCGCGATCTCGTATTGAAAGCCCGAGCAACCGCCGCCTTCGACGGCCACGCGCAGCGCCTTGCCCTGATCGGCGGCACCGATCTCGGCCAGGCGTTCAAAGGCGCGCTCGGTCACTTTGGGGGGCAGCTTCATGGATCACTCCGGCGTTTGAATTCTTCTGCTATTCCAATATAGAGGCCGCAACCACAGGCACAAGGACAAGGACGGCAGATGCGCGCGCCCTATGCCTCGGATCCGACACGCAGCCGCGGACGGCTGGTGACGGAAGAGGAAAGCAGCTTTCGCTCCTGTTTCCAGCGGGACCGGGACCGGATCATTCACGCCAGCGCCTTCCGGCGGCTGAAGCACAAGACGCAGGTGTTCGTCGAACACGAGGGCGACAATTACCGTACCCGGCTGACCCATTCGATCGAGGTGGCGCAGGTGGCCCGCACCATCGCCGGCGCGCTGGGGCTGAACCAGGAGCTGACCGAGGCGGTGGCGCTGGCCCATGACCTGGGCCACACCCCGTTCGGCCATACCGGCGAGGACGCGCTGCACGCGCTCATGGCGCCCTACGGTGGCTTCGATCACAACGCGCAGGCGATCCGCATCGTCACCGTGCTGGAACGGCACTATGCCGAGTTCGACGGGCTCAACCTGACCTGGGAAACGCTGGAGGCGATTGCCAAGCACAACGGCCCGGTGGTGGGAGAGCTGCCCTGGGCACTGGCCGAATGCAATCAGGCCATCGACCTGGAGCTGCACACCCATGCCAGCGCCGAGGCGCAGGTGGCCGCGCTTTCGGACGATATCGCCTATAACAACCACGATCTGCACGACGGGCTGCGCGCGGGGCTGTTCACCGACGATGACATCGTCGCGCTGCCGATCATCGGCCCGGCCTATGCCGAGGTGGATGCGAAATACCCCGGGCTCGACTGGAACCGGCGGCGGCACGAGGCGCTGCGGCGGGTGTTCGGCGTGATGGTGGGCGATGTGATCGACACCGCGCGCACCAATCTGGCCGCCAGCGGCGCGCAGTCGGTGGAGGAGATCCGGCTGCTGGGCCGCCCTGTGGTCTGTTTCTCCCCCGAGATCTGGGAGCAGCTGAAGGAAATCCGCGCCTTCCTGTTCCGCCGCATGTACCGCGCACCTTCGGTGATGAAGATCCGGCTGGAAGTGGCGGTGGTGGTGGAGGAACTGTTTGCGCTGTTCCTCTCCGATCCGGGGCTTCTGCCGCAGCGCTGGCACGGCGACCTGGCCCGGGCGGCGGGCGATGAAACCCGGGTGGCACGGATCGTCTCGGATTACATCGCAGGAATGACCGATCGCTTCGCGCTGCAGGAACATGCGCGGCTGATCTGACAGGGAAGGGGGCGAACCAATGGCAACGCCCGTAGACGGCGCACTCAGCCCGATAACCGCCTTCGCGCTGGTGGGGGCGCTTGGCGTCGGCTCGCAATGGCTGGCGTGGAAGCTGCGGCTCCCCGCCATCGTGCTGATGCTGGCGGCGGGCCTGTTGATCGGACCCGTGCTGGGCATCTTCGACCCGCGCCGCGATATCGGCGAACTGATGGGGCCGATGATTTCCATCGCGGTGGCTATCATCCTGTTCGAAGGCGGGCTGACGCTGAATTTCCATTCGTTGTCCGGCGCGGCCGAAGGGGTGCGGCGGCTGGTGCTGCTGGGCGCGCCGCTTGGCTGGCTCAGTTCGGCGCTGGCGCTGCATTACGTGGCCGGGCTCAGCTGGGAAAGCGCCGCGGTGTTCGGCGGCATCCTGATCGTCACCGGACCGACTGTGATCGCGCCGCTCCTGCGGACCGCGCGGCTGCAGCAGCGGCCCTCGGCCCTGCTGCAGTGGGAAGCCATCGTCAACGACCCGGTGGGCGCGCTGGCTGCGGTGCTGGCGTTCGAGGTCGTGGTGGTCATCCACGCCGACATGAGCGCCGGCTATGCCGCGTGGGAGCTGGTCCGCGGCATCGGGTTCGCTACGCTTGTGGGGCTTGGCGCGGGCTGGGGGCTGGCGCGGGCCTTCGACCGCGGGCTGGTGGCGGAATACATGAAGGTACCGGTGCTTTTCGCGGCGCTTCTGGCGGCCTTCGCGCTGTCCGATGCGGTGCTGCACGAAAGCGGGCTGCTGGCGGTGACCCTGATGGGCATCTGGATCGCCAATGCCGGCCTGCCTTCCTACGCCGAGATGCGGCGGTTCAAGGAACATGCGACGATCCTGCTGGTCTCGGGGGTGTTCATCCTGCTGGCGGCGGGTATGAACCTCGAGACGCTCTCGGTGCTCGACTGGCGCGCCGGGGTCTTTCTGGCGGTGATGATCGTTCTGGCGCGGCCCGCCGCGGTGTTGCTGGCATTGGCCTTCACTGGGGTGCCGTGGCGCGAGCGTCTGCTGGTCGCCTTCACCGGGCCGCGTGGGGTTGTGCTGGTTGCGGTGGCGGGGCTCTTCGGTGAGCGTCTGGTGGCGCTGGGGCTGGAGGACGCGGCCCGGATCGCGCCGCTGGCCTTTGCCATCGTTGCCGCCACGGTGGTGCTGCACGGCTTTACGCTGGCGCCGCTGGCGCGCGCTCTGGGGCTGACGGCGCGTGGCCGGCCCGGCGTGGTGCTGGTGGGCGGCTCGTCCTTTTCCACCTCGCTAGCCGAAGCGCTGGCAACGCTTGAGATCCCGGCGCTGATCACCGACGGTAACATCATCCGCCTGCGCGGTGCGCGCAACGCGGGGCTGACCACCTTTTACGGCGACATCCTGTCGGAGACGGCGGAGTTCAAGCTCGACCTGATCGGCTATGACACGGTGATCGCCGCCACCGACAACGACGCCTACAACACTCTCGTGGCCACCGACCTGGCGCCGGAATACGGCCGCGCCAACGTGTTCCAGCTGCGCCGTGACACGCGCGAAACGCGCCGCCATGCCCTGCCCATCACATTGGGGGGCAAGCGGCTGGCCGGTGGGCTCACCTACGGGGAACTGAACCGGCACATGCATCAGGGCTGGAAAGTGCGCACCACCCGTCTGAGTGAGAGCTTCGGGCCCGAGGCGTTCGCCGCCCGCTATCCCGACAGCATCCTCATCGGTGAGCTGCCGCCGCGCGGCAGCCTGCGCCTGTTCGAATTCCTGCCGGACGACGACACCCCGCCGACACCGGTCGCCGAGGCCACCGTGCTGCATCTGGCACCGCCCGATCCGGAGGGGACGGCAAAGGAGGAGAGTGAGACCCGGGGCGCCGGCGGACAGGATTGACCCTGCCCGCAGACATGCTAGACCCACGCCGCGCCCCCTGAAGGAAAGAACGGTATGAATATTTTCGCGGATATCCGTGCGCTGGTGATCGACGGGCTGAACGCCCTGGTCGAGGCAGGAACCCTGCCGGCCGGCCTGTCCTACGACAATGTCACGGTGGAGCCGCCGCGCGATCCGGCCCATGGCGACATGGCGACCAATGCCGCGATGGTGCTGGCCAAGCCCGCCAAGATGAAGCCGCGCGACATTGCCGAGGCGCTGGCCGAACGGCTGGGCGCGGATGCACGGATCGAAACCGCCGAGGTGGCGGGGCCGGGTTTCCTCAACCTGCGGCTTTCGGGCGACGTCTGGCGCGGCGTGATCTCGGGCGTGCTGCAGCAGGGCGATGCCTACGGCCGCTCCGACATGGGGCAGGGGCGCAAGATCAACGTCGAATACGTCTCGGCGAACCCCACCGGACCGCTGCACGTGGGCCATACCCGCGGCGCGGTGTTCGGCGATGCGCTGGCCAGCCTGCTGGATTATTCCGGCCATGAGGTGACGCGGGAATATTACATCAACGACGGCGGCGCCCAGGTCGACGTGCTGGCCCGCTCGGTCTACTTGCGCTATCTCGAAGCGCTGGGCGAGGCGGTGGAGTTCCCCGAGGGCACCTATCCCGGCGAATACCTGATCGAGGTGGGCGAGACGCTGGCCAAGGAGGTCGGCGACCGCTACGTGGGCCAGCCCGAGGCGGTCTGGCTGGAAGAGCTGCGCGATTACGCCACCGACAAGATGATGGAGCTGATCCGCGCCGACCTGGCCGCGCTGGGCGTGGAGATGGATGTGTTCTTCTCCGAGAAATCGCTCTACGGCACCGGCCAGATCGAGGCGGCGATCGACTTCCTGCGCGGCAAGGGGCTGATCTATCGCGGTGTGCTGGAGCCGCCCAAGGGCAAGACACCCGAGGATTGGGAACCGCGCGAGCAGACCCTGTTCAAATCCACCGACCACGGTGACGACGTCGACCGGCCGATCATGAAATCGGACGGCAGCTGGACCTATTTCGCGCCGGACATCGCCTATCACTACGACAAGGTGGAGCGTGGCTTCGACGAGCTGATCGACGTCTTCGGCGCCGACCATGGCGGCTATGTCAAGCGGATGAAGGCCGCCGTGTCGGCGCTGTCCGAAGGCAGGGTGCCGCTCGACATCAAGCTCACGCAGCTGGTGAAGCTGTGGAAGAACGGCGAACCCTTCAAGATGTCGAAACGGGCGGGCAACTTCGTGACGCTGCGCGACGTGGTCGATCAGGTGGGCCCCGATGTGACTCGCTTCGTCATGCTGACCCGCAAGAACGACGCACCGCTCGATTTCGACTTTGACAAGGTGCTGGAACAAAGCCGGGAAAATCCGGTGTTTTATGTGCAATATGCCCATGCCCGGGTGATGAGCGTGCTGCGCAAGGCCGAAGAAGCCGGCATCGCCGGCGACGATTTCACCCTCGCCGCCGCCGACCTGTCCCCGGTGGCCCATGAGGCCGAGCTGACGGTGGCTAGGAAGCTGGCCGAATGGCCGCGGCTGGTGGAGATCGCCGCGCGTGCGCATGAGCCGCATCGCGTCGCCTTCTACCTCTACGAACTGGCCGGCGATTTCCACGCGCTGTGGAACCGGGGTAACGAACTGCCCGAGCTGCGCTTCCTGCAGGAGGGGGATATCGCCACAAGCCATGCAAAAATGGCGCTGGCGCGGGCCGTATCCGTTGTTATTTCTGCCGGTCTTGGTATTCTTGGGGTGACGCCGGCGCAGGAGATGCGGTGACAAAACCGCCCGAACCGCCGGCCCGAGGCAGTTAGCAAGAGACCCCGGGCGCAGGGAAACCCGCGCCGAAGGGCAGTGAGGCGGACATGGCGGAGATCGAGTACACCTATGGTGTGCATGGCGACGAGCTTTATGCGGGCGATGCCGCGCAGGGTGGCAGGCCCCCCGAGGGCGCGCAGGGACAGGCGCTGAATTCCAACACAATCGGCCGCGCGCTGAATATCACCGGCGCGCTGGCTTCGCTGGCGCTGGTCGTCGGGGTCGGCGTCTGGGGCTACAAGCTGATGGTTCGCGATGTCAGCGGCGTGCCGGTGGTGCGCGCGCTGGAAGGGCCGATGCGGGTGCTGCCGGAGGATCCCGGCGGGCAACCGGCCGATCACCAGGGGCTGGCGGTCAACGCGGTCGCGGCCGCAGGCACGGCAGAGGCGCCGCCGGACCGGCTGGCGCTGGCACCGCGCCCGGTGCGGCTGACCGACGAGGATGTGCCTATGGGAGAGCTGGGCACGGTGACCCCGGCATCCGTCGATGCCGCGACGCTGGAGGCCTATCAGGACGGGCAGGTGGCGGCGCTGGTCGAGGAACTGACCAAGGGGGCAGACCCGGTGTCGGACGCGGGTGACGCGCCGGAGGCCGAGCGTATCGTTCAGCCCGAACCGCTGACCGGCGGCCCGCCGGGCTCCCGCGAAGCGGCGGCGATGGAAGAGCCCGAGATCGCGGAGGCAAGGATTGAACCCGCGGTGCTGACCGGCCCGGGCCTGCGCCGCTCGCTGCGGCCGCATGTGCGGCCCGCGCGGCTCGAAACCGCCTCGGCGATGGGGGCGGATGTGGCCGCGGCGCTGAGCTCGGCCCAGGATGCGGTGGCCAGCGTCGACATCGACCCCGACAGCGTGCCGGTGGGCGCGCGTCTGGCCCAGCTTGGCGCCTATGACACGCCCGAGATCGCCCGCCAGGAATGGGACCGGCTGGACAGCCGGTTCGGCGAATACCTCGATGGCAAGAAACGCGTGATCCAGAAGGCCAGCAGCGGCGGCCGCACCTTCTACCGGCTGCGGGCGATGGGCTTTACCGATCTCTCCGACGCGCGCCGGTTCTGCTCGGCGCTGGTGGCGGAGAACGCCGACTGCATTCCGGTCACCGCACGGTGAACTTCGGGGCAACGATCCTCGATGCCGAAGGGCTGCGGCTGAGCACGGAGGAACGGGCGTTCTTTCGCGATGCCGATCCCTTCGGATTCATCGTCTTCGCCCGCAATATCGACAATGCCGACCAGCTCAGGGCGCTGTGTTCCGATTTCCGCGAGGCGGTGGGGCGCGACTGCCCCATCCTGATCGATCAGGAGGGCGGACGGGTGCAGCGGCTGCGCGCGCCGCTGGCGCGGGAATGGATGCCGCCGCTCGACCATGTGGAACGGGCCGGCGAGGGCGCCGCGCGGGCGATGGAACTGCGCTACCGGCTGATCGCGGATGAGCTGCGCTCTTTTGGCATCGATACCGATTGCGCGCCGATGGCCGATCTGGCCTTTGGCGGCACGCACCCGTTTTTGAAGAACCGCTGCTATGGCAGCACGGCGGAGACCGTGGCGGCGCTGGCCCGCGCGGTGGCGCAGGGGCTCTTGGCGGGCGGCGTGCTGCCGGTGCTGAAACATATCCCGGGCCATGGCCGGGCGACGCAGGACAGCCACTACGACCTGCCGCATGTGGCCGCCGATGCCGACGCGCTGCGCGATACGGATTTCGCTGCCTTCCGCGCCCTTAACGACCTGCCAATGGGGATGACCGCGCATCTGGTCTATGACGCGATCGACGCGGAGCCGGCGACGCTCTCGGCGCCGGTGATGCGGCTGATCCGCGACCAGATCGGGTTCGGCGGGCTGATCATGACTGACGATATCTCGATGAAGGCACTGCAGGGCGATCTGGGAGATCTCAGCCGCGCCGCGCTGGCGGCGGGCTGCGACGTGGTTCTGCATTGCAACGGCACGCTGGCCGAACGGATGGCAGTGGCCGAGGCCTCCGGCCGGATGACGCCGCAGGCACAGGCCCGGGCCGAGGCGGCGATGGCCGCGCGCCGCGCACCCGAGGCGCTTGACATTCGCGCCGCTGAGGAAGAGCTTTCTGCCCTCATGGGCGGTGAGGTCTATGTCGGATAGAGACCTTTTTGAAGAAGACACGCTATCGGTCACCGAACGGCTGGCCGCCGAGGCGCTGATCGTGGATGTGGACGGGTTCGAAGGCCCGCTCGACGTGCTGCTGATGCTGTCGCGCACACAAAAGGTCGATCTGCGCACGATCTCGGTGCTGCAACTGGCGCGGCAATACCTGCTCTTCGTCGAAAAGGCCAAGTCGCTGCGGATCGAACTGGCCGCCGACTATCTGGTGATGGCGGCCTGGTTGGCGTTCCTGAAATCCCGCCTGCTGCTGCCGCCCGACCCCACCGAGGAGGGCCCTTCGGGCGAGGAACTGGCGGCGCATCTGGCCTTCCAGCTGGAGCGGCTGCAGGCGATGCGCGATGCTGCCGCCAGGCTGATGGCGCGCGACCAGATGGGGCGGGAGTTCTTTGCCCGCGGCCAGCAGGAGGATGTCACCCGCATCCGCACCGTCACCTACACCGCGACGCTGCTGGACCTGATGCAGGGCTACGCCCGCATCCGCACCCGCGACGAATTCCGCCCCTTCGTGATGGACCGCGACAATGTCTTCACCATGGAGCAGGCGCTGGAGCGGATGCGGCCGCTGATCGGTTTTGCCGGGGCCTGGACGGATATCACCAGCTATCTGCCGGATGGCTGGGAAAACGATCCGGTGCGGCGGCGCTCGGCCACGGCCGCGACCTTCGCCGCTTCGCTTGAGCTGGTGAAAGAGGGGCATATGGAGATCCGGCAGGGCGATATGTTCGCGCCGATTCAGCTGCGCAGGAGGGACAACAGGCCGTGAGCGACGAGCAGCAGGACGACAGCGGGCAGGAGATCGGGCGGGACATCGCGCCTGACGAGGAGCAGAACGACACCCTGTTCGACGCCCCGCCGATGGGCGAGCAGGAGCGGATGGTCGAGGCGGTGCTGTTTGCCAGCGCCGAGCCGGTCACCGTGCGCGATCTGGAGGCGCGGATGCCGCATGGCTGCGACGCCGCCGAGGCGCTGGCGCACCTGCGCAAACGCTACGAGGGGCGCGGCGTGCGCGTGGTGCGCGTGGGCGATGCCTGGGCGATCCGCACCGCGCCCGACCTGGGCTTCCTGATGCAGAAGGAAACGGTCGAGCAGCGCAAGCTGTCGCGCGCCGCGATCGAGACGCTGGCGATCATCGCCTATCACCAGCCCTGTACCCGCGCCGAGATCGAGGAGATCCGCGGCGTCTCGGTTAGCCGGGGCACCATCGACCAGCTTCTGGAGATGGAATGGATCCGCTTCGGCCGTCGCAAGATGACCCCGGGCCGGCCGGTGACCTTCGTGGTGACACCGGAGTTCCTGGATCACTTCGGATTGGAAACCGCCCGCGATCTGCCGGGGCTGAAAGAGCTGCGCGCCGCGGGCCTGCTGGAAAACCGCCCGCCGCCGGGGCCGCTGGGCCAGCGCGACGAGGATGAGGACGAGGACGACGAGGTCATTGAAGGCCAGTCCGAGCTTTTCGAGGATTGATCCGGGACTTGCCCTGAAATCGGCAAATTCAGCACCTATGTTGTGGCCGGGAAACAAGGGAACCCGCGGATATGAACCTGAACCAGATCCTGAATATGATCCTGCGGCTGCTGATGCGGCGCGCGATCAATACCGGGGTCAACGCCGGGATCAACGCCGCTGCGGGCTTCGGCAAGAAGCTCAAGAAGCGGCCGCAGGCGGCAGAGGAAGATATGCCGCCGCCCCGGCCGCGCCCGTTGGAGCGGCCGCCCGAGCCGGTGCAATGGCAGGACCCGCGCCCGGCGCAGGCCCCGGTCGAGCCGGAGGCCCGGCCGGAGGTCCCCCCGGAGGCCATCGAAGCGGCGCCGGAGCCTGTTCAGCCCGAGCCGATGCCGCAACCGCAGCGCGCCAAGCCGCAACCCACGCCGGAAGAGCGCGCCCGCCGCCGCCAGATCCGCCAGGCGCGGCGGGCGGCTTATGCGCTGCGCCGCAATTCGCGGTGAGCCTGGCGTCTGGGCCCGCCCCACAGAGCAAGCCGCGCAAGCGCCGGACCGGGGGCTGGCCCGTGAAACGGTAGTTCGGCGCCCTTAATGGCAGCCAAATCCGGAAGAGATACGAGCGACGCGCCTACGTCAGCATAGTGCCTGACCGCGGGGACGGTCCGGCGCTTGCGTGGCGGCCTGCGGCCTTGATTCCGCGCAGGGGCCGTAGCCCGGAGGCGGGGCTAGCCCGCCCGGAAATGCTTCGACAGCTTCAGCCCCTGTCCCTGGTAGTTCGAGGCGATCCCCGCGCCGTAGAGGCGCGCGGGCTGATCCGCCATCTTCTCATAGACCAGCCGCCCCACCACCTGGCCGTGCTCCAGTACGAAGGGGGCCTCGTGACAGCGCACCTCCAGCACCCCGCGGGCACCCGCGCCGCCGGCTGCGGCGCTGCCGAAGCCGGGGTCGAAGAAGCCCGCGTAATGCACCCGGAACTCGCCCACCATGGCCAGATAGGGGGCCATCTCGGCGGCGTAGTCTGGCGGGATATGAACCGCCTCGCGGCTGACAAGGATATAGAAGGCGCCGGGATCGAGGATGATATGCCCGTCGTCGGTGCGGATCTCTTCCCAGAAATCGGCCGGGTCGTAGGCGCCGATGCGGTCGAGGTCGATCACCCCGGTATGCGGCTTGGCCCGGTAGCCGACCAGATCGGAGCCCTCGGGCCGCAGGTCGACGGAAAAGCCCAGCCCCTGTTCGATCACCGCTTCGCCGTCCACCAGCGGGGTTTCTCCATGCAGCGCGCGCAGTTCCGCATCACTCAGCACCGCCTGACCGCGGCGGAACCGGATCTGGTTGAGCCGCATGCCGGGGCGCACCAGCACCGAGAAGCTGCGCGGGCAGATCTCGGCATAGAGCGGACCGGAATAGCCCGGCGCGATGCGGTCGAACTCGGTGCCGCCATCGGTGATGGTGCGGGTCAGCAGGTCGAGCCGCCCGGTGGAGCTCTTGGCGTTGGCCACCGCGCTCATATCCGCGGGCATGTCCAGCGATTCTTCCAGCGGCACCAGATAGACGCAGCCCTTTTCCAGCACCGCGCCCTCGGTCAGGTCGATGCGGTGCATCTCAAACTCGGCGAGCCGATCGGCAACGCTGCGGCCCTGACCGGCAAGGAAGGAGGCGCGGATACGATAGGCCACGCGGCCCAGACGCAGATCGAGGCTGGCCGGTTGCACCTGTTCGTCAAGAACGGCGGTTTCGGCGCGGATCGCACCGCTTTCGATCATCGCGCGGATCTGATGGTCGGGGCAAACGCCGGTCATGCCAAATCCCCGCCGCGCGGAGTTTCGCGGCCTGTGTCTGTCTTATTACGTCGGTGTGATTTGGTCGGGCTAGCAGGACTCGAACCTGCGACCTTCCGTCCCCCAGACGGACGCGCTACCAGGCTGCGCCATAGCCCGACGTGGAGGTCTTCATACTGGATTTGCGGCCGGGGGCAAGGGGAAAACATGCAAATTCCGTCAGCCTTGGCCGGCTTTTTCGCCGCGCTCGTACCAGGCCCGCAGCGCCCGTGTCAGCGGCGCGATTTCGGCCGCCTGACGGGCGGTCAGCGCGGTCAGCCCGGCCAGATGGCCCAGGGCGCCGGGGGTATAGGGCGGCTCGGGTTCGGCCGGCGCAGCGCTGGCCGCCGGACGCGGTGCCGGGGCAGGGGGCTGGCTGGGTTTTTCCGGCTTGGTGTTGAGAAAGGAAGGCAGGCTCGCGGACGTCGAGGCTGTCTCTTCGCCTGTCGCCCGGGCGGTTGCGGCGGGCTGTTCGGCGGGTTTCTCCGTGGGCTTTTCCGCGGCGCCCGGTTTCTCCGCCGGTTCGGCCTTGGCCTTGAAGGCCAGCACGGTGCCGCCCTTCTCCGCGGGGACCGGGGCAGCGGCGGGGACAGGCATGTCGACGGCCTCGCCATCCAGCGGCGGCGCCAGCGCAGAGACATGGGCAACGCCCTGTTCGCGCAACACTTTCTGCACGCCCTTGATGGTCATCCCCTCGTCATGCAGCAGCACCTTGATGCCGCCGATCAGCCGCATGTCGGCGGGCCGGTAATACCGCCGCCCGCCGGCACGCTTGACCGGCTTCACCTGGGTGAACTTGCTTTCCCAGAACCGCAGCACATGCGCCTGCACCCCGAGCCAGGCCGCAACTTCGCTGATGGTGCGAAAGGCGTCGGGGGATTTGGCCATGCGCTTAAGACCCGTTTACTTGCGGTTTCCGGCGGCGACCCGGTCTTTCATCAGGTGCGACGGGCGGAAGGTCAGCACGCGGCGCGGCTGGATCGGAACCTCTTCGCCGGTCTTCGGGTTGCGGCCGATTCGGGCCGATTTGTCGCGCACGCTGAAGGTGCCGAAGGACGAAATCTTGACCTGCTCGCCGCGCACCAGAGCGTCGGAAATATGCTCCAGCATGCTTTCGACGAGCTGGGCGCTTTCGTTGCGCGACAGACCGACTTCGCGAAAGACCGCCTCGCTTAGATCCATCCGGGTAAGTGTTTTCGATCCCATTCCGTCCCCCGTGTTGTTCCAGAACAATAGGGTCAGCGCAAATTCACTGTCAATATCAATGAATTGCGCCAGCCGGTTTAGGTGGGAATTCGCGCGCGCTACCAGCGCAGGACGACTGCACCCCAGGCCAGACCGCCGCCGATCGCTTCGGTCACCACCAGATCGCCTGGCTTGATCTGGCCGCGCGCCTTGCCCACCGACAGCGCCAACGGGATCGATGCGGCCGAGGTGTTGCCGTGGTCCTGAACGGTGACCACGACCTTGTCCATGCTCAGCCCCAGCTTCTTCGCGGTGCCCTGGATGATGCGGATATTGGCCTGATGCGGCACGATCCAGTCGACGTCCTCATGCCCCAGCCCGGCCTTGGCCAGCGCCGCGTCGGCGGTGGAGGCCAGCTTTTCCACCGCCTGGCGGAATAGCGGGTTCCCCTGCATCCTGAGCTTGCCCGCAGTGCCGGTGGTCGAGACGCCGCCGTCGACATAGAGCATCTCGCGGTAGCTGCCGTCGGAGTTCAGGTCGGCCGACAGGATGCCGCGGTCGTCAGGGGTGCCCTTGCCCTCCTGCGCCTCCAGCACCAGCGCGCCGGCGCCGTCGCCGAACAGGACGCAGGTGGCCCGGTCTTCCATATCGAGGATGCGGCTGAAGGTCTCGGCGCCGATCACCAGCACCCGGTTGGCCTGGCCTGACAGGATCATCGCGTTGGCATTGCTCAGCGCATAGATGAAGCCGGCGCAGACTGCCTGCACGTCGAAGGCGAAGCCGCCGGCCATGCCCAGGCGCGCCTGCACCATGGTCGCCACCGACGGAAAGGTCAGGTCGGCGGTGGAGGTGGCCAGGATGATGGCGTCGACGTCGCCGGCCTCGAGCCCGGCATCGGCCAGCGCCGCCTCGGCGGCATAGGTGGCCAGATCCGACGTGGTTTCATCCGGGGCGGCGAAATGGCGGCGTTCGATGCCCGAGCGGCTGCGGATCCACTCGTCCGAGGTATCGAGGGTCTTTTCGAACTCTGCGTTGGGGACCACCCGTTCGGGCAGGTAGTGGCCGACCCCGATTACCACAGAACGTTTCGTCATGCCTTTTGCCCGCCCTCATTTTTCTGATTTGCTGTACCCGCCGCGGCCTCCGTCGCGGCCTGCGCATCCTCGGCAAGTGCGGCGGTAGATGCAACCCGGGCTGCCAGCCTTTCGGCAAAACCCGACTGCGCCAGCTGAAAGGCCAGCTTGATCGCGGCCGAGACCCCGGTGGCATCGGCGCCGCCGTGGGATTTCACCACCGTGCCGTTGAGGCCGAGGAACACGCCGCCGTTGACCCGGCTGGGGTCGATCCGCTTCTGCAGCCGCTTGAGCGATGTGATCGCCAGCACAGAGGCCAGCCGCGACAGCGGCGAATAGCGGAACGCTTCGCGCAGCAGCTCGCCGATCAGGCTGGCGGTCCCTTCGCCGGTCTTGATCGCCACATTGCCGGTGAACCCGTCGGTGACGATCACATCGGCCACATTGCCGGGGATGTCGCGGCCCTCGACGAAGCCGACGAAATCGAAATTGGCCTGATCGGCAAATTGCGCGATCAGCCCGTGCGCTTCTTTCAGCTCGGGGCGGCCCTTGTTCTCTTCGGTGCCGACGTTCAAAAGCCCGATCCGCGGCCGCGGCAGGTTCATGCCGTTGCGCGCGTACGAGGCGCCCATCAGCGCGTATTGCAGCAGGTCCTGCGCATCGGCGCGCACATCGGCGCCGACATCGAGCATCACGTTGAAACCCTGCGCATTGCGCGACGGCCACAGCACCGCGATCGCCGGACGGCTGACGCCGGGCAGCTTGCGCAGGCACAGCATGCTCAGCGCCATCAGCGCGCCGGTATTGCCGCAGGAGACCGCGCCATGCGCCTCGCCATCGCGCACCGCCGCCAGCGTCGACCACATCGAGGTCGACTTGCCGTGGCGCATCACGTGACTGGGCTTGTCCTCCATCGTGACCACATCGCTGGCGTCACGAAAAGAGACGCGCCCCGCGAGGATGCGGCGGCGCGCGACCAGCTTTTTCAGCTGTTTTTCCGGCCCGTGCAGGATGAACCCGATATCCGGGTTCTTCTTGGCGGATTTCGCCATGCCCGCAACAACCACACCGGGCCCGGCATCGCCGCCCATCGCGTCGACCGAAATGACGATTCTATCGCCCTGGGGGCGGGTCTGATCTGACATCTGGTCGGGCGTGGCCGTCATGCGCAGGCAAAATCAGGCGTGGCTTAAGCCGCGTCCTCGTCCAGGTCGATCTCGTCAGCCAGGACAACGATTTCCTTGTCGTCGTAGTGGCCGCAGGACGGGCAGACGTGGTGCGGGCGCTTCAGCTCGCCGCAGTTGGAGCATTCGTTGGGGTTTGCAGCAACCAAGGCATCATGCGCACGGCGGTTGTTGCGGCGCGACTTGGAAACTTTGTTCTGTTGGACAGCCATGTCTCAACCCTTGTCTGATTGGGGCCCCGGGCGGTCCCGCGGGCGATGTTTCGATTCCGTTTCATACGGCGTGACGTGCGTTTAGGCCGCGGCCTGCGCGATGTCCAACCCTAATTCGGATGAGCGGGCGAAAATACGTGGTTTTTTCCGCCATGCAACCGATTCTTGCCGCCGCGCTTTCGCGGCGGGCTCTGTCGGCTCACTTGCCCTGTTTCAGCGCGTCGCGCAACCCGGCAAGCCCGGCAAAGGGGCGGGTGTCCTCATCGCGCATCGGCGCCTTGCCGGGTTCGGTGAAGACCGCCTCGCCCAGATCGGCGCCCTCGGCGCGCGGATAAAGCGGCAGCGCCAGCGCCAGCGCTTCGGCCATGACCGCTCCGGGGTCGATCCAGGGCCCCAGCGCCTCGATATTCTCATCCTCGGGCAGCTCCACCTCGGCGGCGTCCTCGGGGGCGGCATCCTCGGGCAGCTCGGCCAGGAACAGGCGGCGCACCGGTGTGTCGATCCGGGTGGTCACCGGTTCCAGCGTGACGACGCAGGGCTGCACCACGGTGGCGCCCAGCTCCCCCTCCAGCAGCCAGTCGCGTTTGCCCTGGGCAGTGATCCGGCCGGCAAAGCGCAGCTTGCGCAGGGCGCTCAGGCCCAGTTCTTCGGCCAGCGCGGCGCGCGCCTCGGCGTCGGGGGTCAGTTCGAACAGGGTCGGGGCGTTCTGCGGCAGCTCGGCCACGCGCAGCGCATGGGTGTCTGTCATTCGTGGGGTCCGCCTTCTTTCATCAGTCTCGGCAATGTCGGTCTTCGCAATCTTGAACCGTGGGCTTAGTTTATATAAGCGGGTTGGCAGGCACAGAAAAGCCAGGGCGAAAGGGCAGCCATGATTGCATCCGTCTTCCCGCTGAAAGCGGCATTCCGCAGCGCCATTCTGGGGCTGGCGGTGCTGGCCGTCACGGGCTGTGCCGCGATCTACCGCAATCACGGCTATGTGCCGGCGCCGGAGGATCTGGACGCGATTCAGGTCGGAAAGGACACCCGCGACAGCGTGATCGAGGCGGTCGGCCCGCCGTCCTCTTCGGGCGTGCTGAAGGACAGCGGGTATTATTACGTCTCGACCCGCATGCGCCATTACGGCGCCGCCGCGCCCCGGGTGGTGTCGCGCGAGGTGGTCGCGATCAACTTTGACCAGCGCGGCGTGGTTCGCGGCATCGAACGCTACGGGCTGGAGGATGGCCGCACCATCCCGCTGCAGCGTCGGGTGACCAGTTCGTCGGTCGAGGACAAGACTTTCCTGCGCCAGCTTCTGGGCAACCTCGGCCGGTTCAACCCGGGCAACGTTCTGGAACAGCAATAGTCCGGGGCTGACAGGCGGGGGCCGGGCGCCGTCACGCCGCTGTCACGTCTTGTGTGCTACAGGCCGCGAGACTACGATCCCGCTATCGGATTGCGGAGGGGCCATGCCGCTGTTGACCAAGGGCCGGTACCGGGCACGACTGGCCGAAACGGCCGAAGATATTGCTGCCGCGCAGGCGCTGCGCACGCGCGCCTTTCGCACCGGCGCGCCCGACCGCGACGATTTCGACGACATCTGTTCTCATATCCTGGTGCACGAGGTGCGCAGCGGGGCGCTGGTCTGCTGTTTCCGCATGCTGGTGCTGGAGGGGGGCGCGGAGCTGTCGCGTTGCTATTCGGCGCAGTTCTATGAGCTTTCGGGGCTGCAGAGCTTCGAGGGGCGGATGGTCGAGATGGGCCGCTTCTGCATCGACCCCGACCGGCAGGACCCGGACATCCTGCGGGTGGCCTGGGGCGCGATGACGCGGTTCGTCGACGACAACGGGATCGCCATGCTGTTCGGCTGTTCCTCATTTGCGGGGACAGAGACCGAGGACTACCTCGACGCCTTCGCCATGCTGAAGCACCGCCACCTGGGCCCGAAACGCTGGCTGCCGCGGGTCAAGGCGCCGCATGTGTTCCGCTTTGCCGCGCGGCTGCGGCGCAAGCCGGATGCGAAAAAGGCGATGCTGCGGATGCCGCCGTTGCTACGCACCTATCTGCTGATGGGCGGTTGGGTCAGCGATCACGCGGTGGTCGACCGGAAGATGAACACGCTGCATGTGTTCACCGGGCTTGAGATCGGCGCGATTCCCCCGGCGCGCAAACGGCTGCTGCGGGCGGTCGCGGGGTAGGCTGCGTCGTGGGGCGTTGACGGGCGGGCCGCGCGGGGATAGCTGGCGGGCATGGCACGTATACCCCTTTTGCAGCTCAATGGCGTTTCCCTGACCTTCGGCGGGGAGCCGGTGTTTTCCGATCTCGATCTGGTGGTGCAGCCCGGTGACCGGCTGGCGCTGGTCGGGCGCAACGGATCGGGCAAATCGACCCTGATGAAGGTGATGGCCGGGCTGGTGGAGCCGGACAAGGGCGAGGTCATCGTGGGGCCCGGCGTCTCTGTCGGCTACATGGAGCAAGATCCTGATTTGTCGGGGTTTTCCACGCTGGGAGATTTCGCCTCCGCGGCGCTGGAACCGGGCGAGCTCTACAAGGTGGAGCGCGCCGGTGAGGGACTGAAATTCGATCCCGCGCGCGCGGTTGAGACGGCCTCGGGCGGCGAGCGGCGGCGCGCGGCGCTGGCCAAGCTGATGGCCGAGGCGCCGGAACTGATGCTGCTGGACGAGCCGACCAACCACCTTGATATCGAGGCGATCGGCTGGCTGGAACAGGAGATGAAGGCAACCCGGGCGGGCTATGTTCTGATCAGCCACGACCGCGCATTTCTGCGTAACCTTACGCGGGCAACCCTATGGATAGACAGGGGAAACCTGCGCCGGCAGGACAAGGGCTTCGGCGAGTTCGAGGCCTGGCGCGATGCGGTCTGGGAAGAAGAGGACATGCAGCGGCACAAGCTCAACCGGCTGATCAAGTCGGAGTCCCGCTGGGCCGTCGAGGGCATCAGCGCCCGGCGCAAGCGCAACCAGGGCCGGGTGCGGGCGCTGCAGGCGCTGAAGGCCGAGCGCGCGTCGCAGATCCGCCGTCAGGGCAGCGCCGAAATGGCGCTGGAGGCTGGCCCGAAGTCGGGCCGAAAGGTGATAGAAGCCAATAATATTTCAAAGGCTTATGGCGATAAGGTGATCCTTCGGGATTTCTCGATCAAGATCCAGCGCGGCGACCGCGTGGCCTTTGTCGGACCCAACGGCGCGGGCAAGACGACGTTGCTGAAACTGCTGTTGGGAGAGATCGAGCCGGACAGCGGCACGGTGAGCCTGGGCACCAATCTGGAGATTGCGGTGTTCGATCAGGCGCGCGCGCAGCTCGACCCCGACGCGACGCTGTGGGAGAGCCTGACGGGCGATCCGGCAATGCGGATCGCGGGCAAGGCTGACCAGGTGATGGTCCGCGGCACCCCCAAGCATGTGGTTGGTTACCTTAAGGAATTCCTGTTCGACGACCGCCAGGCACGGGCCCCGGTGCGGTCGCTCTCGGGCGGCGAAAAGGCGCGGCTGTTGCTGGCGCGGCTGATGGCGCAGAGCTCTAACCTGCTGGTGCTGGACGAACCGACCAACGATCTGGACGTGGAGACGCTGGACCTGCTGCAGGAGCTGCTGGACGACTACGACGGCACCGTGCTGCTGGTCAGCCACGACCGGGATTTCCTCGACCGGGTGGCGGCGACGACGGTGGCGATGGAGGGCGACGGGCGCGCCACGATCTATGCCGGGGGCTGGAGCGACTATCAGGCGCAGAAGCCTGAGGAGGATGTTGAAAAAGTAGAAAAAGCAAAGCCTTCCGCGCCAAAGACAAAGCAGGAGGCGAAGCCGAAGGCGGGGCTGTCCTTCACCGAGAAGCACCGGCTGGAGGCGCTGCCCGGGGAGATCGAGCGGCTGGAGGCGGAGATCGGCAAGCTGGAGGAGTTGATGGCCGATCCGGAGCTCTTTACCCGCGAACCGGTGAAGTTCCAGAAGGCGACCGAGGCGCTGGTGGCGCGGCAGGAGAAGCTGGCAGCAGCCGAGGAGGAGTGGCTGGAGCTGGAGGAGAAGGCCGCTGAAACGTAGAGTTTCGGAGCTGTTTTGTACGGTTTGAGGGGGCGGGAAATGGCGCGGAATTGCCCGGTTGGGGAGTTTTCGGGGCGTTTTGTACAGTTTGGGGACGTTTGGGGCGGTTTTGCCGGGATTCGGGAATTCTGAGCGTAGCGGGGGCGTTTGCCGTCAGAGCGATCCGCTGCTCCTGAACTGAGCCATCGTCGTCGTTCGACCCACAGAGCGAGCCGCGCAAGCGCCGGACCGTGGGCTGGCGCAGCCCTCTCTGATCGGCGCGCTTTATCCTAACCAAATCCGGACGACATCCATTCGGCGCGTTTACACCAACAGAGCGCCAGACCGCCGGGACGGTCCGGCGCTTGCGCGGCGCTCTTCGGGCTCGATTCCGCGCAGGGGAGACTGGCGGGAAGTCTTGGCGTGGATAGTCATCCTATTCCTGCCGGTCCGCGTCTTCTGCATTGCGCCGCAACACCGCCATCGCCGCGATCAACACGGCCGTCACAACCGCGAAGCCGGCGCCGGCGAGGAAGGTGGCGGCGGGGCCGAGCTGATCCCACAGAAGGCCGGCGATCACGCTGGCGGCGAGCATGGCGAGGCCGGTGGCGGAGTTGAACAGGCCGAAGGCGGAGCCGCGCAGATCCTCCGGCGCGTGCCGGGCCACCAGTTTCGACAGGAGCCCCTGGGTAAGCGCCATGTGGACGCCCCAGAAGGCGAGCCCGGCGAAGACCCAGGTGAGGCCGGGGGCGAAGGCGAGCAGCAGGTCGGCCGCGATCAGCGCCGCGAGGCCGCAGAGCAGCAGCGGCACCGGCGAGGTGTTGTCGGACAGGGCGCCGGCGGGGTAGGCGCCCAGCGAATAGACCACGTTCATGCTGACCAGAACCAGCGGCGCGAGGGCCAGCGGCAGGCCCGCGTCATGCGCCTTGAGCACCAGAAAGGCCTCGCTGAACCGCGCCAGGGTGAACATCACGCCGATCCCGGCGACGCCCCAGAAGGCGGGGGTGAAGCGGCGGATGTCGCGCAGGCGGATCGGCGGCGGCGCCGGGGCGGTATCGGGGCCGGCGGCGCGGTCCTCCACCCCCAGCAGGACCAGCGCGGCGGCGAAGAGGCCGGGGAGGGCGGCGAACCAGAACACGGCGCGCATGTCGCTCTGGAACAGCGCCATCAGCGCGATGGCCAGCAGCGGGCCGATGAAGGCGCCGGCGGTGTCCAGCCCCTGGCGCAGACCGTAGGCGCGGCCGTGGATCTCGGGCGGGACCACATCGGCGATCAGCGCGTCGCGGGGGGCGCCGCGGATGCCCTTGCCGATACGGTCGGCGAAGCGGGCGGCGAAGACGGTGGCGGGGGCATTGGCCAGCGCGAAGAACGGTTTGGTCAGGGCGGCCAGACCGTAGCCCAGCAGGATCAGCGGTTTGCGGCGGCCGAGGCGGTCGGAGAGGTAGCCGGAGAACACCTTGACCATGGCGGCGGTGGATTCCGCGACGCCTTCGATCATGCCGACCAGGGCGACGGAGGCGCCCAGCGTGGTGGTGAGGAACAGCGGCAGCAGCGCGTGGATCATCTCGGACGAGATATCCATGAACAGGCTGACGAGGCCGAGCGCCCAGACGGTGCGCGGGATGCGGGGGCGGGTTTGGTTGGTTTTCGCGGTCATCCGGGCAGCGCGCTTCCATCCATGGGGTCCGGTGCGGACGATAGGCGCGTTGGAGGGCGCGGTACAGGGGGGCGCTGGTCTTGCAGTCGCTGGCGCGGCGGGTGACCATGGAGCGGACGAAAGGGGGCTGGAATGGTGGACGTGAGAGCGGCGCGCGCCGCGGATGCGGAGGCGATGAGCGCGATTCTGCTGCCCATCCTGGCCGGGTGGGGCAGTGACAGGCCGGGCGGGCCTGCGTATGTCCTGGCCCATTACATCGAACATCCCGACCGGGTCGCCTGTACGGTCGCGATGGATGCGGCGGGAGAGATGTTGGGGTTTCAGTCGCTGAAGGCGGCGCGCCCCGGCAACCCCTATGGTCTGCCCGAGGGCTGGGGGATTATCGGCACCTATGTGCGGGCTTCGGCGGGGCGGCGGGGTGTCGGAAAGGCGTTGTTCGCGGCAAGCCTGCGGGCGGCGAAGGCGGCGGGGCTGGCCGAGATCGACGCCACCATCGGGGCGGGCAATGCGCAGGGGCTGGCCTATTACGAGGCGCTGGGGTTCCGGAGCTATCGGGAGAAACCGGGCGCCGTCTGCAAGAAACTGGTCGTCGGGTAGGGCTGCGCGGGTGCGCCGCGCAGCCGGGACTCGTGGGATCCGCTCAGCGCATCCGCAGGGCGCCGTCGATGCGGATCACCTCGCCGTTGAGGTAGCCCATCTCGACGATGAAGCCCGCCATGCGGCCGTATTCCTCGGGGCGGCCGAGGCGGGCGGGGTTCGGCACGTCGGCGGCAAGCTGTTCCTGCGCCGCTTCGGGCAGGCCCATCAGCATCGGGGTGAGGAAGATACCGGGGGCGATGGCCATCACGCGGATGTTGTCGCGGGCAAGGTCGCGGGCCATCGGCAGGGTCATGCCGACGATGCCGCCCTTGGAGGCGGAGTACGAGACCTGGCCCTTTTGCCCGTCGAAGGCGGCGACAGAGGCGGTGTTGATGATCACGCCGCGCTCGCCGTCTTCATCCGGTTCGTTCTTGGCCATCTCGGCGGCGGCGAGGCGGGCGACGTTGAAGCTGCCCACCAGGTTGACGTCGATGGTGGTCTGGAAGGTCGAGAGCGGCAGCGGCCCCTCCTTGCCCAGCGTCTTGCCGACGGTGCCGATGCCGGCGCAGTTCACGGCGGCGGTGATCTTGCCCATCTTTTCGACGGCGAAGGCGATGGCGGCGGTGACCGAGGTGTCGTCGGTGACGTCGGTCTGCACGAAGTGGCCGCCGATTTCCTCGGCGATCTTGGGTCCGCGCTCGGCGTCGCGGTCGAGCAGGGTGACGGTTGCGCCCTGGGACGCGAAATAGCGGGCGGTGGCTTCGCCCAGGCCCGAGGCACCGCCGGTGATCACGGCTGCGGTATTGGACAGTTTCATTGCGGGGTCCTCTCCCTTGATCTGAACATGCGTTCAGATAGCAGGCGGGGGGCGGGGGAATCCAGAGGCTGCGGGATGGGACGCGGCGTTCGAACGAAGTTCGCCCGCGCGGAATCAAGGCCGCAGGCCGCCGCGCAAGCGCCGGACCGGCCCCGCGGTCTGGCGCTTGGTTGACGTAAGTACGCCGTTCATATCCAGTCCGGATTTGGCAGGGACAAACCGCGCCGGTCAGAAGTTGCTGCGCCAGCCCCCCGTCCGGCGCTTGCGCGGCTTGTTCTTTGGGGCGGGCCGCGTAACGGAAAACGCCCCGGCTTGGGGCCGGGGCGTTGACTTGGGTTCTGAGGACTGCGGCTCAGCCTTCGAGCTGCACCAGAGCATGGCGTTTCTTGCCGGCGGAAAGCTTGATCGGCGAGGCCAGCGCGCCGGCGTCGATCATCAGGCCGGCGTCGGTCAGCGGCGCGTCGTCGAGCTTTGCGCCGTGTTCGGCGATCAGGCGCTTGGCGTCCTTGCCGGATTTGGCCAGACCAGATTTGACGAAGAGCTGCACCACCGAGATGCCGTCGCCCAGATCGGCGGGCGTCAGGGTGAGGGTGGGCAGGTCGTCGCCGACGCCGCCATGCTCGAACACCTCGCGCGCGGTGGCCTCGGCCGCCGCGGCGGCTTCGGCGCCGTGGCAGAGGGTGGTGACCTCATTGGCGAGGATGATCTTGGCCGCGTTGATCTCCGAGCCTGCCAGCGCGCCGAGGCGCTCGCATTCGTCGATGGGTAGCTCGGTATAGAGCTTGAGGAAGCGGCCGACGTCGGCGTCGGTGGTGTTGCGCCAGAACTGCCAGAACTCGTAGGGCGCGCGCATGTCGGCGTTGAGCCAGACGGCGCCGTCCTGGCTTTTGCCCATCTTTTTGCCGTCCGAGGTGGTCAGCAGCGGCGAGGTGAGCCCGTAGACCTCGTGATCGATCACCCGGCGGGTCAGGTCGATGCCGTTGACGATATTGCCCCATTGGTCCGAGCCGCCCATCTGCAGGATGCAGCCGTAGCGGCGATTCAGTTCGAGGAAGTCGTAGGCCTGCAGGATCATGTAGTTGAATTCGAGGAACGACAGCGATTGTTCGCGGTCGAGCCGGGATTTCACGCTCTCGAAGCTCAGCATGCGGTTGACCGAGAAGTGGCGGCCGATGTCGCGCAGGAATTCCAGGTAATTCAGCCCGTCGAGCCATTCGGCGTTGTTGATCATCAACCCGTCGGAGGGGCCGTCGCCGTAGGTGATGTATTTGGCGAACACCTGCTTGATGCCGGCGATATTGTCGTCGATCTGTTCCGCTGTCAGCAGCGGGCGTTCATCGGCGCGGAAGGAGGGATCGCCCACCTTGGTGGTGCCGCCGCCCATCAGGGTGATCGGTTTATGGCCCGTTTTCTGCAGCCAGCGCAGCATCATGATCTGGATGAGGCTGCCCACGTGCAGCGATTTCGCGGTGGCGTCGAAGCCGATGTATCCCGGGCAGGCCGTGCCGCTGGTCAGGGCCGCGTCGAGCCCCTCGTAATCGGTGCAGTCGGCCAGATAGCCGCGTTCCATCATCACCTGCAGAAAGTCGGATTTGGGATGGTATGTCATGGCTTGCCTCGGGTTTGATTTGCGGGGAGTGTATAGGCGGCAGTGAGACAAAGGAAAAGGCCATGAATAAGGCCGGCAAAAAGGGCGCGCCCCTGCGCGCGCTGGGGGCGATGAGCGGCACCTCGCTGGACGGTGTGGATGCCGCGGTGGTGGAGACCGACGGGCAGCGGATCATCGGCTTTGGCGAGACCGGCTATCGCGCCTATTCCGAAGGGGAGCGCGCGGTGCTGCGCGCCGGGCTGGGCCGTTGGGCCGGGCCGGAGGCGGAGGCGGCGGCGCGCGTGGTGGATGCGGCGCATGGCGAACTGCTTGCCGGCTTCGACGGGGTCGATCTGGTGGGGTTTCACGGCCAGACACTGGCGCATGAGCCGCGCGGGCGGGGCACCTTTCAGGTGGGGGACGGGGCCGCGCTGGCCGAGGCGCTGGGCCTGCCGGTGGTGTGGGATTTCCGCAGCGACGACGTGGCGATGGGCGGCGAGGGCGCGCCGCTGGCGCCGTTTTTCCATTTCGCCTGCGCCAGGTGGATCGGGGCGGAGGAACCGCTGTGTCTCCTCAACCTCGGCGGCGTGGGCAACCTGACCTACGTGGACCCGTCGTTTGAAGGGCCGGAGGCGGAGGGTGCGCTGCTGGCCTTCGACACCGGGCCGGCCAATGCGCCGGTCAACGACCTGATGCTGGCGCGGCGCGGGCTGGAGATGGACGCGGGCGGCGCGCTGGCGGCGCAGGGGACGGTCGAGGAAGGTGCGCTGGAGCTGTTCCTGGCCGAGCCCTATTTCACCCGGATGCCGCCGAAGTCGCTCGACCGCAACGACTTTGCCGAGATGATCGGGCTGGTGGGCGAACTGGACGACGCCGATGCCGCCGCCACTTTGACGGCGATGTGCGCCGCCGGCGTGGTGCAGGGGATGGAGCATTGCCCAAAGCCGCCCGAGCGCATGCTGGTGACCGGGGGCGGGCGGCACAACCCGGTGCTGATGGAGATGCTGCGGGTGTCGCTGGATTGCCCGGTGGAGCCGGTGGAGGCGGTCGGCCTCGACGGCGATATGCTGGAGGCGCAGGCCTTTGCCTATCTCGCCGTGCGGGTGGCCTACGGGATGGCCACGAGTTGTCCGGGCACCACAGGCGTGCGGGCGCTGGTCGGCGGCGGTATCGTGAGCCGCCCGGGGGAATAAGGGGAGAGGGGGAGCTCGGAGCTCACCAAAGCAGCAGCAGGCGCGGTCAGCCGCGCGGGATGTCGAACCCCGGCGCGGCGAGTGTGAAGCCGGAAAACTCGAACCCCGGCGAGACGGTGCAGGAGACCAGCGTATAGGCGCCGGTGCTGCGCGCGGCCTGCCAGTGGTTTTCCGGCACGATGAGCTGTGGGCGGCCCTGCGCCAGGTCGGGGGTGAGCAGGTGGTCCTGCGCCGGGCCTTCGTCCGTGGCGCTGAGCGAGAGGGTCAGCGGCGCGCCGGCGTGGTAGAGCCAGATCTCGGTCGCGTCGACCCGGTGCCAGTGGCTGGCCTCGCCCTCGGTCAGCAGGAAATAGATCGCGGTGCCGGTGGCGCGGCCGGCGTTGTCGGCGCGCCAGGTCTCGGCGAACCAGCCGCCTTCGGGGTGGCGTTGCAGGCCCAGGGTGTCGATGATCTGTTCGGCGGTCATTTGCGTGCTCATGGGGGCGATTATGCATTCTGGCGGGCGCGACGCTATGGCTTTCCGGGCCTCACGGGTTATCTATGCGGCATGACCCTGCATATCCCCTTCGACAACAGCTTTGCCCGGTTGCCGGGCGCGTTTTTCACCGCCCAGGATCCGCAGCCGGTCAAGGCGCCGCGTCTGGTGGCCTTCAACGACGATCTGGCGCGGATCATGGGGATCGCGCCGGGCGAGGTGGAGGACCTGGCGGCGGTGTTTTCCGGCAACCGCGTGCCGGAGGGGGCGGCGCCTTTGGCGCAGCTTTATTCCGGGCATCAGTTCGGCCAGTACAACCCGCAGCTCGGCGACGGGCGCGCGGTGCTGTTGGGCGAGGTGGTGGGCACGGATGGCCTGCGGCGGGACATCCAGCTGAAGGGCTCGGGCCGCACGCCCTATTCGCGCGGCGGCGACGGGCGGGCCTGGCTGGGGCCGGTGTTGCGGGAATACGTGGTGAGCGAGGCGATGCATGCCTTGGGCATTCCCACCACCCGGGCGCTGGCGGCGGTGGAGACCGGCGAGCCGGTCTATCGCGACGGCGTGGCGCGGCCCGGCGCGGTGCTGACCCGGGTGGCGGCGAGCCATCTGCGGGTGGGCAGTTTTCAGGTGTTCGCGGCGCGCGGCGATCTGGCGAGCCTGAAGCGGCTGACGGACTATGCGATCGCGCGGCACTACCGGCAGGCGGAGGGGCCGATGGGCCTGTTGCGCGCGGTCTGCGCGGCGCAGGCGCGGCTGGTGGCGCAGTGGATGTCGGTGGGCTTCATCCACGGGGTGATGAACACCGATAACTGCGCGATCTCGGGGGAGACCATCGACTACGGGCCGTGTGCCTTTGTCGATGTGTTCCATCCGCAGACGGTGTTCAGCTCCATCGACCGCTACGGGCGCTATGCCTATGACCGGCAGGCGGAGATGGCGGTGTGGAACCTGGCGCAGCTGGCGACCGCGCTGATCCAGCAGATGGAGAACCGCGAGGCGGCGGTGGAGGAGGCGACCGAGATCGTCCATGCGATGCCGGGTCAGATCGAGGCGGAATGGCTGACCCGGTTCCGCGCCAAGCTGGCGCTGAGCGATGCGCGGGAGGGCGATCAGGCGCTGATCGAGGAGCTGCTGCGGCGGATGGTGGCGGGGCAGGCGGATTTCACCAATACCTTCCGGGCGCTGGGCGGCACCGCCGCGCGGGATCAGTTCATCGATCCGGCCGCCTACGACGACTGGGAGGCGGAGTGGCGGGCGCGGCGCGAGGGGCTGGGCGAGGCGGCGCCGCTGCTGCGCGCGGCGAACCCGGCGTTTATCCCGCGCAACCACCGGCTGGAGCAGATGATCGAGGCGGCGGTGGCAGGGGATTACGCGCCGTTCCACCGGCTGAACGCAGTGCTGGTGAAACCTTACGAGGATCAGCGGGAGGCGGAGGACCTCATGCGGCCGCCGTTGCCGGGCGAGGTGGTCGAGGCGACCTTCTGCGGAACGTAGGGCCTTTTTCTGGCTGAAAATATCCTCGGGGGGTGAATTTCCCGCAGGGAAAGAGGGGGGCAGACAGCCCCTTTTTTGTCCTGTGTTTCCGGCGCTATTTCCGGTTGATCAGCACGATCCCGGCGGCGACCAGCGCCAGGGCGATCCAGACCGGCGGGCCGATATGTTCGCCCAGGATCATCCAGCCGAACACCACCGCGAAGACCGGCGACAGGAAGCTGAAGGAGGCGACGCCGGAGGCGCGGTAGATCGACATCAGGTGGAACCAGACGATATAGCCGAGGCCCACGACGCAGACCGCCTGGAACGCCAGACCGGCGTAGTGGATCGGCTGCGGGTCGCGGCTGAGCTCTCCGAACAGGGGGGCCACCGCCAGCAGCAGCGGGGCGGAGACCACCACCTGGAACAGCAGCTGCATCACCGGGGCCATCGTCGCGAGCGGCGTCATCCGCATCAGCAGGATGATCCCGGCCCAGCCGAAGGCGGCGACGAGGGCCAGCAGATCGCCGAGCAGGCTGGCCTGCCCGTTGGAGCGGTCGGCCATGGCCAGCGCCACCCCGGCCATGGAGAGCGCCATGCCCACCGCGCGCGGGCCGGTGATCCGCTCGCCCGGGAGCCACATGTGCGCCGCCAGCCCCAGCCAGACCGGCATCGAGTAGAAGATGATCGAGGCGCGCGCCACCGTGGTATGGTCGAGCGCGATGTAGAGGCAGGTAAACTCGAATGCGAAGACCAGGCCCGAGGCCACCGCCCAGGGGATGGCCGCGCGCGGCGCGGTGACGGCAATGCCGCGGGCGCGCATCCAGATCAGCACCACCATCGCCGCCCCGGCCGAGCGCAGTCCGGCCTGGAACACCGGGGCGAATCCGTCGCCGCTGATCTTGATCACCACCTGGTTGAAGGCGAGCAGCAGCGCGAAGCCGGTCAGGGCCGCGGCCCCGACGGTGTCGATTGCGCGTTTTTCTTCCATGCGGTCAAAGGATGGCGCGGCAGCGGCGGTGTCAAGAGGCCGCGCCGCTCTGTCCGCTTGCGCCGTCGCGTCGCTTCGGCATGATCGGGGGAGATCATCGTGAGAGGTGCGACGGCATGAGCGGGAAGGCGGCGCTGCGGCTGGCCAGCTACAACATCCAGAAATGCGTCGGGCTGGACCTGCGGCGCCGGCCGCGGCGCATCCTGCAGGTGCTGGACCGGCTGGGGGCGCAGGTGGTGGTGTTGCAGGAGGCTGACAAGCGGCTGCCGCCGCGGCCGGCGGCGCTGCCGCATTTCGTGCTGGAGGAGGCGGGCTGGGAAGTGGCCGATCTGGGCGGTGCCGGGTCGCTGGGCTGGCACGGCAATGCGGTGATCTGGCGCAAGGGGGCGATGGAGATCGTGGCCAAGGGACATATCGACCTGCCGGGGCTGGAGCCGCGCGGTGCGGTCTGGGTCACCTTCGACAGCCCGCTGGGGCCGCTCAGGGTGGTGGGTACGCATCTGGGGCTGGTCGGGCGCTGGCGCCAGCAGCAGGTGCAGCACCTGGCGCTGGAGACCGCGCGGTTGCCGGCGATGCCGATGATCTGGGCGGGCGATTTCAACGACTGGTCGCCGCGCTCGGTGCTGGAGGGGCTGGCGCCGAAGATGCGGTTTTTGCCGCCGCGGCCGAGCTTTCCGGCGCTGCGGCCGCTGGGGCCGCTCGACCGGATCGCGCTCAGCGCCGGGCTGTCGGTGGCCGGGCACGGGGTGCATCTGGAGCAGCCGGCGCATATCGCCTCTGACCATCTGCCGGTCTGGGCGGATGTTGTGGCGGAGGCGATGCGCTAGCAGGCGCCCCGTTGGTACAAGTGTACAACAGAGGGCAGCGCCCGACCGCGGGTGGGCGCTTCTTTGTTGTGGCGGCGTCACTTTATGGCAGCCAGAATATCGAGCGTGAGTTCTGTGCGCGGCGGTGGCAGAAGCGCCCGCCCATAGGGGCGGTCGGGCGCTGCCCGGCGGCGCTTCGCGCCTTGATTCCGGGCTGGGGGCTCTTGGCCCTCCGATAAAGAAAAAGGCCCCGCTTGGGGGCCTTTTGAGGATCGTCTCAGAAGATTAGGCTCAGGCCGCCTGACGACCGCGGTCCTGACCGCCGCCACCGCCGCGGCGCCGCCGCCGGCGCTGGCCGCCGCCGGGTTTGCCGCTGCCGCCGAAGCCGCCGTTACCCTGGTTGCCGCCGCCACCGCCGCCGCCGCGACGGCGGTTGCGGGCGGGTTTGGACGGTTCTTCGATCACTTCCCACGGACGGCCGGAGGCCACCGGGATCGTGATCTTCATGACCTTCTGGATCGCCTTCAGTTCGCCCATCTCGTCAGGCGCGCAGAAGGCCACCGCCGAGCCGTCCTTGCCGGCCCGCGCGGTGCGGCCGATGCGGTGGACATAGGCATCCGGCACGTTGGGCAGGTCGTAGTTGTAGACATGCTTCACGTCGGGGATGTCGAGGCCGCGGGCGGCCACGTCGGTGGCGACCAGCACCTTGATCTCGCCGGATTTGAAGGCCTTCAGCGCGCGGTCGCGCTGGCCCTGGCTCTTGTTGCCGTGGATCGCGGCGGTGGCGTAGCCGGCGCGGTCGAGCGCCTTCATCAGCCGGTCGGAGCCGTGCTTGGTGCGGGCAAAGACCAGCGCCAGTTCGTCGCGGTGATCTGCCAGCAGCTCGATCAGCAGGCCGGTTTTCTCGGCCTTGGCGATGAAGTGGATCGACTGGGTGATCTTGTCGGCGGCCTTGCCCGGCGGCGTCACCTCGATCCGCATCGGGTTCTGCAGGTAGGAGTTGGCGATCTCGTTCATCTGTTTCGGCATGGTGGCCGAGAACAGCATGGTCTGGCGCTCCTTCGGCAGCAGCGCGGCGATCTTGCGCAGGGCATGGATGAAGCCGAGGTCGAGCATCTGGTCGGCCTCGTCCAGCACCAGGAAGGCGCAGTCTTCGAGGGTCAGCGCGTTGCGGTCGAGCAGGTCGAGCAGGCGGCCCGGGGTGGCGACGAGGATGTCTGTGCCGCGTTCCAGCCGGTTGATCTGGGCGTTGATCGACTGGCCGCCGACCACGAAGCCCACCTTGATCGGGGTGCCTTCGGTCAGCGCGCGCAGGGTGTCGCAGATCTGGTTGGCCAGCTCGCGGGTGGGCGCCAGAACCAGGCCGCGCACGGTGTAGCGGTCGGGCTTGCGGCCGTATTCCAGCATCTGTGCCACCAGCGGCAGGCCGAAGGCGGCGGTCTTGCCGGTGCCGGTCTGGGCCAGGCCCATCACGTCGCGGCCGTCCAGCGCATGCGGAATCGCGCGGCTCTGGATCGGGGTGGGTTCGGTGAACCCCATCTTGGTCAGGCGGGTCAGCAGGGTGTCGGGCAGACCCATCATGTCAAATTGGCTCAAGTCATATCCTTTCGGGCCCGCGGGGAGGGCGGGCCGAGCGTTCTGCCGCATCTCGCGCGGCGGTTGGGGCGCGCGGTGCTCGGACCCGGGGCAGGATGCCGCGACGGGTCGCATCGGCGCTGTGGCCCCACGCGTGATTTTGGGAACTCATCGGCGCTGTCCCGGTCTCTCGGGCCCGTTGCGGGCCGGGGCGGATGTGTCCGCTCTTGGTCTGGTCTGCTCACGCGGCAGGGAACGGCGCCAATGGGGGGCACATGGGCCTTTGCGCGGGCGATGTCAACCGGCGGCGCGCGGTGCGGGTGCCGAAAACGCTGTGGCGGCGCGCGGGAACACGCGCTAAACCCGAAGCTCAGACGAGAATGGAACCGCCGATGACGAACACAATCATTGCGCGTTGCGAGGCCAGCGGGCTGCGCATGACCGGCCAGCGCCGCACCATCGCCAAGGTGCTGGAGGAGAGCGACGATCACCCGGACGCCGAGGAACTCTATGCCCGCGCCAGCGCGATCGATCCGGGCATTTCCATTGCCACGGTCTATCGCACGGTCAAGCTGTTCGAGGAGACCGGCATTCTGGAGCGGGTGGAGTTCGGTGACGGGCGGGCACGCTACGAGGATGCGCAGCGGGAACATCACGACCACCTGATCGATCTGGACAGCGGCGAGGTGATCGAGTTCTGCGATCCCGAGATCGAGGCGTTGCAGGAGAAGATCGCCGAGAAGCTGGGCTATGAGCTGCGCGGGCACAAGCTGGAGCTTTACGGCAAGAAGAAGCGGTAGGGGTTTTCTCCGTCGGAAACTGAGGAGCGGTCAGGCCATCTGACGCCCCGCCCGGTGCAGGGCGAGGGGGATCAGCACGCTCAGGATCAAGAGCCGGATGATGTGGCAGGCGGCGATGAAGCCGGGGCTGGCGCCCATGGCGGCGCCGAGCGCCAGCATGGTCTCCAGCCCGCCGGGGGCGAAGCCGGTGAGCACATGCGGCTGCGGGATGCCGAGCATCAGCGCCACCGGCAGAGCGGCGAGGGCCGCGATCCCGGCGCCGGCCAGCGTCACCGCGAGCCCGGCCAGCAGCGCGGCGCGCACCTGGGCGGGTTTCATGCCGGAAAACCGTGTGCCAATCAGCGTGCCCATCACCAGAAAGGCCGGGATCATCAGCCAGGCGGGCAGGGTGCCCGGCGTCAGCCCGGTGACATGGCCCAGCGTCGAGGCCAGCATTGGCCCCAGCAGGATCGGCGCCGGTAGCCGCATCCGGCGGAACACCAGCCCCAGCGCCACGCCGATCACCGCCAGCGCGATCAGGTGGCCGGGCTGCATCGGGTCGCCCACCGGCAGCACGCTGGCCGCCATGCGGTAGCCCAGCGCCAGCGCGGCGAAGGGCACGATCAGGGTCAGCGCCAGCAGCCGGATCGACTGCACCACCGCGATGCGGGCCAGATCGCTGCCGCTGTCGGCGGCGGCGGCCAGAACAAAGCTCAGGTGCCCCGGCGCGGCGGCCAGCACCGCGCTTTGCCGGTCGAAGCCGAACAGGTGCTGCAGCAACAGCCGGCAGGCGCCCATTGTCACCGGCATCGCCAGCCCCAGCGCGGCGAAGGCCAGCGGCCAGTGCAGTACCGCGCTGCCCGCCTGTTCGGTGAAGCCGGCGCCGACGCCCATGCCGAGCACCACGAAGCAGACCTGCATCAGCGGGCCGGAGATGGCGCAGCGCAGCCCGGTCAGCCCGGCCAGCGTCACCGCCAGCGCCGGGCCCACCAACAACGCGGCAGGCACCGAGAGCGCCCAGGCAAGACCGGCCCCCAGCGCCCCAACGGCGATGGTGCGGGCGTTGCGCCAGATCAGGGCGGGAAGCGTGGCTGTCATGCCGCTTCCATAGCATTGCGCCCGGGGGGCAACAATCTGCGCCGTGCGGGAGCCGTGCGGGATCCGGCCCTGCGCGGGCGCGGGGTTGCGGCAGCGCGCGAATTCGGTCATTGCACAGGCATTGACCACGGGCATCGACCCTGAATTCCGGGACCCTCCGACATGGAAAATCTGCGCGGCGCCGCCCTGATGACGCTGGCCATGCTTGGCTTTGCCGGCGAGGATATGTTCATCAAGATGATGGCCGGCGCGCTGCCGACCTGGCAGATCATCGCCGTGCTGGGCGTCGGCGGGGCCACGGTGTTTGGCGCTCTGACGGTGCTGCGCGGGCAGCGGCTGATCACCCGCGCCTACCTGAGCCGCGCGGTGCTGCTGCGCAATCTGGGCGAGCTGATCGGCACCGTGGGCTTTGTCACCGCGATCGCGCTGACGCCGATCTCCTCGGCCTCCGCCGTGTTGCAGGCCACCCCGCTGGCGGTGACGCTGGGGGCGGCGCTGTTTCTGGGCGAGCCGGTGGGCTGGCGGCGGTGGAGCGCGATCCTGGCGGGCTTCGCCGGGGTGCTGCTGGTGATCCGGCCGGGGCTGGAGGGGTTCGACATCAACTCGCTGTTTGCCGTGCAGGGGGTGATCGGGCTGGCGATCCGGGATCTGTCGACGCGGCGGGTGGCGGCGGGGGTCTCGGCGTTTCAGCTGAGCTTCCTGGCGTTTCTGACGCTGATCCCGGCCTCGGTGGTGCTGTCGCTGGTCAGCCCGCGTGCGCCGGTGCTGCCGCAGCCTGCGGTCTGGGGGATGACGGCGGGGGCGCTGGTCCTCGGGGTGGCCTCCTACTACGCGATCGTGGCGGCGATGCGGGTGGGCGAGGTGTCTTTCGTCACGCCGTTCCGCTACTTCCGGCTGCTGTTCGCGCTGGGAGTGGGCTTTGTCGTGTTCGGCGAGCGGCCCGATGCGCTGATGCTGGTGGGCGGGGCGGTGATCGTGGGCTCCGGCATCTACACCGTGCTGCGCGAGCGGGCGGTCTGGCGTGAGCGCAAACATGGCTCTGCGGCTTAAGCGCCCCTTTTCCTTGGGCCTTGGCGCCGTTATGAGGCGGGCAACGATCACATCGGGACATTGGACATGAGCACGATTATCGACATTCACGCGCGCGAGATTCTGGACAGCCGGGGCAACCCCACCGTGGAGGTGGACGTGGTTCTGGAAGACGGCACCCTGGGCCGCGCGGCGGTCCCCTCGGGCGCCTCGACCGGCGCCTATGAGGCGGTGGAGAAGCGCGACGGCGACAAATCCCGCTACATGGGCAAGGGCGTGCTGGAGGCCGTGGCGGCGGTGAATGGCGAGATCGCCGAGGAGCTGGTGGGCTTCGACGCGACCGAGCAGGTCGGCATCGACCGCACCATGATCGAGCTGGACGGCACCGACAACAAGGGCCGGCTGGGCGCCAACGCCATCCTCGGTGTGTCGCTGGCGGTGGCCAAGGCGGCGGCCGATTTCACCGCGCAGCCGCTTTACCGTTACGTCGGCGGCACCTCGGCCCGCGTGCTGCCGGTGCCGATGATGAACATCATCAACGGCGGCGAACATGCCGATAACCCGATCGACATCCAGGAATTCATGATCATGCCGGTGGCGGCGGAGAACATCCGCGACGCCGTGCGCATGGGCTCCGAAGTGTTCCACACCCTGAAGAAAGAGCTGTCGGCGGCGGGCATGTCCACCGGCCTGGGCGACGAGGGCGGGTTTGCGCCCGAGCTGGCCTCGACCCGCGACGCGCTGGATTTCGTGCTGAAGTCGATCGAGAAGGCCGGCTACAAGCCGGGTGAGGATATCTATCTCGCGCTCGATTGTGCCGCGACCGAGTATTTCAAGGACGGCAAGTACGAGCTGAAGGGCGAGGGCAAGTCGCTGTCGTCCGAGGAGAATGCCGCCTACCTCGCCGCGCTTTGCGCCGATTATCCGATCATCTCGATCGAGGACGGCATGAGCGAGGACGACTGGGACGGCTGGAAGATCCTGACCGACACGCTGGGCGGCAAGGTGCAGCTGGTGGGCGACGACCTGTTCGTGACCAACCCGGCGCGTCTGGCCGAGGGGATCGAGAAGGGTGTCGCCAACTCGATGCTGGTGAAGGTGAACCAGATCGGCTCGCTGACCGAGACGCTGCAGGCGGTCGATATGGCGCACCGCGCGCGTTACACCAACGTGATGAGCCACCGTTCGGGCGAGACCGAGGATGCCACCATCGCCGATCTGGCGGTGGCGACCAACTGCGGTCAGATCAAGACCGGTTCGCTGGCGCGCTCCGACCGGCTGGCGAAATACAACCAGCTGATCCGCATCGAAGAGATGCTGGGCGATGTGGCCGAATACGCCGGCCGCTCGATCCTGAAAGGCTGAGCCTCAGGCAGAAGAGACAGCTGTGCGCCCCGGGTCTGTCCCGGGGCGTTCGCATTCAAAGGGACCGGCCGGGCGGTAATTACGGGCAGGGGCCGGTGTAATAGGTGCCGTTGCCGTGGGCATAGGCGCAGCGGCGGGTTCTGGTATTCCGGGCCACCATCGTCCCGGCTGCGGCGCCGGCCAGAGCCGAGACCAGCCGCCATTCCGGGTTGGCTTCCAGCGCATCGGCGAGGAGCAGACCGGTGGCGGCGCCGCCGGCAACGCCGACCAGGGTGCGCTCTCGCGGTGTCATGTCATCGCAGCCGGTCAGAATAAGAGCCGGCACGCAGATCAGGGCGATCATCAGGGGTTTCATCGGGGTCTCCGCTTTTGCTTTCGGCAGGGGCGGCGCCGGTCGGGCCGGACACCGCGGTTCGCGTTCCCGCGGCGAGTATAACCGGCGCGTGCGAGTCTGCCAAATCCATGCGCGAGGATGGGCGGTGCGGCACAACGCGCAGGCGAGCGGTGCGGCGGTCGCGGGGCTACATTTAGGGGCGTGCCGGGTCCTATTCGGGCTGGTGCCTGACGATGTTGAACCCCTCGTCCGCGGTGGGGGTCACGAAGTGTTTGGCGATCCGGTCGAACTGCGCCTCGGTCACGGCGAAGGGGTGATCGCCGCGGGCATTGCGCGCCTGCAACCGGGCCTTGCAGATGTCATCGGGGACATCCAGCAGATGCAGGCAGTGGGCGGTCCCGGCGGCCTCGACAATGCCGCGCATCCATCGGCGGGTTTCCAGCGTGTTGGCGGGGAAATCCAGAACGACGGTGACCCCGGCGCGGAGCAGGGCGATGGCATGCGGTTTGACGATGCCGCGCAGCCTGCCCGCGCAGCGGACGTAATCGGACAGTGTGCTCATCTGGTCGCCGTAGAGCATGGCGAGCCAGTCGTCTTCGGCGATGACGACGGTCCGGGGCTGCTGGCCGAGCCGGGCGGTCAGGGTCGATTTGCCGGCGGCGGGCTTGCCGCAGATCAGGTGCAGGGTGGGGGTGGTCTGAGACATGGGGGTGCCTTGAAACAGTCAGGGGGAATCCGGAGATTCGGCGCAGGTGTCCCGGCCCGGCGGATCAGGCCGGGCTGGTAATTCGACGCGCGCGGTTGCCGTGCTGTTTCAGGGCTTCGGTGCTCATGCGGGCTGCATGCCACAGGCGGATGTGGAAATCCATCCGGTGGGGGCCCTTTTCTATGGTTGTGCGCGGCGCTAGGGTCGCCGCCGGGGGGAGAGGCCGATGTCACAGCTGATCATTCGCAGTCCGGAAACCGAGGCCGATCATGCCGCCGTGCGGGCGCTCTGCCGCGATTACCGGGCGCTGCTGGATGCGCGCTGGCCGGATCATCCGCAGTTCCTGCAGCGTTATTACAGCGAGGAGAAATTCGAGGACCTGCTGGCGCGGTTGCCGGAGCTGCACAGGGCGCCGGAGGGGGCTATTTTCGTGGCCGATCTGAAGGGCGAGGTGATCGGCTGCGGCATGACCCACAAGATCGCCCCGGGGGTCTGCGAGATCAAGCGGGTGTTCGTCTCCGACGCCGCGCGGGGCCATGGCGCCGGGCGCAGGCTGTGCGAGGCGGCGATGGACCGGGCGCGGGCGGATGGCTACGCCCGCATGGTGCTGGACACCACCACCCGGCTGACCGAGGCGATTGCGCTTTACGAAAAGCTGGGGTTCGCGCCGATCGCGCCATTTTACGACCCGCCGGAGGATTTCGCCGAAAACCTGCTGTTTTACGGGCGCGATCTGTGAGCCGCGGTCAGAGCATCTTGGTCATCAGCATGTAGCGCTCGCGCGGCTCGAACCGGGCGCGGGCATAGAGGCGCTGGGCGGTCTCGTTGGCGCGGTCGACCTCCAGATGCAGAGCGCGCACGCCGGCCTGACCCAGGGCGCGGGGGAGGGTGGCGAGCACCTCGGTCGCGATGCCGCGGCCGCGCACGGCGGGGCGGATGTAGAGCTCGTCCACGAAGGCCTCCATGCCGCCCAGCTCCAGCGACCAGCCGAAGGTGATGACGACATAGCCCAGCGGCGCCCGGGCCGGGCCGATCAGGTAGACGGCGCCGAGCGGGTTGCCCTCCAGCAGCGGGGCAAGGGCGTTCGTCACATGTTCCTCGCTCTGGGGGATGCCTTCGCCCTCCTGAAAGGCGGTGACGAGGGGCAGCAGGCGCGGCAGATCCTCGGGTTTGGCGAGATGGAGTGCGGTCATAGCCGGCCCAGCCGCTCGGTCAGCAGGGCGAAGAACCCGTCGGCGTCGATATCGCCCATGAACATGGCGTTGGGGGCGCGGCTGGTGACCCGCCACCAGTCGGCCACGGTCATGCCGAGGGTGAGGTCGGAGCGGGTTTCGATCTCCACGTTGATGTGGCGGCCTTTGAACAGCTCCGGCCGGATCAGATAGGCAGTGACGCAGGGGTCGTGCAGGGGGGCGCCGGCGCTGCCGTATTTCTCCTTGTCGAAGCGCTCAAAAAAATCGGTCATCTCGGCCACCGCGTGACCCACCGGCGTGCCCAGCGCGCGGAAGGCGTCGTTGCGGGGTTTGGTCACCAGTGCCTTGTGGGTGACGTCGAGCGGCATCACGGTGAGCGGCGCGCCGGATCTGAACACGATGTCGGCGGCTTCGGGATCGACGTAGATGTTGAACTCGGCAGTGGGGGTGATGTTGCCGACCTCGAAATAGGCGCCGCCCATCAGGACGATTTCCTGCACGCGCGGGATGATGTCGGGGGCGTCGCGGAAGGCGGTGGCGATATTGGTGAGCGGACCCAGCGGGCAGAGGGTGACGGTGCCCGGGGCATGGGCGCGCAGGGTGTCGATGATGTAATCGACGGCATGGCCGGGGGCCGGGTCGGTTTCAGGATCGGGCAGGTCGGGGCCGTCGAGCCCGGTCTTGCCATGGACGTGTTCGGCGGTGACCAGCGGGCGGGCCAGAGGCGTGTCGCAACCGGCGTGGACGGGCACCTCCGCCCGCCCGGCCAGTTCGCAGATGATGCGGGCGTTTTTCGAGGTCAGCGGCAGCGGCACATTGCCGGCGACGGCGGTGATGCCCAGCACCTCGATCTCTTCCGGGCTGGCCAACGCCAGAAGGATGGCCACGGCGTCGTCCTGTCCGGGGTCGGTGTCGATGATGATTTTTCGTGCGCTCATGTCGGCCCCCTGTTTGCGGCGCGACAGTTGCAGGGCGGGGTGGGGATGTCCAGCGGGGGTATGCCGGGTTGGCCGAAAGGCGCTTTGACGGGCGCTGGGCCTCCTGCGGGGCAGGCCGGGCGTCTGGGAAACGCTCCGGGGGAGCGTCTCAGGCCGGAACGGGGGCCCAAGGAGTGAGACGAAGGGGCTTCTTCTCTGAGGAAACACTTCGGGGGGCGGCGCCTCTCCCCCTGCGGCGGCTGGGCCGGGGTCAACCCTTGTCCTTCTCCCGCGCCTTCACGGCGTTCCAGAGGGCGTCCATCTCGTCCAGATCGCTGTCCTCGGGGCGTTTGCCCAGCTCCGTCAGCGCCGCCTCGACCGCCGAGAAGCGGCGGGTGAACTTGGCGCTGGCCTTGCGCAGGGCGGTTTCGGGCTCCACGCCGAGGTGGCGGCCGAGGTTGGCGATGACGAACAGCAGATCGCCGTATTCCTCTTCGATCCAGTCCTGATCGGCGGTGTCCTTGGCTTCGACCAGCTCGTTGGCCTCTTCGGCGATCTTGGCGACCACGTCGCCGGCGTCGGGCCAGTCGAATCCGACCCGGGCGGCGCGCTGTTGCAGCTTGTAGGCGCGCAGCAGGGCGGGGAGGTTGGGGGCGACCCCTTCGAGTGCGCCGCGCTGGGCCTTCTCTGCGCGCTCGGCGGCCTTGATCGCCTCCCAGTCGCGGGTCTGTTGTTCGGCGCTCTTTTCGCGGTCCTCGTCGCCGAAGACATGCGGGTGGCGCGTGACCATCTTGTCGGACATGGTGCGCACCACGTCCTGGAAGCTGAAATACCCCGCCTCCTGCGCCATCTGGGCGTGGAACACCGACTGGAACAGCAGATCGCCCAGCTCGCCCTTCAACTCGCCCCAGGCGCGGCGCTCGATGGCGTCGGCGACCTCGTAAGCCTCTTCGATGGTGTAGGGGGCGATGGTGTCGAAATCCTGCTCGATATCCCAGGGGCAGCCGGTCTCCGGGTCGCGCAGCCGGCGCATGATTTCGAGCAGCCGCTCAATTCCCGCGTCTTGGTCGTAGATCAGGTCGTGTTCGGGCATTGCGGAGCCTCCTCATCCGGTGTCAGATGCATCCATTCCGGAAGAGGCCCAAGGAGTCCACCCCCATGCCTGTTGTCAACCGCATTGCCGATTACGCCGAAGAGATGACGGGCTGGCGGCGCCATCTGCATCAGATTCCCGAGCTGGCCTTCGATTGCCCGCAGACGGCGGCCTTTATCGCCGCGCGGCTGAAGGAGTTTGGCGTCGACGAGATCCACGAGGGCATCGCGCAAACCGGCATCGTGGCGATCATCGAGGGGCAGGGCGCTGGCCCCACCATCGGGCTGCGCGCGGATTTTGATGCGCTGCCGATCCCGGAGGCGACCGGGGTGGAGTATGCTTCGCAGAACGAGGGAAAGATGCATGCCTGCGGCCATGACGGCCATACCACCATGCTGCTGGGGGCGGCGAAGTACCTGGCGGAGACGCGGAATTTCTCCGGCCGGGTGGCGCTGATCTTTCAGCCGGCGGAAGAGGACGGCGGCGGCGCGGGCGTGATGGTCGAGGAGGGCGTGCTCGACCGGTTCGACATCGGCGAGGTCTATGCGCTGCACAATGCGCCGGGGTTCGAGGCCGGAGGGTTCTATACCACGCCGGGGGCGCTGATGGCGGCGGTGGATCAGTTCCACGTGCATATCAAGGGGGTCGGCGGCCATGGCGCGATGCCGCATGAGACCCGCGATCCGGTGGTGGCGGCCGTGGCCATCGCGCAGGCGTTCCAGACCATCGTCAGCCGCAACCACTATGCGCTGGACGATCTGGTGGTCTCGGTCACACAGATCCACACCGGCACGACCGACAATGTGATCCCGGAAACCGCCTATCTGAACGGCACCGTGCGCACCTTCGATCCCAAGGTGCAGCAGATGGTGATCGACCGGATGAAGACCATCGTGGCGGGGCAGGCGCTGTCCTTCGGGGTGGAGGCGGAGCTAGACTATGACCGTGGCTATCCGGCGACGATCAACGATGCGGAAAAGACCCGCTTTGCCGTCGGGGTGGCCGAGGAGGTGTCCGGCGCGGGGAAGGTGCAGGGCGAGGTCGGGCGCGAGATGGGGGCGGAGGATTTCTCCTTCATGCTGCAGAAACGGCCCGGGGCCTATCTGTTCATCGGTCAGGGCGACAGCGCCGGGCTGCACCAGCCCAACTACGACTTCAACGACGAGATCGCGCCGGTGGGCGCCTCGTTCTTTGCCCGGCTGGTCGAACGCGCCCAGCCGGTGGCGGCAAAAGCGGCGAACTGAGGCCGGAAAGACAGGGGAGACGAACGCATGGCGATGAGCGATGTGGAGAACGAGATCGACGCGGGTTTCACCCGCGAGGATCTGAAGGGGCCGAATCTGGAGGCCGCCTATGGCGGCGCGCCGTCGTTCCTGAAGCGGCGTTATACCAAGGACCTGAGCAAGGCGCAGATCGCGGTCACGGGCGTGCCCTTCGACATGGCGGTGTCGAACCGGCCCGGCACCCGGCTGGGTCCGCGCGGCATCCGCGAGGCGTCGAGCTATCAGCCTTATGACGAGCCCTATGGCTGGCCGTTCAACGCGCTCAGCGACCTGGCGATCGTGGACTACGGCGATGTCGCCTATGACTACGCCAATATCCCGGCGTTTCCGGCGGCGCTGACGGCGCATATCCGCAAGATCCTGGAGGCGGGCGTGGCGCCGGTGACGCTGGGCGGCGATCACTATATCACCTACCCGGTGCTCAAGGCGTTTGCCGAGAAATACGGGCCGATGTCGCTGTTGCAGTTCGATGCCCATACCGACACCTGGGCCGATGACGATCCCGACCGGATCGACCATGGCACCATGTTCTACAAGGCGGTGAAAGAGGGGCTGGTGGATCCGGCGCGTTCGGTCCAGGTGGGGATCCGGACCCATAATGCCGACACGCTGGGCGTGAACATCATCGACGCGCGCGAGGTGCACGAGATCGGGCCGCGCGCCACGGCGGAGAAGATCCGCGGCATCCTCGGCGATCATCCCACCTATCTGACCTTCGATATTGACGGGCTGGACCCGGCCTTTGCGCCCGGCACCGGCACACCGGTCTGGGGCGGGCTGAGCTCGGCGCAGGCGTCGATGATCCTGCGCGATCTGGGCGGCATCAACATCAAGGGGGGCGACGTGGTCGAGGTGTCGCCGCCGTTCGATCAGGCCGGGATCACCGCGGTTGCGGGGGCCCATGTGGCGGTGTCGATCATCTGCCTGCTGGGCTGGACCATGTTGATGTGAGCCGCCCGGCGGGGAGATGAGGATGAGCGTGGTTCTGTGGGTCCTGCTGGCGCTGGTGGTGGCGGTGATGGGCTATATCCGCTTGGCCCCCAGCGACCCGGCGCGCTGGCACAGGGCGCCGCAGGTGAGCGGTGATACCGACCTGCCTCACGGAGTGAAGCGGCGGGTCGCGGCGGGTCCGGAGGGGCTCGCCCGGCTGGATGCGATCATCCGGGCCACGCCGCGGACGAAGGTGCTGGCCGGGGCGGTCGCGGAAGGCATGATCACCTATGTCAGTCGCACCAGATGGATGGGGTTTCCCGACTACACCACGGTGCAGCGGGACGGCGATGTGCTGAAGATCTATGGGCGGCTGCGGTTCGGGCGCTCAGATCTTGGGGTGAACAAGGCCCGGGTCGAGGGATGGCTCGCGGCGCTCGAGGCGGGATGACAGGCAGCCTTCCTGCACCTCGCGCCACATCGGGACGTTCAGCGACATCTGGCATTGCGCCATGAACATCCGCCCGTCGACATGCAGGCAGATGGTCTCGCCCAGTTCGACCCGGCCGCCGCCGCTGTCGGTGCAGTAGCAATCCTGCACCTTGCCGCCGGGACCAATGACATCGGCCCGGGCGCCGGGCGCCGCAGGCAGGGCGGTCAGGGCGATGAGCAGGGCGAGACGGGTCATCGGCAAGGCTCCGGTCGGTCTGGGGGCGCAGCCTAGCATGCCATGCCTCTTGACCAAAGCCCCGGGATGGAGGACACCGCGCGGATGGTCCCCGAAGAACGTTTAGAACAGATCACACAGCGGTTTGAGTACCTTGAGGCCGCAATGGCGGGCGCCTCCGGCGCCGATATTGCCGCGCTGGCCAAGGAATACTCCGAGCTGAAGCCGGTGGTCGAGACGATCGCCGAATGGCGCGGGCTGCGCGATGATCTGGAAGAGGCCCAGGCGATGCTGGCCGATCCCGACATGCGCGAGCTGGCCGAAGAGGAGATCCCGGCGCTGAAGGCGCGGCTGCCGGAGGCGGAACATGCGCTGCGCCTGGCGCTGCTGCCCAAGGACGAGGCCGACACCCGGTCCGCCATCCTGGAGATCCGGCCCGGGACGGGGGGCGACGAGGCGGCGCTGTTCGCGGGCGACCTGCTGCGCATGTACCAGCGCTATGCGGAGGCGCGCGGCTGGCGCTGGGAGGTGATCGAGCTGCAGGAGAGCGAGCTGGGCGGCGTCAAGGAGGCGACCATCCGGATCGGCGGCGACAATGTGTTTGCGCGGCTGAAATACGAATCCGGCGTGCACCGGGTGCAGCGCGTGCCCTCGACCGAGAGCGGCGGGCGCATCCATACCTCGGCCGCGACAGTGGCGGTGCTGCCGGAGGCGGAGGACGTGGATATCCGGATCGACCCGAACGATATTCGCATCGACACCATGCGCAGCTCCGGCGCCGGCGGGCAGCATGTGAACACCACCGATTCCGCGGTGCGGATCACCCATATTCCCAGCGGCATCGTGGTGACGAGCTCCGAGAAATCGCAGCACCGCAACCGCGAGATCGCGATGCAGGTGCTGCGCACGCGGCTCTACGATGCGGAGCGGCAAAAGGCGCATGACGAACGCTCCGAGGCGCGCAAGAGCCAGGTCGGTTCCGGTGACCGCAGCGAGCGCATCCGCACCTACAACTTTCCGCAGGGGCGGATGACGGACCATCGCATCAACCTGACGCTCTACAAGCTGGAGCAGGTGATGCAGGGCGATCTGGACGAGGTGATCGACGCGCTGACCGCAGACGATCAGGCCCGCATGCTGGCCGAGATGGGGCAATGAGCGGCGGTCAGACAGCGGCGCAGGCGATGGCGGCGGCGGCCGCGCGGCTGCGCGCGGCGGGGGTCGACGATCCGGCGCGCGATGCGCGGGTGCTGCTGGCGCATGCGGCGCGGATCGAGGCGGCGCGCGTCACGCTGATCGCGCCGGAGGAGCTGGATCCGGAAATTGCCGAGCGGTACGAGAAGCTTATCGCGCTGCGCGCGATCCGGGTGCCGGTGTCGCATCTGATCGGCGAGCGGCAGTTCTACGGCCGCCGCTTCAAGGTGTCGGGCGATGTTCTGGACCCCCGCCCGGAGACCGAGACGCTGATCGAGGCGGCGCTGGCGGAACCGTTTTCCCGGGTGCTGGATCTGGGCGTCGGGTCGGGTTGCATCCTGGTGACGCTGCTGGCGGAGCGGGTGGAGGCCACCGGCGTCGGCGTCGACCTGAGCGAGGCGGCCTGCCTGCAGGCCAGCGCCAATGCGGTGCTGCACCGGGTGCAGGGACGCGCCGAGATCCTGCAATCGGACTGGTTTTCGAACGTCGAGGGGCGGTTTGACCTGATCGTGTCGAACCCGCCCTATATCGCGGCCGAGGAAATGCCGGGGCTGTCGGAGGAAGTGCGCCGGCACGAGCCGGAGATGGCGCTGACCGACGGGGGCGACGGGCTGGGCGCCTATCGGGCGATCGCGGCGCATGTGGCCGAACATCTGACCCCCGGCGGGCGGCTGCTGGTCGAGATCGGGCCGACCCAGGCGGCAGCGGTCAGCGCGATCCTGGCGCAGGCCGGACTGGCCGATATTCGCGTGGTACAGGATCTGGACGGGCGCGACAGGGTGGTCTGTGCCTGGTTGCGGTAACGGCGGCAAATGGGCAACGGCAGCGGCGGAAAACCCCGCCATCGGGCGCGAAATGCGGTTTTTTTGCCCTTAACCCCTTGTCTGGACCGGCAGGACATGTTTACTCAGGGCCGTTGCCCCGGCAGAGGCTCTCGCAGCTTCCGTGCAACACCAAGCCCGAAAAGTCGACCATCCGGCCATTGAGTTCAGCGCATGAGGCGCACCCGGATCATACGACAATGAAGACAAGGCTGACGTAAGGCAAAATGAGATCGTCTAAATCCCGTTCGCGGTCGAAGTCGAACCGCAACCGCTCGTCTGGCGGAAATGTTGTAAACCGTGTGTTTGACAGCTCCGGCCCAGAGGGCAAGGTGCGCGGCACGCCGCAACAGATCATCGACAAGTACAACCAGCTTGCCCGCGATGCGCAACTGGCCAATGACCGCGTGGCAACCGAGAATTTCCAGCAGCACGCGGAGCATTACCTGCGCCTGCTGAGCGAGGCCCAGCGCGAGCAGGAGGCCCGCCGCGAGGAGCAGGAGCGGCAGAACCGCGAACGCCAGGCAGAGCGCGACCGCGAGCGCGCCCAGCGGCAGGAACGCGAAAGCGCGGCGCCGGCGCCGAACGAGGACCCGGCGCAGACGCCGCAGCCCGATGTGCTGGACCTGGGCGAGGGCGACGAGGCCGATAGCGGGCTGGTCGAGACCCCGGAAAGCAAGCCGAAGAAGGCCCCGGCCCGCAAGCCGCGTGCCCGCAAGGCCCCGGCCAAGCCCAAGGGCGACAATCCCGCCGCTGGCGAAGAGGCCGCCGCACAGGACACCGCCGAGGGCGGCGCCGGCCCCTCCGCCGCGGCAGAATAAAACCGGATTTTTCCGGGCGTTGGACTGGCCGGGCCGTTGTGCCCGGCCTTGTCGTTTGGGGTCTGTGAAACGGCGGCAAAGCGGGAACGGGCGGAGCCCCGGCCCGCCGGAGCGGCGGTTTAGCGGCTTTCGGCCAGCGCCCGGGCCAGCGCGCAGAACTGTTCCAGGCTGACCTGTTCGGCGCGCTCGGTGGGGGCGATGCCGGCGCTTTGCAGGATATCCTCGATATCCGGCGCCAGCCCCTTGAGCGCGGCGCGCAGCATCTTGCGGCGCTGGTTGAAGGCGGCGGCGACCACTCGCGACAGCACCTTGGCGTCGGCGGGGAAACGCGGCTCCGGCAGCGCCTCCAGATGCACCACGGCGCTGGAGACCTTGGGCGGCGGGGTGAAGGCGCCGGGCGGCAGGCTCATCACGATGCGGGCGCTGCTGCGCCACTGGGCGAGGATGGCGAGCCGGCCATAGGCCTTGGTGCCGGGCTGGGCGACGATCCGCTCGGCCACTTCGCGCTGGAACATCAGCGTCAGGCTTTGCCAGAACGGCGGCCAGTCGTCGGGCGTGAGCCAGCGCACCAGCAGCTCGGTTCCGATGTTATAGGGCAGGTTGGCGGCCACGCGAATGGGCGGGGTCAGATGCTGGAGCGGGTCGACCTCCAGCGCGTCGCCGTTGATCACCTGCAAGCGGCCGGGATAGGCGGCGGCCACCTCTTGCAGCGCGGGAATGCAGCGGGTGTCTTTCTCGATCGCCAGCACGCGGCGGGCGCCCTCGGCCAGCAGCCCGCGGGTCAGACCGCCGGGGCCGGGGCCGATTTCCAGCACGTCGCACTGGCTGAGATCGCCTGCCTGCCGCGCGATCTTGGCGGTAAGGTTGAGATCCAGCAGGAAGTTCTGGCCCAGCGATTTGCGCGCGGAAAGCCCGTGATCGGCGATCACCTGGCGCAGCGGCGGGAGGCTGTCGATCGCGCTCATCGGGCGGCGGCCATTTTCTGGGCCAGTTTCAGCGCCTCGATCAGGCTGGTGGGATTGGCGATGCCTTTGCCCGCGATATCGAAGGCGGTGCCGTGGTCGGGCGAGGTGCGGATGAAGGGCAGGCCGAGGGTGACGTTGACGCCGCGGTCGAAGTCCAGCGTCTTGATCGGGATCAGCGCCTGGTCGTGATACATGCAGATCGCGGCGTCGTAGCGGGCCCGGGCGGCGGCGTGGAACATGGTGTCGGCCGGGTGCGGGCCGGTCAGGGTGAAGCCCTCCTGCGGGATCTCGGCCAGCAGGGGTGCGATCCAGTCGATCTCTTCCCGGCCCATGGCGCCGCCTTCGCCGGCGTGCGGGTTGAGACCGGCGACGGCGAGCCGGGGGTGGGCGATGCCGAACTGGTCGCGCAGGCCGCGCGCGGTGATCCCGATGGTCTCGCGCAGCAGCTCCGGGGTCAGCCGGGTCGGCACCTCGGAGAGCGCGATATGGATGGTGGTGGGCACCACGCGCAGGTTTTCGCTGGCCAGCATCATCACGACACGTTCGACCCCGCCGAGGGCGGCGAGAAACTCGGTATGGCCGGGATAAGCGAAACTGGCGCCGTCGATCAGCGCCTTCTTGTGGATCGGCGCGGTGCAGACGGCGGCGGTCTGGCCCGATTGGGTCAGCGCAACGGCGCGTTCGATGGCGGTGATCACGCCGCGGGCGTTGGCCGGGTCGGGCTGGCCCGGGGTGGCGGGTGCGGCGAAGGGGTGCGGCAGCACCGGCAGTGCCCGGGCGCAGGCGGCCAGCGCCTGGGCCGGGTCGTCGAGCTCTGCCACCGGGGTGCCTTCGGGCAGGTGGCGGGGATCGCCGATCCAGACGAACGGGCAGTCGCCGCGCAGCATGTCCCAGGCCCGCGCGGCAAGCTCCGGGCCGATCCCGGAGGGTTCGCCGCAGGACAGCGCGATGGGGCGGGTCATTTCTCGACGATCAGGGCGTCGGCCCGCAGCTGTTGCAGGTGGCTTGCGGCGAAGCTTTGCAGGCGCTGTTCGATCAGGGCGTTGGCGATCTGTTCGCGGCTGGTATCGGCGGTCGCCGCGGCAGTGCGGTTGCACAGCATCAGCAGCACCAGCGTCTGGCCGTTGTTGCGGGTGAGCGCGGTGGAGGTTTCGCCGCGGTCAAGCTTGCCCAGTTCCAGCGCGACATCGCGGGGGATTTCGCCCGGCGCCTGGGATTTGCGCTCCAGCAGCTCTTCGGGGCGGTCTTTGTTGATGCCGTAGAGGTCGTCGCAGGTGTCGATCCGGTCGATGATCTGTTGCGCGCTGGCCAGCGCCTCGGGGCTGCGACCGCCGGGGATCAGGTAGCTGGCGTAGTCGATCTTGGCATAGCGCGGCGCGCTGACGCCGGTCTCGCGGATGCCGCGCATCTGGAACAGGGCCACCGCGTTGGGCAGCGCCAGCGGCGGGCTGACCTCGCCCTTTTTGAGGTCGAGGATCACCGGCTGCAGCGGCGCGGGCAGGCGGGTGATCGGCATCCAGCCGAGCCGGCCGCCCTGGGCGCGGCTGTCGGAGGCGGAATACTGGGTGGCTGCGGCGGAGAAGGCGTCATAGCTGTCGAGCCGGGCGATCTGTTCTGCCAGCCCTTCGACCTGGGCGGCGGTCTGCGGGGTGACCGGGATGATCACCTCGGACAGCAGCACCTGGATGCCGCCCGATGCGCCGCCGCGGCCCAGGGCGCGGTCGATCTCGGCATCGGAGGGGCGGGCGCGGGCGCCGAAACGGGCGCCGACATAGTCGCGCCACAGCAGGTTCATCTTGACGAAATCGCGCAGCGTCTGCCTGGAGACGCCGGCCTCTTCCAGCGCCTTGAGCACTTCTTCCGTGCTCAGGTTGGTGCGGGCGGCGAAGTCGTCGATGCCTTTTTCGACGTCCTCGGGGGGGACTTCCAGGTCGACGGCATCGGCGGCCTGCTGTTTCAGCCGGTCCTCGATCAGCGCCTCGCGGGCCAGTTCCATGCGGTCGCCCGGGGCGTTGAGGATTTGCAGCAGCAGGGCGCGCTGTTCCAGCTCATAGCCGGTGATGGCGTCGCCGTTGACCGTGATGGCCGGCGAGAACAGCCCCTGGGCCAGCGCGGCGCGGGGCAACGGGGCAAGCGCCAGGGGCAGCGCCAGCGCGGCCAGCAGACAGGCGGGGCGCACGCGCCGGTTCAGATGCTGCAGCAGGGGGGTCAGGATTTTCCGCATGATCGCCTGTATGTCTCTGTTCCGCTCTCGACGGCGAAGCCGCTGAGGGCAATGGTAAATCCGAAATCGGTCGATGGCTCAACACTTGTCGACGACGTATAGCGCCGGTTGACCGAAAGATCGACCGTCACGCATTCATTCTGGTAGACGAGGCCGACGCCGGCGCGCGAGGCGCTGTCATCCGCGATGTCGTAGCGCAGATTGGCGCTGGCGGTCCAGTTCGGGTTGATCCGGTAGCTGCCGTCGAACCAGAATTCCGACACTTCGGCGGTGCGGCCTTCGGCGGGATCGACGCCGAGCCAGAGGTAGGAGCCGCTGATCCGGGTGCGGCGGCTGGACCAGTCGCCGCGCAATTCAACCTTGGAAAAGTCCAGCGAGTCGCCGAGCAGGCTGCGGCCGGTCAGGCTGAGCCCCGTGGGCGTGAGGATCTGGCCGGCGAGCAGGATGTCGGAGGCCTCGCCGGAGAGTCCGGACGTGGTCGAGAAATTCGGATCGTTCAGGCCACGGAACACCTGGCCCACGGTGGCGTTGGCCTGCCAGCCGGTTGCGGCGTAGCGGGCCCAGTTCACCCCCAGGGCCAGCCTTGTGCCGTCCTCGCGGGCGTCGGTCGATGGGAAGCGCGACAGCGACAGCAGGTTGCCCTGGTCGAATTCGACAAAACGGCTTTCGTCGATCGGGGCGGCGGGGCCGCTGATATCGCTCCAGCCGAGCTGGACCAGCGGTTCGAGGAAATGGGTGACGTCGCTCGCCGCGCTGCGGGTCATCGGGTAGCGCAGCGTCAGCGCCGCGCGGGGCGTGGTGCGGTCGATGGAGGAGGGATAGGTGGCGTCGTTGGAGACCTCGAAGCGGTCGGCGGAGAAACCCATGGTCCAGTCGGCACGCAGGCCGGGGCCGAAGACCCAGTTGCGCCGCCATTCCGCGTCCGCCGTCAGGCGGGAAACGTCACGGCCGAGGATGTTGAGCTCGGAACTGCGGCGGTAGCTGCGCGCGTCGACACCCAGCCGCAACTCGCCGCCGAGGGTGTCGGGATGAACGCGCTGCTGAAGGGAGAAATCGGTGATCAGGGTGGGAAGCTGCGATTCAATATCGCCGTCGCGCAGCGAGTCATAGTGGATCACCGCGCCACGGAAGGCATTGTCGCGGGTGGTGCGGGTCAGCTCGACCTCGCTGCGCAGCCGGTCGTAATCGGGCAGGCCGTAGTCGACCAGATAGGCGTTGTCTGAGGCGGTCTTGATGTCGAAGTTCAGCTTGAAACGGTTGTTCAGCTCGAACCGGCCGGTGCCGAACAGGTAGCCGCGGTTGTCGCCCGGCAGAAGGTCGTCGCGGGTATGGGCGCCTTCGAATTCGATCCGTCCGCGGCGGAACGCCTGGCGGTAGCGCAGGTTCAGCGTCCGGGTCTTGGGCGAGAGGTAGGGGGTGACGGTCAGGTCCTTGTGATCGCCGATGCGGAAGAAATAGGGCACCTTGATCCCGGTATTGAGCTGGGAGGTGGTGCGGATTGTCGGGATCAGGAAGCCGCTGGCGCGTTTCAGCGAGGGATCGGGCAGCCGCAGCGCCGGGAAGTAGAACACCGGCACGTCGAGCACACGGAGCTGCGCCCCCTTGAAGTAGAGCTGCCGCTTTTCCTGGTCGTGGATGACGCTGCGGGCGCGGATCTGCCACAGGGGCGGACGCCCGTCGTCGCAGACATCGCAGGAGGTCACCGTGGTCTTGTAAAGCTGGGTGTAGCGACCGCCGACCCGGACCATCTGCAGCGCGGCGAGCTGGACCTGTTGGTCGAACACCATGCGGGCGCCGCGCAACAGCCCGTTGCGCAGCCCCCGGTCCAGTTGGGCGGCGTCGGCCAGCACGGTGATATTGTCGCCCTGGTCGATCCGGATCGGCCCTTCGATGATCAGTTCGCCGGAGCTGCGGTCATAGGTGATGCGGCGGGCGCGGAGCCTTGTGTCGCCCTGAAACGCCTCGACCGAGCCTTCGGCCACCAGGGTCCGGTCGCGGGTGATGAAGACGCGGTCGGCCACCAGCATGGCCGGCGGTTCAGCCTCGGCGGTCGCGGCGGGATTGTCCGGGCGCGCCTGCGTCTGGGCAAGACCAGCGGCCGGGGCGGCCAGCAGCAGGGTCAGGGCGGTTATGAGGTTGCGCAGTCTCACCCGTCCTCCGCGTGCAGAAGCAGACCGAGGGAGAGGAACAGGGCCGCCAACGGCGGGGCCCAGGCGGCCAGCGGGATGGGGATCTGGCCGTTTTCGCCCAGGATCTGGGCGAAGTTGCGGATGAAATAGAGCGCGAAACCCAGCAGCACCGCGGAGAGCACCGCGATGCCGGTGCCGCCAAAGCGGCTGTGGCGCATGGTGAAGGCGGCGCCGACCAGCACCATGGCCACCAGGAACAACGGCCGGGCCAGTTCGACCTGATACCAGACCTCGTGGCGGCGGGTGGAGAAGCCGGCCTGCTCCAGCTGCCGGATGGTGGCGGGCAGATCGTAGATCGACACGCCGGCGGGGCGGCCGAGGCTGTCGCGGATGCGGTCGCGGGTCAGCGTGGTGGGGATGCGCAGGGTTTCATGCGTGGCGGCGGAGGCTTCGGGGTTGAGGCCGGTGGCGAGCGGCCAGACCTTGGCGTTGGTCAGCACCCATGCCTCGTCCTCCAGCCTGGCGCTGTCGGCGATGATGCGGCGCACCGGGCCGGCGTTGGGGGCGTAGGTCAGGATGGTCACGTCGTAGAGGGTGACCGCATCGCCGCCGTGGCCGGTGGCGTGGATCACCGACTGGCCCCGTGGGCTGCCCTGGCGCAGCCAGAGCCCTTCGCCGCTGAGCGAGAGCACCGAAAGGCCGCTGCCGCGGAACGCTTCGGACAGTTGGGTGTAGCGGTTGGAGGTGGCCGCGACGATCGGGTTCAGGGTGCTGACCGCCAGCCCGCCGATCAGCGCCGCCACCGTCACCGGGGCCGCCAGCGCCCGCAGGCCCGAGCGCCCGGTGGCGCGGGTTACCACCAGTTCGCTGCTGCGGGCGAGGCCGACGAACAGCACCACGGTGGAGAGCACCATCAGCAGCGGCAGGATCTGGTTCATGGTGCCGGGCGCGTTGAGCAGGCTGAGCCGCAACAGCTGGCCCAGCCCCAGGTCGAGCCCTTCGAACCGCCGCAGCTGTTCGATCACGTCGATCAGCATGATCAGCGCCAGGAAGATGGCGGTGATGGTTGCGAAGGCCTGCAGGAAGCGCCGGGCGAAATAGCGGTCGAGAATCATGCGGGCGCCCCCGTGGCTCCCGGCGGCGCAGGCAGCAGATCAGGCAGCGTTGGACCGCTGACGCATATTGGCACTGCAATCCCCCCGGAGCCGGCCTTGATTTCGGCCCGGACCTTAATCGAATTGCCGGACGGGGAAAACTGCTATCTGGCCAATCGGCGGGCAGCGCGCTACCCATGAAGTGAGCCCTTCGAACATCAGGAGATTTGCATGACCCGACCGACCCCGATCCGCTTTGCCGCCCTCGATCCCGACGCCCTGGCAGATGCCGAGGGGCGGGTGGCCGTGACGGTCACGCCCACGGGCACGCTGGACGCGGCGGCGCGGCGCGCCAACCGGCTGAGCAAGGGGGCGGTGAAGCGGCTGGTCGAGAGTGCGCGGTTCGGCAAGGTCAAGAGCGGTGAGGTGATCACGCTGGCCTGGCCCGCCGGGATGGCGGCGGAGGCGCTGGATATCCTGGTGCTGGACAAGAAGGCCGATGCGGTCGCGGCCCGCAAGGCGGGCGCGGCGCTGGTGGCGCAGGCGGGGGGCAAGCCGCTGCTGCTGGCGATGGGGACGCATGGCCGGGCGGCCGCGCTGGTGCAGGGAATGGCGCTGCGCAGCTATGACTTCGATGCGCATAAAACCGCTGATCCTGAGAAGGAGCCGGTGGGCGAGATCACGGTGATGTCGCCGAAGTCCGAGGAACTGGAGGCCGAGGCGGCGCCGTTTCTGGCGGTGGCCGAGGGGGTGCTGATGACCCGCGATCTGGTCAATGAGCCCTCCAACGTGCTGACCACCACTGAATTCGCCGCACGGCTGGACGAGATGACGGCGCTGGGGCTGGAGGTCGAGGTTCTGGAGGAGGACGAGCTGGAGAAGCTGGGCATGCGGACGCTGCTTTGCGTCGGCCAGGGCTCGGCCAGCCCCTCCAAGGTCGTGGTGATGCAGTGGAAGGGCGGCGACAAGGACGCCGCCCCGCTGGCGCTGGTCGGCAAGGGGGTGGTGTTCGACACCGGCGGCATCAGCCTGAAGCCCGGGGCGGGCATGGAAGACATGACCATGGACATGGGCGGCGCCGGTGTGGTGGCGGGTACCATGCGGGCGCTGGCGCTGCGCAAGGCCAAGGCCAATGTGGTGGGCCTGGTCGGGCTGGTGGAAAACATGCCTTCGGGCACCGCGACGCGGCCGGGCGATGTGGTCAAATCGATGAAGGGCGACACGGTCGAGATCATCAATACCGATGCCGAGGGGCGCTTGGTGCTGTGCGATGTGATGTGGTACGCGCAGGAGCGGTTCAAGCCGGCCGGGATGATCGACCTGGCGACGCTGACCGGCGCGATCATCATCGGGCTGGGGCATGAGAATGCGGGCGTCTTCTCTAACGACGACGGCTTCTGCGGAAACTTCCTCAAGGCCGCTGCGGAAGAGGGCGAGGGGGCCTGGCGGATGCCGCTGGGCAAGGCCTATGACGACCAGCTGAAGTCGCGGATTGCGGACATGAAGAACGTGGGCGGGCGGCCCGCGGGCTCGATCACCGCGGCGCAGTTCCTGCAGCGGTTTGTCAAGGAGGGCACGCCCTGGATCCACCTGGATATCGCCGGGGTGGCGCTGGTCAAGGAAGGCACCGATCTGGCGCCGAAGGGGGCGACCGGCTGGGGTGTGCGGGCGCTGGACCGTCTGGTGCGGGATCGGTTCGAGACCGAATAACGCGATGGGAGCCGCCTTTTTCTATCACCTGACGCGGCGCCCGCTGGAGCAGACCCTGCCGGTGTTGCTGGGCAAGGCGCGCGAGGCGGGCTGGCGGATTGCCGTGCGCGGGGCGGACGCCGGCCGGATGGAGTGGCTGGATGAAAAGCTGTGGCAGGGGCCCGACGACGGGTTTCTGCCGCACGGGCTCGCTGGCGGGCCGCATGATGCCGATCAGCCGATCCTGCTGACCACCGGGGCGGCGGCCAACGATCCGGCCTGCCTGATGACGGTGGACGGGGCCGAGGTGTCGCCGGAGGAGGTGCAGGCGCTGGAGCGGGTCTGCGTGCTGTTCGACGGGCACGATCCGGAGGCGCTGAACCGGGCGCGCGGCCAGTGGAAGGCGCTGACCGATGCGGGTTGTTCGGCGCAGTATTGGTCTGAGGAATCCGGCCGCTGGGAGAAGAAGGCGGAGAAGTAGGGGCGGGCTCTGCCTATCTCTGCAACTGGCCGGCGGCGCTTCGAGCCTCGATTCCGGCCCGTGCTATGCGGCGGGCCATGTCCCATGCGCCTCTCAAGGGGCGTCTCGGCAGGAGGGTGGGAATGGTGCTCTGCGGTCGTCCTTAGCGCTCCAGCACCAGGCCTCTCCCGGCGATCTCGATCCGTCCCCAGCGTTCCAGGTAGGACATGCCGAGCAGCGACTGATCCATATCGCCCTCATTCACCCAGGCGCGCACGTTGCGGTCGGTGACCGGGCCGAGGCCGATCCGGTCGAGCCGCACCGGCGCGGTGCGCACCATGCCGTTGGCAGTATTTGCCCGGCCGCTGTAGATCAGTTCGGCAGTGTCGATGCCGGCGCGGCGGGCATCCTCGGCCCGCAGCACCACGTTGCTGGCGCCGGTGTCGACCATGAAGTTCACCGGCGCGTCATTGACCATCAGCGTCAGATAGAAATGCCCGTCGGGCGCGCGGGGCACCTCGATCCGTCCCTGCGCCGCCACGGCGGCGCGGCCGGGCAGGGCGGTGCGGCGGATATCGTCCCACAGCCCCACGGCGGCGATCACGGCGAGAAAGATCAGCACCCAGCCCATCGCCTGCTGCAGGGTGCGGCCCAGCGACTGGCGGTTATGGACCAGCAGCCAGAGAAGCAGAACGCTGCCGAGCAGGCCCAGATAGATCAGACTGCCGATATCCCAAGTGTCCATGCCCGCGCGCTCCGAAACTCTACGGTTCAGATGTAGGCATTGGCGGCGCCGTTACCAGTTGGCCAGCCCGAAGGCGCGCAGCCCGTCGAGCACGAATTGCACCGACAGCGCGGCAAGCAGCATGCCCAGCAGCCGGGTAACCACGTTGATCCCGGTCTTGCCCATGGCGCGTTCGAACAGCCCGGCAGAGAGAAACAGCAGGAACAGCAGCACCATCACCGCAAGCATCACTGCGATGACCATCGCGAGGCCCGCCAGCCCCGGCTTCTGACCGGCCAGCAGGATCATCGAGGCGATGGCGCCGGGACCGGCGATCAGCGGGATGGCGAGGGGGAAAACCGAGGGGTCGTGGCTGTCGTCCTCTTCCTCGGCCTCTTCGGCCTGACCCTCGCGGCGCTTGGTGCGGCGTTCGAACAGCATGTCGAGCGCGGTGAGGAACAGCAGGATGCCCCCCGCAATCCGGAAGGCGGGCATGGAGATGCCGACAAAGCCCAGCACCGCCTCGCCGAAAGAGGCAAACAGCGTCAGCAGGATCGCCGCGGTGACGCAGGCGCGCAGGCCGATGGCGCGGCGCTGTGCTGGGCTCATGCCCTGGGTCAGCGCGACGAACAACGGGGTCAGACCGATCGGGTCCATGATCACGAAGAGCGTGACGAAGGAGGTGATCAGAAAGGCGGTGTCCATAGGGGCCTCGGCGGTGGTTCGGGGGCAGCTTGGCCGCTGTGGCGCGGAAAGGGAACCCCCGGGTGGCCGGGCGGGGAGACGCCCGGCGGGAGGGGGAGGTCAGCCTTGCGCGGAGTCGAGCTTTTCCTGGGCCGCGAGCCAAAGGGTTTCTGCCTTGTCCATCGCATCCCGCAGCTCGGCATACTTGCGGTTCCAGACCTCCAGCTCGCCGATGCGTTCGTCCTCGTAGAGGGCGGGATCGGACAGCTTGGCGGAGAGCTTTTCCTGCATCTCGCCGAGCTTGCCGACCCGCTCCTCGCATTTGCGGACCTCGGCGCGCAGCGCCAGCAGGGTCTCGCGCGGGGCGCGCTTAGGCTTGGCAGCCTCGGCCTTCGCAGCCTGTTTGGCGGCGGGCTTGTCGGCCGAGAGCAGGAAGGCGCGGTAGGCCTCCAGATCACCCTCGTAGGGGGCGACGCGGCCGTCCTTGACCAGCCACAGCCGGTCGGCCACCAGGCTGAGCAGGTGCATGTCGTGGCTGACCAGGATCACCGCGCCGGTATAGGCGGTGAGCGCCTCGACCAGCGCCTCGCGGCTTTCGATGTCGAGGTGGTTGGTGGGTTCGTCGAGGATCAGCAGATGCGGCGCGTCGAGCGTGGCCAAGAGCAGCGACAGCCGCGCCTTTTGCCCGCCGGAGAGCTGGCCCACCGCCGTTTCGGCCTGATCGGCGCCGAGGCCGAAGCCCGCCAGCCGGGCGCGCAGTTTCGACTGCTGCTCGCCGGGACGGGCGCGCAGCAGGTGTTGCAGCGGGGTTTCATCGACATAGAGCTCGTCCACCTGATGCTGGGCGAAGAAGCCGATGCGCAGCTTGGAGGAGGAGGTCATCTTGCCGTCGATCAACGGCAGCCGGCCCGACAGCATCTTCGACAGCGTCGATTTGCCCTCGCCGTTGCGGCCGAGAAGCGCGATGCGGTCGTCCTGGTCGATGCGCAGGGTCATGCCGCGCAGGATCACCTTGTCGCCATAGCCGGTGGAGGCGCCTTCGAGCGAGATGATCGGCGGCGACAGCTCTTCGGGCTCGGGGAAGGTGAAGACGGTGCGCGCCGCATCCTCGGGCGCGGTGATCTTCTCCATCTTTTCCAGCATCTTGACCCGCGACTGGGCCTGTTTGGCCTTGCTGGCCTTGGCCTTGAAGCGGTCGACGAAGCTTTGCAGATGGGCGCGGCGGGCGTCCTGTTTCTTGGCCGCCGCGGTTTGCAGGGCGCGCTGTTCGGCGCGCTGGCGGGCGAATTGGTCGTAGGGGCCGCTGTAGAGCGTGAGTTTCCTGCCTTCCAGATGCAGGATGGCGCCGACGGCGCGGTTCAAGAGACCGCGGTCGTGGCTGATGATGATCACCGTGTGGGGGTACTTCGCCAGGTAGTTTTCCAGCCAGAGCGCGCCTTCGAGGTCGAGGTAGTTGGTGGGCTCGTCCAACAGCAAGAGATCGGGCTGGGAGAACAGCACGCCGGCCAGCGCCACGCGCATGCGCCAGCCGCCGGAGAAATCGGAACAGGGGCGCTGCTGATCCTCGTGGTCGAACCCCAGACCCTTGAGGATCGAGGCGGCGCGGCCCTCGGCCGACCAGGCGTCGATATCGGCCAGCCGGGTCTGCACCTCGGCGATGCGGTGGGGATCGGTGGCTTCGGCCGCCTCCTGCATCAGCGCGGCGCGTTCGGTGTCGGCGGCCAGCACCGTGTCGATCAGCGAGACATCGGACGAGGGCACCTCCTGCGAGACGCCGCCGATGCGGGCGCGGCTGGGCAGCGAGATGGAGCCCGATTCCAGCGCCAGTTCGCCCCGCAGCAGGCGGAACAGCGTGGTCTTGCCGGCGCCGTTGCGGCCGATCAGGCCGACCTTGTGGCCATCGGGAATGGTGGCGCTGGCGCCTTCGAAGAGCGGCCGGCCGGCGACCGCGTAAGAAATGTTCTCGATCCTCAACATGGGGCGCACATAGCAGAGCGTTTGCGCCGCCGCCAGCGCCTGCGGATGGTCAATCCGAATCCACCGTGATAACGGCTGAACCTGTTAAGTTTCTGGACAAATCCGGCCATGCGCCCCGCACAGACCCCGCCGCATCTTCTGACGCTGATCCTGGCCACCGGGCTGTCGGTGCTGTCGCTGAACATGTTCCTGCCGTCGCTGGCGCGGATCGCCGGGGATCTGCAGGCCGACTATGGCCTGGTGAACCTGTCGATCGCCGGTTACTTGGCGGTTTCGGCGGTGTTGCAGATCGTCATGGGGCCGCTGTCGGACCGGTTCGGGCGGCGGCCGGTTCTGCTGATCGGGATGGCGATCTTTGCGCTGGCCTCGGTGGGCTGCGCGCTGGCCGAGAATATCTGGGTGTTTCTGGGCTTTCGCATGCTGCAGGGCGCGGTGGTCGCCGGACAGGTGCTGTCGCGGGCGGTGATCCGCGACCTTTACCCGCCGAACGAGGCGGCGAGCCAGCTGGGCTATGTCTCCATGGCGATGGCGCTGGCGCCGATGCTGGGGCCGATGCTGGGCGGAGCGCTGGACATGGCGTTTGGCTGGCGCTCGGCCTTTGTGCTTTACGTGCTGATGGGCGCGGTGCTGTTCGCGGTGCTGTGGCTGGATCTGGGCGAGACCAACCGCAGCAAATCCGCCAATTTCGGCCAGCAGATGCGGGATTATCCGCATCTGTTCCGGTCGCGGCGGTTCTGGGGCTACAGCCTGTGCGCAGCGTTTTCGGTGGGCGGGTTCTTTTCCTTCATCACCGGGGCGCCGTTGGTGGCGGCCGCCTGGTTCGACCTGAGCCCGGCGATGCTGGGGCTGGGGATCGGCATCATCACCGGCGGTTTCATGGTGGGCAATTTCGTCACCGGACGGATCGCACCGCATACGAAACTGGTCACGATGGTGATCGCGGGGCGGGTGTCGGCCTCTGTGGGGCCGCTGGCCGGGCTGGCGCTGTTCCTGGCCGGGCAGGGGAACCTCTGGGTGTTCTTCGGCGCGGCGATCTTCGTGGGCTTCGGCAACGGGCTGACGCTGGCCAATGCCAATGCGGGCGTGATGTCGGTGCGGCCGCAGCTTGCCGGCAGCGCCTCGGGTCTCTCGGGGGCGATGACGGTGGCGCTGGGGGCGGTTCTGACCTCGGCCACCGGCGCGGTGGTGAGCGCGCAGAACGCGCCGTTCGCGGTACTGGGGATGATGCTGGGCACCGGGGTGCTGGGGCTGGCCTCGGCGCTTTACGTGCGTTGGGTGGATCTGCGCGACCCGTTGCCCGACGCGGGGTGAGTGCGCCCGGACCCGGCGGATGCGCCGGGGCGCGCGGGCGGGCTTTTCAAACGCGGTTGCGCATGCTACGCGGCGCGCAATATCAGCACCGTCCCGCAGCCCCGCTGGGACGGGTCATCAAGGAGCATTCTCAATGGCACTGGAACGCACGTTCTCGATCATCAAACCCGACGCAACCCGCCGCAACCTGACCGGCAAGATCAACGCCAAGTTCGAAGAGGCCGGCCTGCGCATCGTCGCGCAGAAGCGGATTCTGATGACCAAGGCACAGGCCGGCGAATTCTACGGCGTGCACAAGGAACGCCCGTTCTACGACGAACTGTGCGAATTCATGTCCTCGGGCCCGGTTGTGGTGCAGGTGCTGGAAGGCGAGAACGCTATCGCCAAGAACCGTGAAGTGATGGGGGCAACCAACCCCGCCGACGCAGCGCCGGGCACCATCCGCGCGGAATTTGCGGAATCGGTTGGCGAGAACTCGGTCCACGGCTCCGACGCGCCGGAAACCGCCGCGGTCGAGATCGCCTATTTCTTCTCCGGCATCGAGCTGGTGGGCTAAGGCCTGACCTAAGGGCAGGAGGACGACGCGCCTCTTGCCGTCGGACAAGATGAGAAGCGCCCCTCGGGGCGCTTTTTTCTTGTTCGGTGGGTGCGTTTTGGAAGCCGCTGTCCGTTTCATCGTTCTCTCCCATCTCCCGTGCGCATCAACTTCACGGCTATCAAGGCCTGATACCCACCAAGGAGATCTGCGGGGGGCCTGCGATGCGCTCTTGATGTGGGACAAAGGACGGATCAACGGCGTTCTGCAGAGGATCCGGGGGCTGACTAACCGCCGGCGTGACGAGTGGCGCTTGTGCCTCATGGGGGTGCCAAGGCGAAGGTTTCGGCCTGGCTAGTCGCAGTCATGACCCAATGCGTCCCGAAGCATCGGGTCTTGCGGCGGGAAGCGTGAATGTAAAGACACTCCCAACGCCCACCGCGCTTTCCACTGTCAACTGTCCATCCTGCAATTCTACGAGCTGCCTTGAAACCGAAAGCCCCAGTCCGGTCCCACCTTTTTCTCGCGTGGAGGACGGATCGATTTGGCTGAATTGTTCGAAGATCTCCTCTAGCTTTTCCTCCGGAATGCCGCGGCCGCTGTCCTCGACAGAAATGGCGACGTATTCGCCCTGCAACTCGGCTCGGATCGTCACATGGCCATGGTCGGTGAACTTCAAGGCGTTCCCGGCAAGGTTAATCAGGATCTGGCGCAGACGCACTTCATCAGCAACGACGATTTCACCGTGGCTCTCGCTGTTCAGGCGCAGGGATTTCCGACGTGCCTGGTCTGACAGCTGATCCGTCACGGAAGAGATCACGGTGTCGAGGTCGACGTTTTCCGGCTCAACCTTTAGCTTTCCGGCTTCGATCTTGGCGAGATCAAGAATATCGTTGATCAGGGTCAGGAGATGCTTGCCGGCCACATCGATTTTGCAGGCATATTTCGCGACCTCGTGCTTGACGGCCTCGAAGGGCTGGACCGCGCTGGCCAAAGTTTGCTCGCCATCCCGCATATGTTTCTCGAACGCCTTCATCGACGGAAGGAGATCCGGTTTCGCCAACAACGCATTGTAGCCCAAGACGACGGTGAGCGGCGTGCGCAGTTCGTGGCTCATCACGTTGAGGAAGTCCGTCTTGGCGGCGCTTGCCGCCTCGGCCTCGCGCAGGGCGTTGTAAAGATCCGTGATATCGGAGCCGACACCGCGATAGCCTGAGAATTCGCCGTTCTCGTCAAATATCGGAACCCCGCTGATGCGAATCCACTTGTCCCCATCGGTTGCCCCATAGGCTTGGTAAATGAAGTCTCGGTACGGCTCATGAGCGCGCTCTTTTTCCTCAAGCCACGCCCAGTCGGCCCGTTCGAAAACCTCGGGAAAATCCTTGAAAGCTTCCTGCCGCGTCTTCCCGAGCAGGAACGAAACATCGCCGCGCAGGACGCTTTCCGAAAGGAAGGTGAAACGAAATTCCCTGTCCAATTCCCAAACCCAGTCGCGGCTGAGTTCCGCTACATCCGCAAACCGTTTCTCGGCTCTGTCGCGTTGTGCGAGCGCCTCGCGCAGGTTGGCGTTGGAGGCTTCGAGCTCGTCCTGGTGCCGTTTGAGTTCGGTGACATCAACCCGCACTCCGACCCGGCCTCCATCGGGCATTCGGCGCTCGAATATGCGCAGCCATCTGCCGTCCCGAAGCTTTTGCTCGATCATCGAGTCCGCGGAGTCATGCGCGCTCAGGCGTTCGGCGAGCCATTCCTCCTCGCGTCCGACAGCCTCAGCGTATTGCCCGCGCTCCAAGCCGAAACGGAGGATGTCCTCGAACCGCGCCCCGGGAACCATGGCCGGCGCGCTCTCCTTGTAGATCTCCTTGTATCTCTTGTTGCATACAACTAGCCGATCGTCGGCGTCATAGATGACGAAACCTTCGGGCAGCGTTTCGATCGCCATGTTGAGCTGAAGCTGCACCTTGTCGCGTTCCACGCGCTGTCGGCGCAAGACGTACAGCACATAGCCCGCCGCAGCAGCGATCAAGATAATCCCGAGATCGGCCAGCCAGGCGATGGTGTATCCGGCGCCCCAACCCAAGGCAGGAGCGACAGCCACTTGAAGGCTAGTTCCCGGCATCGCGAGGGAGGAAACGACTGGATTCTTGGAAAAAACCTCAGCATTCCCGACGACTTCGCCGTTTTCCGTGGTGGCCAGTGCGGCCAGAAAGGCATACGCGGAATCATCCGGCACCCTGCTCTCGTCCAACGCTGTCTGGAAGACTGCATCTGCGTCAATGACGACCGAAATGACCTTTGTGGATATCGAAGGTTCGGAGTTAGTGGCGAAGGCCGTCGCGGGCATTCGGAGCAGTAGCCCATGCGCGCCCTGCAACAATTCGACTGGTCCCTGCATGGCGACCTCACCTGTCCGCTGCACGCGCTCCACGACCGCCCATTGCTCTTCCAAATCTCGCAGATCGCGCCCGACCAGGTCGCGGTTGTCCGCGAATGGATGCACCAAAACAATCGTCCCGTCTTCAACAATGGCCAGGTTCAGGATCGTGTCGTTGGGTTTCATGAACCGTTCGGCAAGCTCGGAAAAACGCGCTTGGCTGATATCGCCGCTTAGCTCAATCGCCGTGGTCAGACCGCGGGCGCGCAGCTCGTAATCCAGCAAGGCCAATTCCAGGTGCCGCCACAACATTTCCGCGAACCGTTCAGCCTGGCGCCTTTCGGTATTCACGAAGTCCTTGTACCTGGCTGTTTCTAGGGAGAAAATAAATAGGCCTGTGGCCGCCACGGCCAAGAGGCCCTTAAGAATGTTCTTATTCTTCAAAGTTGTCTCTTCACCACATTTGGGACAGAGGTTGGTTTGCCTCAGTGCGACTGTAAAGGGCTAGCCCGGATGTTTGGCAAAAATTGGGCAGCGGTTGATTCCTGATTGCGCCAGCGCTGGCGCGGGGCGAGCGTCTGTCCGGATTGGGGGAGGGGAAGGGAGGATGATTGCGAGGATCGCGGCCAAAAGGCAGGCAGGAGTGGATCACGCATAGATGATGGCTGTCGAGCCCTTGTGTCCCATGCCCTGTTCCTGCGTGGGACACATGGGGTGTTATCTATATGATTTATATTGGGTAATTCTGTGAGGGTGGAGCGGGTAACGGGAATCGAACCCGTAACTTAAGCTTGGGAAGCTCGCGTGATACCTTTTCACCATACCCGCGCTCTGGAGCGTCTGGATAGTCGGGTGCCGCGGGCACGTCAAGGGGCGAAGAGAGCCCCGGACGGTTGCTTCAAAGGCCGCAGCGGTGCGCGAGATGTCGCGCCGGTGTCAGGGCACCGGGCTGCTTTCCGGCAATCGCTGGCGGCGCCCTTGGTGATGCAGGTTCTGCTCTGCGGCGCTTTCAGAGATAGACCAGCGCATTTTCGATCTCGCCGACGGATGCGAAATCAAATCGCACGGTGCCGACCTCGACCTCGTCACGTTCGGCGGTCAGCAGGACATCGCCGGACCGTGGCAGGCCGACAAGGCTGACGTCGACGCCCTCGTCGAGCCAGATTTCGTCGATCTTGATGCCTTTCGTCAGGCGGCTGAACGTGCCGAACACCTTGTCGTCGCCGAAACTGTCGCTCTTGCCGAGGCGGAAGTCGAAGATGTCGGCGGATTTGTGGTGGCCCAGCAGTGTGTCGTCGCCGGTGCCGCCTTTGAAGTGGCCCTTGCCGGAGATCATGTCGTCGCCGGCCTGGCCGAACAGTTTGTTGTAGCCTTTGGTGTCGTTGATCTCGTCATTGCCGGCACCGCCCCAGATCTTGTCGTTCCTGGCGCCACCGGAGAGATAGGTGTCGTCACCGCCCTGGCCGTAGATCTTGTCGCGCCCGGCCTGTCCGTCGATGTTGTCGCGGCCGCCGCCGCCCTTGATCACGTCCCGGCCGGCCGCACTGCGGATCTGGTCGTCGCCGGAGCCGCCCCTGACCACATCCTTGCCGGTGCCGGTCTCGATATAGGTGTCGGCCTTCATTCGCTTGAGATTGAGAGTGTCGTCGCCGCCGAAGGTCATGATGAAGTGCACCGCGTCGGCGCCGCTGACGTTCTGGGCCACAACGGTATCGTCGCCGTCCGTGGTCATCACATGGCCGTAGTGGTTCTTGTGAATGACAAAGGTGTAATCGAACCCGGCCAGAAAATCGTCGAAGGCGGTCTCGTCGCCGTCTTCGAAACCGTCGATGACCGCCGTGACCTCCTCCACGTCCCAGTTGACCTTGCGCCAGTCCTGGAAGGGGACGGACCCTTCGCCATAGTCATAGAAGAACTTGATGCGGTTGACGTGGCCCGAGATCGCGCCGCCGAAATAGTTGAAATCCCCGAACAGCGTGGCCTTGAGGCCGGAAAAGCTGCCGCCGTCGAGGACGAGCCTGGTGGCGGTGGATTTCAAAATTCCGCCGTCGCCTGCAACGACCGGTTGGAGCGCATCGCCACCGAAAAACTGTGGCTCCCCGAAACTCGCTGTGCCGGGGGGGCTTTGGTACTGGACAATGCGGATCGACATAAAACCTCCTGCTAAAAAATGTGTACTTACGGTACACTAACAGACACAGAACATGCCTCAACCCCCGGGCTTTTCTTGATGTTCTCCTTTTAATATCAGGTTGTTAGCTGGTTCGTCCGCGGCGTCTGCGGCGGCGGCCGCCGCCGTCTGTATCGCCGCCGCCGGTGTTGAACGATACGTCCGGCAGCGTCACCACCTTTGTCAGTTCCGGGAACGGATCGGTCTTGTGCGGGATGGCGTTGGCGGCGACGAAATGCTCCTGGAATTTTGGCTCGATCGCGGTTTCGACCTTGGTAATCTCGCGCACGGTTTTCTCGATCTCGGCACGCGAGGCGATGTTGCACAGCGCGATGCGGGCCCCGGTGCCGGCAGCGTTGCCGGCGCTGCTGACCTTGTCCAGCGGCGCGTCGGGGATCATGCCCAGGATCATTGCGTGTTTGGTGGAGATATGGGCGCCAAAGGCGCCGGCGAGGACCACGCGGTCGACCTTGTCCACGCCCATTTCGTCCATCAGGAGCCGGGCGCCGGCGTAGAGCGCGGATTTGGCGAGCTGGATGGCGCGGATGTCGCCCTGGGTCACGGTGATGCGCGGGCCGCCTTCGGCGCTGGCGTCGTGGATCAGGTAGGAGTGGGTGCGCCCCTCGGGCAGGCTGCGGGGGGTGCCGGTCTGTTCGGCGGAGCCGATCAGGCCGGACGGATCGACCAGCCCGGCGGTGCGCATTTCAGCCACCGCCTCGATGATGCCGGAGCCGCAGATGCCGGTGATGCCGGTGGCGGCGGTGGCCTCGGCAAAGCCCGGGTCGGTCGACCACAGGTCGCAGCCGATCACCTTGAAGCGGGGTTCCTTGGTTCCCGGGTCGATCTCCACCCGCTCGATGGCGCCGGGTGCGGCGCGCTGGCCTGAACTGATTTGCGCCCCCTCGAAGGCCGGGCCGGTGGGGGAGGAGCAGGCGAGTACGCGGGTCTTGTTGCCCAGAAGCAGCTCGGCATTGGTGCCGACGTCGACGATGAGGACCAGATCCTCGGATTTGCCGGGCTCCTCCGACAGCGCCACGGCGGCGGCGTCGGCGCCGACATGGCCCGCGATGCAGGGCAGTACGTAGATGCGCGCACGCGGGTTCATCGCGTCGAGGTCCATCTCCGGCGCGCCGAGGCGGACGGAATCGGAGGTGGCCAGCGCAAAGGGCGCCTGGCCCAGTTCCACCGGGTCGAGGCCCAGCAGCAGGTGGTGCATCACCGGGTTGCAGACGAAGACGGTCTCCAGGATCAGGGCCGGGTCGATGCCGCCCTCATCGGCGATGGCGCGGGTCAGATCGTTGATCGCCTCGCGCACCGCTTTGGCCATTTCCTTGTCGCCGCCAGGGTTCATCATGGCGTAGGAAACGCGGCTCATCAGATCCTCGCCGAAGCGGATCTGCGGGTTCATGATGCCGGAGGAGGCGGTCACCTCGCCGGTTTCCAGATCGGTCAGATGCGCCGCGATGGTGGTGGAGCCGAGGTCGATGGCGAGGCCGTAGAGGCCGGCCTCGTGCAGGCCCGGCCAGATCTCGGTGATCCGGGCCGCGCCGCCGGCGTGATCGCGGTAGAGCGCCACGGTGACCTGCCAGTTGCCCTTGCGCAGGGTCGGTTGCAGCTTGGCCAGAAGGGAGAGGTCGGCGGTGACGCGCTCGATTTCCCATTGCTCGCGCAGGGCGCGCTCCAGCCGCTCCAGATCGCCGGTAGGCGAATGCATGTCGGGTTCTTCGACCTCGACGAAGTAGAGCCGCGTGGCCGGGTCCATGATGATGGCGCGGGCGGCGGCGGCCTTGCGCACCACCTGGCGGTGGACCTGGCTTTCGGGGGGCACGTCGATCACCACGTCGCCCTGGATCGTCGCCTGGCAGCCCAGACGGCGGCCCGGTTTCAGCCCGCGCTTATCGTCATAGCGCTGTTCCACCGCGTTCCATTCCGACAGCGCATCGTCGTGCACGGTGACGCCATGCTTGGGGAACTCGCCGTACGACGGGGTGATCTGGCATTTCGAGCAGATGCCGCGGCCGCCGCAGACCGAGTCGAGATCGACGCCGAGCTGGCGCGCGGCGGTCAGGACGGGCGTCCCCTTGGGAAAGCGGCCGCGTTTGCCGGAGGGGGTGAAAACGACGAGGGGATCGGTGCTCATGGTCTGCCTGAGATTATTGAGGGTTCGCGCCCGGGCAACTTAGAGGTTTGCGCCGCAGGGGAAAGGGCGGATGCGGCAAATTCCGGTTTGCCTGCGTCATGCGGGCGCGCTGCCGCCCGTGTTGCCGCCGTCGAACACATAGCCCAGCAGATTCAGCAGTACCTGCGCGGCCAGCACCGCCGTCACCTCGGCCGGGTCGTAGGGCGGGGCGACCTCCACCAGGTCGATTCCGACGATCTCATGCTCCCGCGCCACCCGCTGCAGGATTTCCATCACCTCGTAGTATTGAAAGCCGCCGTGGCTGGGCGTGCCGGTGCCCGGCGCGATGGAGGGGCAGAAGCCGTCGATGTCGATGGTGATATAGACACGGGCACCCTGCGGAATGCGGGCGGCGGTGGCCTCCGGCCCCAGCGCGCGCACCTGGCGCACCGACAGGATGTCGGAGCCCATGGCGCGGGCGTCGTCATAGCCCTCCTTGGTGGTGGAGGACACGTTGCGGATGCCAAGCTGGGTCTGGCCGGTGACGTAATCATGATCGGCGGCGCGGCGCATCGGGTTGCCGTGGCCGGTACGGACGCCGTGGCGCTCGTCGACGAAATCCAGATGCGCGTCGATCTGCAAAACATGGATCGGGCCGCGCCCCTCAAAGGCGTTGATGCAGGGGATGGTGATCGAATGATCGCCGCCTATGGTCACCGGCAGGGCGCCGGCGTCGAGGATGGCGCGCACGCCCGCCTCGATATTGGCGTGGCTTTTCTCGGTATCGGTATGGACGATGTCGGCATCGCCGATGTCGACGATACGGATGTCGGGGCCGAGATATGTGGTGTCGTCCTCGTGATCGTAGGCGCCCGCATGACCGAAGGAGAACAGCGTGCTCGCCTCGCGCACGCCGCGCGGGCCGAACCGCGCGCCGGAGCGCCACTGGGTGCCGAAATCGAACGGTGCGCCGAGGATGGCGGCATCGGCGTCGATCCGGCTCCAGTCCTGCACATAAGGGCGTTTGCCGAAGGTGGAGATGCCGACGAAGGGCAGGTTGAGACGGCCTGTTTCGTAGTCGTGCGTGGTCATGGCGGTCCGGATCCCCTGTTGGTTCTGTCCTGACAGGCTGGGGCCAATGCGCCGCGGCGGCAAGGGGCGAATTGGCCTTTCCTCTCCCCCTCATCCATGCAATAGGGAAGCGCCAAACGATGCCACCGCAGGAGATGTCCGATGGAGATTCGTGAGGCTCTGACCTTCGATGATGTTTTGCTTGTTCCGGGGGCCTCCTCGGTATTGCCGTCCACGGCGGATACCTCGACGCAGGTGACCCGCACGATCCGGATGAACATTCCGCTGTTGTCCAGCGCGATGGACACGGTGACGGAGTCGCGCATGGCCATTGCCATGGCCCAGTCGGGTGGCATCGGGGTGATCCACAAGAACCTGGATGTGGAGGCGCAGGCGCAGGAGGTGCGGCGCGTCAAGCGGTTCGAGAGCGGCATCGTCTACAACCCGATCACGCTGACGCCGAACCAGACGCTGGCGGATGCCAAGGCGCTGTGTGACCGCTACGGCTTTACCGGTTTCCCGGTGGTCGATGAGCGGGGCAGGGTGGTCGGCATCGTCACCAATCGCGACATGCGCTTTGCCACCAGCGACGACACGCCGGTGCACGTGATGATGAGCTCCGATGATCTGGCGATCCTGCGGGAGCCGGCAGATCGCGAAGAGGCGATCAGCCTGATGAAGGCGCGGCGGATCGAAAAGCTTCTGGTGACCGATGCCGACGGCAAGCTGACCGGGCTGCTGACGCTGAAGGACACCGAAAAGGCGGTGCTGAACCCCACCGCCTGCAAGGATAATCTGGGCCGGCTGCGGGTGGCGGCGGCGACCTCGGTGGGCGACGCGGGCTTTGAACGCTCCGGCGCGCTGATCGATGCGGGCGTCGACATCATCGTGATCGACACCGCGCACGGCCATTCCGCGGGAGTGATCGACGCGGTGAAACGCGCCAAGACGCTGTCGAACGAGGTTCAGATCATCGCCGGCAACGTGGCCACCTCCGAGGCGACCAAGGCGCTGATCGGCGCGGGTGCCGATGCGGTCAAGGTCGGCATCGGGCCGGGCTCGATCTGCACCACGCGGATGGTTGCGGGCGTCGGCGTGCCGCAGCTCACCGCGATCATGGATTGCGCCAAGGCCGCCGGCGACGTGCCGGTGATCGCCGACGGCGGCATCAAGTTCTCCGGCGATTTCGCCAAGGCGATTGCCGCCGGCGCCTCCTGCGCCATGGTGGGCAGCATGATTGCCGGCACCGATGAAAGCCCGGGTGAGGTGATCCTCTATCAGGGCCGCTCGTTCAAATCCTACCGCGGCATGGGCAGCCTTGGCGCGATGGCGCGCGGTTCCGCCGACCGCTATTTCCAGAAGGATGCGGCCAGCGACAAGCTGGTGCCGGAGGGGATCGAGGGGCAGGTGCCGTACAAGGGGCCGGCGGGCACGGTGATCCACCAGCTGGTGGGCGGGTTGCGCGCGGCAATGGGTTATACCGGCAACGGTACCGTGGACGAGATGCGCAAGAACTGCAATTTCGTGAAGATCACTGGTGCGGGCCTGAGCGAAAGCCATGTGCACGACGTGCAGATCACCCGCGAAAGCCCGAACTACCGGGTCGGCTGAGCGCAGCCGTGCATGGCATCGCGCGGTGCGCGTGCCGATATCGGTTCATGGGGTGGCTCAGACAGCGGGTCAGACGAAGGCGAGATCGCTTTCGACCAGCCCGGTTGTCTGGGCCACTGTGACCACGTTCAGATCCGCGGCGCTGGCGCCCGAAGCGGCGCCGATGTCGATCCGGGTGTCTGTCCCGTCGCTGAAGATGAACGCATCGCCGTCGTCCAGCACCCCCGAGCCGTTGGTGTCGAGGTCCGACCAGGTCAGATCGGCGCACAGGAATTTCAGCACATCGCCATCCGCATGGCGGAAATCCTGCACCGTATCGCGCCCGTCGGTGGCGCTGAACAGGAACGTGTCGGCGCCCCCGTTCACGGTCGCGACGCCGCCGCCGGCAGTGGCAATGCCATCACCCCAGAGCATATCGTCGCCATTCCCGCCGATCAGCAGATCGTCCCCCCCGGTCAGATCGGCGGAGTATCCGCCCGCCGTCGCGATGCCGTCGCCATAAAGCACGTCGTCGTCGTCGCCGCCCCGTAGCACGTCGTCGCCTCCGGTCAGCACGGCCGGACCGGAATAGGTGGTATAGGCCTCGCCATCACCGTAGAGGATGTCTGCCCCGCGGCCGCCGTCGAGAGTGTCATCGCCACCCGTCAGCGTCGGCGCGGCCCGGCCGTCGCCCCAAAGCTGGTCATCCCCACTTCCGGCCCGCAGCACGTCGTCACCCCCGGTCACCTGGACCGAGATGCCGTCGCCATAGAGCATATCGTCGCCTTGCCCGGTGATCAGCCGGTCGTCGCCGCCGATCAGTTCGCCGGAGGTGCGCCCGACGCCGGTGGAACCATCGCCCATGACGGTATCGTTGCCGCCGCCGGCCACTATTTTGTCATTGCCGCCGATCAGCTTGCCATAGGCAAAGCTGGCGCTGATCCGCCCGTCGCCGTTTATCACGTCCGCTCCTGCGCCGCCGGACAGGAGATCATCTCCGCCCTCCAGGCTTCCGCTGCCGCCGCTGTCGACGGACACCACGCCGTCGCCGTCGATGTGGTCGTCGCCCTGGCCGCCGATCACCTTGTCATCGCTGCCGCTCAGCGTGGCCTCTTCGGCTGTCGCGACGGTTATCGCGCCGTCGCCTGTAAGCTGGTCGTCCCCGGAAAAGCCGAGGACAATGTCGTTCGTATCCGATGTGCCGTCGAGGCTGTCGTCGCTGCGTGTTCCCAGCACGACGGTGTGCCCGGACCCGGCCGAGCCATGCTCCAGGCCGGCTTCGTGCAGGGCGAAGCTGAACGGCGACGACAGGCGCGCGAGGCCGTGCGGCAGTAATTCGGAAAACAGGGAGCGAAACCCTTTCAGGAACATGGGGACAATCCTTTTTGAAAAAAGCAATAGTTGTAATGTATCGGGGCATTGTCGCGTCGCGGGCCGGCGGCGGTCAATCTGGCCAGCCGGATGTCACCTTTTGGCGGAACCGCGTGGCGGCCGGCACGGGCAGTTCACCCTTTTGCATGCCAGCCCCCTTCCTTTGCATGAGCCGGCCGTCTGTGTGAGGCGGGCCGCAACGCAGCCGCTTTGCGGCGGGCATGGCCCATGTGGCCTTTTCTCCGGAGCGGCGCGCGTGTAGGGATGCGCTCTGACCAAAGAGGATCCGCGCGCCCCGAGGCGGCGGAGTGACTGGCCCATGACCCCGATCTGCCTTCCCATCTGCTTCCACCACGGTGCGGAGCAGGTATGACCCCGGCGGCCCGCATCCAGGCGGCGATCGAGATTCTCGACGAGTACCTCGTGGGCAAGCCTGCTGAACAGGCGCTGACCGGCTGGGCGCGGCGCAGCCGGTTTGCCGGGTCCAAGGATCGCGCGGCGGTGCGCGATCACGTGTTTGACGCGCTGCGGTCGCAGCGGTCGCTCGCGGCGCTGGGCGGGGCGATGACCGGGCGCGGGCTGATGCTGGGCGCCTGCCGTCGTGACGGCACGGATCCGGCCACGGTTTTTTCCGGCGAGGGGCATGCGCCGGCCCCGTTGACGGTGCAAGAAATGGCAGCGGGCCATGCACCGGCCGCAGGGGCGGAGGCGTTGGATATTCCCGACTGGCTCTGGCCTGACTTCTGCGCGAGTCTGGGCGCGGAGGCCGATGCGGCTGCGCGCACCCTGCAAAGCCGCGCGCCGGTGCATCTGCGCGTCAACCTGGCCCGGACGGACCGGGCCGCGGCGATCGAAGCGCTGGCGGCGGATGGTGTGACCTGCGTATTGCAGGAGGCCGCCGAGACCGCGCTGGAGGTGACCGGGGGCGCCCGCCGCATCCGCAATTCGGCAGCTTATCTCGATGGGCGGGTGGAGCTCCAGGATGCCGCGAGCCAGGCACTGGTCGAGGCCCTGCCGCTGACCGACGGCATGCGGGTGCTGGACTATTGCGCCGGTGGCGGCGGCAAGACGCTGGCCATGGGGGCCCGGGCGGAGCTGACGCTCTATGCCCATGATGCGGCGCCGAAACGGATGCGCGATCTGCCCGACCGCGCCGCCCGTGCCGGGCTGGCGGTGGAGCTGCTGGACGGCGCAGGCGTGGCGCGGCTGGCGCCCTTCGATCTGGTGCTTTGCGATGTGCCCTGTTCCGGCAGCGGTGCCTGGCGGCGGGCGCCGGAGGGCAAATGGCGGCTGACGCCGCAGATGCTGGACGAGGTGACCGCAACCCAGGCGGCAATCCTAGACGCGGCGGCGGACCTGGTCGCGCCCGCGGGCGTGCTGGCCTATGCGACCTGCTCGGTGCTGGCGCGGGAGAATGGCGATCGGATCGCGGCCTTCCTGGACCGTCATCCGGGCTGGCGCTGCCTCTGGCAACGGGCCTGGCCGGTCACGGCGGGGGGCGACGGGTTCTTTGCCGCGCACTTGACCCGGGATCGGGAAGCGTCATAATCGCCTTTGGGTGGAAAGTCCGAGCGTTAAGGCAGGTTTAACCGCTGTGCCGCGAAATGGCGGCCATGCATCATCCCCCAGGGACGGAGCCTGAATGTGACCAGCCGCCCGATTACTGTTTCAAATCTGTTTCCGCTGTCGGCGCCGGCGCGCGCCCGGGTGGGGGGCGTCCTGGTCCTGGCGCTCTGCCTGATCGCAGGCGCGGTGTGGCTGGTGCCGCCGGGGCTGCCGTCGCTGGGCCTGATGCTGGCAGGCGCGGTGCTGATCGTGGTCAGTGCGGTCATGGCGCTGCGCCGGCTGGCGATAAATCGTGGGCTGGATGTGGCCAACGAGATGCTGGACGGTTTCATCGAAAAGGATGCCGCGGCCAGTTTCGTCACCGATGCCGACGGCGCGATCCTGGCCCGCAACGCGGCCGCCGAGCAGCTGTTTCCGGAGACCGCGGCCGATACGCTGGCCGGGACGCTGCGCTCGGTCTTTGCCAACCCGTCGGCGGTTCTCTACCGGTTGCAGGCGCGGGCGGCCGAGGAGGGCGCGGCCCGCGCCGACGAGGTGACGCGACGCGGCCATGTGCGGCTGGCGGTGCACCGGATGGGGCGGCAGGGGTATCTCTGGCGGATCGAGGATATGTCGGAGCGCCCCCATGCGGAGCAGGGGGTGGCGGCGCTGCCGCTGCCGATGATCTCGCTGGGCCGGTCAGGGACGGTGCTGTTCATGAACGGGGCCGCCCGGGCGCTGGTCGGTCAGAGGGTGAAATCGCTGGACCGGCTGTTCCCGACGCTGCCGCTGCGGCCGGGGCAGGTCAATGTGATCTCGACCAAGGACGGGCTGCGCGACGTTCTGGTGGCTGAATTTGCAGGGTCCGCGGGCCGGCGCGAACTGTTCTTCCTGCCGGCAGAGGGGCAGGAGGGGGATGCGCGTGCGTCGGGGTTCGACACTCTGCCGGTGGCGATGCTCAAGGTGGCGGGAGACGGGCGGATTCTGACGGCGAACCGGCAGGCGGTTGAGCTGCTGGGCTGTCCGCCCGGGCCTGAGACAACCCTGGACGGGGTGATGCAGGGGCTGGGCCGGCCGATCATGGACTGGCTGCGGGAGACGGTGCAGGGCAAGTCCGAGCAGAAGTCGGAATTCCTGCGGCTGACGCGCAAGGACAAGGAAATCTTCGTCCAGGTCAGCCTGAGCCGCGTGGTCGAGGGCGGCGCGCCGATCCTGATCGCGGTGCTGACCGATGCCACCGAGCTGAAATCGCTGGAGGCGCAATTCGTCCAGAGCCAGAAGATGCAGGCGATCGGCCAGCTGGCCGGCGGCATCGCGCATGATTTCAACAACCTGTTGACGGCGATCTCGGGTCATTGCGACCTGTTGCTGCTGCGCCACGACCAGGGCGATCAGGATTACGGCGATCTGGAGCAGATCCGCCAGAACGCCAACCGGGCGGCCTCGCTGGTGGGGCAATTGCTGGCATTCTCGCGCAAGCAGACGCTGCGGCCCGAGGTGCTGGACCTGCGCGACACGCTGTCCGATCTGACCCATCTGCTGAATCGTCTGGTCGGCGAAAAGGTGACTCTGACGTTGAGCCACGACCCGGTGTTGCGTTCGATCCGGGCGGACAAGCGGCAGCTGGAACAGGTGCTTATGAACCTGGTGGTGAACGCGCGCGATGGGATGCCGCAGGGCGGCGAGATCCGCATCGAAACCGAGGTGATCGCGCTGGACACGGCCCTGAAACGCGACCGGGCCACGGTGCCGCCGGGCGATTACGTCACCGTCAAGGTCCGCGACGAGGGCACGGGCATCCCGCATGACGATCTGCAAAAGGTGTTCGAGCCGTTCTTCACCACCAAACGCACCGGCGAGGGGACAGGGCTGGGCCTGTCGACGGCCTATGGCATCATCAAGCAGACCGGCGGCCATATCTTCGTCGACAGCATTGAGGGCAGTGGCACCGAGTTCACCCTGTTCTTCCCGGTCTATGAACCGCCCGAAGCGGCGGCACCGGCCCCGGCCGCACAGGTGAAGGAGACCCCGCACCAGGGCGAGGGGGTTGTCCTGCTGGTGGAGGACGAGGCGCCGGTGCGGGCCTTTGCTGCGCGCGCGTTGCGGCTGCGCGGCTACACCGTGCTGGAGGCGGAATCGGCCGAGGATGCGCTGGCGATGCTGGAGGATTCCGATCTGCGGGTGGATGTTTTTGTCACCGACGTGGTGATGCCGGGCATGGACGGGCCGAGCTGGGTCCGTAAGGCGAGGAAGGACCGGCCCGACGTGAGGGTTGTGTTCGTCTCGGGCTATGCCGAGGGGGCGTTTGGCGAGGCGGCACCGGAGGTGCCCAATTCGGTGTTTTTGCCAAAGCCCTTTTCGCTCACGCAGCTGGCGGAGGTCGTCTATCAGCAGATGCACTGATGGCCGGCGGCCCTGCCGGAGGTCAGCCGATGCTGTCGTAGAGCGCGAATTCCTCGGCGCATTTGCGGCGGTAGCGCGCTTCGGTCTTGGCCGAAAGCTCCAGCGCCATCGCAGGCGAGACGTTTTCGCGGCCGGTTTCGATACGCCTGTCCAGGCGCTGTTCCAGAAACCGGGTCAGCTTGTCGGGCTCCTCATAACGGAACAGGTGGGTGACGCGGGTCCCGTTCGGGCGCGGTTCAAGGAATTTGGCCTGGCTGCCCACATTGGCAAACCCCGGCCTGTCGCCCTTGAGATAGGCCTGGACGAAATCGTCGAAGCTGATGCCATGGGTCGCGTTGGGCTTGCCTTCCATGAACGGGCGGCGGCGATAACGATACCAGCTGCCCAGCCAGCTGATCGGTTCGCGCATCACCGCCAGCGTTTCCATCTCTGCCGTGCAGACCTTTTCGAACATCGGCCGGAAAAACCGGTTATAGCGATAGAGCGGCGCATGTTTCAGCTCTGGCGGGTCGGAGATCACTATATCGGCACGATCCCGCAGGGCGCTTTCATAGGCGGTGGTCCCGGTCTTGGGAACCGACAGAAAGGCCAGGCGTTCCTTATAAAAAACAAGCATTTAGTTTTGTATCCTTCGGCTGGAGCCGGGCCAAGACTGCCGTAAACTACAATTTAACTCAAATCCGAAAGAGTGGTGGGTGCAAGTTTTTCGTTGAAATGTTCTCCTTTTACCCTCATAAGGAACAAGAGGCGAACAAACCGGCGATTGCCGCCCGGGACCGGGTGTGACAATAAGGAAGGTGAACGGGATTATGGCGGATCTTCTGACGATGAGCAGCAAGCAAAACGACAAGAACAGCGCGGACAAGCAAAAGGCGCTGGACAGCGCGCTGGCCCAGATCGAGCGGCAGTTCGGCAAGGGTTCGATCATGAAGCTGGGCGGCGATAACGCCCTGCAGGAGATCGAGGCAAGCTCGACCGGCTCGCTGGGTCTCGATATCGCACTCGGCATCGGCGGGTTGCCGATGGGCCGGATCGTCGAGATCTACGGGCCGGAAAGCTCGGGGAAAACGACCCTGACTCTGCATTGCATCGCCGAACAGCAGAAAAAGGGCGGTGTCTGTGCCTTCGTCGATGCCGAACACGCACTCGACCCGCAATATGCCCGCAAGCTGGGTGTGGACCTGGACGAGCTGCTGATTTCGCAGCCCGACACCGGCGAACAGGCGCTGGAGATCACCGATACGCTGGTGCGCTCGGGCGCGGTCAACATGGTGGTGGTCGATTCGGTCGCCGCCCTGACGCCGAAGTCCGAGCTTGAGGGCGACATGGGCGACAGCAGCGTCGGCGTGCAGGCCCGTCTGATGAGCCAGGCGATGCGCAAGCTGACCGGGTCGATCAGCCGCTCGAACTGCATGGTGATCTTCATCAACCAGATCCGGATGAAGATCGGCGTGATGTTCGGCAGCCCGGAAACCACCACCGGCGGTAACGCGCTGAAGTTCTACTCCTCCGTCCGGCTCGACATCCGCCGCATCGGCGCACTGAAGGACCGCGACGAGGTGGTCGGCAACGCCACCCGGGTGAAGGTCGTCAAGAACAAGGTGGCGCCGCCCTTCAAGCAGGTGGAATTCGACATCATGTATGGCGAAGGCATCTCCAAGATGGGCGAGCTGCTGGACCTGGGCATCAAGGCCGGCGTGGTCAATAAATCCGGCTCCTGGTTCAGCTACGGCGATGAACGCATCGGTCAGGGCCGCGAGAACGCCAAGCAGTTCCTGCGCGAGCATGACGCCATTGCGCTGGAGATCGAGGACAAGATCCGGGCCGCCCATGGGCTCGAGTTCGACATGGACGGCCGCGACGGCGACGGTGACGATATCCTGGAGGCGTGAGCCAATCGCAGGGGCCGTGGAAGCACGGCTGAGAACACTCCGGACAGGGCGCGGCATTGGTCGCGCCCTGTTTCGTTTGACCTCTGTTTCGGGTGCGCCCTGTTTTCCTTGGCGAAGCGCCGCTTGCTGTGGACAGGGGCGGGGCAGGGGGATAAACCTGCGCGGAACCGCATAATCTGCCCGTCGAGAGTCCAAGAATGCCTACGCTGAATGACATCCGATCGACCTTTCTGAACTATTTCGCCAAGCAGGGTCACGAGGTTGTGGACAGCAGCCCGCTGGTCCCGCGCAACGACCCCACGCTGATGTTCACGAACGCCGGCATGGTTCAGTTCAAGAACCTGTTCACCGGGGTCGAACACCGCGACTACAAGCGTGCCACCACGGCGCAGAAATGCGTACGCGCCGGCGGCAAGCACAATGACCTCGACAACGTGGGTTACACCGCGCGGCACCACACGTTTTTCGAGATGCTGGGCAACTTTTCCTTCGGCGACTACTTCAAGGACGACGCGATCCGCTTCGCCTGGGAGCTGATCACCAAGGAATACGGCATCAACCGCGACAAGCTGCTGGTCACCGTCTATCACACCGACGACGAGGCGGCGGAGATCTGGAAGAAGGTTGCCGGATTTTCCGACGACCGCATCATCCGCATTCCAACGAATGACAACTTCTGGATGATGGGCGCGACCGGCCCCTGCGGCCCCTGCACCGAGATCTTCTACGATCACGGCGAGCAATACTGGGGTGGTCCTCCGGGCACCCCGGAAGAGGACGGTGATCGGTTCGTCGAGATCTGGAACCTCGTGTTCATGCAATATGAACAGTTCGAGGATGGTTCCCGCCGCGAGCTGGCGGCGCAGTCGATCGACACCGGCATGGGGATCGAACGCGTCGCGGCGCTGTTGCAGGGCACCAACGACAACTACGCCACCGACCTGATGCGCAGCCTGATCATGGCCAGCGCCGATGCCACCAGCACCGACCCCGATGGCGAGGGCAGCGTGCATCACCGGGTGATCGCCGACCATCTGCGCTCCACTTCCTTCCTGATCGCAGACGGGGTGATGCCGTCGAACGATGGCCGCGGCTATGTGCTGCGCCGGATCATGCGGCGGGCGATGCGGCACGCGCACCTGCTGGGCACCAAGGATCCGCTGATGCACCGGCTGGTGCCGGCGCTGGTGCGGCAGATGGGGGCGGCCTATCCCGAGCTGGGCCGGGCCCAGGCGCTGATCGAAGAGACGCTGAAGCTGGAGGAAACCCGCTTCAAACAGACCCTCGACCGCGGGCTGAAGCTGCTGGATGACGAACTTGCGGGCCTGCCGGAGGATGCCGCGCTGCCCGGCGAGGCGGCGTTCAAGCTCTATGACACCTACGGCTTCCCGCTCGACCTCACGCAGGACGCGCTGCGCGAAAAGGGCCGGGTGGTGGACACCGACGGGTTCGATGCCGCCATGGCCGAGCAGAAGGCCAAGGCTCGCGCCGCCTGGGCGGGCTCCGGCGAGGCGGCGGATGCCACCGTCTGGTACGACGTTGCCGAAGATCAGGGGGTGACCGATTTCCTCGGCTATGACACCGAGACCGCCGAGGGCCAGATCGTGGCGCTGGTGCAGGACGGTGGGCTGACCGACAAGGCCAAGACGGGCGACAGCGTGCAGATCGCGCTGAACCAGACCCCGTTCTATGGCGAATCCGGCGGCCAGGTCGGCGACACCGGGGTGATCCGTACCGAAAACGGTGTGGCCAAGGTGATCGACACCAAGAAGGCCGCCGGTGTCTTCATCCATTTTGCCGAAGTGACCGAGGGTGAGATCGCCAAAGGCGAAGCGGCAATCCTGGAGGTCGACCACGCCCGCCGTACGGCAATTCGGGCCAACCACTCCGCCACCCACCTGCTGCACGAGGCGCTGCGGCAGGCGCTTGGCGCGCATGTGGCGCAGCGTGGCTCGCTCAATGCCGCCGACCGGCTGCGGTTCGACTTCAGCCATGCCAAGGCGCTGACCGGGGACGAGCTGGAGCGGGTCGAGGCCGAGGTCAACGACTACATCCGCCAGAACGCGGCCGTGGAAACCCGGATCATGACCCCGGACGATGCGCGCGAACTGGGCGCGCAGGCGCTGTTCGGCGAGAAATACGGCGACGAGGTGCGCGTGGTTTCCATGGGCGTGCAGGCCGGGTCGGGCAAGGGTGCGGATCACCAGACCTATTCGCTGGAGCTGTGCGGCGGGACCCACGTAAAGCGCACCGGCGATATCGGTGAGTTCGTTCTGCTGAGCGACAGCGCCAGCAGCGCCGGCGTTCGCCGGATCGAGGCGCTGACCGGCGAGGGCGCGCAGGCCTACACCGCGCGGTTGCGACAGATCATGTCCGACCTGCAGGGCGAACTGAAAACCACGCCGGATCAGATCGTCGAACGCGTGCGCGCCGATCAGGCCAAGATCAAGGAGCTGAGCAACGAGCTGGCCCAGCTCCGCCGCGAGCTGGCAATGGCCGGCGGCGGTCAGGCAGCGCCGGAGGCGAAAGAGATCGGCGGCGTGAAATTCGTGGCCCAGGTGCTCTCGGGTGTGACCGGCAAGGATTTGCCGCCTCTCATTGACGAACACAAGGACCGGCTGGGCAGCGGCGCTGTGCTGCTGATCGCCGATACCGGCGGCAAGGTGGCCGTGGCGGCTGGCGTGACCGGCGATCTGACGGGCAAGGTCAAGGCGGTAGACCTGCTGCGACCGGCGGTCGAGGCGCTCGGCGGCAAGGGCGGTGGTGGCCGTCCCGATATGGCGCAGGGCGGCGGCAACGATATCAGCAAGGCCGACGCGGCAATCGCCGCGGCCGAAAAAGTCCTGGAGGGATAAGAGATGGGTGCACTCTGGATTGCGCATGTGACGGTGACCGACGCCGAGGCCTACGGCAAATACGCCGAGTTGGCGGGGCCCGCGATCGCCAAGCACGGCGGCGAATTCATTGCCCGCGGCGGAAAGTTCGTGCAGCTTGAGGGCAAGGAGCGGCCGCGCAATGTGGTGGCGAAGTTTCCCAGCGTCGAGGCAGCGGTGGATTGCTATCACTCGCCGGAATATCAGGAGGCGCTGAGCCATGCGCGCGGAGCGTCCGAGCGGGAGCTGATGGTCGTCGAGACCAGCGAGTAAGCCTGGAAAGAGATTTTGAAGCGGTCCCTCGGGGCCGCTTCGTTTCTTTCAGAGAAGCAGATCCTCGACGATCTGCGACACGAACTGCGATTTCCCACCGGCGCCGGATTTCCGGTAGATCGAGGAGCATTGCGCCTTGACCGTACCCACCTGGGTCTCGCGCAGCTCGGAAATCTCGCCGATGGACAGTCCCTTGAGCAGCAGCCAGGCGACTTCGGTCTCTGCCGGGCTCAGGCCGTATCTGGCGAATTCCTGTGCAACAACATCGGTGAACTGGCCAGAGGTCAGCCGGTGCGCGGTGTCGGCGCGGGTCTTGGCGCGGCTGGCCTCGCGGGCCAGAACCACGCCCAGAAAGGCGCCCAGGATCAGGCCGAGGCTCGCGCCGATCTGGACCAGCTCTTTGGTCTGCCAGCGGAGCGGCAGCGTGGGCAGCCCGATGATGGAGGCCGCGATTTCCCATAGGAAATAGGCACCGCAGAGCGTCTGGACCGCCACTAGCAGCCAGACCAGATGCGGCCGGTTCAGCATCGGAGGCCGGTCCCAAGCGGGGCCCCGGGCCGTTGAATGGTCAGCTTAGCCACCTCAGCCACCGTTGCCCGCGCCTCCGCCGCCCGCACCGCCACCATTGCCGCCGCCCTCGCCGGAACTGCCGCCGGTTCCGCCGGAGCTGCCTTTGCCGGCCGGAGCGTTGGCCGGAGTTTCGCCGGTTTCGGTGCGCATGAAACGCTGATCGCCCAGAATCGCGCCGGTGCGGCGGTCGAGCGCCACCTCGCGCAGATAGCGGGCGTTGCGTGCGGTGATCAGGATGCGGCCCAGCCAGGTGCGGCTCACATCGGTGACGGTATAACCCTCTTCGGTCAGCGTGCGGATCACCGGGTCGGCCACGCTTCCGCCGGTCTGGGCGGAGGCGGGCGCGGCAAGGCTCAGCGTGGCGCCCAATAGCGCCGCTGCGAGCAGCCGGGGAATATGATGAACGGTGAGCATCTTGCGATCCAAACTGGGAACAGGGGCATCAGGTGTCAATGTTGAGGAGCAACAAGAGGTGCCAGGGCCACCTGGGAACGGGCATTCCCATGCGGTGGCCCTGGCGGGGGGACAGGGCGCTGACCGGTTAGTTGCGCCCTGCGGACCCGTTGCCGCCCATCGCGCCCGCGCCCGAGCCCGAGCGGCCGCCGGCGGCCGTTGGCGTTGCCGTCGCGGTTGCCGTCCGCGTCCGCGCCTGCACGGCGCTGGTGTCGGTGTTGCGTGTGCGGTCCTGCGTCATCGTGCGGGTCCGGGTGCGGACGCGTTCGCGGATTTGCAGGCCGTCCAGCGCCTCGAAGGACCGCGCCAGCCGGTCTTGCGTCATGGTCACTGTCCGGCTCTGGATCAGCGCGCGGGTCTGCGTCTGAAACAGGCCCTCGGCCTGGGCAGCACCGGCAATGCCGGTGGCGATGAGGGCTGCACCCAGCACGGGGGCGATGCGGCGAATTACGGAATGTGTCATGGCTGATCCTTTGTCTGCCTGTCTCGTCGGGACGGCGCATTTCGGCCGCCATGACCGGCATTTAGGCCCGGGGTGCCCGGACCAGCCATTGCACAATGGGCGGGTTTGGACCCGCATTAGACCTTGGTTTATGCGGGCGGGGGGCTAGTAGGCGGCCTTGGGCCCGCGATCCTCCGACAACGACTGCTGACGGCGTGTGACCAGCAGCTCGATCGCGTCGGCCAGATGTTCTTCGGCGATGTTGTAGTCGCCGCGGGCGACGCGGATGCGGTGCGCCTCGATCATTACATCTGCGTGGGTGCAACCCACGGGCGGTTCGAACCGGTAACAGGCCAGTTCGATCAGCAGGCCCATCGGATCGGTGAAATAGATCGAATCCATGAACCCGCGGTCCTTGGGGCCGGAGTGGCGGATGCCGCGCTCGTCCAGCCGTTTGGCGGCCTGGCTGAAGGTCGCCTTGGACACGTTGAACGCCAGATGGTGCACACAGCCCGGTTCGGTCGGCGTGCGGCGGCGGTCTGCCCTGCGGGTTTCGTTGGTGAAGACGGTGATCAGACGCCCGTCGCCGGGATCGAAATAGAGGTGGCCTTCGTCGGGATCGTCCAGATTGGGCTGATCGAAGACGAAGGGCATGCCGAGCACCCCCTCCCAGAAATCAATGGATGTCTGCCGGTCGGCGCCGGTGAGCGTGATGTGATGCACGCCCTGTGCTTGCAGCTTGCGCATGATGTCCTCCTTTTTCCGGAGGGTAGCGCATCGGGGCGGGAGTCAAAAAGCGCCCTGGCGCACAGCACGTGCGCGGCACCCCGGGGCGCCCGGGCGATCACAATGCGGGGAAAGGAAAAGGCCGCCCCGAAGGGCGGCCTTTCTGGGATCAGCTGGTCTTTGCCGCGCGCTTGCGCTCATGCGGGTCAAGGAACCGCTTGCGCAGCCGGATTGAGTTCGGCGTCACCTCGACCAGTTCGTCGTCGTTGATATAGGCGATGGCCTCTTCCAGCGACAGCGTCACCGGCGTGGTCAGCTTAACCGCCTCGTCGGTGCCGGAGGCGCGGACGTTGGTCAGCTTCTTGCCTTTGAGCGGGTTCACTTCCAGGTCGTTGTCGCGGGAATGCTCGCCGATGATCATGCCCTGATAGACCTTGGTCTGGGCACCGATGAAGAGCTTGCCGCGATCTTCGAGGTTCCACAGAGCGTAAGCCACCGCCTCGCCATCCTCCATCGAGATCAGCACGCCCTGGCGCCGGCCCGGGATCGGCCCCTTGTAGGGTGCCCAGGTGTGGAACACGCGGTTCAGCACGCCGGTGCCGCGGGTGTCGGTCAGGAACTCGCCGTGATAGCCGATCAGACCGCGCGACGGCACATGGGCGACGATCCGGGTCTTGCCGCTGTTCTGGCGCATCTCGACCAGATCGCCCTTGCGCGCGCCGGTCAGCTTTTCGATCACCGCGCCGGAGTATTCGTCGTCGACGTCGATGGTGACCTCTTCGACCGGCTCCAGCTTCTGGCCGTCCTCTTCGCGCATGATCACCTGCGGACGCGAGATGCTGAGTTCGAAGCCTTCGCGACGCATGTTCTCGATCAGCACGCCCATCTGCAGTTCGCCGCGGCCGGAGACCTCGAAGGCCTCGCCGCCCGGAGTGTCGGCGATCTTGATGGCGACGTTGCTCTCGGCCTCTTTCATCAGCCGTTCGCGGATCACGCGGGACTGCACCTTCTTGCCTTCGCGGCCGGCAAGGGGAGAGTCGTTGATGCCGAAGGTCACGGTGATGGTCGGCGGGTCGATCGGTTGGGCGTCGAGCGGCTCGTCCACCGCCAGCGCGCAGATGGTGTCGGCCACGGTGGCCTTCTGCATGCCGGCGAGGCTGACGATATCGCCGGCGACGCCCTCGTCGATGTCCTGTTGTGCCAGGCCGCGGAACGCCTGCACGCGAGTGACGCGGAACTGTTCGATCTTCTGGCCGATGCGGCTGATCGCCTGCACCGTCTGGCCGACCTTGACCTTGCCGGTCTCGATCCGGCCGGTGAGGATGCGGCCGACGAAGGGGTCGGAGCCCAGCGTGGTGGCCAGCATGCGGAAATCTTCGTCTTGGTGGGCGATTTGTTTCGGCGCCGGCACGTGGTTGACGATCAGATTAAAGAGCGCATGCAGGTCCTTGCGCGGCCCGTCCAGCTCCGGATCGCACCAGCCGGAGCGGCCGGAGGCATAGAGATGCGGGAAGTCGAGCTGGTCGTCATTGGCATCGAGCGAGGCAAAGAGGTCGAACACTTCGTCCAGCGCACGGTCCGGCTCGGCATCGGGCTTGTCGACCTTGTTCAGCACCACGATCGGGCGCAGGCCCAGGGCCAGCGCCTTGGAGGTGACGAATTTGGTCTGCGGCATCGGCCCTTCTGCGGCGTCCACCAGCAGCACCACACCATCAACCATCGACAGGATGCGTTCGACCTCGCCGCCGAAATCGGCGTGGCCGGGGGTGTCGACGATGTTGATCCGGGTGCCTTTCCATTCGACCGAGGTTGCCTTGGCCAGGATGGTGATGCCGCGTTCACGCTCCAGATCGTTGCTGTCCATGGCACGTTCGGCAACGGCCTGATTTTCGCGGAAGGCGCCGGATTGTTTCAGCAGCTCGTCCACCAGCGTGGTCTTGCCATGGTCAACGTGCGCGATGATCGCGATATTGCGAAGGTCCATATACTCAGCCTCAAATCGGGGATTGCGGGCCGCATAGCCTGCTGCAGCGCAGAAGGCCAGCGCAAAAACACGCGCCCGGAGTTGCTGTGTGCAAAACCGGACGCGTTGGGAGGGGTGCAGATGATTTAGGTCGTTTGTGTCGCAGTGCAAGCCACGCGCAAGGGGCCGCCTTGCAGGGGCGGCTCTCGTCGGTACCACTGGCCTGAACCGGCGTTCAGTGGCTGGTGCTGCCGGAGAACAGGTTGATGACGGCAATCCCACCGATGATCATCGCCAGCCCAAGGAGCGCGGGCAGGTCCAGCCGCTGGCCAAAGACCAGCAGCCCGATCAGCGCAATGAACACGATGCCCAGCCCCGACCAGATCGCATAGACGATGCCCACCGGCATTGCCTTCAGCACCAGCGCCAGCAGATAGAAGCTGACCGCGTAGCCCGCCACCACCAGCACCGTGGGGACAAGACGGGTGAATTGCTGGCTGGCCTGCAGCGCCGTGGTGCCGATGGTCTCGGCCGCCACCGCCAGGATCAGATAGACGTAATGGGCCGGCATCGGCGCCTCCATGAATTGCTCTGCCGTCGTCATCCCCGAAATCCGCCCGGCGGGGCAACAGGAAAACGCGGCCTCAGTCGAAGCTGTAGCCGAAAAGGGCGATATCCCGGGCATGGCGGCGTGCGATGCGTTCGGCATCCGCATCGTTGTAGAACCGGCGATAATCCTGGTCGGCGCGCGAGGCATTGATGCGGTCGCGTGTGGGAATGTTCAGCCGCAGCCCGTAACGGTCGCGCAGCGCCTCCAGATCGCCGCGCAGGTTTTCCTGCCGCAGGATATCCGAAACGGCGATCTCGCCGCCCTCATCCACCACCCAGTCGCTGATCTGGCGGCGCATGTAATCGTCCTGCGAGCGCGGCTGTGTGCTGTCATCGAGCCAGGCGAGGTAATCGGAAAAGCTCAGGTCCCTGATCTGCTCGTGCTCCAGCGGCATGCCGGAGCGCCGCCCGCCGCTGTCGCGGCCGACGTAGTGGTACCAGGAGGCGTGCCAGTCCCACGGGTTGCGGATCACGCTGAACAGGGTGTAGCTGTCCAGATCCTGCCCGCGGGAGTCGAAAATGGGCTTGTACTGGCGGTAGGTCAGATGCCCCGCCGCCTCGGGCCAGCGCAGGGCCGGGCAGCGCTTGAACCGCCGTCCGAAGGCGGAGGCGACGAAACTGCCGCCGCATTTCGGGGTGTGCACAAAGAACATCCGTTCCCCGGCCCAGGGATTCAGCGCCTCGCGCAGATTATGTGGTACCAGCATAGAGGCCGGGTAACGAAAAAGTGTGCAGAGGGGAAGCCCTCTGCACCCGGTGGGCGGCGATCAGCCGGCCAGCGCCCTGTTCAGGTTCTCGTCCACTTTTTCGAGGAATCCCATGGTGGTCAGCCATTTCTGGTCCGGCCCCACCAGCAAGGCGAGGTCCTTGGTCATCCAGCCGGATTCGACGGTCTCGACCACCACGCGCTCCAGCGTTTCGGCGAAGATCTGCAGGGCGTCGTTGCCGTCCAGCTTGGCGCGGTGCTTCAGCCCGCCGGTCCAGGCATAGATCGATGCGATGGAATTGGTCGAGGTCGCCTTGCCCGCCTGATGCTGGCGGTAGTGGCGGGTGACGGTGCCATGCGCCGCCTCGGCCTCGACGATCTGGCCATCGGGTGTCATCAGTTGCGAGGTCATCATGCCAAGCGATCCGAAGCCCTGCGCGACGGTGTCGGACTGCACGTCGCCGTCGTAATTCTTGCAGGCCCAGACATAGCCGCCCGACCATTTCAGCGAACTGGCGACCATATCGTCGATCAGCCGGTGCTCGTACCAGATGCCCTTTTCCTTGAACTTCTCCTCGAACTCCTCCTCGAAGACCTGCTGGAACAGGTCCTTGAAGCGGCCGTCGTAGGCCTTGATGATGGTGTTCTTGGTCGACAGATACACCGGCCAGCCCAGATTCAGCCCGTAGTTCAGCGAGGCGCGGGCGAAGTCGATGATCGACTGGTCGAGGTTGTACATCGCCATGGTCACGCCGGAGGAGGGGGCATCATAGACGTCCCTTTCGATCACGGTGCCGTCCTCGCCCTCGAACTTCAGGGTGATCTTGCCTGGTCCCGGGAAGCGGAAGTCGGTGGCCTTGTACTGATCGCCGAAGGCATGGCGGCCGACCACGATGGGCTTGGTCCAGCCGGGCACCAGCCGGGGCACGTTGCGGCAGATGATCGGGGCGCGGAACACCACGCCGCCCAGGATGTTGCGGATGGTGCCGTTGGGGCTGGGATACATCCGTTTCAGGCCGAACTCCTCGACCCGGGCCTCGTCGGGGGTGATGGTGGCGCATTTGACGCCGACGCCCACCTCCTTGATTTTCATCGCTGCGTCGACGGTGATCCGGTCGTCGGTCCGGTCGCGTTCCTGAATGCTCAGGTCGTAGTAGAGCAGGTCGATGTCCAGATAGGGCAGGATCAGTTTTTGCTTGATGAAGTCCCAGATAATGCGGGTCATTTCGTCGCCGTCGATATCGACGACGTGGTTGTCCACCTTGATCTTGGTCATAGGTCCCGGTCCCTGTGTTGCGGAGGAAGACTCGGGCGCGGCTTAGACCAAATCAGGCGGCGAGGAAAGGTTGGTATACATAGGTATACAAAAAATTCACGAGCAGATCCGCCCGCGTGCAGGAGGGTGCCGAAAAATCGATCAGGTGAGATCAGGCCGGATTGCCGGGGCGGGCAAAAAAGGCGCTGAGCTTCGGCAGCAGCCAGTCCCACAGCCCCGGCGCGCCGCGGCGGATCGGAACGCCCACGCGGGTGTCGAGCTGTTCCAGCGTAACCTGGTATTCCTCCCAGGTGCCGCCGCCGTTCTCAAGGTTGATCACCGGGGTCTGGAAGCGGTCGATCGCCTTGGCGAATTGCGCGTCCGGGGTTGTCGCCGCCTCGAACTCTTCCCACAGGGTGCGGAAGCTCTCGGCCTGGTCCTCGGGCAGCAGGCCGAACAGGCGGCGCGCGGCGGCGGCTTCCTTGGCGGCCATGGCGGCGTGATCCACATGACCGTGGATCGGCGCGTCGCCGGCGTCAATCTCGACGATGTCGTGCAGCAGCAGCATGCGCAGCACCCGGTCGATCCGCACCTCCGGCCCGGCCTGATCGGCCAGAACCAGAGCGTGCAACATGATGTGCCAGCTATGCTCGGCCGAATTCTCGTGCCGCTCGCCGGAGATCAGCCGCGAGGCCCGCAGCACGGATTTGAGCTTGTCGGCCTCTTTCAGGAATTCGATCTGCGCATCGAGCCGGCCGGTCATGCGCCCGGCTCTCCCTGCGCCCGCGCCTTGGCCAGGCGGGCGTCGAGGAAGTGACGCGCGTTGCGCTCGGCCAGGCGGATCCGGATCGCGGTCAGAAAGGCCTCTTCCAGCGATTGCGACGACGCGCCCAGCACATTGCCGACCTCGGTATAGAGCCGGTCTTCGCCGGTCTCGTCCATCGCTGCCAGCGTGTCTTCGGCCAGCTTGTCGGCAAGGGTATCCAGCGTTGACGCGGCCATCAGCGGGTGGTTTCGGTCAGCCGCCGCTTCACGTAATCGGTCACGGTGTCGATCATCGTGTCCATATGCGGCCCCTGGAAGAAGTGATCGGCACCCTCCACCTCTTCATGGGTGATGGTGATCCCCTTCTGCTCGTGCAGCTTGTTGACCAGCGCGGTGGTATCGGCCGGCGGCGCGACCCGGTCGGCGGTGCCGTTGATGATCAGCCCCGATGAGGGGCAGGGCGCCAGGAAAGAGAAATCATACATGTTCGCCGGCGGCGACACGCTGATGAACCCGGTGATCTCCGGCCGCCGCATCAGCAGCTGCATTCCGATCCAGGCCCCGAAGGAGAAGCCCGCGACCCAGCAATGCTTGGAGTTGTTGTTCATCGACTGCAGGTAATCCAGCGCCGAGGCGGCATCGGACAGTTCGCCGACACCCTGATCGTATTCGCCCTGGCTGCGCCCGACGCCGCGGAAATTGAACCGCAGCACGGTAAAGCCCATGTTGTAGAATGCGTAGTGCAGATTATAGACGACCTTGTTGTTCATCGTGCCGCCGAATTGCGGGTGCGGATGAAGAACGATGGCGATCGGCGCGTCTTTTTCCTTTTGCGGGTGATAACGGCCTTCAAGGCGGCCTTCGGGTCCGGCGAAAATCACCTCGGGCATATGGGCGTCGGTCCTATATTTGGTCGGAGGGTGCTGCGGATATTCTTGACGAAATCGCTAAGGCACCTTAGAACGTTTCTAATTGTGCGCCGGGTCCGGCGCATCTCGGCGTCAAGCGGAGATACGCATTGTACGGCGCTACGTCAAGAATCTCGCGCATATCCTTGTCTGGAGACCTGGGAAAATGAAGCTTTCGACGAAAGGACGCTACGCGATGGTCGCCCTGACCGATATCGCACTCCAGCCGGAGGGCACGCTGGTGACCCTGAGCGAGATTTCACAGCGCCAGAAGATATCTCTTCCCTATCTGGAGCAGTTGTTCGTCAAGCTGCGCCGCGCCGAGCTGGTGACCTCGGTGCGCGGGCCCGGCGGCGGCTACCGTCTGGCGCGGCCTTCGTCGGAGATTCGGGTAGCCGATATCCTGGCCGCCGTGGACGAGACGGTGGATGCCATGCACAAGGGCGCCGGCGCCTCGGGCGGCTCCTCCGGCAGCCGGGCGCAATCGCTGACCAACCGGCTGTGGGAGGGGCTGAGTGCGCATGTCTACGTGTTCCTGCATCAGACCCGGCTGTCGGACGTGGTCGAGAACGATCTGGCGCCATGCCCGGCCGTGCCGTCGCTGTTTTCCGTTGTTGATGCCGAGTGATCCCCGTGGCCGCGAAATCACGCACATATCTGGACTATAACGCCACAGCCCCGCTGCGTCCGGAGGCGCGCGCGGCGATGATCGCGGCGATGGACCTGTGCGGCAACCCCTCCAGCGTGCACGCGGAGGGGCGGGCGGCCAAGGCGCAGATCGAAAAGGCGCGCGCCCAGGTGGCCGCCGCCTTTGGCGCCGAGGGTGCCGATGTGGTGTTCACCTCCGGCGCGACCGAGGCGGCGGGGCTGGCCTGCGCCGGCCGCGGTCTGCACGGGGCCGGGGTGGAGCATGACGCGGTGCGCGCCTGGGTCGAGGAGGATCTGACGGCGGATGCGCAGGGCAGGGTGACAGTGACCGATCCCGCTCACAGCGTGCTGCAGATGGCCAATTCCGAAACCGGGGTGGTACAGGATCTGCCCGCGGGGCTGGCGGTGACGGATGCCACCCAGGCCTTTGGCAAGCTGCCGGTCGCCTTCAACTGGTGCGGCGCCGACATGGCGCTGATCTCGGCGCACAAGCTGGGCGGGCCCAAGGGGGTCGGCGCGCTGGTGATGAAGCGCGGCACCGACCTGGCCGCGCAGATCCGCGGCGGCGGACAGGAGATGGGGCGCCGCTCCGGCACCGAAAACGTGATTGGAATCGCGGGGTTCGGTGCCGCCGCCGAGGCAGCCGCCCGCGACCTTGCCGACGGCGTATGGGCACGGGTTGCAGAAATTAGAGATATTCTAGAAACATCTATTGCGACCGCCGCTGAACAAACTATTTTTGTCGGGAAAGACGTGACGCGCCTGCCCAATACCTCTTGCCTGGTGACGCCGGGCTGGAAAGGGGAAACGCAGGTGATGCAGATGGATCTTGCGGGATTTGCGATCAGCGCCGGCAGCGCCTGCTCCAGCGGCAAGGTCCGCGCCAGCCGGGTGCTGACGGCGATGGGATATGACGAGGTGACGGCCGCCAGCGCGATCCGCGTGTCGCTGGGACCGGACGTGGCCGAAGAGGATGTGCTGCGCTTTGCAGAAGCGTGGCTAGAAAAAGAAAAGAAACATCGCGCCCGCGCGGCGTGAGGTCAGGAGTTAATCAGATGGTCGCGATAGATCACACAGAGGTCAAGGAAGGCGTCGATCAGGAGACGGTCGATGCGGTGCGCGAGGTTGGCGGCGCCTACAAATACGGCTGGGAAACCGAGATCGAGACCGATTATGCCCCCAAGGGCCTGACCGAGGATATCGTCCGGCTGATCTCCAGCAAGAACGAGGAGCCGGAGTGGATGACCGACTGGCGCCTGCAGGCCTATGCCCGCTGGCAACAGATGAAAGAGCCCGACTGGGCGATGGTCGACTATCCCGAGATCGATTTCCAGGACCAGTATTACTATGCCCGCCCCAAGAGCATGGAGGTGAAGCCCAAGTCGCTGGACGAGGTCGACCCCAAGCTGCTGGCCACCTATGAAAAGCTGGGCATCCCGCTGAAGGAACAGATGATCCTTGCCGGTGTCGAAGGGGCGGAAGACCTGCCCGCCGAGGGCCGCAAGGTGGCCGTCGACGCGGTGTTCGATTCCGTTTCCGTCGGCACCACCTTCCAGGCGGAACTGAAGAAGGCCGGCGTGATCTTCTGTTCGATCTCCGAGGCGATCAAGGAACACCCGGAGCTGGTGAAGAAATACCTCGGCTCCGTAGTGCCGGTCTCCGACAACTTCTACGCCACGCTGAACTCCGCCGTGTTCTCCGACGGCTCCTTCGTCTATGTGCCGCCGGGCGTGCGCTGCCCGATGGAGCTTTCCACCTATTTCCGCATCAACGCGGAGAACACCGGCCAGTTCGAACGCACCCTGATCATCGCCGACAAGGGCTCTTACGTGTCCTACCTTGAAGGCTGCACCGCGCCGCAGCGCGACAAGTCGCAGCTTCACGCCGCTGTCGTCGAGATCATCGTCGAAGAGGACGCCGAGGTGAAATACTCCACCGTCCAGAACTGGTATCCGGGCGACGAGAACGGCAAGGGCGGCATCTACAACTTCGTCACCAAACGCGCCGATTGCCGCGGTGACCGCGCCAAGGTGATGTGGACCCAGGTCGAAACCGGCTCTGCCGTAACGTGGAAATACCCCTCCTGCATCCTGCGCGGCGACGACAGCCAGGGCGAGTTTTACTCGATCGCCATCGCCAATAACTACCAGCAGGCCGACACCGGCACCAAGATGGTGCACCTTGGCAAGAACACCCGCTCGCGGATCGTGTCGAAGGGGATCAGCGCCGGCAAGGCGCAGAACACCTATCGCGGCCTCGTCTCGATGCACCCCAAGGCCAAGAACTCGCGCAACTACACCCAGTGCGACAGCCTGCTGATCGGCGACAAATGCGGGGCGCATACGGTTCCCTACATCGAGGTCAAGAACAACTCTTCCCGCGTGGAGCATGAGGCGACCACGTCGAAGGTGGACGACGACCAGCTGTTCTACTGCCGCTCGCGCGGCATGGATGAAGAGGAATCGGTGGCGCTCGTCGTCAACGGCTTCTGCAAGGACGTGCTGCAGGCGCTGCCGATGGAGTTCGCCATGGAGGCGCAGCAGCTGGTGGCGATCTCGCTCGAAGGGTCGGTTGGATGATCACGGGCGAGGCCCCGGATACAGGGACCGGTTCCGGTCCCGCGCCGCGGGTGCGGCGCCTGCTGCGGCAGCGGGTCGAGTACCTGCGCGCGACGCTGGCGCCGGAACGTCCGCTGCGCATCGTCGATGTGGGCGCCAACCCGGTCAACACCCCGGACTACGACATGCTGTTGGAGATGGGCGGTTGCGAGGTCTGGGGATTCGAGCCGGAGGCCAAGGCCTTTGCCGCGCTTGAGGCCAAACCGCGCCCCGGCGCCCATTACATCAACACGGCGGTGGGCGCGCCGGGCAAGGGCTCCTTTTACCAGCACCCGCAGAACGGGCTGGGCTCGCTCTATCCGATCCGCAAGGAATCGGTGGAGTTCCTCGGTCATGCCGGCTGGCACCGCGAGGGGATCGAGGCGGCGGAGATCGATCTGGTCGCGCTCGACGATCTGGACGACCTGCCGCAACCCGACCTGCTGAAGATCGATATTCAGGGCGGCGAGCTGGACGTGATCGGAAACGCGCGGGAAAAGCTTTCCCAAGCGGTTTGCGTGATCCCAGAGGTGCGGTTCTACCGGATGTACGAAGGCGAACCGCTCTGGGGAAAGCTGGACGTGGAACTGCACAATCAGGGCTTCGTTCTGCACAAAATGCTGTTCACCAAGCCGACGATGATCGCCAATTCACAGGCCGGCCGGCTCAAGGGACGGGCGGTGCGCAGCCAGCTGATCGACGGCGATGCGGTCTATATCCGCAATCTGGAAGTGCCGCAGGCGTGGAGCGACGAGCAGCTCAAACAGCTTGCCATTGCCGCGGCAGGGGTGTTTTCCAGCATCGATCTGACGCTGCATTGCCTTGACCGGCTGTCGGATCGTGGCGCGATCGGTCCCGATGTGGCCGAGGGCTTTGTCGACACCCTTCCGGGTTGGACGAAGTCCGCGGAATAACGAATTGGTTTCTATTGGTAATCTGGAGTAATCCGCGATGATCGTTACCACCACCCCCGCGGTCGAGGGCCGCAAGATCTCTGACTACAAGGGTATCGTCGTGGGCGAGGCGATCCTTGGTGCCAATCTGGTGCGCGATCTGTTTGCCGGCATTACCGATATCCTCGGTGGCCGCTCCGGCGCTTACGAGCAGGAGCTGGGACGCGCCCGCGCGACCGCTCTGGCCGAGATGGAGGAGCAGGCCAGGGCGCTCGGCGGCAATGCGGTTGTCGGCGTCGATCTGGATTACGAGGTGATCAACAACATGCTGATGGTCAGCGCCTCGGGCACCGCTGTGGTGCTGGAGTGAGATGAAAGCGCCGCGCGCGGCGACCGGGGCAGATCCCGGCGTCCGGCGGGCGGAAGAGATGGATTTTCCCGCGGCCCCGTGGCCCGGAGACAGAGACGAAAAGAGGTAAGAGATGTTGGAAATCAAGAACCTGCACGCGCAACTTGAAGAAGAGGGCAAGCAGATCCTCAAGGGTGTCGACCTGACCGTGGAGCCCGGCAAGGTGCATGCGATCATGGGCCCGAACGGCTCGGGTAAATCCACGCTGAGCTACGTGCTGGCGGGCCGCGACGGCTACGAGGTGACCGAGGGCAGCGCCACGCTCGATGGCGTCGACCTGCTGGACATGGAGCCGGAAGAGCGCGCCGCCGCCGGCGTGTTCCTGGCCTTTCAATATCCGGTGGAGATCCCCGGGGTGGGCAACATGACCTTCCTGCGCACCGCAGTGAACGCGCAGCGCAAGGCCCGCGGCGAGGAAGAGATCAGCGCCGCCGATTTTCTCAAACAGGTGCGCGAGCGCGCCAAATCGCTGAAGATCGACGCCGACATGCTGAAACGCCCGGTCAATGTCGGCTTCTCCGGAGGTGAGAAAAAGCGCAACGAGATCCTGCAGATGGCCATGCTGGAGCCGAAGATGTGCATCCTCGACGAGACCGACTCGGGTCTTGACGTGGACGCGATGAAACTGGTGGCGGATGGTGTCAACGCGCTGCGCGATGAAAACCGCGGCTTCCTGGTGATCACCCACTATCAGCGCCTGCTGGATCACATCAAACCGGACGTGGTGCACATCATGGCCAATGGCCGCATCATCAAGACCGGCGGGCCCGAGCTGGCGCTGGAGGTGGAAACCAACGGCTATGCCGACATCCTGAACGAGGTGGCGTAATGGCTCTGCCGGAACCGAAACAGGACGCGACCGAGGCGCGGCTGGCCGGCCTGATCCTGCCCGAAGGCGGCTGCCTGGGGCCGGCGCGGGCCGAGGCGCTCGCGCGGCTGCGCGCCATGGGCCTGCCGCATCGTCGCGACGAATACTGGAAATTCACCCGCCCCGACACACTGATCCAGCCCGAGCCGATTCCGGCTGCGGTCTTTGTCAACGACGAGGCGCCGGTGTTCGACGCGCTCGACCGGCTGAAGATCGTCTTTGTCGACGGCGTGTTCGACGCAGACGCCTCCGACGATCTGACGCTGGAAGGGGTGCAGATCGACCGCATCGCCGACATCTGCGACAAGGACATCCACTGGGCCAAGGACGTCTACGGCGTGCTGGAGGCGCGGGGGCAGAACCCGGTGCCGCGCCCGCTGGCCGCGCTTAACACCGCCTATGCCACCGACGGGGTGGCGATCCATGTTACCGGCAAACCGTCCAAGCCGATCAGCCTGATCTACCGGCACGCCTCGGAAACCTCCGACGCGCTGCTGCACCATGTGATCCGGGTCGAGAGCGGCGCCGAGGTGACGATCCTGGAAAACGGGCCGGCAGCGGCCCGGTTCAACAAGGTGATCGAGATCGACATCGCCGACCGCGGCACGCTCCACCATGTGCGCGCCCAGGGCCGCGATCACGAACGCCGCGCAGCCACCCATATGTTCACCCGGCTGGGCGAGGAATCGGTCTACAAATCCTTCACCCTGACGGTGAACGGGGTGATGACCCGCAACGAACAGGTGGTGGAGCTGACCGGCGACAACGCGGTGACCCATGTGGCAGGTGCCTGCGTGGGCGATGGCGATTTCCACCATGACGACACCGTCTTTATCACCCATGACGCGCAGAATTGCGAAAGCCGTCAGGTGTTCAAGAAGGTGCTGCGCAATGGTGCCGTGGGGGTTTTCCAGGGCAAGATCCTGGTCAAGCCCGACGCGCAAAAGACCGACGGTTATCAGATCAGCCAGTCGCTGCTGTTGGACGACGACAGCCAGTTCCTCGCCAAGCCGGAGCTGGAGATCTATGCCGATGACGTGGCCTGTTCGCATGGCTCGACCTCGGGCGCGATCGACGAAGAGGGGCTGTTCTACCTGCGCTCGCGCGGGGTGCCGGAGCGCGAGGCCATCGACCTGCTGACGCTGGCCTTCCTGGCCGAGGCGCTCGACGAGATCGAGGATGAGACGTTGTCCGAGGATCTGCTCGAGCGGTTGCGCGGCTGGCTGGTGCGCCGGCGCTGATGGCGGTCAGCAGGGACATCGCCGCCACCTATCGGGGGCCGGGCCGGGTGCTGCGGCGCCTGCTGGACATGGGCCAGCGCGAAGACCGCGCGCTGGCCATCCTGATGGCGGGCTGCGTGCTGGTCTTCATCGCCCAGCTTCCCCGGCTGTCGCGCGAGGCGCACCTGTCGGGGCAGGAACTGAACATGCTGCTGGGCGCCAGCCTGCTGGCCTGGGTCATTATCGCACCGCTGCTTCTCTACTGCATCGCGGCGCTGACGCATCTGTTCGCCCGCGCGGTGGGCGGCAGGGGCGGCTGGTACGGGGCGCGGCTGGCGCTGTTCTGGGCGTTGCTGGCCTCTGCGCCGCTTCTGTTGTTGCACGGGCTGGTCGCGGGCTTCATCGGCCCCGGGCCGGCGCGCGACGGGGTTGGCCTGTTGTGGCTGGGTATGTTCCTGTGGTTCTGGATCGCGGGGTTGTGGCAGGCGGAAAGGGCTGTGGAATGAGCGGCATCAACAGGGCGCTTTGGGGCGATATGATCGTGATGTCGGTCCGCGACCCGGCCGAGGTGGCCCGGCGCCTGATCGCCATGCAGATCCCGCGCGAGGTGCTCTGGACCGGGCTGGCGCTGGCGGCGGTGGTCAACACGCTGCTGTTCAGCCTGTCGGGGATGCTGATGCCGGGGCCGGGGATGGGGATGCCGATGTTCGCATCGCCCTTCAGCTATCTGGTGATGGTTACCGGCGGACTGATCCTGACCGTGACGATGATCTATTGGGCGGGCCGCATGCTAGGCGGGACCGGCCGGTTCGACGATGTGCTGGTTACCGTTCTGTGGATGCAAGTGCTGCGGGTCCTGGTGCAGGTGGCGACGCTGGTGCTGTCGCTGGCCATTCCGCTGCTGGCGATGCTGCTGGTGCTGGTGGCAACCGTGCTGGGCCTTTATATCACGCTGCATTTCATCGATCAGGCCCACCGCCTGAACTCGCTGCCCAAGGCCGGTGGGGCGCTGATCCTGTCGATCCTGATGATGGCGGTGGCGCTGTCTGTTCTGCTCGCCCTGTTCGGCGGCGTATTCTTCGGGGGCGTATCCCATGTATGATGTCGAAAAGATCCGGGCGGATTTTCCGATCCTCGCGCGCGAGGTGAACGGCAAGCCGCTGACCTACCTCGACAACGGCGCCTCGGCGCAGAAGCCGCAGGCGGTGATCGACGCGGTGACCAATGCCTACAGCCACGAATACGCCAATGTGCATCGCGGGTTGCACTACCTTTCGAATCTGGCCACCGACAAATACGAGGCGGTGCGCGGAACCATCGCACGGTTCCTCAATGCGCCCAGCGAGGACGAGATCGTCTTCAACTCCGGCACCACCGAGGGGATCAATCTGGTCGCCTACGGCTGGGCGATGCCGCGGATGGAGCCGGGCGACGAGATCGTGCTGAGCGTGATGGAGCATCACGCCAATATCGTGCCCTGGCACTTCCTGCGCGAACGGCAGGGGGTGGTGCTGAAATGGGTGGACACGGCGCCCGACGGCTCGCTCGACCCGCAGGCGGTGATCGACGCGATCGGGCCGAAGACCAGGCTGGTCGCGGTCACCCATGTCTCCAACGTGCTGGGCACCGTGGTGGATGTGAAGGCGGTGACCCAAGGCGCGCACGCAAAAGGCGTGCCGGTGCTGGTCGACGGCAGTCAGGGCGCGGTGCATATGCCGGTCGACGTTTCCGACATCGGCTGCGATTTCTACGCCATCACCGGACACAAGCTCTATGGGCCGTCCGGTTCCGGCGCGATCTATATCAAGTCCGAGCGGATGGCGGAGATGCGCCCGTTTAACGGCGGCGGCGACATGATCAAGGAAGTCTCGAAAGAGGCGGTGGTCTACAACGACCCGCCGATGAAGTTCGAGGCCGGCACGCCCGGTATCGTCCAGATCATCGGGCTGGGCGTCGCGCTCGACTATATGATGGACCTGGGGATGGAGAGCATCGCCGCCCATGAGGCCGGGCTGCGCGATTATGCGCAGCAGAAGTTCGCCGGGCTCAACTGGCTGCAGGTTCAGGGCCATGCCCCGGGCAAGGCGGCGATCTTCAGCTTTACGCTCGAAGGCGCGGCGCATGCCCACGATATCTCCACCATCCTCGACAAGAAGGGGGTGGCGGTGCGCGCCGGTCACCATTGCGCGGGGCCGCTGATGGACCACCTCGGTGTGACCGCGACCTGCCGGGCGTCGTTCGGATTGTACAATACCAAGGCCGAAGTGGACGTTCTGATCGACGCGCTGGAACTGGCGCACGAACTCTTCGCCTGATCAATCCTTGAGCAGGTGAGTATTCCGATTGCGACATCTTGGTGTCGCTAATGGTCATTCCCGGTCGTTGCGGTTAGGGTCCCCCCAAAGCAACAAACCGGGGAAGCCATATGACCGTTCTCACCGAAGCCGACCAGATTTCCGAAATCGCATTCGGGTTCATGGGCTCCAAGGCGCTGTTCGCTGCGCTGGGGGCCGGGGTGTTCACCCATCTCGCCGAGGGGCCGATGACCTGCGCCGAGCTGGCTAAGCGCTGCCCGCTGGACGAGATCCGCACCGAAACCCTGATAACCGCGTTGGCGGGGCTGGGGCTGGTCGAAAGCGAGAACGGCAAGTTCAGGAACTCTCCGGCGGCCGAATCCTTTCTGGTGAAAGGGGCGAAATACGACTTCGGCGATTACCTGCGGCTTCAGGTCGGTCAACAGATGTACGGGCTGCTGGACCAGATCGACGACGCGCTGCAGGACAAGCTGCCGGAAGAGGCCACGGCCTCTTACGCCGAATGGTTCTCCGATCCCGAAGAGGCCAGGCTGTATTCCGCCAGCCAGCATTCCGGCTCGCTCGGCCCGGCGCGGCAACTGGCGCGCAAGATCGACCTCGGCGGCGCCAAGACGCTGCTGGACGTGGGCGGCGGCACCGGTGCCTTTGCCATCACGCTGTGCAAGGCGTTCCCGGAGCTTAACGCCACCATCGTCGATTTCCCCAATGTCGCCAAGTTGGGGCGGGAGTATGTCGCCAAGGCGGGGCTTGAGGACCGGATTTCCTATGTCGAGGGCAACGCGCTGGACACCGACTGGCCGGGCGACCAGGACGTGATCCTGATGTCCTACCTGTTCTCCGGCGTGCCGGGGGAAACCCACGACGGGCTTCTGGCCCGGGCGAAACAGCACCTGAAGCCCGGTGGCCGGTTCCTGCTGCACGATTTCGTCGTCCGCTCCGACCGCAGCGGGCCGAAGCTGGCCGCGCTCTGGCAACTCCAGCACACCGCCTTTACCCCGCGCGCCCGATCGCTGGATGAGGGCTGGCTGCGCAGCTCGCTGAAAAAGGCTGGCTTTGCCGATGTCTCGGTCGACGTGATGATCCCCGAGATGACCATGCTGGCCTCGGCGGTGAAACCGGCCTGACCGGTGACCCAGCCGGGGCATCGCCGCGCCCGGCGGTGCCTCCGGCGTCACGATGGGCCGGGGCGGTGACGCCCCTGCCAAGGATCGGGCTCCGGCGGTGGTTTTTGCGATTGCGAAGCCGGATGCTTTCCCCTATACGCCCACGCACAGGCACCTGTAGCTCAGCTGGATAGAGCGCTGCCCTCCGAAGGCAGAGGCCAGAGGTTCGAATCCTCTCAGGTGCGCCACTCTTCTTTTACACTTCCGGATCTGTGCCAAGCCCGCCGTCGGGTTGGCTTTTTTGCCGTTGAGATTTACCGCGCTTTGCGGACTCAATGGGCGGACTGGCCGCGCCATCCTGCGACGGCTGACTGCGAGGGAGGGAAGGGCGATGCCAGACACCCCCGATATTGCCGAAACATTCGCCTTTGCCGCCCGGATGGCGCCCGAGGCGCAGAAGCGATTGATCGGCGCCGCGCGGCGGCAGGTCATTGCGCCGGGCATGGATATCCTGTCGCCCGGCGATCCGGTGAACGGCGTGTACCTCGTGCGCTCCGGCGCGATCCGCGTCTATTACATCGACCCGACCGGGCGCGAAGGCACGCTCTACTGGATCGCGCCGGGCGAAAGCTGCATCCTGGCGCTGAACAGCCTGTTTTCCGAAATCCCCTATCCGGCCTGGGCCGCCGCCGATGCCGAAGAGGTGGAGATCCTCTCGGTCCCCGGCCCGGTGTTTCGCGAGCTGTTCTCCCGTGACACGGCGGTGCAGGCCTTTTTGTTCGAACAGTTGTCGGGGCGGGTGTTCTCGCTGTTGCGCCTGCTGGAGGAAGCCATGCGGCTGCCGCAGGAGAAACGCCTTGCCGTTCTGTTGCTGGCCAAGGCCGATACGCAGGGCGTCGTCAGCCTGTCACAGGAGGAGCTGGCGCGCCACCTGGGCACCATCCGGGAGGTCGTTTCGCGGCTGTTGCGCAATCTGGTGGCGCAGAAGCTGATCGCGCTGGCGCCGCGCCGGATCACGATCCTCGATCCGGCGCGGCTGCGGGCGGTGGCCGACGCGGCCCCGGACCCGGTATGAGGGAGCGGCCCGCGCGCCGCGGGCCGCTCCACCGTTACGTGTTACCGGCTCAGGGCCTGGGTCGCCTCCCGGGTGGTGAGAACCCCGTTCGCGATCATCCCGTAGTTCACCAGTGCCGCGTTATAGGCGTCCTTGCCGGGGGCGGCGACCGCATCCCGGACCACATAGACCTTGAAGCCGTTCTCCATCAGGCCGCGCATATGGGAATCGACGCAGAGATTGGCCACCAGCCCGGCAAGGATGACGGTATCGATGCCGCGCGCGCGCAGTTGATAGATCAGATCGTTGCTTTCCGGCCCGTACATCTTGTGCGGCGCAGCGATGATCGTCTTGCCGTCATAGATATAGGGTTTGTAGGGGGCGTAGAAATCGGCGCCGGAGCCTTCGAACCCCTCCGGGGCGTGCATCGCGACCCGTTGCAGCGCGCCCATGTCGAGCAACTGTCGCTGTAGTGCGCCGGCGCGCGACCAATCCGCGTCCAGCGCACTGTAGACCAGCGGGTCGACCGCCAGCGTCACATCCGCCGTCTTGGCGGCCTGCATCAGCGCTTCGATATTGGCGATGGTGTTGAGCTCTTTCATGTTCTCGGCCACCAGGCCGTAGAGCTTGCCGTCCTCGGAGAGGAAGTCGTTTTGCGGGTCGGTGATGACGACGGCGGTACGCGCCTTGTCGAGAGCGGGCGGGGCCGCGCCCGCTGCCGAGGCACCATCGGCCGCCGCAAAGGCGAGGGTGGGAACGAGGGCCAGAGAAAACAGAAGGGATTTCATCGTTGGAACCTTTCCTGGTCTGCGGTTGAACGCCGGGCGGGGCAAGGCGCCCCTGCCGGCATGACCGGCCTACGGCGGAGGGGCGGGGCAGGGATGTAGCAAATGCTCCATCATGCGGCCTGTTTGCCTGCGACCGGAATCTTTCCCCTGATTCAGCTCCGATCCCACCCTGACTCGGGCCGATTTTCCCCCGGTTCCGGGGCGTTCTGTTGATAACCCTGTGTGTAACTCACGGGGCGGCGGGGGAGATGGAATCGAGTCGCCGCAAAGGCCGGGTCAGGGGGCGCCCGGGGCCGGGAGTTGCCAAATTTCCCGCCCAATAACTCATTGATTTACTTCCATTTCTTACATTTCTGAAAAAAAGATGACGGTTTTTGAAAAAAGGGGTTGCGGGTTTTGGCGGCAATCCGTAAATACCCCCTCACCGGCGGCGCTGAGGCGCACAACGGGACGCCAGACGGGGCGGA